>Ga0315286_10004051_pt1 | contig 13987 bp, 10 predicted proteins | sample YL17G10_0_MG_FD_205038 | JGI IMG/M metagenome (GOLD analysis project Ga0315286, IMG submission 205038) | Sediment microbial communities from Yellowstone Lake, YNP, Wyoming, USA - YL17G10_0 | ecosystem: Environmental > Aquatic > Freshwater > Lake > Sediment | place: USA: Wyoming | collected... | reverse complement strand
GACGAGTACACGCCCTCGATGCGCAAGCGCCTGGCCAAACTGGGCATCGAATCGGTCAAGCCCTCCGACCTGAGCGCCGCCGACAAGGAACGTATGTTCCGACTGGACATCGACCCCTACTCCATCCAGTGGCGCCGCGTGGTAGACGTGAGCGACGCCTCGCTGCGCAACATTGTCGTCGGTCTGGGCAGCGAGAACGACGGTACACCCCGCCAGTCCGGGTACGACATCACCGTCGCCTCGGAAGTCATGGCAGCGTTGGCCCTATGCAGCAGCCTGGAAGACTTGCGCGAGCGCATGGGCCGCATCATTATTGGCACCAACAAGAAGGACGAAGCCATCACCGCCGAAGACTTGAACGTCGCCGGCGCCATGACCGTCCTGCTCAAAGACGCCATCATGCCCAACCTGATGCAGACCTTGATGGGCAGCCCCGCCTTTGTCCACTGCGGCCCTTTTGCCAACATCGCCCAGGGCAACAACTCTATCATTGCCGACCGCATCGCCCTCAAGCTGATGGGGCCCGACGGCTACGTGGTGACAGAGTCCGGCTTTGGCGCCGACTGTGGCATGGAAAAGTTCATGGACATCAAGTGCCGCGTCAGCGGGCTCGTCCCCAACTGCGTGGTGCTCGTGTGCACCGTCCGCGCCCTCAAGATGCACGGCGGTGGACCCAGGGTCGTCGCCGGCAAACCGCTGGACAAGGCCTACACCCACGAGAACCTCGAACTACTGGAGAAAGGCCTGCCCAACCTGCTGCAGCACATCGAGAACGCTCGCAAGTTCGGCGTCCCTGTGGTGGTGGCCATCAACCGCTTCAAAGACGACACGGATGCCGAGATCGCGCTCATCCACAAGCATGCGACGCAGACCGGCGCCGAGGATGCCGTGGAAAGCACCGTCTGGGCCGATGGCGGTGCAGGGGGTACCAAACTCGCCGAAGCGGTCATGAAGGCTTGCGAAAAACCGACCGACTTTCACTTCCTGTACGAAGACAACCTGTCCATCAAGGACAAGATCGAAACCATTGCCCGTGAGATCTACCGCGCCGCTGTGGTCAGCTACACACCAGAAGCAGAAGCCAAGATCAAGCTGTTCACCAACATGGGCCTGAGCCATCTGCCTCTGTGCATGGCCAAGACCCACCTGTCCTTCACCCACGACGCGGCCGTCAAGTGCGCGCCGCGCAATTGGACTCTGCCCATCACCGATGTCCGGGCCAGCGTCGGTGCCGGCTTCCTCTACCCATTGTGCGGCACCATGCGCACCATGCCCGGCCTGCCCAGCCGCCCGGCCTTCACCGACGTGGACATCGACTTTAGCACCGGTCGCGTGGTGGGCTTGTTCTAGACGCTTGCGGCAGCAGTTTCCCCAGCGTTGTGGCATCCGTCTGCGTTCGAGCGAGATGGGGAGGGCTTGCCCTCCCCATCTTTCAAGTGAGTTGACAACCGGAGTTGATAGCTTCTGCGGCAGGCGAGTTTGCAGTACTGCCGCGGTGTGCTATAATAGGATCCACTGCTGTTGAGTGGGTAAACAGTTGGACCGTATCAAAGGAGGTAGTTGCATGGACAGAGTGACCTTTAACCTTCCCGCCATGTGGGCCGACCATCACGTCCTGGCGGTGCGCGAAGCACTGGGTAACGTGAATGGCGTCCAGGAGGTCGTTGCCAGCGCGCTCTACAAGGATGTGCAGGTCAAGTACGACCCTTCGGCTGTTGGCCCCGATTCCCTGGCCAACGCCCTTGCTCAGGCGGGCTATCCCGTCGGCCAAGAGCTCGATCTGCCGGCCTACCCGAAGCGGATCGAAGATTCGTCCGATTGGTTCCAGTTCCAGGATCGGATCACCATTACCGATCGCCGTGACCTGGAAATGTCGGGCGACCATCGCAAATACTAGTCAGAGTCTAGAGGAGGAACCTGGATGCCTGAAGTGAAAAGCATTGACCCCGCAGCCCTGGAGATGCTCGAAGTCGCCAAGGCGGCGGGACTTGATACAGCGTTTGACCGGGCCGACAGGGTGAAACCGTGCCCCATCGGAGAGGAAGGCGCCTGCTGCAAGATCTGCTTCATGGGCCCCTGCCGCCTGGTGGGCAAGGTCACCGCAGGTGTGTGTGGCGCCACCCTGTCCACCGTGGCAGCCCGCAACTTTGCCCGCATGGTCGCCGCCGGAACTTCTGCCCACTCTGACCACGGGCGAGACCTGGCGTTCACCTTGATCGCAGTGGCCAAGGGAGAAGGACAGGGCTATCAAATCCGCGACGAGGCCAAGCTGCACGCCGTCGCCGCCTACATGGGCATCCCCACAGCCGGACGAACCAAACAAGAGATCGCCCTGGATGTAGGCAACCTCGCTCTGGAGCAGTTCGGCCAGCAGCGCGGCGAGATTATCTACACCCGCCGTGCCACCGCCAAGCGGCAGCAACTTTGGCGCGATCTGGGCATCATGCCCCGCGGCGTGGACCGTGAGGTCGTTGAGACCCTGCACCGCACCCACGAGGGCGTGGACTTGGACGCGGAGAACATCCTCGACCACGCCCTGCGCACCTCGCTGGCCGACGGCTGGGGTGGTTCGATGCTGGCCACCGACATTTCCGACATCCTGTTCGGGACTCCAGCTCCCGTCCAGACAATGGCCAACCTGGGCGTGTTGAAAGACGACGAGGTCAACATCATCATTCATGGCCATGAGCCAACCCTCTCGGAAATGATCGTTGTCGCCTCCCAGGAGCCGGAGCTCATCGAGTACGCCAAGACCAAGGGCGCCGCGGGCATCAACCTGGCCGGCATTTGCTGCACCTCCAACGAGATTCTCATGCGCCACGGCATTCCGCCCGCAGGCAACTTTTTACACCAGGAGCTGGCCATCATGACCGGCGCGGTCGAGGCCATGGTGGTGGACGTTCAGTGCATCATGCAGGCCTTGGGCGGCCTCGCCGAGCATTTTCACACCGAGTTGATCACGACCTCGCGCAAGGCCAAAATCCCGGGTGCCGTACACATGCAGTTCGACGAGCACAAGGCGCTCGATTCGGCCAGGGCCATCGTACGACGTGCCATCGACAACTACCCCAACCGCGGCCAGACGCACATCCCTCAGTACAGGAGTAACGTCGTCGCCGGCTTCTCGCACGAATACCTGCGCTACATGCAGGGAGGCTACTACCGTGGCTCCTTCCGCCCCTTGAACGACGCCGTCATTTCCGGTCGCATTCGCGGCCTGGCCGGCGTGGTAGGCTGCAACAACGCCCGTGTAACCCAGGACGAGGGCATCATCAATCTCGTCCGCGACCTGATCGCCAACGACGTGTTGGTGGTGGTCACGGGGTGCGCAGCTCACGCCTCGGGCAAACATGGCTATCTGACACCGGAGACGATGGCAAAGGCCGGCCCCGGCCTGCGCGAGGTTTGCGAGGCCATTGGCATTCCGCCGGTGCTGCACCTGGGCTCGTGCGTGGACAACAGCCGCATCCTCACGGTCTTGACCGAAGTGGCCACCGAGGGAGGCCTGGGCGAAGACATCGACGACATCCCGGGCGTGGGCATTTGTCCGGAGTACATGTGCGAAAAGGCCATCGCCATCGGAACGTACTGCGTTGCGTCTGGCATCTACACCTTGTTTGGCATCAGCTCGCCGGTCGCGGCCAGCGAAGAGGTGACGCGCCTGATCTCCGAGGGCTGGGAGAAGAAGGTCGGCGGCAAGCTCGAGTTCTACAAGGACTGGAATGTCATCCTCGAAAAGAGCCTCGAGCACATCGACAAAAAGCGCGCCGCGCTCGGCTTGGCCGTATACGATCGGACTCGCTTCGGCCAGAGCGGCGACGCCCCACTGGAGGCCTTCTTCAGGGTCCCGCCGGAAGAGCGCAACCTCTACAGCCGCAAGGCGTACGCCGAAATGACGAAATAGCTGCCAGTGCGGACTTTCAAAGCCCTGGTGGCTTTGGAAGTCTGGACAGGACCATCCACAGAAGGAGAGCGTATCAATGTCCCGATACATCGCGACGCGGGCCTTGCGCGGAGCCAGCCTGATCGTCCAGGAGTTCGAGGCTCAACTGAAAAAGGCGCTCCAGGAACTCGGCCCGGACAAACAGATCCAGTTCACCAATACTGCCTACTACTTGCCCACCATTCTGGGCTACACCGGAATGGAGATCAGCACCATCGGCGGGCTCAAGCCCGTCCTCGAGCGCTGCCGGACGCTAATGCACAGCACGCCAGCGGACGAGACGTGGCTGCCGTACCTGGGGGAGACGCTGGATGCCGGCGTGGCCACGCTGCTCGCCGAAGAAGCCATCATGGGCATCCGCTTCGCCTACGGTACGGAACCGCAGAGAATGCCGGGCCTCGAGCTGACCGGCTCCAGCGCCCCGGCCGACGGCTACCTCAACGGCCCCATCGACGACATCCAGCTCCGCAGTTGGGGCATCCAGTTGGTCGACGGCCGCATGCCCGGCTTTGCCGCCCTCATTGGCTGTGCGCGGACCAACCGAGCTGCGGTGGAGCTCGTCCGTCAGCTCCAGCAGCGCAACATCCTCATCTTCCTCAGCGGCAACGTCAACGGCCGCAGCATCATCCACCAGCTCATGGAGGAAGGCGTAGAGATGGGCTACGACACCTACATCGTGCCCTTCGGCCTGGACACCGTGTCCACCGTCTACCCCATGGGCTTTGCCACCCGGTCTGCGCTGACCTTCGGCGGCATGAAAGGCGGCCAGGCCCGCGACATCTTGCTCTACAACAAGTACCGCGTTTTTGCCTTCGCCATTGCCCTGGGTGAGGTCGACGACCTGAAATACGCCACCGCCGCAGGCGCCATTACCTACGGCTTCCCCGTCCTGGCCGACACGCTCATTCCCGAGATTCGCCCCACCGGCATCACCCAATACGAGCACGTCATCTCCCTGCCCTGGGACGACATCGAAGGGGCCGACGACGCCGAAAAGGCAGCCCGCTTTGTACAAAAGGCGATCGAAGTCCGCGGCGTCAAGATCAAGATCACCGAGGTGCCCATCCCCGTGCCCTACGGCTCAGCCTTCGAGGGTGAGCGCGTGCGCAAGGAAGACATGCGCATCGAGTTCGGCGGCAAGTACTCCCGCGCCTACGAGTTCTTGCGCATGGTCGACCTGGAACACGTACAAGACCACAAGATTGAAGTCATCGGCCCTGGCATCGACACGGTGGCCAACCAGGGAGCCATGGACCTGGGCATCCTGGTCGAAGTCGCCGGCCGCAAGATGCAGGAGGACTTTGAGCCGGTGCTCGAGCGCCAGATCCATTACTTTGTCAACGGCGCCAGCGGCATCCAGCACATCGGTCAGCGCGACATTGCCTGGATACGTATCAGCAAGGCCGCCACCGACAAGGGCTTTGACCTGAAGCACTTTGGCGAGATCCTCTATGCCCGCTTACATGGCGACTTTGGCGCCATCGTCGACAAGGTGCAGGTCAAGATCTTTACCGATCCTGCGCTGCACGCCGAGTGGCTGGCCAAGGCTCGCACGGCCTATGACCACCGCAACAAGCGCCTGGCCGAGATGACCGACGAGTCGGTCGACGAGTTCTACTCCTGCACCTTGTGCCAGAGCTTCGCACCGAACCACATCTGCGTGGTCAGCCCAGAGCGCCTGGGCCTGTGCGGCGCGTACAACTGGCTGGACTGCAAGGCCAGCAACCAAATCAACCCCACGGGGCCCAATCAGCCGATTCTGAAGGGCCGCGCCATCGACGAGTGGACGGGTGTCTACGACAAAGTCAATGACTTTGTGCTTCAAGCCTCGCACGGCGCCGTGGAAAGCGTCACCATGTACTCCATCATGGAAACGCCCATGACCTCCTGCGGCTGCTTCGAATGCATCATGATCATACTGCCCCTATGCAATGGCTTCATGGTCGTCAGCCGCGAAGACCCCAGCATGACCCCGGCCGGCATGACCTTCTCCACCCTGGCCGGCATGGCCGGCGGAGGCCTCCAAACGCCCGGCGTCATGGGCCACGGCAAGTACTTTATCATCAGCAAAAAGTTCATCCGCGCCGACGGCGGGCTAAGGCGCATCGTGTGGATGTCCAGCTTCCTGAAGCAGTCCATGGCCGAGGAGCTGAAAGAGGCGGCCATTCGGGCCGGCGATCCGGATCTCATCGACAAGATCGCCGATGAACGCGTGGCGACAAACGAAGAGGAGGTCCTGGCTTACCTGGAGCAGACAGGCCACCCGGCGCTGGCCATGGATCCACTGATGTAGGTTGACATGGTCAAACTCGTACGCGATGTCATGAACCGTGGTGTGATGGCCTGCACTCCGTCGACGACGGTGCGCGAGGCCGCAAGACGGATGACCCAGCACAACGCAAACGCTCTGGTCGTTGTCGAAGAGGCGTCGGGAGAGATGGAGGGGATCGTCCACCCGTTCGAGCCTGGCAGGCGTGTACCACAACAACCTTGATGCGATTGCGGTGGAGACGGTCATGAGCACCGGCGTCGAAACGATCCTTCCCGATATCCCGGTTTCAGCGGCGGTGCTCATCATGCTCGATCGGAGGGTGGATCGCTTGGTGATCGTGCACGCCAGTCCGGCAACGCCGCGACCCGTGGGCGTCTTGTCGCTGAGTGACGTCGTGCGCGACATGGCGGGTCAGGCATAAGCGCGCCGCACCGTGCACGCCGGCCCAGGCAGCAGGCGATTTGCATCTTGCCTGGTTCCCAGTTAGAATGTCAAGAGCGATGACGCACTTCTACTCGCGACGCACAGCCAGCAGCAAGGAAGCCTCCTTGCTGCTGGCTGTGTTGGCAGCGATCCTGACATGTGCGTTTGCCAGGTTTCAGGAGCGGAGCCCGGTACAACTTAATCCATTGAGGAGGAGGATTCATGCCAGCTACAGTTGAAATACCAAAGGAACGGTGGACCGGCTCCATCCGGACGGTGACCCTGGGGGCCACCGCCGCCGATGGCGGCACGCGGACCCGGACCGTTAGCGTGGGAGGGGAGACGACCCTGCCCTTCCTTCACTTCGAGGGTAGCATCCCCCATGCGCCGGTCATTGGCATCGAGGTCCAGGACGCTTACCCGGCCGATTGGTCCCCGGTGCTGCTGAAAACCTGGGGGGACGTGTTGAACGATCCGGCTACATGGGCCAAGAAAGCTGAAGAGATGGGCGCGGACTTGATCATGCTCAAGTTGCGTGGGACGGATGCCGGTGGCAACCGTACCACTGGCGCGCAGGCCGCATCCGTCGTCAAGGCCGTCTTGGGTGCCACCGGGCTGCCCATCGTCGTCCGCGGCCCTGGACAGGCCGACGCCGACAACGACCTGCTCGTGGCAGTGGCCGAGGCCGCCCCCGGCGAGAGACTCGCCCTGGGCCTGTGCGAGGACAAGAACTATCGGACCATCGTCGCCGCCGCGCTAGCCCACGGCCAGTTGGTCGTGGCCAGTTCCCCCATCGACGTCAACCTGGCCAAGCAGCTCAACATCTTGATCAGCGACATGCGCCTGCCCCTGGACCGCGTCCTCGTCGACCCCACCACGGGCGCGCTGGGCTACGGACTCGAGTACACCTATTCCGTCATGGAGCGCCTGCGCCTCGCCGCCCTGACCGGCGACGGGATGACCCAGCAGCCCATGATCTGCTTCGTCGGCGAAGAAAGCTGGCGCCAAAAAGAATCCCGAGCCGCCGAGGGCGTGCCTGCTCAGTGGGGCGACGTCGCCAAGCGCGGTGTGACCTGGGAGACCGTGACCGCCGCGGCACTCCTGCAATCGGGCGCCGATATCGTCGTGCTGCGCCATCCGCAGACCGTTCCGATCATTCGTAGCACCATCGACAAGCTGATGGCGCATTAGAAGGAGGGTACACAAATGGCATTGTCAGGTCTCGAAATCTACAAGCTGCTGCCCAAGACCAACTGCAAGGCGTGCGGGTTCCCTACCTGCCTGGCGTTCGCCATGAAGCTGGCAGCCAAGCAAGTGGAACTGGACGCCTGTCCGTACGTTTCACAGGACGCCAAGGAAGCGCTGTCAGCCGCTTCTGCGCCGCCAATCCGGCTCGTCAAGCTTGGCGCCGGCGATCGCGAGTTCCAGGTGGGCAACGAGACGGTCATGTTCCGCCACGAGAAAACCTTTTTCAACAAGCCGGGGCTGGCCCTGCGGGTGAAGGACACCGAGGCGGCAGAATCGCTGGCGGCGAAGGTCGAAGCGGTCAACGCCTACAGTGTGGAGCGAGTAGGGTTCCACATGACCTTCAACGCCATCGCCATCGAGAATGCCTCGGGCGATCCGAGCAAGTTCGGGGCGACGGTGCAGGCCATCCGAGCCAAGACCAACCTCCCCTTTGTCCTGATCTCCAACAACGTCGACGCCCTCAAGGCGGCCGTGGCCAAAGAGGGCGGGAACAAGCCGCTGCTCTACGCCGCCACGACCTCCAACTGGGAGACGATGGCCGCCGTGGCCAAAGCCGCCAACGCGTCACTGGCGGTGCGCAGCCAGGATGGCCTCGATGAGTTGGCCGACCTCACCAAGAAGCTGGGCGATGCGGGTGTGGCCGAGCTGGTCTTGGACCCTGGCAGCCGCGACATGGCACGCTCGCTTGCCCAACTGACCCAGCTCCGGCGGCTGGCGCTGAAAAAGAACTTTCGCCCCTTGGGTTTCCCCATCATCACCTTCCCGGGCGAGGCAGCCGACACAGAGGAAGCGGAAATCGTAGCGGCCGCGCAGGACATCGCCAAGTACGCCGGCATCGTCGTCGTTGACCACTTCGACCCGGCGGTGGCCTATCCACTGCTTACCCTTCGTCTGAACATCTTTACCGACCCGCAGAAGCCTATCTCCGTCGATCCGGGCATCTACGAGTTCAACAACCCCAAGCCCGATTCACCATTGCTGACCACCACCAACTTTTCGCTCACCTACTTTAGCGTGGCCGGCGAGCTGGATAGCAGCGGGCTGCCCGCCTGGTTGCTTGTCTGCGACGCCGAAGGCCTGAGCGTGCTTACTTCCTGGGCCGCCGGCAAGTTCGACGCCGAGACCATCGCCAAGGCGGTCAAGTCCACCGGCATCGCAGACAAGATCAACCACAAGAAGCTGATCATCCCTGGCCACGTCGCCGTTCTCTCCGGCGAGCTGGAGGACGAGCTCCCCGGCTGGGAGATCCAGGTCGGCCCGCGCGAGGCGGTGGATATTCCGGCCTATCTGAAGCTTCGGAAGTGAAACCGATCCCTGCTGCCCATCACGCCGACGGCAATGGGCAGCAGGGATTCAACGGGTCTCCATGGCACAGCAGATCGAACAACGCAACCGCAAAGTCATTCTCGTCTTCAAGCCTTCGGGCCAGGTCGTCGAGGTCGAGGTGGGTACCTTGCTGTCCGACGCAGCCGTGCAGGCGGGTGTAGCCCTCAACCTGCCGTGCGGCGGCCAAGGTCGCTGCGGTCGCTGCCGGGTGCGCGTCGAGCACGGCGCCGTCAGCCATCGCAGCGGGGTGCGCCTGTCCGCCGCTGAACTGGATCAAGGCTGGGCGTTGGGTTGCCAGGGTGTGGTCAAGGGCGACGCAGTTGTGTTTGTGCCGGAACAGGAAAAGTTAGAACAGGCTTTCATCACCAAGACCGTGGGCGCCGAACGCATCGCATTGGCTGCCGAGTTTAGCGGCGAGTTGGACCCCAGCGTCCGGCGTGCCCACATGGTCATCGAACCTCCCAGCCTGCACGACCAGACCACCGACTGGGATCGACTCCTGCGAGAGCTCTCCGCGCGGCACGGCATCCACAACGTGACCGCCAGCCTATCAGCGCTCCGCACGCTGAGCCGCGACCTGCGCGATGCGGACTGGGACGTCACCGCCGTGCTGGACATGGGCGACCCCGTGGTCAATCCATGCTCCCAACCCCGGCTGATCGACCTGCTTCCCGGGGACCAGACCGACCGCTGCTACGGTGTGGCCATCGACATTGGCACGACGTCCAACGTCGTCTACCTGGTAGACCTGCGCACCGGCCGCGTGCTCGACCGGGCATCGGCCTACAACGCCCAGATCCAGGCCGGAGAGGACGTCATCTCGCGCATCGTCTTCTCCCAGAAGCGGGACGGCCTTCAGCGCCTGCAAAAGCTGGTGATCAAGACGCTCAACGGCCTGCTGGAGGAACTCACCTCACGCAACCAGATCCCCTCCCGGCAGATCAGCAAAGCGGTGGTCGCGGGCAATACCACCATGATCCAGCTCTTCCTGGAGATGGATCCACGTACCATCCGCGAGATGCCCTTCATCCCTACCGTGAGCCAGCCGTTGCCCGTCGTCGCGGAGGAGATCGGCCTCAACCTCAACCCTCAGGCCACGATAGACTGCCTGCCGGTCGTTGGCGCCTACGTCGGGGCCGACATCACCGCCGGAGTGCTGGCCTCGGGCATGTACGCCACCGATGCGCTCACCTTGTTCATCGACGTGGGCACCAACGGTGAAATCGTCCTGGGCAACCACGACTGGCTGATCACCTGCGCCTGCTCTGCCGGCCCCGCCTTTGAGGGGAGCGGCGTCCGCCACGGCATGCGCGCCACTGCCGGCGCCATCGAGGAAGTCTGGATCAACCACTACACCTACGAACCCACCTACCAGACCATCGGCCAGTTGCCCGCCCGGGGCATCTGCGGCTCGGGCATGATCGGCCTGCTGGCCGAGATGTTTGTCACCGGCATTCTGGACAAGGCGGGCAAGGTCCGGCGCGACCTGCCCACGCCTCGTGTCCGCGCCGGCGACCACGGCGGCGAGTACGTCGTGGTTTGGGCGAGCCAGTCGAGCGTCGGCACCGACATCGTCGTCAACGAGGTGGACATCGAGAACCTCCTCAGGACCAAGGGTGCGATCTATGCCGGCTTCTCGGTCCTGGTGCGCAGCGTGGGCCTGGAGTTGGCCGACGTGGAGCAGGTATTCATCGCCGGCGCCTTTGGCCAGTACATCAACGTCGAAAAGGCAATCCAGATAGGCCTGCTGCCCGACATGCCTTGGGATCGCTTTCACTACCTGGGCAACACCTCGGCCTTGGGAGCCTTCTACTCCCTCGTCTCGCGCCCCATGCGTCGCGAATTGATCGAGGTGGCCAAGAAAATGACCTACCTGGAGCTGTCGGCCGACAACACCTTCTACGACCAGTTCATGTCGGCCTTGTTCCTGCCGCACACCGACATCAGCGCCTTCCCGGCGGTGATGCGTGTGCTGCAGGGGAGGGCCGAATAGATGGCTTGGCACACGCGGGGCAGTGGTGCACCACGGGTGTCCAAGCGGTTTGTACGACCAATGAACGCTTACAAGGAGGCGAGCAACTATGTATATCATCGGTGAGAACATTCAGATCCTTTCCCCCAGGGTCAAAGACGCCCTGGCCAATCACGATGCGACCTACATTCGCCAGATGGCGCGCACCCAGGTGGAGCACGGCGCCAGCATGGTCGACGTCAACATCGGCCCACGCAAGAAGGACGGCGTCGCTGTGATGCAGTGGCTGGTGGAAGAGATCTATGACGAGATCGGCCGCGTTCCTCTGTCCCTCGACACCACCAACGCGTACGCCATCGAAGCCGGCCTGAAAAAGTGCCAGGAGCTGGGCATCGAGGCCATGATCAACTCCACCTCGGCCGACCCCGACCGGCTGAACGTGACCATGCCCCTGGCCGCTCAATATGGGGCCAAGATCATCGCCCTGTCCATGGACAAGAACATCCCGCCCACCGCCGACGGCCGCGTCGGGCTGGCCATGGAAATCCTCGTTCCCAAAGCCGAGGAACTGGGCATGCCCATGCACAACCTCTACCTGGACCCTCTGGTGCTCACCGTGAACGGCTGCCAGGATCACGGCCCCGAGACGCTGAACGCCATCCGCTCCTTCAAGATGCTCTGGGATCCGTCGCCCATGACGACGGTCGGCCTGTCGAACATTTCCAACAGCGTGCCGCACGAACGTCGCAGCTTGCTCAACCGCACCTACCTGGTCATGCTCCTGGCCACCGGCCTCGACTCGGCCATTGCCGACCCGCTCGACGCGGCGCAGATGGAGGTGATCCGCATCGTGGAACAGCGCGACGACAGCACCGGCATTGGCCGCGCCTATCTGGCCCTGTACGACACCGTGGCCGGCATGGAGGAATTCACTCCCGACCAGGTGGACATGCAGGACCCAGACCAGGTCGCAATCTACAAGACCGTGCGCATCCTGGAGAACAAGGTCATCTACGCCCACGGCTATCTGGCAAACTAGCTCACACACCACCCGTCGCAGATTGGCAACGAGGCCGCACCCCGCATGGGATGCGGCCTCGCGCCTATTCTGAAAGCCACCCGCCTTTGACAAACGAGTGCAGAGGTGCTAGGATGGCCAAATATGTCGCCAAGGCCAGCAGGGCCTGGCAAAGGAGGAACAGCATGACAAGGAATAGGAAATGGCTACTCGTGGCCGCCCTGTTGGCCGTCCTGGCCCTGGCTGCGGTAGCTTGCGGGGGAAACGCAGCCACCAACACTCCGCCCCCACCCACCGCCACAGCAGTACCCACCGTTGCGCCGACTGAGGAAAGCGTCGCCTTCTCGGCGGTGGAGAAGCCGACCGAGCTGAACAGCTTCCGGTCCGAGGTAGAGCTCACGTGGCAGGGGACCTTCACCGATAGCACCGAAGCTACCGGCACGCTGGCCATCGCTGCCGAGTTCGTCCGCGAACCACAGGCAGAGCACCTCACCATCAACGGCAATGTTCCCGGCCTGGGCGGCGCCAACTTGCCCGCAGACAAGCCCGCAGAGATATACCTCGTCGGCGGCAACCTGTACACGAACATCCTTGGGAGTTGGATGCAGCTACCGGCAGACGCGGGCGGGCTCGATGTGGAGAACCTGGCCTTCTCCGTGTCGGAAGAGATGCTGAAACAGCTCAAAGATGCCAAGTACGAGGGCAAGGAAACCTACAACGGCGTCCAGACCCGCCACTACTCGTTCGATCAATCCAACTTGAACCTGGCAGACTTGCCAGTAGGCGCCAAGATCGACAAGGCAAACGGCAACGTATACGTCGCGCTGGAGGGCAACTACCTGGTCCACATGGACATGGAAATCTCGGGCATCAACGTCGCCGTCCCCACGGGAGCAGAGACACGGCCCATGGAGGCCGGCACGGTCAAGATGACAGCCGATGTCCTGGACGTGAACCAACCGATCACCATCCAGGTGCCCGCGGAAGCACTGGCCGGGACCGAGTCGGCGCAGGACATCCCGTTGCCTCCTGACGCCGAGCAGGTGAGCACTCTGAGCGGCATGACCGCGTTCCAGTCGGCCAGCACACCACAGCAGGTCGCCGAATTCTACAAAGCCGAGATGCCCAAGAACGGCTGGACCCAGACCCAAGACGAACCATCGGGCGACGTCTACACCCTGGCGTTCGCCAAGGAATCCCGCACCGCCAGTTTTGTGATCACTGCCGACAGCACATCGGGCAAGACATCGGTGGTGATCACGATGAGCGGTCAGTAACCACCCCCTACAAGAGGTACCCATTCTGACGAAAGAGAAAGCATGGAGATGAAAAACACGAGTACGAAGTGGTTGATGCTCATGATCCTGTTGGCCTGCCTCGCCCTGGCAGCGGTCGCCTGCGGCGGCGAGAAGGCGACGACAGCCCCTCAGCCCCAGGCCACGACAGCACCCGACGGCGGGGCGACGGCAGCCCCTCAGCCAGCAGCAACCCAAGCCCAGCCCGCAGTGGCCACCGACACTGCGCCCGCGGCGTCGGCGGCAGCCACCAACACAGCAGAGCCAACAGCCGGAGCAGATGTGGAACTGGATCTGTCTGGCCTGTCCAAGTCCACCGACCTGAGCAGCTATCGCTCCACCAACAACGTGACGGTGAAGGGGACCAAAGACGGGAAACAGGTGGAAGAATCGATCGAGGTCAAGACCGAATACACGCGCGAGCCCAAGGCGCAGCATGTCAGCACGAATGTTACCAGCTCCGAAAACGTGACTTCGACCGGCCCTATCG
>Ga0315286_10004049_pt1 | contig 13994 bp, 15 predicted proteins | sample YL17G10_0_MG_FD_205038 | JGI IMG/M metagenome (GOLD analysis project Ga0315286, IMG submission 205038) | Sediment microbial communities from Yellowstone Lake, YNP, Wyoming, USA - YL17G10_0 | ecosystem: Environmental > Aquatic > Freshwater > Lake > Sediment | place: USA: Wyoming | collected... | reverse complement strand
CAGCGGCTGCCAATTGGTGTTGCGTTGATTTCTGGTGCTTCAATCCAAATCCCGATTCTCGTTGAAATCAGGACCAGAGAGACGGATCATGGGGGAAAATCAGTCACCGTCTTCAAAGATATTGATCCATCTGAATATAAAGTAAAGATGCCAAAGATGCCGCCACCACCATCAAGACAAGAGACAACCCCTGTGGAGAAACCAGGAAACATTCAGAACAATGTCACTGAGAAAGCAATAATGGTGAATCGTGTTGCAAAAAGACTTGGCTGGGTAACCACCAATGACCCTGATGAAACCATTAAATTCCTTAGTCAAGAAGCAGAGGAAATGAAAGAGAATGTGTACAAGTATCTTGAGTCGCTCGCGCAGCTTGGGGGTAACTTCTGTCTTAAGGAAAATCCGAGCTGTCTCCAATGTCCAATGAGTAATGGCTGTCGGTACCAAATTGCTCATAGTAAGAAGTCTCAGCCTCAATCTATCAAGCACGGATTAGGGCTATTTAAAAGAGATAAACCCAGGATCGTATGAAGAAAAACACCTGGTGCCCTTCCATTTCAGGCATGCTTGTTCTTTTTGTCGTATTATCTGGCTGTGAGGTGATTTTTCCTCCGACCACATACGAGCCTACTCCTACAAAGGTTAGATATGATATTTCTTATGGGTATCGTGTGAACTGCACAGGTACTGGTCGCTATGAGATCACCTATGTATGTAACCCTCCTTCCGTCCTTGTTGGAACAGTTACCTATGATCGCTTGTATAACCATGAGTATGAAACGAAAACCTTAGTCAATAACACATTTATTCTTTGGAATATCTCTGGAACAGAGCAGCAAACCTATGAATTAGGAATTACTGCTCAGATCATTACTAATAATTACCTAGTTTCTGATCTAAACGGAGAAGACGCCGTAACAATCCAAGCACTGCAGGATAAATATCCTGCGATAGCAAGACAATATACTCAGTCGCAGGGAAATGAGACAATCTGTTTTATTAATCCGACTAATCCAAATATCACTACAATTGCAAGAACTGTCGTAGAAAACGCAGGGACAAACAATTCGTTTCTACTGGCACAATCACTCTTCACCTGGTTAAAGAAAAATATCCAATATCAAACCCATCCTGGTGAAGAAGGGGTAAGACCAGCGGCAATTACCTTACAGATGGGCAATGGGGACTGTGATGATTTATCGTTCTTATATATCTCCCTTTGTCGATCTGTTGACATCCCCGCACGATTCATCCGAGGGTACCTTTTAACGGTTTATGAGAATGGAACTGCGATTACCACGGCTCATGCATGGACCGAAGTATTTGTTGGTGGATCAATGGGAATTAATGGCTGGATTCCAGTGGAATGTGCTTGTTGTACGACCTCCATTATGACCGACATCCAGCAGAATTTCGGAGTCGAGACTGCATTTCATCTCAGACTGTTTGTCGATGACGGAAGTAACCAGTCACTGGCTTACTCTCTTTCAGGCATCTCATATGTGAGATATGGATCTAATAGAAACATTGAACTTCAGCCATTTGCAGAGATTCAAAACTACCAGGAGCTTAAAGCACAAAACCTCGTAGTAACTTCAGAGAACACTCGATATTACGAATAATTCTCAAAAAACAAAAACATTATTTCTGAGTACGAGTTTCAGAGAACAGGTGGTTGTGAGTTTTTGGTCGATGACAAAACCGCAGAAGAATTTGCAGCATACATGAAGAAATTCAAAGATTTATATGAATATCTCGCGTCTGTTGTTCAAAGACATTCATCAACGTCTCATCCGCTCATCCTAGACATCGGGGCAGGGCCAGGTTTACTCTCAGTTGAGATTTTTCGAAAGATGCCACAGGCAACAATCATAGGAATTGATCCATTAATCAAAATGCTTCAGTTAGCAAAAGGAAACGTAAAAAACGCTGATTTTCAAACATTTGAACCGTTCATTGGAGTCTCTGAAAATATTCCTTTAAAAAATAATACAATTGATATTATTGCAAGCAGGTTTAGTCTGCCGTATTGGACTCAACCAAATAAGAGTTTTCAAGAGATGATGAGAGTTTTAAAACCAGGTGGGAAGGTCGTCCTGGAAGCGTTGAACCGTGATTTTCCAACATGGAAGCTCTTTTCTATAAAAATTCATATGTTGTTCAACCGGGCAGGACGAGACGTCACGAAATACCATGTCGATGCATACAAGCTAGCACATACAGCAGAGCAAGTTGAGCAATTTTTTACCGACGCTGGGTTCACTATTTCTGAAAAAGAAGGGAAGAAAAGCGAGTGGAGATTTATTATCGTTGCAGAGAAAAAGTAGTTCTTCATTCCACACCTATTTTTCATTATTAGTCCTCTAGCTGATGTATTTCCCACAAAAGATATAAATAGTGCACAAAGGGATATTTTAGTAGATCTATGAAAATCCATTCAGATGCAACGCCGCTCTCGAAGAAATTTCCATTTAAGAAAATGTTTTTTTAATACTCCCCAACAAGGAAACCGAATGCATAATGCCTCTGTCGTTTCTCAGAATACTGGATTTTTCTTACTTCCTGTTCTTTTAATCGAGTCTGTTTTTTAAGGGGTTTTTTTCCCATGTCGGTAGTCTCCTATCCTCTGTTGTGACTGTGATTATATTTAAAGATGCGGTGGTAAACTGTCAAAATGAAAAATAGATTCATCATTACATTTATTAGTCTCTGAAAGTATTGTCGTACTTATGCCTGAAAACGTGCAGAAACCAAAAAAATCAAAACGACCGCTTTGGTCTTACTTTTTCACAGTGATACCATCATTCATCTTTATCGTAGGGCTTATCCCTGTAATTGTTTGTTTCTATGTTCTTCAACACTATTTCCATTATTTTGCGTTTTCCACTGTTTTGCATTTCGTCGTGCTTCCCATCGTCATTTTCGTCGGGGCTGTTCTTTTTTTCATCTCAGAGTTATATATCACTGGTGGTATAATCCATCTTTTCCGAATTACTTACCATCCCGGCACATATGCGTATTCATTCAGGAATAAAAATACATTCAAATGGACCCTTATGTGCGTCCTTTATACCCCTTTCCGTAAATTACTTGAAATAGTCCCACTGGGAAAAATAAAACAAACCTACTTTCGACTGCTTGGCATGAAGATAGGTAAAAACTCACTGGTCGGTGGTGTGATAAAAGACCCGTGTCTCACCGAATTTGGTGATAACGTCACGATGGGCGAGTATGCAATCATCTACGGGCATATTCACAACATGCAGTATGAAACCATTTTCATGGACAGGGTCCGAGTGGGAAACAACTGTGTGATTGGTGCTGGTGCGATCATCATGCCAGGAGCAGTTCTTGAAGATGACGTAGTTGTTGCAGCTGGTGCTCTGGTAACGAAAGGTCAAGTGCTTAAAAAAGGTAAAACATATGGGGGAATACCTGCAAAAGAAATAATTAAAGAAGGAATTACTAGAACAACAATAATAAACTAAAAAGAAAAAAAATTATTTGAATTATGTTCGATTTATATATTATTTTTAAGTTGGAGTTGTTGCCGTTGCCTGGTCTACGAAATATGCAAAATACTTTTGATTATACTGATCACTTTGATATCCAGTTCGATAGTGTGGTACCCAGTTGGAAAGTGATGATATTACCATGATGTTATCTTGAGTGATATCTTCAAATGTTTGATTGCCGTGGTTGGCATTGCCGTCAAAAGTACCTGTTATTGTCTTTGTTATTTTCGGCAAAAGAAATACGTATTTGTTGACTGAATAGTCAAGCAATGCAAAATGATAAGGATCTCCAGAATAGTCATTCCAACGTGATACAATTTCTGTAATATAAGATCTACATTTTCCAAAATAAGGAAGGTTACCTTCATTTTTTATGGAAATAGTTATTGTTAGTTTTGCACTTCCATCCCACGTAGCTGAAGAATTCATGGTTATAGGTTGCTTTGGTGTTCTTGCCCCTTCCTGCTCAAGTAATGGACGGTAGAGGGCTTCAGTTAGTGGAACAGTATTTCCTCTTCCAACAACGTTTGTGTCACCACCATCAAAATAAACAGTTGGGAATGATTTAACTTTGATAAAACCTAAACTGTAATCATTATTACGATCTTTTGCAATTGAGCTCATATCATTGACAAGAGAGACATAGTAGAAAGGATAGTCGCCACTTTGGTATATGTTGTGTAGTGCATCAGAAGCAAACGGACAATTCGGACACCATGTAGCAGTACACTGTTCTACAAAAACTGTGTGAGTAAAATCTTTTGAGGCTGTTTGAATTTTATCATTATATGCCATTGCATTTCCTGTTGAAACAATCAACAGCGTCATTACAAATCCTATCAAGATATATTTCTTCATATTAACTCCACTAGTTTTATTAAGGTAAAACTTGTATTAATAATTATCGGATGTTAATATATAATAGCAAACCAAAACATGGTAACCTCACATTCCCAGATATCGTTGACAACAACATTATGATGATTACAACGGTCGCTCATTGGCAGCCCCATCTTGTCAGGGAAGTCCATATATTGGCACGCATTTTGCGTTCTACGTCGATCAAACAGTAGGAGCAACTGTACAGTAGACCTGTGTTTTTGCGTACAAAAAAAAGATTCACGAAAAGGTACGGTAGGTAATGTATTTATAATCCATCTTTATTTTTGCACACATAGCAGTAGCTAGAATCTCGGGTGGAATTATGAGTACAGACCGATACAGAAGACAAACCCTAGTGAAAGAGTTAGGTCAGAAAGGCCAAGAGCTGCTAGCAACAAAACATGTGATTGTCATCGGCGGTGGAGGATTAGGCAGCCACAGTGCAAATCTGCTTGTACGTATGGGTATCGGAAGCATTGATATCGTTGACAATGATACGTTGGATATCACGAACCTCCATCGAACATCACTGTTTACACAAGATGATCTTGGGAAATCAAAAGCGTTTGTTCTTCAGGAGAAATTACGAGCGATTAACACAGAGGTACGGGTGAGGGGAATCAACCAAAAAGTAACCAAAGAAAATATTGAATCGCTTGTGAAAAATGCTGACGTGATTGTCGATGGTACAGATAGTATGTCACTTCGATTTATCATCAACGAGGTGTCAATAAAATATAATATTCCTTGGGTTTACGCCGGAGTCTATGAGACTGTCGGGATGGTGATGGGAATTCTCCCTAAAAAAACACCTTGTTTGCAGTGCATCTCTCAGAATATCCCAGAATCAATTTCTGGCGAGATTCCGGTACTCGGGAGTCTTCCTGCAATAATCGCATCGATTCAATGTAATGAGACGATAAAACTGTTACTCGGCAAACCACTTGCCGGGTTACTTATCTATGATGTCTGGAACCAATGTTTTGACACGATGGACATTAAAAGAAATCCACATTGTCCGATTTGCGGAATAAAAAAACTGTAGTTTGGCGAGAGGACGTATCATATGAAAATCACGGTTAGGTTGTTTGGACGATACAAAGACATCACTGGAAAAGACCAAATAAAACTTGACATCTCAGCTGGAAACACTCTCAGAGATGTTGTTGATACTTTTGTGAAACAATACCCTACCGCAGAAAAAGACAAGAGTCGCATGATGGTGTCAAAAAATAAGATGTATGCCTCATTTGATACCACGATTGTTGAAGGAGATGAGATTACCCTTTCTCCACCGATAGTCTCAGGCGGATAGAATACATGAAAAAGAATCGATATTTTACGCTCTTCATAGTCTTTTTTGTTTTACTCATTAGTGTGACTTCGGTTATTGCGGAAAACCAGGTGATTGTAGATTTCTATTATTCCGAGTCCTGCGGTTCCTGTAAACCAGCTATTACTATCATCGATAATATAACAACTCACTATGCGGAGAATTACTCAGGAAAAGTAATTATCCAAAAAAAAGAAGTTGGTTCCAATGCAACCAATCGCAATGAAATGCATGCTCGGAAACTCAGCTTTCCATCCGTGATAATCAACAATGAAACAAAAATCCCTAAAGCAAATCTGAGTTACATGGAGCTAACAGAGAGAATCGATGAGTACATCGCAAATCTAGATATTCATAAAAAATATGACGAGAACGTGATTTACCTTCCGTGGATCGGACCGGTGAATCTTACTAGTCTTTCTCTGCCGGTGTTGACGATTGTGTTAGGGGGGTTGGATAGTTTTAATCCGTGTTCCTTTTTCATTCTTATCTTTCTTCTGAACTTATTGTTGTATCTCCAATCAAGACGCAGGATGTTACTGGTTGGTGGTATCTTCATCTTTTTTTCAGGGTTTTTCTACTTCCTGTTCATGTTTGTGATGTTTAATACGCTCTTGATCACGGTATCGTTCATCAGTATGATCTCCTTAGCCGTAGGAATCGTTGCTGTTGGTATTGGTCTGCTGAACATCAAGGATTTCTTCTCTTTGAAAAAAGGGCCTAGTCTGAGTATTCCTGAAGAAAAACGATCAAAAACATTTAAACAGATACGAAAACTCGTAAAATCACCCTCGCTCCTTGCGATGCTCGGAGGGACCGTTTTCTTAGCGGTGAGTGTGAATTTCTATGAATTACTTTGTACGCTCGGTTTTCCTCTTATTTATACTACTCGACTGACGGAAGCCCAACTTCCGCTTTTTGAGTATTACCTATATATCTTCTTTTACAACGTTGTCTATGTCATCCCGCTTATCGTCATTCTTGTGTTGTTCACTTTTACTCTTGGAACTACGAAAATGACTGAATGGCAGATTCAGAGACTTAAATTGTTCTCTGGCATTATGATCTTCTCCTTTGGCTTGTTTTTCATCATTGACTACATGTTGTTAGAAAATGTATTGATTGCGATTGCGTTACCTTGCGTAAGTATTTTTTTAACAGTATGTATTTCCTACGTCTGGAAAAAATACAAGAAAGAACCAGAGGTAAAGCCAGATGAAGAACCGCCATCTGAAGAGAAAGTGTAATTAGAGTATTCGTACTGGTGAGGCGAATTTTTTAATATATCGGCGGTGCTAGGTGTAGGCCGTAAGCCTCTTTGCAACAGGAGAAAAACATAATATTTTATCTTTTTTGAAGACAGAAGAAACATAGAAAAATTTATATGCTATAACGTTCTATAGTATATTATGGACACTACCATTCAAATCAGTAGAAGACTCCAGCAAGAACTCATGAAACGGAAATTTTTCGATAAAGAAACATACGAAGAAATCATATGGGACATTATTGAAGACACTGCAGAATTAAACGAACAAACAAAAAAAGACATTGCGGAAGCACGTGCTCGAATTAAAGCGGGTAAATATCGTACACTGGCCCAGGTCAAGAAAGAGCTGGGGCTATGACCTACGAAATTATTTTTTCAGATCATGCAGTAACAGAACTAAAAAAACTCGAACACGGAATCCAAGAAAGAATCATTAAATCATTGGAACGAATAAGAATACGACCAGAGGCATATGTAACGAAACTTGTTGGTGACCCAGGTTACAGACTCCGCGTCGGTGATTATCGAGTTATCATGGATATCGACAAAGGACGACTCCTCATTCTTGTCATCAAAATTGGTCATAGAAAGAATATTTATCAACGACTTTAGTTGTAATTGCTGGGTGTAGGCCGTAAAAGAACCCTTTGAGCTCGCCTAAAAGCTCATCTTTTAGGAGAGATCGCCATCGAAGTCGTCCTTGATGGTAAGAAAAAAAATGAGTAAAATAGTGAGGCGGAGCCCCTTTCTTTCGTTCATAGAATTTTATTTTTGAGGTTCAAGAATGAATCGTGCACGTTCATGACGCAGCATCTCGAAGGGCGTCATGCATTTAACCTTCAAGCCGATGCAGACTGTGGGAATCTTAATTCTCTTTGTAGAATTAACGGGTTTTTCATGCGTAACGACGGTATAACCATGTGCGAATGCGTGAGCCACCAAATAGTAATCAGCGACTTGGAGGAAGGTATTCACTGCAGCAGGATGATAACCCTGTGAGGATACCCAGGTACTAACCGTGCCCAAAGCAGGAATAGTAGCAGTGTCAGGTACTAGAAAAAAAGTATCCCCTCGTGGAGCCGCCCAAGTAGCAAGTTCATCTACACCCGCAGCGATCTCATTACCAACCTTTTCAATACTAAAAACAACTCCTTTTTTATTTTGCTGAATCAACCAATCCCAAAAAGCTGGGCAAAAATCCAGTCCGTAATGGAGGTTTTTTGCTTGGATGAAAACATCTGTATCGATGAGATAGACCATTAAAAGACCCCCACACGTTGACCAAGGTTCTGGAATGTTTCTAGCTTAGAAAAACCGAGTAAATGGAAAGCATCTGTGTAAAGGGTTTGTCCTTCTAATGTACTGATGACGAGAGCTTGTGCAAATCGCTTGCTGACGCGCGCGATCTGGGTCAGGTAGAAATCTCCTCCGCTTCCACCCGGCATTTTCTGTAAGCGCTGCAATTCGTTTTTGTAGGCTTGCCACATTTGATTTTGATTTAAACCACCAGCGTCATGAATTCGACGTAGAATGACCAAAGTGCTTACCTTGAAGTATTTCGCAAGCCTTGCCATCTCCATAGGAATTGGATTGTCTTTTCGGTATTCTTTGCGGATTACTTCAAGGGGGACTAAGAGTTCGGCTGCTACTTTGTTACACCATTGTTCGATCTCGTTGCTGGGTATCTCGGATGCTTCAGCATCGGAAAGTGCTGAATTCCCAAGCCATATATGGGATATTTCGTGGGCAAGGGTGAACATCTGGGCAGCTTTTGTGTCAGCGCCATTAATGAACACTAACGGTGCGATATCGTCCGAGAGAGCGAACCCGCGGAACTCTTGTGGATCCAGCTTTCGGTAGTTATTTGAGCCTACAACACCGTTCACCATGACAAGGATGCCTATGGTGTCTGCCTGCGTAATGAATCGGCGAAGCGCTTCGTTCCAAGTAGGGAGATTACTTCGTTCATCGATATCCATGCTGAGAGCTTTACGTATCTCGGTTGCGGTACGAACGATGTCGTCGTTTATGGTGACTTTGCCGACAAATGGAAGTGGCTCGTCGCCCATGGATCGGGAGAAATCTCGATACCATTCTTGCCGCTGCTGGCATATATAGATGGTCTCTAGAAGGTCTGGACTGGGTAGGTTTCCTCTTGTAGTGATGGTTTTGCGATAGTCGGGAATTGGTACTTTTTCATCTGGCGGACTGGCAAGGAAGAGATATCCAACGGGCGTACTTGTCGTATTGGCGAATTTTTCAAGTTGTTTTAGGGTTGGGCGGCTGGTTCCTCCTATCCAGTCATTAAGTTTTGGGAAGCGTGTTGTTATGTCTTTCGTTTTCTGGCCAGAGCGGCGTATCGCCCATTGATATAAGTCTGGTTTTATTTCTACGCGCTCCATATTTCCCAATCCTATTCACTCCACCTGTAATAATAATACATACGGAGACTATTTTCGAAGAAGAAGTGAGCATATAAAAATATCGCTTGATTTCCTTCAAATTGACTCTAAAGAAAATACAAGGTTGTTAGTACTAGAGAGTAGATAACTAATATATCGCAATAAAAAGATATACATTTATATATATAATATGTAGGAAGGTGATAGAACCCCGAGAGCTCGCCTAAAGGCTCTTCTTTTAGGAGAGATCACCATCGAAGTCATCCTTGATGGTGAAGAAAAAAAAGGAGCGAAAGAGTGGGGCGGGGCCCCTTCGTTCACTCATCAAAATAATAAAGTTAAAATGGACAAACATTTATCGTACCTTTTGTATACAGGATAATAGAGATTTATGATATGATCCAAGAAGGGGGTATGCTGGTATTTTGATGATAGATGAAGATGATGTGCCTCAAGCTGTCTGAAAAAAGAGGTGATATTTTGATTGAAGTAAATAATGAATTGGTTGACATTGAAAAAAGACTTTCGGATCTTTTACATCAATGCAGTCTTGATTTATTTGTATCTGTTGACACTCTTAAGAGATGGCTGAAAGATATGAATGATGAAGATCCAATGACATCAGTGAAAATGCTTACTGGTCTGTTAGATAAGGAAAAACTTGTTGATAAGGATTTATTTGAAAATCTCATCAGTATAATGATTGATCTTAGTCATCATTTGCCTTCGAAGAAGTTTAAGGGTGGAACATTTTCAGATGAGCTAAAAAGACGAGAAAAACATGGAGAACCATCTCCTGTATATATCACTGAAACAACGCTTCCGCCACTGGAATGGGTTGATTATTATCACAAAGCTATGTATACTATGAATAAACAAGATTTTTTTCAAGCTTCAAGAGAATTTGATAAAACCTTTGAAAAACTCCTTGAAACAAAAACAACAAGTTATGATATCTTCCGAGTTTTTTGTAATTCAGGGTTGTCCTATTTATTTTCAGGGAAACCAGTTCTTGGCGTTCAATGCTTTGAAGCAGCCCTTGAACTTAACCAACAATATACATTTGCATTAGAACAATTACAAAAGTATCAGCGGGGAGACTTTGATGATATAATAAAACTGGGGATTGTTACAGAGATAAAAAATAATTTTGAGGAATGGACTAAAAGATCCGACCATCTTAACTTAGACATAGTGATGAAATGGCCTGAAAAAAAGATACTCGATAAACTTAATTCATTTGGCGTCACTGTTGATAAGATAGAGTTTACCAAAGTAGCAAAAACTGTTAATCATCCTGAAGGTCTTGCTAAAAAACTCTTCTATCCCCACGCGAATACAACAGGAGAAGATGAGGATTTTATCTGGATGGCAGCATATGCATTATGGGATATTTACTGTCCTGATGAACCATCTATTACTGGCTTTAACGATGTGTTACATGAAGCTTATTTGTTGGTTTTAAAAACTGATGAAAAAAATAACAGAAAAAAGGAAATAAAAGAATCTTTTAAAGAAAATTGCACCAATTATTTTACAAGATTGCAAACATATATTTTTTCTGATAAAAAAGATTTTTTACAAGAATGGCAAAACACAATTGATATTGATATGGATCCCAGTTATGAATTAAATATTTTTTTGACATCTCTTTTAGCTAATCCTGATTTTGAAAAAGATGTTCTTGAAGTTGTCCGTCACCTTAAAAAACAAATTCCCCATCCGACGTGGATAGGTATAGAAATTATTAACAATATCATCCATAACAATCCTCAAAGCAATGAATTATATAGAGAATTGAAACATAACCATCCTTTTTACTGTTATGTCGCCTGTGATATAGCACAATATTATTTGGAAAAAAAAGATTATGTACATGCTGAGTTTTATCTAACGGATGCACTCGAAATTATAGATAACCGAACTGAAAAAAACAAGTTATCACTTGATACAATAGAAACAACGATTTATGATGATTATATCAATGTTTTTAATCTCCTTGAAGAAGTACTTAAAAAAAGTAACGCTGATTCGAAAAAGAAAAAGCTATTAAAAGCTAAAAAACAGACTGTTGAAAAAAAATCAGAGATCTATTCAAAATCACCAAAAAATGAAAAAATAGATACTGCAATGAATGAATTATTTACCAAGGTGGAAATTGATCAAGCTGAAAAGAGTAATGCAATTCGATATTACAACTATCTTAAAAAATTTGATATAAATTTTGAAACAAAAGAACAAGTAAAGACAGATATTATTCCACTCATAATTTTACCTGAAAAGTATGATTCATGGGAAGATAATAATAAAAACGATCAATTGAAAAAGAGAGTCGGAAAAAAAATAGGACGTAACGATCCTTGTCCTTGTGGTTCTGGAAAAAAATATAAGAAATGCTGTCTTGAACGAGATCAAAATGAAATCGACAAAGACAGAAAGATACCCATAGAAAGTCAATGAGGCATTTAAACCATGAATACAAACGTATCCGAGAATGAACAGGAACAACGAATCCTTCATATCTTTCAACTTAATAAGAGCCTCCCGGAAGTAAATACTGAGACATTAGAGAGATATTTTGCATTCCTAACAAAAAACGTGCTGTTCCCAATCCAGGGAACATTTGATCAAGAAACGGGCTCATTTCATCACACAACCTATCCTGTAATTGTTGAACATCTATCAGAAGATATCGACGAATTTTATGGAATATACGTTGAGGGTGTTGCTGGAAAGAAAAATGTAGAAATCCCACTCGCTTATTTCAATTGTAACACAACAGATCACAGAAATTATCAACTGATAGATGATTATAAAACATGGTTTTGGAACAACAGATGAAAAAAAGAACGTATACGAAGGGAAATGGGGGTCAATAAATTGAAACTCACTATCGATTTCGAAGAGTTAGCAGATGCCTTTGAAGAATCCGATGTGATGCACCATTTTTTTATTGATACTCAGAAAAACGAGCTTATTTACATTAACGAAGCAGTTGATGATGACTACGAGAAGCGACTTGAGGAGATGGAAGACGACAGATACCTTATGATCCCTGCGCGACTCCCTCAGGATAACTTCATAATCATGGAAATATTCGTCTATGAAAAAATACAGGATGCAAAAATAGCTGAAAAATTCTACCAAGTTCTCGAAGGAAAAAAACCGTTCAGAAACTTCAAAGACCTGCTCTTCGACTACCCTGACCTCCGAGAACAATGGTTCGCCTACTACCATGAACACCTTAAAAACGAAACGATCAACTGGCTTTGTACCAGCAACATTGAATTAACGAACCAACGTCTTATTCCGGAGATAAACATACGAGAGTTAACCCAAGACGAAATCAGCAGTCTCACCGAGGAAATAAAAGATTTTAGCCCTGTGAGATGTATGAACTGTCACAACGAAAAAGGATTTATCCGACGACTATTTATGATCAACGTATCTCCGGAGAATCGACTCATCGAACAAGAAACAGAAAACATCATGAAAGAAAAATTCAATATCACTCATCATGGCTGGTGGAGTGGAGAAGATCCAAACATTCTGACAGTCTCACGATGCCCGAAATGTAAGAGTGAACATATTATCTGGGACTATTGACATGGTTCAAACCAACTCCTCGGTTACGGATAAAAAAAAATGACAAGGGCTTACTAAAAGCCAAGCACAGCCTCCAGAGAGGAAAAAGAAAAATGAATGAGGCTTACTGGAATTGTGCTGGGTGTAGACCGTAAGTCTCTTTCTGTTACTTAACAAAATCTTGTATTTCTTTTTGGAGTTTCAAGTACAGATCATCAAGAACCGTTTCTATTTCTTTTGACAATCCCATTCCATGCGAAACGTCTCGTGGTTGCACCCCAAAAATAACGAGTGGCTCAGGAAGCTCTTTGAGTTCTTGTGATAAACGAAGAAGGTTTAAAAAATCAGGATCATGGGTTGACGTCATCACCGGTTTTTTCTGACTTTGAATGTCTTTCAAACTAAACACTCGAGCCTCACCTGGTCGTCCTTTGAAATCAACAGCGTCAATAAGAAGAACGGTATCAAATCGCGCAAGCAGATGAAGCAGGTTCATCCCGCCTGTACCACCATCAATGAATTCGATGTTTTTCGGGAACTTTTTTCTTCGTTTCACCAATAGCTCAAGTAAGACAATTCCAACCCCATCATCTTTCCGCAGGAGGTTCCCGATGCCAATGATCCCTATTTTCTTCATGGAACAAAAAGGTTTAGATAAAAGTGACGTCAAGGTAATGCGTCGAGCAGGAGATGCAGGGATCATACGCTCGTACAAGCATTTCTAAGGTCAACTCAATTTCTTTTTCTGGTCGGTCAAGAATCTCAGGAACAAGCTTCTCCATATCTTTCTGGATGTTCGCATGGTTCTGATTCGTTGGAATAATACAGTTCGCTTTTGTGCAGTATCCTTTCGAGTTCAGGGTGTAATCATGGACGAGAATTCCTCGGGGTACTTCCGCAATCCCGACACCACGACCTGCTTTTACTTTTACTTTCACTGGTTTTTCCTCTTTCACGCCTCGTTCTAGGAGTAAATCAATCCGGTATACTGAGTCCTCAATGCTATG
>Ga0315286_10004047_pt1 | contig 13998 bp, 10 predicted proteins | sample YL17G10_0_MG_FD_205038 | JGI IMG/M metagenome (GOLD analysis project Ga0315286, IMG submission 205038) | Sediment microbial communities from Yellowstone Lake, YNP, Wyoming, USA - YL17G10_0 | ecosystem: Environmental > Aquatic > Freshwater > Lake > Sediment | place: USA: Wyoming | collected... | reverse complement strand
TTCTCTGCGCCCGGCACCGGGTCGGCGCCCCCATCCGAGGACTCACGGCGCGGCGGTCGGCCGTCTGCCGCTACGCGTGATGGTCGGCGCCGGCCGGCAGCCGCACGGTGAACGTGCTGCCCGCACCAGGCGCGCTGACCACCTGGATCGTCCCGCGATGGGCGTCGACAATGGCCCTCGTGATGGCGAGGCCGAGACCGGCGCGGCCCGCCGATCTGGCGCGGGCCTTGTCTGCGCGGTAGAAGCGCTCGAACACGTGCGGGAGATCGCCCGGTGCGATGCCCTCACCCGTATCCTGGACGGACAGGACGGCGAAGCCGGGCTCGGCCGCCGTCCGGATCCGCACGCTGCCGCCGGCCCGGTCGTAGTGGATGGCGTTGCTTACGAGATTGGTGACGACCTGCTCCAGTTGCCCGATATGGGCCTGGCAGCGGACCGGCGAGAGCTGTAGGATCAGGGTGACCTTCTCGGCCTCTGCGAGGGGGCGCAGGAGGTCGATCGCACCGTGCGCGATCTGCGCCAGGTCGCAAGTCACGCGAGCCTCGGCGAGGCCGCCGGAGTCGATCCGTGCCAGTGTCAGCAGCGATTCCGTGAGCCCGCGCATCCGCTGGGCGGCCCGCTGGCATGCGGCGAGGCTCTCGCGGTACTCGTCGGCAGTACGGTCGCGGGCGAGCGCGTTTTGGGTGTGGGTGAGCACCACCGCCACGGGCGTACGCAGTTCGTGGGACGCGTCGGCGGTGAATTGTGCCTGGCGCGTGAAGCTCGCGTGCAGCCGTGCGAACGTGTCGTTGAGCACGCCGGCCAGGGCACCGAGTTCGCTGCTGGTGTCGGCCGTCCGGATGCGCTGCGTCAGGTCGCCGCTGGCGATGCGGGCGGCCGTGGCGCTGATGTCGGCGATGGGCCGGAGGGCTCGCGTGGACACCCACCACCCTCCACCGAGCCCGAGCAGACACGCCGCACCGCCCGTGACGGCAAGCAGCGACGCGAAACGCCGGACCGCGGCCAGATCTTTGTCAGCGTCCCGGCCCACGAGAACGCCGCCTTCCGGCGCGAGGTGAAAACGTTCCCGAATCGTCCCTCGCCACCGCGACCCGCGGAGCGCAGCCGTCCGTTCCGGCCGGGGCACTGAGGGTGGCGCAGACGTCGACCTCGTGTGCTCCGCGCCATCGGGCCCCCACACGACGTAATAGAAGGCCTGACCCGACAGGCCCTCGAAGAACCGCATCTCGCGAGCCGGCAGCCGGGCGTCCGACCGAGGCCCGGGAGGAGACCCGGCGCGACCCTGGAGCTGGGACGGCGGCTCCTGCGGCGGGCGTCTGGGCTGCGGATCGTCTGGCGCAGGCCGCTCCTCTCGCCGAAACTGGCCGGGCGGCGGCGAGGCCGGCCGCCTTTCGTCCTGCTCGGGCGCTTCCCGAGGAGAACGATCCTCTGCCGGGCGATCCTGCACCGCGAGTGTGGCGCCGGCGACGGCCGACACGCGCTCCTCCAGCTCCTGATCGATGCGGCGCAGCTGATTCTCCCACTCCAGCTGCCAGGCGGTGTAGCCGAAGCCGGCCAACGCGAGCGCGAGCATTACACCATGCCACGATTGCAGCCGCCAGCGGATCGAACGAAAGGCGTTCATTCGATGCAATAGCCCTGGCCGCGGCGGGTGACGATCACCTCCGGGCCGAGTTTCTTCCGGAGGTTCGACACGTGCACATCCAGCAGGTTGGACAGCGAGTCTTCGTCCTCGTCGAACAGGTGCTCGTAGAGCGCGTTCCGGGTGACGACCGAGCCGCGGTGCACGGCGAGGAACTCGAACAGGGCGTACTCGCGCGCCGTGAGGGCGACCGGCTGGCCAGCGCGGGTCACGCGGCGGGGACCGATGTCGAGGGCCACCTGGCCGACATCGATGACGTTGCGCGGCCGGCCGGCCGCGCGACGGATGAGCGCCCGCAGTCTCGCGAACAGTTCGTGGAGGTCGAACGGCTTCACGACGTAGTCGTCGGCGCCAGTGTCGAGGCCGCGCACACGGTCGCGGGCGGCGTCGCGGGCCGTCAACATGAGCACGGGGGTACTCTTCGACTGCCGGAGCCGACGGAGGAGCTCCCAGCCGTCAAGGCGGGGCAGCATCACATCGAGCACGATGGCGTCGTAATCCCAGCTCCGGGCCTTGAAGAGGCCCTCCTCGCCGTCAGCGGCCATGTCGACGGCATAGCCCTCCTCGCGCAGCGCCTTCACCAGGCTCACGAGCAGATCGGATTCGTCTTCGACGACGAGCACGCGCATGGGAGCTCCAGCGACCGCATGACCCTGTCGTGTCCACGGCCAGCCGCGCCGGCAAGAATAGCGGCCCCGACCTTCAGGGAAGATGAAGGCGTCGAGCTCCGGCGGCGACCGGCGCTCATGGAGCGAGGCCGGCCTTCTGAACGCCGCCAGCATCGCGCACGAGGCGGACGTGGTTGAAGATGCGGATCACGTCGCCCTGCGGACCGCGGCCGTGCGGAAAGGCCGCCGGGTCGCCCTTCTTCGGATCACTGCGCTGCGATCCGGCGCCGTGGACGTCCGTGAATTGAGGGCTCGCAGCACCCGAACCTGACCGGCGCATCTCAGGAGCGCCACCCCGGCCGAAGTCCCCTGGAGGCGGGCCGCCCCGGCCAGCTCCGCCGCGGCCAGGGCCGTCGCCTCGTCCCGGCATCCCCGTGGGCCATCCGGCCGCCCGGCCGAAGGCGACGTACACCGCCGCGCCGCCCGCGACCGCCGATGCGTGCGTCGTTCCCGTCCAGAAGAACGGATAGTCGGCCTGGCCGATCTCGTTGGTGATCTTCGTGCAGTCGAAGATGGGGGCGATGGCCGCAGAACCCGTCGTGTCGGGGGACCGGCCGTAGTCGACGATGCTCTGCAGTTCCTTGGCGTTCGGCAGGCGCCAGTCGCTGTGGCCGAAGTACTTCTCGGCGTTCCTGGCCTGCACCCACGCCAGCGCCTCCTCCCAGTTCATGCCCTTGCCGCTGTCGGCCTTCGACCACGTGAGGCCTGTGGCTCGGTCGGTGACGGTACCGCCGCCATCGTCGCGGAAGTCATTCGTGCCGTAGGCCGGGTTGCCGCGGACGCACTGCACGAAGAAGGTCTTCTCCATGCCGCCGCCCGGCATGAGCAGGTCGTAGCCCTTGATCCGGCCGTCGGCGAAGTTGACGCCGAACAGTTTCGCGTAGCCCCGGAACGACTTGCCGACATACCTCGTGCTCGATGCGTACTGCGAGTCGATCAAGCGCTCGCCCTGGTTCACATCCCCGTACGCGAACGTGAAGTACTTCGTGTCGATGAACGGCCTGAGCCGCGCGCTCTCCGCAGCGGGGCCGCTGGGATCGACGCCGCTGAACGTGATCAACGAATAGAGTTCCTTGATCGTCGGGAGGCGCCAGTCGCTGAACCCGCCGAACCTGGCGGCGTTGAGTTTGGCCGGCAGCGCCTCGGCCTGGGCCAGCGTCAGTTTGTCCCTGCGGGTCAGCGCGCCGTCGCCATCCGTGTCCGGGCTGCGCTGCCAGGTCAGCCCGGTGACATTGTCGGACACCGTCAGGCCATCCGCGCTGAGCGTGTAGGACGGCTGCCGGCCCAGGAACTGAGCATCCTGCCCGAAGAACGGCTGACCCGGCTTTGGTACGGCGATTTCGCCGCGGTTGTCATAGCACGCCGCCTGCCCGGTATCGACGATGGGATACCGCGGCGGGCCTTCGGCTGCGAACGCCGAGGCCGTGAATAGGGCCCCAAGTACTAAGAATCGCATCATGGAGCAGCTCCTCTCGTGGCGGGCCCCGGTCATTCCACGGGCTGACGCCTGGGCGGACGGCGTTGCGGTCGAGGGTCGAGACCCTGCGCGGCGCGCTCCGTGATCGTGCCTGCCGGCACCAAATCCCGGCCCTTGAACGCCGGATGATCGGGGCCGTAGCGGAACGCCCGGAACACCGAGTTCGTCATCGGCAGCACGTCGCCGAGCACTTTCACGGCGCCGTCGCGCGTGACGGGGTTGATGTACTCCCACGCCAGCGCGCCGTCCGAGGTCACCTCGAACAGGTGGCCCTCGGTATCCGAGCAGATGAACGTGTTGCCGTTCGGCAGGCGCCTGGCGCTCGATCCGATGTGGCTGAAGAAGCCGTGGCTGTTGACGGATCTGTAACTCCAGACGACCTGGTTCGACACGTACCGCGGCTGGTTGTGGGTGTCCTTGTCGTAGGTCTCGCGCCGGTAGCCCGCATCGGGCGGATTCACATACTTCCCGGTGTCGCGTCCGCCGGAACCCAGGAAGGGGTCGATTTCCAGGACGGAAGACTGCGGCGTCCGCTGGAACAGGTACTGACCGTTGTTGAAGACCATCAGGTGACCGGCGCCGGCGAACCCCGGCGTGATCCAGTGCGCGTCGTGCGCGCCGCCCATCTGCTTGTGGCCGGACGTCGCAGAGTCCCAATTCTCGAGGATGCGCGGCGGATCGCCCTGGCTGTAACGGGCCGGGTCTCCGAACCGGTAGAGAAAGTCACCGGCCGGGCCGGCGGCCTTGGCGATGCTGGCCTTCGGATCGCCGGCGACGAAGGTGCCGTCGTGGTCGACGACATAGAGCTCTCCCTGGACGGAGTTGATGACGATGTGGCCCGACTCCGCGTTGTAGTCGAGCGAATTGCAGTGCAGCCAGTCCCGCTTGAGCGGCTTTCCCGGCATGTTGAGATTGATCCGGCCGGGATACTGGGCGACGGTCTTGCCCTCGCCGACGTAGTGCGGCTTCGCCGGATCGACATCCTGCACGACGTGGTCGAAGAACCACCACTCCCACACGACGTTGCCCTTCAGGTCCACTTCGATGACGGCATCCATCTGGCCGTCGCGACAGGGGCCCTTCGCCGGGTCGGCGCCGGCGGCGATCGCCTGCTCGTGCATGATGGACTTGTTGGCGATGTAGAGGGTGGTGGGCGCCCCGAGCTTCTTGTTGAAGATGCGCACCCAATCATGATGCGGCGCGTAGCCTTCGCGTTGCTCGGTGTATTCCCAGACCGTGTTGCCGTCCCAGTCGACTTCCTTGAAGCCGGCGAAGCCGCTGGGATCATCCTTGGAGGCGTCTAGGACGTGACCGTTGTCCAGCAGGTGGGGATTGGTCCCGACCGGCCACGTGTGGACGACCCGCCCCTTCATGTCAAGCAGCCAGGTCCGCCCGCCCACGCCGAAGAGCGTGTAGCCATCGAACGCCCTGGCCGCGTCGTGAAAAAGCAGTTCAGTCGGCCCCTGCAGGCGCTCGTACGCGAGGGTCGATGTCGCGAGGAGGACGACGATGAGCAGTGTGCGTTTCACGCGCGCCTCTCTGCGCTTAGTAGAGTTCGATGTAGGCGCCGGGCGTCAGAGTCCGCCCGGTGAACGCGGAGTAACTCGGTGCGTACTTGTAGACGCGGAAGACCGAGTTCATGGTCTCAGCGGTCCGGGCCGGATCCGCCGGAGGCTGAGTGCCCTGCTTCATCGGGCCGCTTTGATCGACCGGGCAGATGTACCGCCACACGATGTCGCCGCCCATGGTCACCTCGAGGAACTCCCCGACCGTCCCGGAGCAGATGATCGTGTGCCCGTCCGGCAGCCGGTGGGCTCCCGAGATGTTTTCCGAATACATCGGGTTGGCCGTCGTGCCCCGGTACGTCCAGGAGAACTCCTTTGGACCGAAGGCGGAACCGGCCACGACCGGATATGAGCCATCAGCATTGATCGCAGGGGTGAACTCATCAACGGTGGAGTAGTTCCCACGCCCCAAACCGTTGTTGAAGCAGGTCAGATTGCCCGCGCCGGGATAGCCCGGCCGGACCCACTCCACATCGTGCTGCTGGAAGTAGCGCGCGTCGCTGGCGGTGCCGGCCCGGTAGGTGAGCGGGTTCCCCCACCGGTAGAGCAGGTCGCCGCCCTTGCCCCGCCGGCCCCCGGTATGTCCCTTGGCCTGGGCCGTCGTCGTTCCGTGATCGATGATCCACGCCTCGCTGTTGCCCCTGACGCTCAGGGCTATCTGATCCAGGTCGGGGCTGTAATCGATCGAGTTCATGTGGTTCCAGAACGACGGCAGGTTCTTCTGATCACCCGCGGCGTCGATCAACTCGGGATGGGCCGCGACGACGCCGGAGTTTGCCTTCGTCGAGTCGTAGTCCTGGATGAGGTGGTCCCAGACGTGCCATTCCCAGACCACCTTGCCCCCGACGGGCCGTGTCGGCTGGATCTCGACGACGTAGTCGGGGAGCATCAGGTCCCGCTGCTGGACCTCCGGCTGCAGCTTGTTCGGATTGAATCCCGCGGCGAGGACCTCGGCGTAGGTCTTCTTCTCGACCACGAGCATCAGCAGGTTGCCGTTCGGCAACATGCGAATGTCGTGATGCTGCATGTACGTGTCCGTGGAGAAGTCCAGTTCCCACACGAGATTCCCTTCCCAGTCGTACTCCTCGACCCGGCCTCCCTCGCCGCCGCCGCTGCTCAGCTTGCCCTTGGTCATGCACGCGCGCAGCAGATGGCCGTTCTCGAGCAGGTAGACCGACTGCCCGGGCGGGTACTTGCTCGCCGTCCACTGATTGAGGATGCGGCCTTCGTTGTTGATCAGGTACGTCATCGTGTTCTGCTTGGGCGCAAACAACGTATAGCCATCAAACGCGCGGCTGTCGTTGATCATCAGGCCGATCGTCCGGGTCGCGCCCACGGTGACGGTCTTGCTCGCCGTGCTCGAGCCTGCAGCATTGCCGGCCGTAAGGGTGACCGTGAAGGTGCCTGCCGCCGCGTACGTGTGGGTCGGGTTCTGGAGCGCACTCGTTCCGCCGTCGCCGAAGTTCCAGGACCACGTCGTGGGAGATTCGGTCGACGCGTCGGAGAACTGCACGGACACGTTCGCCGAAGGCGACGCGGGCGAGAACGTGAAGGAGACGGCCGGACGGGATGACGAGGAAGACGATGATGAGGATGAGGACGCGTCTCCGCAGGCAGAGACGACGAGCGTTCCGAGCATGATGACGGACGCGGCGAGCCAGGCCCGACGGGGCGATGTGTGCGTTCTGGTCACGGGTGCCTCCTGAGCACGTCTATGCCATGCGGTCCGGGCAGGCGTGGCATGGCAAGCAGGGCATAGTCTGCCGGTGTGTCGAACGCGGGGCCGTCGTTCCTCGCGACCCGAAACCCCACGTGATACCAGGGATGGTTGGGATCCTGCGGGCCCCGGTAGTAGGACGGGTTGCGGTTCGAGACGCGGGAATGGCCGTCGTTGAGGCCGAGGGTGGTGTCGCCGTTGTACCAATTCCCGCCCCGCATGCCCCGGTAGGGCTTTCCATCGGGCATGATGAACCCGGAGTCAGGTCCCTTGGGATTGTCGTAGGGACTGATGCCGTAGTAGTTCTGTCCATACCAGTCGTTCACGAACTGCCAGACATTTCCAGCCATGTCATACAGCCCGAAAGCGTTGGCGCCGTTGGACGTCTGGTACGACGCTGCGGCCCCCGGCCAGTTGTATTCCGGCTTGAGGTGGAGTGTCCCGTCATAGAAACCCACGGGGGTGGTCCAGGGATAGGTCGAGGGATCGGTGCCTTCGTAGGGATCCTTCGAATCAGGCCAGTTGGCTTTCGTGTTGTCCCGGGTATTCCCCCACGGATAGTTGTAGTAGGGCGTGTACTGCCCGCCGCGTGCGGCGTACTCCCACTCGGCCTCCGTGGGGAGCCGGTAGCCGTTCTTCGTGAAGTCGCAGACCCACGTGCTGAGGTTGTAGCAGGCCTGCAGCCCCTTCTGGCCGCTCAGCCAGTTGCAGTAGGCCGCCGCGCCGAACCACATGACGCCCACCGCCGGGTGCCCGGCCCTGAAATCCGCGATCGAGAACGCCGCGCCGTTGAAGCTGATGCTGTAGTAGGACGCGAATTCGCGCGTGTAGGCGTAGACGTCGCTGCCGCCGGCGGCATACACGACGCCGCTGCGCACCTCGATGAGGCGTTTCGACAGCGCGTCGTTGAGAAACGCAAGGAACTGCTCGTTGGTGGTGAGCGTCACGGCCACGACAAACGCGTCAACCCGGACCTTGTGGATGGGCAGTTCGTCGCTGGGATGGTTGGGATCGACAAACCCGAAGTGGTCGCCCATGTCGTACTCGCCCATCGGCAACCGCACCTCCGACAGTGGCGTGTCGGTCCGAGAGGTGATGGCGCGGCTCGCTGCGTTTGAGCCCGCGGCGTTACGGGCCGTCAACGTGACGGTGAACGTGCCGGCCGTCGCGAAGGCATGGCTGGGGTGCTGCGCCGCGCTGGTGCTGCCATCGCCGAAGTCCCACGACCATGACGTCGGGTTCCCAGTCGAGTTGTCGGTGAACTGCACCGCTTGGTTCACCATCGGCGACGCAGGTGAGAACGTGAAAGATGCGGACGGTGCGGGTGGAGCGGATGACGTGGATGACGTGGATGACGTGGATGACGTGGATGTGCCTCCGCAGCCCTGGAACGCGAAGAGTCCGACGACGATTGCCGGCGCGACCACGGTTCTGACCGCAGACATGAATCCACCCCCTGGGCGCCACCCCGAACTCCGACGAAGGCTCGATGTCGGCGTCATGACCCGTCTCATTTCCTGTTGAAGACAAACGTCATTCGTTGGCCGTTCCGCAAGACGGTCATCCTCGACTGCGTCATGCCCTGGGCCTCGCCGAAAAGCCGGAGAACGGACGCCAGGCTGTCCAGCGGCTGGCCGTTCAGCTCCAGGATCACGTCGCCGTTCTTCAGTCCCATCTGCTCGACGACGTCGGCCGGCTTGATTTGGTCGATCTCGAAACCCTCTATGGATCGCTGGCCGATTCCCGTGTCTCGATACCGTGGCGTCGCGCGCGCGGAGCTCAGCAACTCCGGGAGATTCGCCAGGTAGTGTCTGACCGACTCCTCCGCCAGTTCGATGGTGACGACATCGGACGACCTCCTGAGGACCGGAGGCGGGGGAGCGAGCAGTGCCTGTGCAGGAGCCTTCGCATCGGTGGGCACTTGCGTCGTCGCCGATGGCTTCGCCTCCTGGAACGTGAGGAGTTCGGGACGATTCGTCAGGAGGTTCCTGATGACGACGGCGTCCTGACGAACCTCTGTAACCTCGGCGACGTCACAGGCGGGCTCGCCGGGCCCGAAAGAGCCGACGCGCGAAACTGGATACGTGCAACGGATGAGGCAGACCGACGCGGCCGGCGAGCCCGCGTCCACCACGACGCCAACCAGTTCGAGAGGCAGGGTCGAGCGCGGCGGTGGCGTCGGAGTCTGCTGCGGGGCGCCGAGGGCAACGAGACCAACGGTCCACGCCAGGAGACTTCCACCGAATCCCGTGCTGACAGTCATCTGAGCACTCCCTGCCGCACTACGGTCTCAGCGCGCCACGACCTCTGCCACCGCGGCCTCCATCGGGAGGCGCGTCCGCCTTGTCGAGGCCCGTCTTGCCTTTCTGCGAGGCCGGCAGCTCGATGACGCCCTTCGGAGTCAGGTTGCGGCCACGAAGCCCCGGATAGTCTGGCTCGTAGCGGTGCACCTTGAAGACGGCGTTGAACAGGTGGCCGCGGACGTCCTTCCCGGGCGCCTCGCCCTGCGCGAGGATGCCGCCGCGCACCACCGGATTGACGTACTGCCAGACGGTCTCGCCCGCCGGCGTGATCTCGAACAGATGGCCGATGACGCCGGCGCAGATGAGCGTGTTGCCGTTGGGCAGCCGATGCGCGCCGGAGATCTCCGACGAGAAAAAGTCGGTGCGGTTCTTCGCCTCGTACCGCCACACGGGCTCCTCCGGCCCATACGCCTTGCCGGACGCGAGCGTGTAGCGGCCGCTGGCATCCACCGGCAGGACGATCTCCTCGATGCTCGACCAGCCGCGGTCGTACCCGTTGTTGAAGATCGTCATGTGGCCCGCCCCGGGATGGCCGTCGGGAACCCACAGCGCGTCGTGCTGCTGCACCAGTTGCTTGTCGCCGGCCGTGCCGCGCCCGTAGGCTGCGGGATTCCCCCAGCGGTAGATGAGGTCGCCGCCCTTGCCAGCGCGACCACCTGAGTGGCCGGCCGCTTCGGCCTTTGATGTCGAATGGTCGATGACCCAGATCTCGTTGTTGCCGCGCACGCTCAACACAATCTGATCGAGCCCCGGGTTGTAGTCGAGCGAATTCATGTGGTTCCAGAACGCGGGGATGCCCCGGCCCGTGCCCCTGGGGTCCACCAATTCCGGGTGCGCGGCGGGATCGGCGCTGTGGACCAGGTGGTCCCAGGCATGCCACTCCCAGACAATGCGGCCGCCCCTGGGCAGCACGGGCTCAATCTCCACCACGGCATCGGGCACGAGGAAGTCATCTCTCAGATGGCTTGGATCGAAACCGGCCGCAATCGCCTCCTCGCGCGATTTCCGCTCCACCATCAGCGCAAGCACGTGACCGTTCGGCATCGGCTTGATGTCGTGGTGCAACTGGTACTCGCGGGTGGCGTGGTCGAATTCCCAGACGAGCCTGCCGTCCCAGTCGAACTCCTCGATGCGGCCCCCCTCGCCGCCGCCCGTGCCGCCCTGCACCCTGACCATGCCGGCGCGCAACAGGTGACCGTTCGGCAGCAGATACGCGGACTGCCCAGGCTCGTAGTTACTCCTCCATTGATTGACGATGCGCCCCTGGTTGTCGATCAGGTAGGTCGTCGTGTTGTGCTTCGGCGCGAGCAGCGTGTAACCGTTGAACGCACGCGGAGTGTCGAGGTACAAACCGATGGTCTGGCCCGGGTTGGGCGAAACCGGCAGCTTGTTCTCCGCCATGGCCGGGCCGCCCCGTCCGCCGGGGCCTCCGCGACCGCCGCCCCGTCCGCCGCCCTGTTCCTGGCCGCGTTGCGGGATCTCGCCCCGGCCCTGTCCGCGGCCTGCGCGGCCTCCGCCGGGCGGCGGCGGGCGGCGGCCGTCACCCGCTCCAGGCCTTGGGCGCACGGGGGTCGGCTTGATCACCGGCCGGCTCTCGGCAGCTACAGGCAGGACGACCCTGAAGCCGACGTGGTAATAGGGATGCTCCGGGTCTTGCGGCCCGCGATAGTAGGACGGGTTGCGGTTCGACACCCGGCCGTGACCGTTCTCACCATTGTACCAATTGCCGCCGCGCATGCCGCGGTACGCCTTGCCGTCCGGCATCAGGCTCCCGCGCTCGGGACCGGGGGGATTCTCGACAGGGCTGTACGCGTAGTAGTCGCGCTCGTACCAATCGTTGACGAACTGCCAGACGTTGCCCGACATGTCGTTCAGCCCGTGGCCGTTCGCCCCGTTGGCCGTCTGGTAGCTCGCCTGCGCACCCGGCCAGTCGGCAGCCGCATTGCGATGCAACAGGCCGTCGAAGAACCCGACCGGTGTCGTCCACGGCTGCCGGCCAGCGCGGAAGGGGTTCTTCGATTCCGGCCAGTTGGCCCGTGCGGCGTCCGCTTCATCACCCCACGGGAAATTGCGGTAAGGACGCTGCTGGTTGCCTCTGGCCGCGTACTCCCACTCCGCCTCGGTCGGCAGGCGAAAGCCGCTCTTGTTGAAGTCGGCATCCCACGTGGCGGTGTTGTAGACCGCCGGCACCGTCCTCTGCGCGCTCAGCCAGTTGCAGTACGCCGCCGCGCCGGCCCACCGGATGCACACGACCGGATGATTCTCTTTCTTGTCCAGCACGGCGAAGGTCTTGCCGTCCCAGCCAATCCGGCTGTGGGGCGACATGGCGCGGGTCTCGACAAGCAGGTCGCTGCCGCCCGCGAGATACACGCCGCCGTCGCGAACCGTGATCTGTTTCTGCGCCAGCGCCGAGTTCAGGAACTCGCAATACGCGCTTGTCGTGACGTCGTTGACGCCCATGTAGAACGCATCGAGACGCACCTTGTGAATCGGGGTCTCATCGCCGCCATGCATGGGGTCGACAAAGCCGTGGTGATCGCCCATCTCGAAGGTGCCAACAGGAATGAGCGCCATGCCCGGCATGCGATCCTGCGCCACGACACTGAACGCCAGCACACCGCACAGCAGCCCCGTCATCATCAGTCGGCCCATCATGGCGTCGGTCATTGTGGCCTCGTGTAGCTCAGCTTCAGGGCAGCCGAGCTGATCGTGATGGATGCAATCGCATTGGTCAGCACGGCGCCGGTCACTTGACTGGCGGCCACCGGCAGCGTGGGCGACGCGGACAGTGCATACAGTGTAAACGTGTAGAGCTTGGCGCCGGGCCCTTGCGAGCACGGCGGCTGGTATGCCGCTTGCGGCCCGTCGCTGCCAACCCCCAGAGTGCCGACGCCGGTCGAGTTCCTGGCCAGGCCGGTCGTGGTTACCGGGATGCCGTACAGCACCCAGTTCCACTTGGTCGTCCCGTCGCCGGGCAGGGTCGTCATCATCAGCGCGAACTCCCGGGTACCCGCCGGCGCATTCGACCAGGACAGCGCGATGGTGGAACCCGGCCCGTCGCAGGTGTAATCGGCGGGCAGCGTGCCGCCGTCCGCGCCGACGGGACTGATCAGCGTGAGAGCCCCGCCGGTCACGGATGGCGCTGCGGGCGTCGCGGGCGCGGGGCTCTTACTGGCTCCGCCGCACGCGGCCAGCGCCACGACGAGCAGTGGGGCGGCAAGGCGGATGCGGTGTGCCACGAAGTGAGTCTATCCGGCGTTCCTTGCGGGAATCTTAAGCGTCGGGGTGTGCCCCAAGGGGTCGTAAGGCGGGCCCCGGCTCGCACGTCGGATCCGCGCCGGACGTGAGTACGGCGCCCGCATCGAAGTACACTGATGGTGTTACCTATGACCCCGGAACAGGCGGCCATCTATCGGGCCACGAGCCCGGTCCAACGTCTGCAGGACGCCTTCGGCCTCCACGACTTCGTGAATGACGCGCCGGGTTGGAATCATGCCGGCCGCTGATCTGCGGAGGTTCGACAGCGTCGTCTTCGCCGGCGGCGGCAGTCGCTGTTTCTGGCACGCAGGTTTCTGGCGGGAAGTACAGGAGCCGCTTGCGCTCGCCCCGAGACAAGTCGCGGCGGTCAGCGCCGCCGGGGCCATCGCCTGCGCCATCAACGCGGGCATCGCCGAGGACGCCGTACGCCTCTTCCAGGCCGCGACCCGCATGAATCCCCGGAATGTTTACCCGCGCAACGTCTTCGGAAAGGACCCGGTGTTCCCCCACGAGCGCATGTACCGCAAAGCCGTGCTGGATCTTTTCGACGCGGCGGCGCTCGCGAAGGTTCACGCCGGGCCGGAGATCCGGATGCTCCTCGGACACATGCCGCGCTGGCTCGGTCCGCGCACGGGCGTCCTCGCGGCGGCGGCGGCCTACAACTTCGACAAACGCATCCGCCGAATCGTGCATCCGACGACGCCTTTCGCCATCGGCTTCCGGCCCGAGGTCGTGTCGGTGCGCGAGTGCGCGACGCCGGAGGATCTGGCGGATCTCATCCTCGCCTCGTCCTGTTCGCCGCCGATGACGCCGCTGCTGAAGTGGAAGGGGCGCTACGTTCTCGACGGCGGGGTCGTCGACAACGTTCCGGTGTGTGCGCTCGATGACGCCCCCGGGGAGACGCTGGTGATGCTGACGCGGCGGTATCCGAAACTGCCGGACATTCCGGGGAGAACGTACGTCCAGCCGTCCGTGAAACTCGCCGTGAGCGCCTGGGACTACACGAGCGCGGAGGGGATTCAATCCGCGTACGACCTCGGGCGGCGTGACGGCGAGGCGTTCGTGAGGGATCGTGTCCGCGCGCCGCAATAGCAGTGCGAGTGCCCCTCGACGTCGTATCGGTACTCGCCCCGGTCGAGCGGGCGGGACCGCGCCAGCACGCACGCGTCTACGCGGCCTTGCGGGGACGCCCGCCCCTCCGACCGTTAGCGCGGGCCGTGCGCCGCTTGGCCGCTGAGGTGCGCGAGCCCCCGATGCGCCCCAACTCCGCGGCCGCCGGACCGGTCGCGACGATGCGCCGGACCTCTTCGAGCTGGCGGCGCAGGGTCTGGATTTCCTCGCACTCGTCAGCCAGCATCGGGCGAATCC
>Ga0315286_10004045_pt1 | contig 14001 bp, 8 predicted proteins | sample YL17G10_0_MG_FD_205038 | JGI IMG/M metagenome (GOLD analysis project Ga0315286, IMG submission 205038) | Sediment microbial communities from Yellowstone Lake, YNP, Wyoming, USA - YL17G10_0 | ecosystem: Environmental > Aquatic > Freshwater > Lake > Sediment | place: USA: Wyoming | collected... | reverse complement strand
AGCCACCCGCGTCCACGAAACGCTTGTACTCGCGGTTGGTGACCTCGCTCCGGTCGGCCAGGAAGCTGCCGAGGTGCTCCGCCTGCAGAACGTCTCCACCCACGGCCAGGCCGAACCAGGTTTTCCCCGCGCCGGTCTCGACCCTCGCCATTCCCGGCGGCAGCTCGCCCTTCGGGGCCAGGATCACGGCCGCGAAGTCTCCGAAGAGGTCCCAGTCGAAATCCCGGGTCACGACGCCGAGCAGGACCGGCTCCATGCCCGGGTGCTCGATCCGCAGCTCCACGTGCCCGAGCGGCAGCCGCAGCGGCTTGGCCGACGCCTCGCCGACGAAGAGCCAGTCGGCCTCGCCACCGCCTGTCTGCCGGACGTACGCCTTCGCGCCGAGTGGCCGGATCAGGCGCTTGAACTCGCCGGCGATCTGCGGCCAGAGGCTGACGAGCCGCGAGTCGCCGGGCAGCACAGCCTCGATCCTCGTCGCCAGGCGGAACGCCTCCACGTGCTGCTGCGCCTCGGTGAGACGGACGAGTTCGGGCAACCCCTTGTCGCGCGCCCACGCCGCCTGCCGCCAGACCGCGAGACGCCACACGCCGACCGCGACGAGCAGCGCGAGCGCGAGGCCGGCCAGCGCCAGACCGGTGCGGCTGTGGAGCACGCGCAGCGATCGCGGGCGAGCAATCGCGGCCTCTCTGCCGGCGGTGCGCTCGCCGACCTCTCCCTCCGCCGTGACGGCGCTGGCGCGCCGCGGCGCCGACGAAGTGGCGACCGCCTGCAACGCCAGGGCGAGATCGTGCGCGGTGGAGAAGCGGTCTGCGGGGCGCTTCTCGAGGCAGCGGAGAACGAGGGCATGGAGGCCCGGCGGCACCCGCTCCGGCAACGGCGCCGGCTCCTCCTTGAGGATCGCCGCCACCACGTCGGTGTAGGTCTGTCCCGTGAATGGACGCTGCCCTGACAGCAGCTCGTAGAGCACGACGCCGAAGGCGAAGATGTCGGCGCGCTGGTCGACCGCCACTCCCCGCGCCTGCTCCGGCGCCATGTACGCCACGGTGCCGAGCACCCGTCCCGGGGCGGTGACGCCGGTCGGCGCCTGTGTGAGCGTCGCCGCCTGGCCGGGCGGCGTCGGGTCCATCAGCTTCGCGAGGCCGAAGTCGAGGATCTTGACGACCCCGTCGGTGGTGATGAACACGTTCTCGGGCTTGAGGTCGCGGTGGATGATGCTGCGCGCGTGGGCGGCGGCCAGCCCCTGCGCGATCTGCACCCCGATCTCGAGCGCTTCCCGCGTGGGAAGGGCGCCGCCGGCGAGCCGCGCCCGCAACGACTCGCCCTCGAGGAGTTGCTCGACGATGTACGGTGTACCTTCGTGCGTGCCGACGTCGTGAACGGCGAGGATGTTCGGGTGGTCGAGCACGGCCGTAGCCCGTGCCTCACGCTCGAAGCGCCTTAGGCGCTCTGGGTCGGCGGCGAACTCGGGGGGCAGCACCTTGATCGCCACCTCGCGACCGAGCCGGGTGTCGCGGGCGCGCCACACCCCGCCCATGCCGCCGGCACCGATGGCGGCAACCATCTCATACGGGCCAAGCCTGGCGCCCGGGTTCATGGTCGTCCCTCGTTACATATATGTTACACCTTTGCGGAAGCTCGTGACAAAAGGTGCTGGCCCGATGTCTTGCCGGCCGCCACTGATCGTGGTAAGCTGTGGTTGGAATGAGAGATAGCGCGACGTACCGGGCTCGCGGCCGGCGGTTCTCGCTGGCGGGCGGCGAGGACCTGCTGATCGAGCAGGAGGTCGAGGACGCGCTTGAGTCCCGGCCAGAGGAGCGAGTCGCCGCCGGGCTCGCCCTCGCCGACGCTGTTTACCGGTTGTGGTCCGAGCGGGGGATGTCTCATGACGCGGGACTTTGCCGATTTCCTGGATGCGCTCAACAGCGAAAGCGCGGCCTACGTAGTCATCGGCGGAATGGCCGTGATGTTCTACATCCCGTACCGGACCACCCGTGACATCGACGTGTTGGTCGAGCCGACCTCGGAAAACGCCGTCCGGGTGCGGCGAGCGGTGGCGCGCTGGGGCTCGTTCGAGCCGAAGTTCACCGCCGAGGAGTTCGTCGCCGGCGACATCCTCTCCTTCGGCGGCCTCCTGCGCGTCGAGGTTCACTCGCGCGTTCCCGGCGTCACCTGGGACCAGATCTGGAAGGACCGGGTCCCCGGCACCTTCCAGGACGTCCCGACCTTCTTCGCGAGCCTCGACAATCTCATTGCGATGAAGGCGTCCACCGGTCGCAAGGAGAAGGACCTGCCCGACCTCAAGCGCCTGCGCAGGCTCCGCGACGCTCTCAAAGCGTAGGCGCGCCGGCACCGCCGTGCCTCGATTGCCCCACTGGCGGCCGAGGGGCGCCCCTTCACGCTTCCTCGGCCGAGGCCGGAGCGAGTCCATAACCGATCCACTATGATTCGGCCGCCATGGCGCCACCGCAGCCAACGCGAGTAACGCGGCGCGACCTCGCCCGCTGGGCGTTCGGAGGGGTGTTGCTCGTGGTCGGGGCGCACACGCTGCGGCGGGTGTTCATGCCGCGCCGCCTCGACGACGGCGGCCGGCGCACGCTCGCGGCGCTGCTTGACGCGTCGTGGCTGCTCGGCCTCGCCGCCTTCGCGGCGCTTCTGTTCGCAAGCGGGGGCCTCGCGGAGCGACGCACCCAGTAGCGGCCCGGCTCGTTCTGGAGCGGTCAGCGGCGATCGGGAAGCCGCGAGTGACAACCGCCGCGGAGCAACAAGGTGTACGCTCGACTCCCTCGGCGCATCAGCGCGGATCGGGAGGATATGCATGCGTGAGAACCGGATCAGAGGGAGCATTGCGTGCTGCGCGGTGTTGCTCGCTGCATCGGCGCTGGCGGCGCAATCGCCGGTACCGCGGATCGACGCACTGGCCGAGCGGGCGCGGGCCACGTTTGCGGTGCCGGGGCTGTCGATCGCGGTGGTCAAGGACGGCGCGGTCGTGCTCGTCAAGGGGTACGGCGTGAAGAAGCTCGGCGAGAGCGCGCCGGTTGGCGCCCGGACGCTGTTCGGGATCGCCTCGAACACCAAAGCGTTCATCGCGGCGTCGCTGGCGATCCTCGTCGACGAGGGCAAGCTCAGGTGGGACGACCGGGTCGTCGACCTGCTGCCGGGGTTTGCGATGTCCGACCCGTGGGTGACGCGGGAGATGCAGGTGCGCGACCTGCTCTGCCACCACAGCGGCCTCGGCCTCGGCGCCGGCGACCTGCTGTTCTTCCCGCAGACCGACTTCACGGTCGCCGAGATCGTCCGCAAGCTGCGCTTCATCAAGCCGGCGACGAGCTTCCGCACGACCTACGCGTACTCCAACCTGATGTTCGTGACGGCCGGCGAGGTGATTCGCGCGGTAACCGGAAAGAGCTGGGACGAGTTCGTCCGCGAGCGGATATTCGCCCCGGTCGGGATGACAGCGAGCAACACCTCGATCACTGGGTTCAAGCCCGGCGACGACGTGGTTACGCCGCACGCGGAGAGCGACGGTATGCTGAAGCCGGTGGCGTGGGAGAACCTCGACAACTCGGGTGCCGCCGGCGCGATCAACTCGAATGCCGACGACCTCGCCAGGTGGATGATCGTGCAGCTCGACAAGGGCAAGCTACCGGGCGGCGAGGCGCGATTGTTCTCCGAGGACCGCTCTCGCGAGATGTGGACGGTGAACACGACGATCCCAGTCGGCAGGCCGCCGGCGCCGCTGGCTGCCGTCGCCCCTCACTTCGCCGGGTACGGGCTCGGTTGGTTCCTGCGCGACTACCGCGGCCACACGATCGCCAACCACGCGGGCGGGCTGATCGGGCTGACCTCGCGCGTGTTCCTCGCCACCGACTTGAGGATCGGCGTGGCGGTGCTCACCAACTCCGAGACGCTCGCCTCGGGCGCGCTCTCCTGGAGCCTCGTCGACCTCATGCTCGGCGCGGCGGCGACGGACTGGATCGGCATCCTCAAGCAACAGGACGACGACGCGGCGAACGCCGCGAAGGCGGCCGAGGCCGAATCCGCCAAGCAGCGCGCGGCCGACTCCAAGCCGTCGCTCGCGCTCGACGCCTACGCTGGCCGCTACGCTGACCCGTGGTACGGGGAGGTGGTGATCGCCCGCGAGGGCGACCGTCTCGTGCTGCGCTTCGCCCACAGCGCCGGGCTGGTCGGCGACCTGGAGCACTGGCAGCACGACACCTTCGTCGCCCGCTGGCGCGATCGCTCGCTGCGCGCCGACGCCTACGTCACCTTCACCATCGACCCAGACGGCGCGGTCGCGCAGATGACGATGCGGCCGGTGTCGAAGCTGACCGACTTCAGCTTCGATTTCCAGGACCTGCTGTTCACCCCGCTGCCCGAGGTGGCGCAGAGCGGTGCGAAGTGAGCGTCTGGGCGCGAGGCTGACTGCTATCCTCGCGCATGGACAGCCCCGACCATCCGCACCTTCCGCTCGCGTTCGAGCGGTTGCCCGAGAGTGAGATGCTCGATCGAGCCCGCGCCTTCCATTCGGCGATGCGGCGGCGCCGGTCAGTCCGCGAGTTCGCCGCCGATCCGGTCCCCCGCGAGCTGATCGAGACGGCGATCGCCGCCGCCAGCGCAGCGCCGTCCGGCGCCAACCGGCAGCCGTGGCACTTCGTGGCCGTCTCGGACCCTGCCGTGAAACGCGAGATCCGGGTCGCCGCCGAGGCCGAGGAGCGCAAGTTTTACAAGGACGGCCGCACCCCGGAGGAGTGGCTGTCGGCGCTGGCGCCACTGGGGACGACCTGGCAGAAACCGTTTCTCGAGGCCGCGCCCTGGCTAGTGGCGGTGTTCAAGGAGGTTCACGGCGTCGGCGCGGCCGGAGAGAAGATCACCAACTACTACGTCAACGAGAGCGTGGGCATCGCCTGCGGGCTGTTCATCGCCGCGATCCACCTCTCGGGACTGGCGACGCTGACCCACACGCCGCAGCCGATGCGCTTCCTCAATTGCATCCTGCACCGCCCCGAGAACGAGCGACCGTACATCCTCTTCCCCGTCGGCTACCCGGCCCAGGGGTGCACGGTCCCTGCCATCGAGAAGAAACCTCTGGAGAGCGTTCTCACCTGGATCGAGTAGCGCCTCCGCGCCTTTGTCACTGCGAGGAGGCCGCAGGCCGAGCCTGTACCGAGCCGGAGCGCAACGACGGTATCGGAGAAGCGATCTGCCCCGCCCCTGCCGTCATTGCGAGGAGACCGGAGCGCCAAAGGCGCGACGGGCGACGAAGCAATCTGCCCCAAATGAGGGAGATTGTTTCCCCCAAGCCCTCGCTGCCGCTCGGGCTCGGGACGAGGTCGCCGCTCCGCGGCTCCTCGCAATGACATTCCTTTCGGAGATCGTTCCAGCGCACCCGACTCGCCCCGAGCCCCGAACCCCGGTCCCCGGTCCCCGGCTTTCGGCCTTGCCAAACATCCAGCCCTCGCCTAGAATCCTTGTGAAACGGTTCACTTTTTGCAACTGGGACCGTTTCCCAAGTCCGGCCCCCTGCTGAAAAGCACGGACGAGGAGCGCGCGCACAAGGAGGAACGCCATGCCGCAACGCCGCATGATCACCCTGGATGGCAACGAGGCGACGGCCTCCGTCGCCCATCGCACCAACGAGGTGATCGCCATTTATCCGATCACACCCTCGTCCAACATGGGCGAGTGGGCCGACGAGTGGGCGTCCCAGGGCAAGAAGAACATCTGGGGCGTGGTGCCGCAGGTCAGCGAGATGCAGTCGGAGGCCGGCGCCGCCGGCGCGGTGCACGGCGCCCTGCAGGCGGGCTCCCTGACGACCACCTTCACGGCGTCGCAGGGGCTGCTGCTGATGATCCCCAACATGTACAAGATCGCCGGCGAGCTGACCTCGTACTGCATGCACGTGTCGGCGCGCACCGTGGCCACCCACGCGCTGTCGATCTTCGGCGACCACTCCGACGTGATGGCGTGCCGGCAGACCGGCTTCGCCCACTTGTGCTCCGGCTCGGTGCAGGAGGCGCACGACTTCGCGCTGATCGGTCAGGCCGCGACGCTCCAGGCGCGGGTGCCGTTCCTCCACTACTTCGACGGCTTCCGCACCTCCCACGAGGTGTCGAAGATCGAGGAGCTGACCGACGACGACCTGCGCTCGATGATCACCGACGACCTCGTCGCCGCCCACCGCGGCCGCGCGCTCACCCCTGACCACCCGCTGGTCCGCGGCACCGCGCAGAACCCGGACGCGTTCTTCCAAGCTCGCGAGGCGTGCAACCAGTTCTACACCGCGTGCCCCGGCATCGTCCAGAAGACGATGGACACGTTCGCCAAGCTCACCGGGCGCCAGTACCGCCTGTTCGACTACTTCGGCGCCGCCGATGCTGAGCACGTCATCGTGATCATGGGCTCGGGCGGCGACACCACGCACGAGTACGTCGAGTGGGCGCTGGCGCGCGGCGAGAAGATCGGCGTCCTCAAGATCCGCCTGTACCGGCCGTTCGACATCGCGGCATTCATCAAGGCGCTGCCCGCCACCACCAGGAAGCTCGCCGTGCTCGACCGCACCAAGGAGCCCGGCGCGATCGGCGACCCGGTCTACCTCGACATCGTCGCCGCCCTGCAGGAGGCGCGCGCTGCCGGCGACTCCCCGTTCGCCGTCGACCCGATCGTCGTCGGCGGCCGCTACGGGCTGTCGTCGAAGGAGTTCACGCCGGCGATGATCAAGGCGGTCTACGACAACCTCGCCGCCGCCAAGCCGCGCAACCACTTCACCGTCGGCATCGTCGACGACGTCACGCACACCTCCCTGCCGGTCGACGGCGACTTCGACATCGAGCCGGACGACGTGGTGCGCTCGGTGTTCTTCGGCCTCGGCTCCGACGGCACGGTCGGCGCCAACAAGAACTCGATCAAGATCATCGCCGAGGACGGCGACAACTTCGGTCAGGGCTACTTCGTCTACGACTCGAAGAAGGCCGGCGCCGTCACCGTCTCCCACCTCCGCTCCGGGCCGCGGCCGATCCGCTCGGCGTACCTGATCAGGCGCGCCAACTTCGTCGCCTGCCACCAGTACTCGTTCGTCGACAAGTACGACATGCTGGACTACGCGGCGCCGGGCGCGACGTTCCTGCTCAACGCGCAGTTCGGCCCCGACGAGATCTGGGACCAGCTCCCGCGCGAGATGCAGCAGTCGATCGTCGACAAGAAGATCAAGCTCTACGTGATCGACGCCTACGCGGTGGCCAAGGACACCGGCATGGGCGTGCGCATCAACACGATCATGCAGACGTGCTTCTTCGCCATCTCCGGCGTGCTGCCGCGGGACGAGGCGATCAAACAGATCAAGAAGGCAATCGAGAAGACCTACGGCAAGAAGGGCCCGGAGGTGGTGGAGAAGAACTTCGCCGCCGTCGACCACACCCTCGCGCATCTCTACGAGGTCACGGTGCCGGCAGCGGTCACCGCCACGCGCTCGCTGCCGCCGATCGTCTCCGACAAGGCGCCGGACTTCGTGAAGCGCGTCACCGCCGTGATGATGGCGGGCAAGGGCGACCTCCTGCCGGTCTCGGCGTTTCCGATCGACGGCACCTGGCCGACCGCCACCACCCAGTGGGAGAAGCGCAACATCGCCCTCGAGATCCCGGTGTGGGACGAGGCCATCTGCATCCAGTGCAACAAGTGCGCGATGGTCTGCCCGCACGCCGCCATCCGCGCCAAGGTGTACCCGCCGGAGCTCCTCGCCGGTGCGCCGCCGACCTACAAGTCGGCCGACTTCAAGGCGGCCGACTACAAGGGCTGGAAGTACACGATCCAAGTGGCGCCGGAGGACTGCACCGGCTGCCGGCTGTGCGTCGAGGTGTGCCCCGCCAAGGACAAGTCGAACCCGAAGCACAAGTCGATCGACATGCACCCGCAGATGCCGCTGCGCGAGGCGGAGCGCGCCAACTACGAGTTCTTCCTCGCCCTCCCCGAGGTCGACCGCACCACGGTCAAGATCGACGTCAAGGGATCGCAGTTCCTGCTCCCGCTGTTCGAGTACTCTGGCGCCTGCGCCGGCTGCGGCGAGACCCCGTACGTCAAGCTGCTCACCCAGCTCTACGGCGATCGCCTGCTGATCGGCAACGCCACCGGGTGCTCGTCGATCTACGGCGCCAACCTGCCGACCACACCGTACGCCGTCAACCGCGACGGGCGCGGCCCGGCGTGGAACAACTCGCTGTTCGAGGACACCGCCGAGTTCGCCTTCGGCTATCGCCTCTCCCTCGACAAGCACGCCGAGCTGGCGCAGTTGCTCCTCCGCCAGATAGCCTCCCAGATCGGCGAGAACCTGGTCAACGAGCTGCTCGCCGCGGACCAGACGAGCGAGGCGGGCATCGTCGCCCAGCGCCAGCGGGTCGAGGCCTTGCGCGGCGCGCTCGCCGGGGTCAGGACCGCCGAGGCGCGGCGGCTCGAGCTGGTCGCCGATTACCTGGTCAAGAAGTCCGTGTGGGCGATCGGCGGCGACGGCTGGGCGTACGACATCGGCTACGGCGGCCTTGACCACGTGCTCGCGCAGGGACGCGACGTCAACCTGCTGGTGCTCGACACCGAGGTGTACTCGAACACCGGCGGCCAGCAGTCGAAGGCGACGCCGATGGGCGCCGCGGCCAAGTTCGCCATGGCTGGCAAGGCGGTGCCGAAGAAGCCCCTCGGCATGATCGCCATGACCTACGGCAACGTCTACGTCGCCAAGGTCGCCTTCGGCGCCAAGGACGCCCAGACCGTCAGGGCGTTCCAGGAGGCCGACTCTTACCCCGGCACCTCGATCATCATCGCCTACAGCCACTGCATCGCCCACGGCTTCGACCTCGCCTTCGGCGCCGAGCAGCAGAAGCTCGCGGTCGACTCCGGGAGCTGGCCGCTGTACCGGTGGGACCCGCGCCGAATCGCGCTCGGCGAGAGCCCCCTGAAGATGGACTCCGCACCGGGCAAGGCCGACCTCGGCAAGTACATGCGCAACGAGACCCGCTTCCGCATGGTCGAGCAGCAGGACCCGAAGCGCTTCGCGAAGCTGCTGCAGCGCGCCCAGATCGAGGTCAACAACCGATTCATCGCCTACGAGCACCTCGCCAAGCTGGCGATGCCGGTCCCGCCGGCGGCGCCCGCGGCCGAGGCCGCCAAAGACGAGAACACCAACTAAGAGGGGGAGACCATGGACCTTTCCACCACCTATCTCGGTTTCAAGCTGGCCCATCCGTTCATGCCCGGCGCCTCTCCCCTGGTCGACGACCTCGACATGGTGAAGCGCCTGGAGGACGCGGGCGCGCCGGCGATCGTCATGCACTCGCTGTTCGAGGAGCAGATCACCCACGATCAGCTCGGCCAGATGGTCAACGTCGAGATGCACGAGGACGCCTTCGCCGAGGCGCTGTCGTACTTCCCCCGCCCCGACGACTACCGGCTCGGCCCGGACGCCTACCTCGAGCAGATCCGCAAGATCAAGGCGGCCGTGAAGGTGCCGGTCATCGCGTCGCTCAACGGCACCACCCCGGCGGGCTGGCTCCAGTACTCCAAGCTCATCGACGAGGCCGGCGCCGACGCCCTCGAGCTCAACCTGTACTACCTCGCCACCAGCGCCTGGGAGACCGGCGAGCAGGTGGAGCGCCGCACACTCGAGGCCGTCAAGGTGGTCAAGCAGGCCGTGAAGCTACCGCTCGCCGTCAAGCTGTCGCCTTACTTCTCGTCGTTCGCCCACTTCGCCCGCGAGCTGGACGAGGCCGGCGCCAACGCCCTGGTGATGTTCAACCGCTTCTACCAGCCCGACATCGACGTCGAGGAGCTCGAGGTGGTGCCCCGCCTGCCGCTCTCCAACCCGCCGTCGCTCCTCCTTCGGCTGCGCTGGATCGCCATCGTCTACGGCCACGTCAAGGCCGACATCGCGTGCTCGGGCGGCGTTCACACCGGCCTCGACGGGCTCAAGGCGGTGATGGCGGGCGCCAACGCCGTCCAGATGGTGACGGCGCTGCTCCACAACGGCCCGACCCACCTCACCAGCGTGCGCGACGAGGTTGCGCGCTGGCTCGAGGAGCACGAGTACGACTCGCTGGCGCAGGCGCGCGGCTCGATGAGCCACGAGAACTGCCCCAACCCGCAGGCTCTCGAGCGGGCCAACTACATGAAGGCGCTGCAGACCTGGCGGCCGGCCTAGCAGCTCCGGGCCGCGCCCCATTCGGAGCTGTGCAAGGACGGGCGCCTCGGCGCCCGTCCGACTTTCCCGACCCTCAAGAGGCGCTCCGCCGGGGCCCTGTCGCGTCCAGAGCGGCGTCACGTCCGGAGCGGTTGCGACGGCGGTCGTTTGCGGCTACGCTCCGCCGCATGTCAAAACCGCGTTCGCCCCTGTTCGCGACCAAGTCGCTCGAGCTGCTCCTCGAGGAGATGAAGGGCGAGAACCGCCTGCGGCGAGTTCTCGGCCCGGTTCAGCTCACCAGCCTCGGCGTCGGCGCCATCATCGGCACCGGCATCTTCGTGCTCACCGGCCAGGCCGCGCACGACAAGGCCGGGCCGGCGCTCATCCTGTCGTTCGTCGTCTCGGGCATCGCCTGCATTTTCGCCGCCCTGTGCTACGCGGAGTTCGCCTCGATGGTGCCGGTCGCCGGCTCCGCGTACACCTACGCGTACGCCACCATGGGCGAGCTGTTCGCCTGGATCATCGGCTGGGACCTGGTGCTCGAGTACACGGTCACCTCCGCCACGGTCTCGCACGGGTGGTCGCACTACTTCCAGGACTTCGCCAGCATCATCGGCATCAACGTGCCGCACCGTTGGGGGCTGGCGCCGTTCGACTACGACCCGACGCTCGGGCACTTCGTCTCCACCGGCGCGGTGCTCGACGTGCCGGCCATGGTGATCGCCTTTCTCGTCACGCTGATCCTCGTCAAGGGGATCCGCGAGAGCGCCTCGTTCAATACCACGATGGTGGGCATCAAGCTGGCGGTGGTGGTGCTCGTGATCGGGCTGGGCGCCTTCTACGTCAACCCCGCAAACTGGCACCCGTTCGCCCCGTTCGGCTACTCCGGTCTGTCCTTCTTCGGCCAGACGATCTCCGGGATGAAAGACGGCGGCGGGCACCCGCTCGGCATGCTCGCCGGCGCCGCGATCATCTTCTTCGCCTACATCGGGTTCGACTCGGTGTCGACGCACGCCGAGGAGGCCCGCAATCCCCAGAAGGACGTGCCAATCGGCATCGTGACCTCGCTGGTGCTGTGCACGGTGCTGTACATCGCCGTCTCGGCGGTGCTCACCGGCATGGTCCCGTACGACAAGATCAACATCGACGCACCCGTCTCGGACGCGTTCCGCCAGGTCGGCCTGCCGTGGGCGCAGTTCGTCGTCTCGCTCGGCGCCCTCGCTGGCATCACCTCGGTGCTGCTGGTGATGATGCTCTCCCAGCCGCGCGTGCTGCTGGCGATGGCACGGGACGGGCTCATCCCGGAGAGCTTCTTCGGCGCCGTGCATCCGCGTTTCCGGACGCCGTGGAAGTCGACGATCCTCACCGGGTGCGTCGTCGCCACCCTCGCCGGCCTGCTCCCGCTGCGAATCCTCGCCGAGCTGACGAACATCGGCACGCTGCTCGCGTTCGTCATCGTCTGCGCAGCGGTGTTCATCATGCGGCGCACCCACCCGGACGCCGCGCGGCCATTCCGCGCGCCCGGCGGCCTGGCGACACCGGTCCTCGGGGTCCTCATGTGCCTGATGCTGATGTTCTCGCTGCCGGTGGAGAACTGGTGGCGGCTGTTCATCTGGCTGCTCGCCGGTTTCGTCATCTACTTCGTCTACGGGCGGCACCACAGCGCCCTGAGGCGGCGGGGCCGATAGCCCCCGTGTCCGGCGAGGAGAGAGCCACCGCGTGAGGAGGCGGCACTCCGAGGCGACGCCTCTCGGCGCGCTGACTCTGGGCGCGCTTGGCGTCGTCTACGGCGACATCGGCACCAGCCCGCTGTACGCCGTCAAGGAGGCGTTTGCCGGGGCCAGCGCGCTGGCCGTGACCGAGGCCAGCGTCCTCGGTGTCATCTCGCTGATGGTGTGGGCGCTGGTGTTCGTGGTCGTCGTCAAGTACATGGTGTTCGTGCTACGCGCGGAGAACCGCGGTGAGGGCGGCATCTTTGCGCTTCTGGCGCTGCTGTTCGCGGAGCGCGACGGCATACGCCCGCGGCGCGCGTGGCTGCTCGCGGCCGGCCTGTTCGGGGCGGCGCTGCTGTACGGCGACGGGATCATCACACCGGCGATCTCGGTGCTCTCGGCGGTGGAAGGCGTCGAGGTGGCGACGCCCGCGCTGTCGCGGTTCATCGTGCCCGTTACCATCGTCATCCTCGTCGCGCTCTTTCTCTTCCAAAAGCGCGGCACCGGCGGCATCGGGGCGGTGTTCGGCCCGATCATGCTGGTCTGGTTCGGCGCCCTGATGGCGACCGGCGTGGCGGCGATCGTCCAGCAGCCGCGGGCGCTGGCCGCTATCGACCCCCGACACGCCGTCGCTTTCCTCGCGGGCCACGGACTCAAAGGCTTCCTGGCGCTCGGTGCGGTGATCCTCGCGGTCACCGGCGCCGAGGCGCTGTATGCGGACCTCGGCCACTTCGGCCCCGCGCCGATCCGGCTGGGGTGGTACGCGATCGTCTTCCCGTCGCTGCTGGCCAACTACTTCGGCCAGGGCGCCCTGCTCCTCCAGCATCCCGAGGCCGCGGCCAACCCGTTCTACAGCCTGGTGCCGCGATGGGGCCTGCTGCCCATGGTGGTGCTGGCGACCACCGCGACCGTGATCGCTTCGCAGGCGCTGATCACCGGGGCGTTCTCGCTGTCGTCGCAGGCGGTGCAGCTCGGCTACCTGCCGCGCCTGAGTGTCGTGCACACGTCGGCCCGCCACTCCGGGCAGATCTACATCCCCGAGGTCAACACCGGTCTCGGGTTCGCCTGCGTCGCTCTCGTTCTCGCCTTCCGCAGCTCGTCGTCGCTGGCGGCCGCGTACGGCCTCGCGGTGGTGGGCACCATGGCCATCACCAGCCTGCTGTTCTTCTTCGTGGCGCGCGACCGCTGGCACTGGCACCCCGCGGCGGCGGGGTTGCTGACCACCGTGTTCCTTACCGTCGAGCTGGCGTTCTTCGGCGCCAACCTGGCCAAGCTCACCCACGGCGGATGGGTGTCGCTCGGCGTCGGCGCGATCGCCTTCACGCTGATGTCGAGCTGGAAGGACGGCCGCCAGCGGCTATTTGCCGACGTCGAGATGCGCGGGATGCCGTTCGAGCTGCTGCTCGCCGACGTCGCCAAACGGCAGCCGCACCGCGTCAAGGGCACCGCGGTGTTCATGACCGGCAATCCGAGCGGCGTGCCGTCGATTCTGCTCCACCACCTCAAGCACAACAAGGTGCTGCACGAGCGCGTCGTCGTCCTGTCGATCGCGAAGCCCGATCGGCCATTCGTGCCGGCCGCCGAGAGCGTGGTGCTGACCCCGCTCGAGCACGGCTTCTACCGCGTCGTCGCGCACTTCGGCTTCATGGAGACGCCGAGCATCCCGGTGGTGCTCGAGCGCTGCGCGGAGCTCGGGCTGGAGATGAAGATGGCCGAGACGACCTTCTTCCTCGGCCGCGAGTCGCTGCTGATCGGCACCAAGCGCGGCATGGCGCGGTGGCGCAAGCGTCTGTTCGCCTTCATGTCCCGCAACGCCTCGCCGCCCACCGCCTACTTCAACATCCCGCCGAACCGCGTCGTCGAGCTCGGCATCCAGATCGAGCTCTGACCCTCTCCCCGCCTGCCGGGGTCAGGTCTTGAATTATCACATCACTCGGCCTGCGGAGCCTCGCGACAGTCTGTCACCCAGGAAGCGAGGTTGAATCACGTCCCAGGTTCGCCAGAGAAGTACCAATTCAGGACCTGACCCCCGTGGCACGCGCCTCGGGTTCGCCGGAAATGTCATAATTCAAGACCTGACCCCAATGGTGAGAGCATGGCTGCGGCGCCGGCGGCGAGTTGGGATCAGAT
>Ga0315286_10004043_pt1 | contig 14002 bp, 12 predicted proteins | sample YL17G10_0_MG_FD_205038 | JGI IMG/M metagenome (GOLD analysis project Ga0315286, IMG submission 205038) | Sediment microbial communities from Yellowstone Lake, YNP, Wyoming, USA - YL17G10_0 | ecosystem: Environmental > Aquatic > Freshwater > Lake > Sediment | place: USA: Wyoming | collected... | reverse complement strand
GAAGAGCGAGGCTGACGCGTTCTTGCAGGCCGCCACGCACGCGCCGCAGCCGATGCAGGCGGCCGAGTCCATCGCCGTCTCGGCGATGTCCTTCGGAATCGGGATGGCGTTGCCGTCGGGCGCGCTGCCGGTATTGACCGACACGTAGCCACCCGAGGCGATGAGCTGGTCGAACGCCGCGCGGTCCACCACGAGGTCCTTGTGCACGGGAAACGCGGCCGCGCGCCAGGGCTCCACCGTAATCGTGTCGCCGTCTTTGAACCTGCGCATGTGCAGCTGGCACACCGTGGATCCCCGGTCCGGCCCGTGCGGCACGCCGTTCACGACCAGGCTGCACATGCCGCAGATGCCCTCGCGGCAATCCGAGTCGAAGACGATGGGCGGCTCGTGCTGCGCGATGAGCCCCTCGTTGACGACGTCGAGCATCTCGATGAAGGACATGTCGGGGGAAATATCCCTGGCGTCGTAGGGCACCATGCGCCCGGCGCCGAATGCGCCGCCCTGCCGCCACACCAGCAACTTCAGATTCATGTTGGCCATGGTCGTATCGTCTACTTGTAGCTGCGCTGGCTGGGTTTCACATACTCGAACGTCAGAGCTTCGGCGTTCCGGATCGGCAGGCGGCCTTCGCCGGCGTACTCCCACGCCGCCGCGTGCGCGAAGTGCTCATCGTCTCGAAGCGCCTCATTGTCCGGGGTCTGGTACTCCTCGCGGAAGTGTCCGCCGCAGGACTCCCGTCGTTCGAGGGCGTCGAGGGCGATGAGTTCGCCGAGTTCGAGGTAGTCGGCCACGCGTCCCGCGTACTCAAGGACCTGGCTCATCTCCGCGCCGGCACTTGGCACGGAGACGTTGGCCCAGAACTCCTCGCGAAGGCCGGGGATTTCGCCGAGCGCTTCCTTGAGGCCGGCGTCGGTGCGGCCCATTCCCACCTTGTCCCACAGCAGCCGTCCGAGCGTGCGGTGAATCTCGCGGGGCGTCTTCCTGCCCTTGACCGCCACCAGACGGTCCAGCTTGGCCTGCACCGTGTGCTCGGCTTCGCGGAAGGCGTCGTGATCCGTGGATACCTTCGACAGCGGCGTGCTCGCGAGGTAGTTCGGCAGGGTAGACGGCGCCACGAAATAGCCGTCGGCCAGGCCCTGCATGAGGGCACTGGCGCCGAGGCGGTTGGCGCCGTGATCGGAGAAGTTCGCCTCGCCGAGGACGAACAGCCCCGGAATCGTGGACATCAGGTTGTAGTCCACCCACAGGCCGCCCATCGTGTAATGCATGGCCGGGTAGATCCGCATCGGCGCCTTGTACGGGTTCTCGTCCGTGATCTTCTCGTACATCTGGAAGAGGTTGCCGTACCGCTCGCGGATGACGTGCTCGCCGAGGCGGCCAATGGAGTCCGCGAAGTCGAGATAGACCGACAGGCCCGTCTCGCCGGCGCCGCGTCCTTCGTCGCACACGGCCTTGGAGGCGCGGGAGGCCACGTCGCGCGGCACGAGGTTGCCGAAGGCCGGATAGCGGCGCTCCAGGAAGTAGTCGCGCTCGTCTTCGGGGATCTGCGCGGGCGGGCGCTTGTCGCCGGCCCGCTTCGGCACCCACACGCGGCCGTCGTTGCGCAGGCTCTCGCTCATCAGCGTGAGCTTCGACTGGTGGTCGCCCGACACCGGGATGCACGTCGGATGGATCTGCGTGAAGCACGGGTTGGCGAACAGGGCGCCGCGCTTGTACGCCCGCCAGATGGCGGTGGCGTTCGAGTTCACCGCGTTCGTGGACAGGAAGTAGGCGTTCCCGTATCCGCCAGTCGCGAGGAGGACCGCGTCGGCTTCGAACCGTTCGACCGTCCCCGAGATGAGGTTGCGCGCGATGATGCCGCGCGCCCGGCCGTCCGCGACGACCAGGTCGAGCATCTCGTAGCGCGGGAACAGCTTCACCGTGCCCGTGCCGACCTGACGCATCATCGCCTGGTAGGCGCCGAGCAGCAGCTGCTGGCCCGTCTGGCCGCGGGCGTAGAACGTGCGCGACACCTGCGCCCCGCCGAAGGATCGGTTGTCCAGCAGCCCGCCGTACTCGCGGGCAAACGGCACGCCCTGGGCGACGCACTGGTCGATGATGCGGACGCTGACCTCCGCCAGGCGGTGCACGTTGGCCTCGCGCGCGCGGTAGTCGCCGCCCTTGACCGTGTCGTAGAACAGGCGCGTGATGCTGTCTCCGTCGTTGCGGTAGTTCTTGGCGGCATTGATCCCGCCCTGCGCCGCGATGCTGTGCGCCCGGCGCGGGCTGTCCTGGATGCAGAAGCTCAGGATGTTGTAGCCGGCCTCGCCGAGGGTGGCCGCCGCGGCGCCGCCGGCGAGCCCCGTGCCCACGATGATCACCGTGAACTTGCGGCGGTTGGCCGGGTTCACGAGCTTCGCGCCGAAACGATACCGGTCCCACTTCTCCGGCATCGGGCCCGACGGGATCTTCGCGTCGAGCTGACGGGTGCCGGCCGTGGCAATACGCGGTGCGCCGCTCATGATCGGCCCCCGATGAAGAACATCCAGATTGGTATGAAGAAGAACCCCCCGCCGAGCAGGATCGCGATGACCTTGCCGGCCCTCACGATCTTCGGCGTCAGGTTGGGGTGGTTCAGGCCCAGGGACTCGAACGCGCTCGAGAAGCCGTGCCAGAGGTGGAAGCCCACGACGGCCATGCAGGGCACGTAGAACGCCACCCACGCCGGCCGCTGAAACATCTCGCGGACGAGCCGGTAGAGGTCGCGCCCCTCGGCGCCGTGGATCTCAGTAGTGTACCAGGCGCCGTACTTCATGGTGGCGATGTGCACGGCGACGAACACGAAGGTGATCGAGCCGGTCCAGATCATCGTGCTCGAGGCCAGGGACTTGCGGCTGGTTCCCCCGGACGGGCGCTTGTCCTGGTAGGCCACCGGTCTCGCGCCGCGGTCCGTCCACCACATCGTGGCCGCCTGCAGCACGTGCGTCACGAAGATGGCCAGCACGCCGAGTTCGAGCGGGATGACGAAGGGGTTCGAGATGAGGGCGTGCGAATAGGCGTTGAATTTCGCCGGGCCGAAGTAAAGCAGCAGGTTCCCGGCGAGATGTACACACAGGAACCCGATCAGGCTCAGCCCGGTCAACGCGATCAGCACTTTCGTCGCGACCGTGGACAGCAATGATTGCCTGCGCGGTGCCATGTCGATCTCCAGCCCGGGCGCACAACGCCCGGGGCGCAAGAATGGGGGACTCGGAATGAATGCGGAGGGAGTCCTGCTCGCGATTGTATGTGTAGCGCCGCGCGCCACGCAACACGCGGCGCAGGTCGTCGGTCACCTTCCTGAGTCGCGCGCTTGACGCCGCGCGCGAGGCCCGATAGCATCCGAGGGTCTATTCGGTCCCCAAGCGTCGTGGCGAAGTGGACGGCGGGCCCCTTTGCCTGAGCGGCGCATCCTCTGACCAGGGCCCGTCACAGCTGACATCCCGTGAAAATCCACGAATACCAGGGGAAGGCGATTCTCGCCAGGTTCGGCGTGCCGATCCCGCGCGGCGACGTCGCATTCAACGCCGACGAAGCGGTAGCCATCGCGCAGCGCCTCGGCCTGCCGGTGGTCGTCAAGGCGCAGATTCATGCCGGAGGCCGCGGCAAGGGCGGCGGCGTGAAGTTCGCGAAGACGATGGAAGAGGTCCAGCGCCTGACGAACAGCATCATCGGCATGACGCTCGTCACGCATCAGACCGGGCCTGAGGGCAAGGTGGTGCAGCGGGCCCTCATCGAACAGGGCCTCACGATCGCCAGAGAGTTGTACCTCGGCCTCGTCATCGACCGCGCCGCGCAGCGCCCGGTACTGATGGCCAGCCCGGCGGGCGGCATGGAGATCGAGAAGGTCGCCGCCGAGACTCCCGAACTCATCTTCAAGGAGTACATCCATCCGACGGCGGGCCTGGAAGCGTACCAGGCGCAGAAGCTGGCGTTCGCCCTCGGCCTCCAAGGGCCCGCGGTGAAGCAGGCGGTCAAGATGATGGGCGCCATCTACGAGGCGTTCAAGGCCACCGACGCGTCGATGGTCGAAATCAACCCGCTGATCGTCACGGGCGAGGGCAACCTGCTCGCCCTTGACGCGAAGATGAGCTTCGACGACAACGCCCTGTACCGCCATCCGGATGTCCGCGAGATGCGTGACCTGAGCGAGGAGGACGCGCTGGAGACCGAAGCGTCGAAGTTCTCGCTGAACTACATCCGCCTGGACGGGACGATCGGCTGCATGGTCAACGGCGCCGGCCTCGCGATGGCGACGATGGACATCATCAAGCTGGCGGGCGGCGAGCCGGCCAACTTCCTCGACGTGGGCGGCGGCGCGACCGCTGAACAGATCCGCAACGCGTTCAAGATCCTGATGTCCGACAAGAACGTGAAGGCGGTCTTTATCAACATCTTCGGCGGCATCCTCCGCTGCGACGTCCTCTCGGAGGGCGTCATCGCAGCGGTCAAGGAGCTCTCGGTGTCGGTGCCCATCGTCATTCGCATGGAGGGCACGAACGTCGAGACGGGCAAACAGATGCTGATGGACAGCGGTCTGAACTTTGCGACGGCCGACACGATGGCGGAGGGCGCCACCAGGGTCGTCCAGCTGTCGCGCGGGTAGGGGGTGGCACATGGCAGTCTTGATTGACACGTCGACACGCCTGCTCGTGCAGGGCCTCACCGGGCGCGAGGGCACATTTCACGCGAAGTCGGCCGCGGCGTACGGCACGACGGTCGTCGGCGGCGTGACGCCGGGCAAGGGCGGGACGACGCACGAGGGGTGGCCCATCTTCAATACTGTGGCCGAGGCCGTCCAGAAGACCGGCGCCAATGCCACGGTGATCTTTGTGCCGCCGGCGTTCTCGGCCGACGCCATCCTCGAGGCCGCGGACGCGGGCGTGGCCCTCGCGGTGTGCATCACCGAAGGCATCCCGACCCTCGACATGATGCGCGTGATGGCCGTGCTCAAGGAGAAGACGACCCGGCTGATTGGGCCGAACTGCCCGGGCCTCATCTCGCCCGGCAAGGCCAAGGCCGGCATTATCCCCGGCCACATCTGCCAGGAAGGCCGGATCGGCATCGTGTCACGCAGCGGGACGTTGACCTACGAGGCCATTCATCAGTTGACCAAGCTGAAGCTCGGCCAGACGACGTGCATCGGCATCGGGGGCGATCCGCTGATCGGGACCGATTTCATCGACGCGCTGACGCTCTTCCAGGGCGACCCTGAGACGGAGGGCATCGTCATGATTGGCGAGATCGGCGGGACGGCCGAAGAGGAAGCGGCCGCTTTCATCAAGCAGCACGTGACGAAGCCTGTCGTCAGCTTCATCTGCGGACAGACGGCGCCTCCGGGCCGGCGGATGGGCCATGCCGGCGCGATCATCGCGGGAGGCAAGGGCACCGCGGCCGAGAAGATGGTGGCGCTGACCGCGGCCGGTGTTCGCGTGGTGAAGAGTCCCGCGGACATGGGCCAGGCGATGGTGGAAGCGCTCAAGAAGTAGTCAGCAGACCCAGCCGCACATGGAGGCCGGGTCTTCAGACCCGGCGACTCAGGGCGCCAGCTGCGGGGGTCTTCTCCCCTTGCCTGGCGCCTTCACTCTGTACGTCGCGAGGCGAGCGACACTATTCTTCCGAGCCCGCGCGCGGCTGGCAGGGTCCGTCGACGGTCGCAGTGGTGCCGTCGCCATGGTGCAGCGCTCTGGCGCGGCGCTGAATCTCAATGCTTCCTATTGTCCGCCGCAGGCGAGAAGCGCATCGAGGTCGTTCCCACGGGTTTCGCCAATCGCGTGAACAACGACCACGGAATCTCGCCTGACGGAAGGACGCTGGCGTTTGTCGGGCGGCCGAACGGCGAGTGGGACGTCTACACGATTCCGGCCAACGGTGGGCAGGAGCGCCGCCTGACCACGTGCCGCGGCCTCGACGACGGCCCCGAGTAAGCACCGGAGCGGACCCCGCAAGCAAGAGCGAGGATCAAGGATGCCATCGGAGCACCTGGCCGTCTGCGGTTTTCCGGGTCGCTTGATGCCTGGCCCGGACGCGAGTAGGATGGCGCTATGCTCGATTGGAGTCGATGTCCTGCGGTGGAGCGGGTGCCAGGCAAGGTCAGCGGGACCTGGCTCTTCAAGGGAACTCGCGTGCCCGTGAGGGCCTTGTTCGAGAACATCGAATCGGGCGCCAGGATCGATGATTTCCTCGAGTGGTTTCCGGGAGTCACCCGCCAGCAGGTCGAGGCCGTGATCATCCACGCCGAACAGAGCCTCACTGACGCCATCGCGTCGTGACGGGAATTCGGTCCACAGGCAGATGAAGATCCTGTTCGACCAGGGCACCCCGGCTCCCCTCCGTGGCGCGCTCGCGGCACACGAGGTGACAACTGCCTACGAGATGGGCTGGGGTGAACTGGAGAACGGCGCACTGCTGGACGCTGTCACCGGCGCCTTCGACGTGTTCATCACCACGGACCAGAGTCTTCCGTTTCAGCAGAACCTCAAAGGCCGGACATTCGCCGTCCTCGTTTTGCCGACCACGAGTTGGCCCAGACTGCAGAGTCACCTCGGACAGATCGCCGCTGCCGTTGAAGAACTCCGTCCCGGCCTGATCCTCGCGCTGCAGTTGCACGACTGAGCACGCGAGCGCCCGTCGTCCTACTTCGCCCTCCAGTCGCCGTTGGCCTTCTTCATCCGATCGTTCCAGTAGTCCATGTCGGTCGAGAACGTGACCGGCACCTTCTACTCCCACGCGTCGCGCAGTCTCGCCACGGCGTCCTTGAAGGCGGCCTCGGTGCCGCGGTAGGCGGTGAATGGCGTGTCGGTGCCCGCCAGGAAGATGCCCTTCTGCGCCATCTGGCGGTGATGCTCGGGCGTCAGCGCCCGACCGTGCGCGATGATGTGGATGCCCGCGTCGATGGCGCGGTGGGCCCCTTCTGGCGTCTGCACGTGGCCTTCGACCAGGCACCCGCCCTTGGCCGCCTCGCGAGGGTTGGGAACCGGGGTCGTTTGCGCGTGCGTCCATGCGGGCACGCTCATTGCGATAAAGGCCAACCCGGTTCGAACCGCCCGCCCCGCCGTAGCCGGCCGGCAGGCCGTTCGGCGAAGGCGGGCGAATCCCGAGCCTACAGCTCTCCGCCGACGAGATCGCGATTGGCGAAGTACCCCTTCAATCGCCGCCAGTTGAGCACCTGGGAACCGACGATCAGCAGCCCCAGCACGACCGTCTGGGCCACGCCGGAACTCACGAGTGCCGGCAGGCCGGTGACGACAAGACGGAGTGCCAGAAGGAAGGCCATGGAGACCGCGAGAATGAGGATTATCGTCATGCCTCGGTCAGGCCAGGGGCCACCGGTCGGAGGGCCCATCGCCCATTGGAAAGCCGGGCAGAAGACCGCGAACACGGCGATTCCACGCACCGCGGGTCCCAGCAGTTCCGGGTTCCCGAGAGCAAACGCCGTGATCGCGGGGCTGAGCACCACCAGAATGACGAGCGGACCTCCCAGATTGCGGGCAAAGGCCACCGAGAAATGATGCCGCCGCGACCACGGAAGCGTTGCCCTCGACGCCGAACCGTGACTGCCGTACGAGGTGCGATTCATCAACGAGAAGACCATGAAGATCGCCCACGCGCTCCAGAAAGTCCTTCGGGGGACGCTGTTGAGGGAGTTTGGTCCCACGGCCACGACGTACCACACCGAGAGGGCAAGGGCGAAGAACCACTCGTTTGCCCGTATGGGCCGGTAGCTCGAGACCACGCCGCGCAGGACCGATGTGCCGACGTAGCGCGCCCGTGAGGCGCCCTGCGAGCGTCCCCCGGCTCGCAGGCGTCTGAGCCTCGGCCACCACGGCATCGTCGGCCGGCCATTCCAGAGCGATCTGCCGTCCGCCCGGGGCCCAATCAGCGCCGACCAGCGAAACGCCCGGCTGCTGAACGCGGACCACAACGCCAGGGTCGCGACGGCGAGAGCGGCCGTACCCGTCGTCAGCGGCGCGTTGAGCAAGGCCGCAGGCGCCGATGGCCCGGAAGCGAGCAGGACGAGTACCGCGATCGGGAAGAGCAGGAAGCGTTCAGGCAGCAGGTAGAGCGCACCGACCCACGAGAACGCCGCAAAGCCCACCGCGGCCGCGAGGAACGTCGGCGGGGGAGTTGTCGAGGCGACGGCACCGATCAGCACGACCACCGCGGACACCGCCACGCCGCAGATGACGAATTCGCCGAGAAGGGCACGACGGTAGCGAGGTAGCGTCCAGGCGAACGAACACCTGGCGGCCTCCATCATCCCCTCGCCGATGAAGGCCCCCAGCACGGCGCAGACGAACGAGACGCCGATGACGGCGGCCGGCCGGCGCGATCCCGCCACGAAGAGCAAGATCGCCGCCATGGGAAGAACGCCGGCCGTGAACGCGATCGTCAGCGGCCGGACGAGCAGGTTGAGCAGCGCTCCGCGACGCATCAGTGCCTCCCGTTGTCGACCAGGATCGGGAACAGGCCCTGGAGGTTGAGCGGCGCGACCTCGACGTCGGCATCGTGGGTGCGCTGGAACGCCAGCAAGTCGGCGTCGGCGGTGCGCACGACGAGCCGGGCGCGTCGCGGCTCCATGACGGTCTGCCGAACCACGAAAGGGTCGTAGAACCGGTCCGGCAGGTCCCGCGTTCGTGCGAGGACCCGCCACTCGGCGTACTGGTCTTTCAGGTCATCCAGCGCCGCATCAGCCGCAACCGCTCCGGCGTTCATGCACACGATCCAGTCCACGGTGCTCTCGATGTCGTGCAGCACGTGGCTCGAGATGACGATGGTGGCGTTGTCTTCCTGGACGATGTCCAGCAGCAGCTTGAGGAACTGGTCGCGCGCGATCGGGTCCAGGTTGCTGACCGGTTCGTCCAGCAAGATGAGATCCGGGTGGTGACAAAGAGCGGCCACGATCGCCAGCTTCTGCGCGCTGCCTGTCGAGAGGCCGCTGATGTCTGCGTGCAGGTCGAGATCGAGCAGGCCGCCCAGGGACGACTGGCGCTCCATGTCCCATCGCGGATAGAACGCGGAGAGGTAGCGGAGTTGCTCGCGGACGGACATCCACCGGATGAACGTCGGAGCATCCGGCACCATGCCGATGCGCGCGAGCTGCTCGTGCTGCAGGCTGCGGGTCGCCACGCCGAGCGTCCGGGCGCGGCCGCGCGTCGGCAACTGCAGGCCGACGATGTGCCGGAGCAGGGTGGTCTTGCCGCTGGCGTTGCGGCCGATGAGCCCGATAATCGACGGCCCGGTGAGAGTGAGGGATACGTCCCGCAGCGCGGTCACCGCACCGAATTCCTTCGTGAGACCCGATGCTTCGAAGATCATCTCGCCCATAGTGGTCACCTCTCGTGATCGTCGATGAGACGGCGGAGTGCGTCGCCAGCCTCCTTGCCGCTGATGCCAAGCTGCCGTGCCATGGACGCCAGGGGCCGGAGCGCCTTTGAGAGCTGCGCGCCGCGTGCCGTGGCGGTGGTCGCGCCCGACCGCGCGCGGACCACCAGCGGCAGACCCGGCCGCCGCTCGAGGATGCCTTCCTCCTCGAGGAGCGCGTAGGCGCGGCTGATGGTCATGGGATTCAGGCCGAGTTCGGCTGACAGCGCCCGCGTTGAGGGGATCTCGTCGCCGGGTTGCAGGCGGCCGCCTGCAACCTGGAGGCGGATCTGGTCCACGAGCTGCCGGTACGCCGGGACGCCGCTGTGCACGTCGATGGTGATCAGCACGGGCCCCGCCTGCCGCGGGCGTGGAACGTCATGGCAGATACAATGTAGGCCCGGAAGGTGTATTAGTCAAGGTATACACCTAGGGCGGGCGCCGGAGGAATGCAGCGGGGCGTTTCAGGGGCTCAGCGATCCCGCCGCTCGGTGGCCCACCGGATCATCTCCGGCAGCGTTGGCTCCTTGCCATAGAGCAGGATGCCCAGCTCGAAGATCCGGCCGGCCATGCGGCGCATGACCCACACGGCGCCCGCGAGGAGCGCGAGCGAACCACCCACCTCGACAAGGCCCGGGTCCGAGAGCACCAAACGCATGGGCAGCGCCGGCGAGCTGGTCAGGGGGAAGAGGGCGAGGATGCGGGCGACGATCGCATCGGGATCGCGCAGCACCGCGATCGACAGGACGACCGGCACCAACGGCAGGAAGAGCAGCGACGAACGAGACGAGGTGTAGACGTCACTGACCGTCGCCGCGACGGCGGCAAAGAACGAATTCCACAGCAGCAGACCCAGGACGGTGTACACCACGAGAGTCAGGACGACGCCGGGCCGCAGCGCCGCCGCCGGCCAGCTGAATCCGGACGCAAGCTGCGCGGTAGCGGCGATGATCGCCACGCGCGTCACGAGTCGCGCCAGGAACTGCGGCGCCTGGGCCCCGGCGCGCAGCGTGACGCGCAGGTCAAGGCCGTCGCCTTCGATGTCTTCGACGTCAGCGTCGGCCAGCAGCAGCTCGGCATCGGCGACATGCTCGAGGGTGACGCGCAGCCGGGGACGGGCGTCGAGGCGTCCGTGCAGATCGCCCACCGACCCGGAGAGGATCTCGCGGCCGTGGTTGAGGAGGAGCACGCGGTCCGCGACGCGTTCGACGAGATCCATCTGGTGCGACGAGAGGAGAATCGTGGTGCCGGCGTTCCTCAGGTCCCGGACGAGATCCAGGAAGAACTCCTGGCTCAGGGGGTCGAGACCGGAGAAGGGCTCGTCGAGAATCGCCAGCGCCGGGCGATGGAGGACGGCGGCAATAAACTGGACGCGCTGCTGGTTCCCCTTGGAGAGCGCGTCGAGTCGATCGGCCCTGCGGTCGAGCAGGCCCATCTTCTCGAGCCACTCGCAGGCGCGCGTGCCGGCTGCTCGACCGTCCAGTCCGCGAAGCCGGCCGAAGTACACGAGCGACCGCAGGATTGGGATTTCCTGGTAGAGGCCGCGGTCCTCGGGCAGGTAGCCCGTCCGGTCGGGACGCAGCCGATCGAGCGTAGCCCCCTCGGCGGGAACTTCGATGCGTCCCTCGTCGGGCCTGATGATGCCGACGAGCATCCGAACGGTCGTGGTCTTGCCGGCGCCGTTCGGGCCCAGCAGGGCGAAGACCTCGCCTCGACGGACCTCGAAGCTGAGCCCTTCTGCGGCGACGTGTCCGGAGAAGCGCTTGGAGACGCCATGCGCGCGAAGAAACGCCCCATCCATCTCAGTCTCCTGTCCAGGGCCAGCCGGGTGCATGGCGAAGGCAGGACTGAAGTCCTGCCCCGCGCACTGTCGATTGGGCCTCGTGCTTCGTGGCGCAGGACTTCAGTCCTGCGATGTGGCGCAGGACCTTTCGTGGCGCAGGACTTCAGTCCTGCGATCGAGCGTCACCATCAGCCGGCGGTCGTGGCCGGGGCTATCTTGCCCCGTCGTCCGATGGGTATCAAGCAGATGCCAGGGACGCCGCCATTCTCCGCGGTGGCGCGCAGGTTGACGTCTGTCGTATTGCGACCGCAGGAATTCGAGAACCTGGTCACAGCGCCGCGGCGTACAGGGCCGCGATCACGTCCGCGGTGATCGGTGCGGGGGTAATCTTGACGTCGCCCTTGACGATCACCCTGGCAACGAAGAGCGGAATGTCCTGCTCGGTGACGCCATACGATCTCAGCCGACACGACACCCCGAGTCCCTCCAGGAACGCCGTCAGTCCCATATGTGGCGCCAGCATCTGCTTCAACACCGCGACCTTCTCCGGAACCGTCGAGTGGCCCTCCAGGTATTGCAGGAACTCCGGCAGCAACACCGCGTTCGCGAGGCCGTGTGGCACCCGGTGGAACACCGTGAGGGGATACCCCATGATGTGGGGCAGGATCGTGCTCGCGTGCGTGATGGCGATGCCGCCCAGCATGGAGGCGTATGCCATCGCGTCCATGGCGGGCGGCTCCTTCCGCCGCGCGGCCGGCAGGTGAGTCAAGACCGTCTCGATGGCTTCGAGGGCGATGCGGTCGTTGACCGGGAATGCGTCGGCGGAGAGGTAGGCCTCGACGGCGTGCGTGAGGGCGTCGAGGCCGGTCGACACGACGAGCGCTTCCGGCATCGAATAGGTCAGCGTCGGATCGATGACCGACAAGAACGGGAAGAGCGACGGATGGCTCACCGCGCCCTTCGTGCGGGCCTCGGTATCCGTGAACACGGCATACGGGGTGACTTCGCTGCCGGTGCCCGACGTCGTGGGAAGCCCGATGATCGGCAGGGCATCTCGTTCCTGGCGTTTGCCCTTCAAGTACTCGCCGAGGGTGCCATGGTTCGTGCTCAACAGGGCCACGCCCTTGGCGGCATCCAGTGGTGACCCGCCGCCCAGGCCGATGATGGCCTGGGCGCCGAAAGCCCTGGCCCGCGCCGCGCCTGTGTCGGCTGCCGCGAAGGTCGGGTTCTCTTCCACCTCGTCGAACACGTCCCACGTCCGCCCGGCCAGGGCCGCGCCGAGCGCTTTCAGCGCCGTGCCGTGTCTGGTAAGACCCGGGTCGGTGACGACCAGGATTCGTCGCAACGCGGCTGGGATCAAGCCGGGCAGCTCCGCGAGGCGCCCTGCGCCGAAGATGACGCGGACGGGCATGTGGAAGATGAATGGTTTCATGAGCACACACTCGATCTCGATGGGGCTGGGCTGATACATGCTGCGCAGGCCGTGGGTCGTCTGTCGCCGTCGGCCGCAGTGCGAAGGGCAGGACTGAAGTCCTGCCCCACGTACACCATATCTCGCAGTCCTTCCGCACGTGGCGCAGGGCGTTTCGTGGCGCAGGACTTTAGTCCTGCGATCGGGCGTCACCATCCGCCGGGGGACCCTGCAGCCGGCGGTCGCAAACCGCATGTTATACTCCTTTGTTCCGTAGGCGTTCTGAATCACGAACTGCAGCGTGCGCTCTGGCGGAGGGTCTGCTGGCCCGCACTCGCGTGTCTTCATCCCGGGAACCGACGCATGTCGTCCGAATCCACCGTCCAGGACCAGCCGGCCGGCGCAACGAGGGCTGAGATCGTCAACGATTTCAGCATCCAGGTCGCCACGGTCAACGGGTCCGGCAGCCAGACCGCCAACCTCGTGCTCATCCGGTCGCTCTTCCAGATGGGCATCCCGGTGTCGGGCAAGAACCTCTTCCCGTCGAACATTGCCGGCCTGCCGACGTGGTACACGATCCGCGCGAGCAGGCACGGATACATCGGCCGCAAGAAAGAAATCGACCTGCTGGTGGCGATGAACCCGGAGACGGCTCAAGAGGACGTGAAGGCCCTCGATCCGGGCGCGGTCGTGGTCTACGACGATCCGCTGAAGCTGAACGCCGTCCGCGACGACCTGGTCTTCTACCCGGTGCCATTCGACGTGCTCGTCAAGCCGGTCTGCCCCGACGCGAAGCTGCGCCGGCTCGTCCGCAACATGATCTACGACGGCGTCCTGTCGAAGCTGCTGGGCATCGAGATGGCCGAGATGGAGGCCGCCCTCGGCAGGCAGCTCGGCAAGAAGGCCAAGGCCGTCGTGTTGAACCAGACGGCGCTCAAGGCCGGCTACGACTACGCCGAGCAGCACCTGCCCAAGCGCGACCCCTTCCGCGCCGAGCGGATGGACAGGACGAAGGGCAAGATCCTGATCGAAGCCAATGCCGCGATCGCCATCGGCGCGATGATGGCGGGTGTCACCGTCGTGACCTGGTACCCCATCACCCCCTCGTCTACGGTGGTCGAGACGCTGATTGAGTACCTGAAGAAGTATCGGATGGACACGGAGACGGGGAAGGCCACCTTCGCCGTGGTCCAGGCCGAGGACGAGCTGGCGTCGGTGGGGATGGCGCTGGGTGCGGGCTGGGCGGGCGCCCGTTCGATGACGTCGACGTCCGGACCCGGCATTTCCCTGATGGGCGAATTCGTCGGGCTCGGGTACTACACCGAGGTGCCCACGGTGATCATCGACGTGCAGCGCGTCGGGCCGTCCACCGGTCTTCCCACGCGCACGGCGCAGGGCGACATCCTGTCGACAGCGGTGTTGTCGCA
>Ga0315286_10004042_pt1 | contig 14003 bp, 9 predicted proteins | sample YL17G10_0_MG_FD_205038 | JGI IMG/M metagenome (GOLD analysis project Ga0315286, IMG submission 205038) | Sediment microbial communities from Yellowstone Lake, YNP, Wyoming, USA - YL17G10_0 | ecosystem: Environmental > Aquatic > Freshwater > Lake > Sediment | place: USA: Wyoming | collected... | reverse complement strand
ATCCCCTCCGCATGGAATGGCTTTTCAGCGCTGCGCAGGTTCAGGGGTCGCATGCTCCACATCACCGTCCATAATCCGGATGGCGTGTGTAGAGGCGTGGTCAAAATGGTTGTCAACGGCAAGGAAATTCCCGGGAATCTCGTTCCACCCGATTTACCGGGAAACGAACAACAAGTGGAGGTCTGGCTGGGCAGGTAGCCAGGGAAAGGCTGGGAAAAAGTATGGACGAGAGCTCGCTGCAAATTTCGGAGTACGTTGGGGAGGGCTACAAACCGCTGGTGGATTATGCAGGTTGGCGCGTGGCTCTCTTGCGCTACATCGATGAACTCCAGCCCGATAAGATTGATTCAATGGAGCGTCACGTAGAGACGGACGAGGTCTTCGTGTTGTTGTACGGGCAGGGGGTATTGTTGGTAGGTGGAAATGAATCCCGGGTGAACGGGATTCATCCACAGGTCATGGAGCATGGCAAACTCTATAATGTCAAACGCAATGCCTGGCACAGTATTTTACTCAGCCGGGACGCCAGTGTGCTCATCGTTGAAAACCGCGACACCGACAGAAGCAATTCAGAATATGCCAACCTCACAAGCGAACAACGCCATTCGATCCTGGCGATAGCTGGACAGTTTCTTCCCTCCGGCACTGGGGAAAGTTGACATTTAGGTTCCATCCCAAAATCGCTCTCACCGCCCCTCCCGGCGGTGGAGCGCCACTTGGAACAGATTCGCATTCCAAATCGCTTGGTCGCAGATCCGAATCCTGCCGAGCCCACATGAATAATACATACTTTCCAATCGGCGGTACGTGGTAGATGAATACTTATTAGTTCTTGGCGTGCCGATTGACGGGGAAATGAAAGCAATAATATTGTAGAAAGCGCGCTGGGTTCTGCTCTGGGATGAGAGTAAATGGGAGAGCGGTTTTTATGTTGAAAAAGGTTTTTGTGTAATTCAAAGGTCAGAAAACGCCTGTGCCTCGACAGTGGTACCAGAGCATGGGTTGGAAGACTTTTCAGTTCTCCCGGGGATTTATCTTGATAAGCAATTCGCCCTTGGCGATCTGGGTTTTGGGCTGAACGTTGACCAGGTCCACCACGCCGGCGCATGCGGAGCGCATTTCCATTTGCATTTTCATTGATTCCAGCACCGTCAAAACCTGCCCGGCCTCGACGGTGTCACCCGGTACAACATGTACGCTGATCACGATGCCAGATATGGGCGCCATCAGGCTGCCGTTGTTGGCCACTTTGGCCTTACGCCACCGGAGGCTGTTGCTGCGCTCCACTTTGGCAATTGCATGCCGCCGACCCGCGTTGAGCGTATACAGGTTGTTGCCCCGCGACTCGATATAGATCTCGGTCTTGCGCGCAACGTCAGCCAGCAGATATTTGCCGCGTTCTTTCAGCGCCACCAGAGCGGCCTGCACGAGTTTTCCGTTGACTTTATATTGTTTACCGTTGATCTCAACTCGGTATTCTTTTTTCCCAACCGTTACATAGTAAATGGTCATGGTTGCTCCTGAATTCAATTCCGCATTTGCTCGCGCCATGCCTGCGTCCGCCACTGGTTGGATGCAACTTGTAAAGACTTGGCGGGTTGGCTGGTACGCGCCTGGTGTTCAAAAAACGCCGCCGTGAGCGCCATATCGCGCTCTATTTCTTCGTCGTTTTCCGACAAGACAGGCAAAAAGGTTTCCAGATAAGTGGTATTGGCACTGGCCTGAATGAAACTATCGGAGTCGATGATCTGGATCAGGAAACCGATGTCGGTACAGATTCCGCCAATTTGGAACTCACCCAACGCCCGGCGGAGCCTGCAGATGGCGGTTTGGCGGTCTTCTCCCCAGCCGATCACTTTTGCAATCAACGAATCGTAGTCAGACGTGACCGGCATACCCGGGTACAGGGCCGAATCGGTGCGCACCCCCGGCCCACCCGCTTCTTTCAGGAGGGTTATCTCACCGGTTGCGGGCATGAAGCCATTATCGGGGTCCTCGGCGATGACGCGCGCTTCAATAGCCGAGCCGCGTATTTTAATGTCTTCCTGTGCATATTTGAACGGTTGTCCTTCCGCCAGCCTGAGCTGTATACCCACCAAGTCGATCCCGGTAACCATTTCGGTGACCGGATGTTCCACCTGGATGCGCGGGTTTACTTCTATAAAATAACATGAGCCGTCTTCACCGAGCAGGAATTCAATCGTTCCAAGACTGCGGTAATTTAAAGCCTGCCCCAGGTTGATGGCCATTTCGTAAAGTTGATGACGCATATCGGGGCTGAGGTTGGGTGCGGGAGATTCCTCGATTATTTTTTGGCGCCGCCGCTGGATGGAACACTCGCGTTCTCCAAGGCACAAGATCCGTCCGAACCCATCCCCGATGATCTGGATTTCGACATGTCGGGCCTGAGGCACCAATGGCTCGAAATAGACGGTCCCATCCCCGAAAGCGGCCTGGGCCTCGTGCTTGGCGGCTGCCACCATCTGCTCCAATTCGTCTCGCCTGCGCGCCAGGCGGATGCCCCGTCCTCCCCCGCCGGCTACGGCTTTGATCAAGACCGGATATTTGATCTGTTCGAGCAGGCTTTCCGGGATTTCGTCGGCAACCGGTTCATCCGGTCCGGGCAGGACTGGTAGGCTTGCCTCGCGCGCTACGCGCCGGGCCACCAGTTTGTCCCCCGTCGAAGAAATCGTCTCGGGACGCGGCCCGATAAAAATCAAATCAGCATCTTCCACTGCTTGGGCGAAAATGGCATTCTCGGACAAAAACCCATAACCGGGATGGATTGCATCCGCTCCAGACTCTTTTGCTGCGGCCAAAACGCGTTCGATATTTAAGTAACTTTCAGCGGCTGGCGTTGGGCCGATGAATACGGATTCATCTGCATAACGGGTGTGCAAAGCCTGCGCGTCCGCTTCCGAAAAAACTGCCACGCTTGGGAATCCTAATTCTCGGCAAGCACGCATGACTCGCACCGCGATTTCACCCCGGTTGGCAACCAGTACTTTCATCTCTCTGCCTCCTAGAGCGGGATGTTCCCGTGTTTGCGCGCTGGGGTTTCCTGGCGTTTTTCGCGCAGGCTTTCCAGCGCCGCGATCAGGCGCAGGCGGGTTTCAGCCGGGAGGATAATATCGTCCAGATAGCCGCGCGCAGCGGCCAGGTATGGATTGGAAATTTCCGCCCGATACTTGCGCATGTACTCGTCCATGATGACCGCCGGGTCGCTGGCGGCGCTGATCTCTTTCCGGAACACTATTTTTACAGCACCTTCCGGTCCCATGACCGCGATCTCGGCCTGCGGCCAGGCCAGGTTATAGTCGCAGTGCAGGTGTTTGGAACTCATTACGATATAGGCTCCCCCGTAGGCTTTCCGCAGGATCACGGCAACTTTCGGCACGGTGGCCTCGGAGTAGGCATAGATCATTTTCGCCCCGTGCCGGATGATTCCATCATGTTCCTGTTCGCTGCCCGGTAGGAATCCGGGCGTGTCCACCAGCGTGACCAGTGGGAAGTGGAACGCGTCGCAAAAGCGGATGAAACGCGCTGCCTTGTCGGAAGCGTTGATATCCAGCACTCCCGCCAGGATTCCGGGCTGGTTAGCGACGATGCCAACCGGATAGCCGTCCAGACGGACAAACCCAACCAAGATGTTTCCGGCGTATTCCGGCTGGATCTCTAGAAATTCACCGTCATCCACGATTGCCTCTATGACAGCATGCATATCGTAGGGGCGCTGCGGGTCGAGCGGGACGATCTGTTCCAGGTCCGGAAGAAGACGAAGTGGGTCGTCCGAGGGCGGCTGGTAAGGTGGCGGTGTCAGATTATTGGGTGGCAGGTAGGAAAATAGCCAGCGCAGTTGTCCCAGCAGAGCCTCCTCGTCGGGAGCGGTGATGTGAGCAACTCCGCTTTTCTTCGCGTGGACTTCCGCACCGCCCAGCAATTCAAAATCTATGTCTTCATGGGTCACGGCCTTCACGACCTCGGGGCCGGTAATGAACATATAGGCATTCTGGTTGACCATCAGGATGAAGTCATTGATTCCCGGTGAATAAACCGCTCCCCCCGCACACGGACCCATGATGACGGAGATCTGCGGTATGACCCCGGAAGCGCGCGTATTGCGGTAGAAAATTTCGCCGTAGGCTGCCAGGGAGTCAACCCCTTCTTGGATGCGAGCTCCGCCCGAGTCATTCATACCAATGACCGGCGCGCCGTTCTGGTAGGCCAGGTCCATCAATTGGACGATTTTCCGTCCGTGGGCTTCGCCCAGGGAACCTCCAAAAACGGTGAAATCCTGGGCGAAGACATAGGCCAGCCGCCCATCAACTTTGCCCCATCCGGTTACAACCCCGTCCGTGGCCGGATGGCTGTTTTCCATGCCAAATCCGACGGCGCGGTGGGAAACGAACAGGCCGGTTTCGGTGAACGTGCCGGGGTCCAGGAACATTTCGATCCGCTCGCGGGCGGTCTTTTTCCCCTTGGCGTGCTGTTTTTCGATCTGGGAGGCACCGCCGCCAAGACTCGCAACCGAGCGCAGTTCACCCAGATTTGCATCAAATTCGTTCGTCATGGTTTATTCCTTGGATGGCGGTTACAGACATGCCAGCGCTCCTCTGAAACCTTCAGCGGGGTGAAGCAAAGTTAACCGCTCACCTTTCAGGCCGGATTGGCAAAATATCGTCAATATATTTTGAACCGGACTGTTAAAGCCGACCCCGAGGGCTTTCAGAATGGCTTCTTTGCAGGTCCACAGCCTAAAAAAGCGTTCAAGTTTCCCGTCAGTGGGCAATGCCTCGAATTCGGCAAGTTCATCCGGTGAAAGGAAAAAGGATGCAGTGACATCCAGGTCGCTTATCGGGTGGATTTCTTCGATATCCACGCCAATTTCAAACCCATTTGCAAACGCAAAAACTGCCAGGCCGCCAGCGTGGGTAACATTGAATGAAAGTCGCTCCTGCAAATCGTCTGCTAGCGTCGGTTTCCCGTTCGGACCATACGCGAAGACCAGTTCTTCCGGCCTGTGCAACAAGTATCGGCCCAAAAGGGAACGCAGGATCCCGCGCCCAACCGTAAACCGGTCCGCGCTCCGGGAGCTGCGCAAACGCCCGGCCCGGAGGCGTTCGTCTTCGGACAGGAATCCCCGGAAAGAATCCGGGTCTTCTTCATCCAGCCGGGCCAGCCAGAGCTGGCAATCGCCAGCGGGTAGGACTGGTGGTTCGGGGATATCGCGCCAATGCTGGATCATCATTTCAGTAGCGGCTCCACAGGGTAATACTGTTCGAGTTCAGCCGGGAACTGCATTCCCTGGAGTTTCAGGGCTTGCAAGCGGTATTGGCAGGCCGCACCGGTTAGGATCTGAAGCGCCACATCGACCACACAGCGTTTTTCATGTCCAGCGAGATACGTGCCGCGCACCCAGTCATTGAAACTGCCCATGGCAGGGCCGCACCAGATCTGGTAGTCCATCTCGCGGCCTTTTTCGCCGCTGTTGGACCAGCGCGAGGCCAGCCCCAGGTACCAGCGGAAAATTAATCCCATCTTGCGCTTGGGGTTGTTTTTGGCGCGTTCAATCTGGCCGGGGTCGCGTTCGGCGAAGAACTTGACCGTATCCTCCCAGATGGATTCGGTATCCCGCTTGAATACTTGCTTTTCCAGTTTCTCGCGCTCATCTGCCGGGATTTGTTCAATCGAATCGTACCGTGAATAGAGATCGTAGAGTTTCTGGGCGCGCATCGGGAAGAGCGTGCCGTGCTTCAGCACCTGGACTTTCACACCCATTTCGAACATATCCGCCGAGGGGGCCATTGCCATGTCAGCCATGCCGGCCTGCGCCAGCAGGTGGCGGGTGTGTTCGGACGCGCCAGCTTCAACGCAGGACTGGTTGACCGAGCCGGTAACAACATATGCGGCCCCCATCATAAATGCGGCTAGGGCTGAAGCAGGGGTGCTGATGCCGCCGGCCGCCCCGACCCGCACCGGGACCGGGTAGTTGTATTTTGCCTGGATTTCATCCCGCAGGGCCAGCATCGTAGGGAGCAGGCAGACCAGCGGACGGTTGTCGGTGTGGCCTCCCGAATCGGCCTCGACGGTGATATCGTCTGCCATCGGGACCTTTTTGGCGAGTCCGGCTTGTTGCGGCGTGATGCGCCCCTCGCTGACCAATTGGGCCATGATGTTTTCCGGGGCTGGTTGCATGAATTTGGTGGCAACTTCACGCCGGGATAGTTTGGCGATGACACGGTTGGCGATTTGTATCTCGCCGTTGTCAGACTGACTCAGTCCGGCCACCCGATAATACACAATGCTGGGCGTCAGGTCTATAAAGGCCGAGGCCTCCACAACGTGGACGCCGTACTGGAGGTAAATTTCGATGGCATTTCTCTCCAGCGCGTCCTCGCTGGGGCTGTGGATGAGATTGGCCATATACGGACCGTCTGGCAGAGCCGCCTGGATACTCTGGACTGAAGATTCCAACCAGCTGCGCACCAGTCCGGCCGCGCCGAAAGAACCCAGCAGACCGGCCTTGCCCAATGCAACCACCATTTCAACAGAGGAGATCCCATTCGCCATGGAACCGGCATAGTAAGCACAACGCACCCGGTAGGTTTTCTTGAATCCGGCGTCCCCCAGGTCTTCGATGGGCAGGGCCGGAACGCTGCTGATATATCGCGCCCCAGCCTGCTTGCGAAAAGTCTGCTCGTCGCAATCGGCTGAGATCAGGCCGAATTTGCCTTCCTGCTCAATAACATAGAGCGGGTGGTTGATCGCGCGCAAACATGCTCCAATCGCCTGCGGTTCAATAGCAATCTGGCTCAAGTCGACAACGCTGTCCGCTGGAGATTTCTTTCGGTAATCATTAAACTGGATTGCAGAATTTTTTGCTGCGTTTTGGCTCATCTCTAATCCTGTGTTTCCTCAATGGCAATCGCCATGTTTTGCACTTCATAAATTCTGGAGTCGTCTGCCCACAGACTGGCATCACCTGTATATAAACTCGTTTTTCCCATGCGCTGCGTTTTGTGGAAATGGACCTCCACCTGCATTTGCTGGTTGTGCTGCAGAACTTGGCCGCGATATCTCCAGTTCATTTTCTGCCCGGTGACAAGGTCAACAGTCACACCGTTATTAGACTGTTTTTGAGCAAAGACTTTCATCGCCTGGATAATTGCTTCTATCCCCAACGAGCCGGGCATCACCGGGTCTTCATGGAAATGGCAGGTGTAAAACCAATCATTGGGATTGTTACGCCGGTTGGCATACACATATCCTTCCTGATGGTTACCTGCACCGCTATTAATTACCACACCGTCAAGCAATCGGAGTTTCGCTTTCGGCAGGCTTATTTCCAGGGCTGTTTCTGCAATGGGAATGATCCGGCTTTCCTGACCGGCCTGTTTCAGCCAGGGCAGGATGGGTTTTCCGCTGTCCAGCCCGGTCTGGCCTGCCATGGACTCAGCGGAGAAATAACCGAAGGATGATTTTCCTTCGAAGAAAATTTCCCCGTCACATTCCAATTCAAACGAGAAGTGCTGGATGATGGTTGAACAATAAAAAATGGTTTTTAGCAACTCCGCCCGGGCGCGGACTGTCTTGCCGCGTGCCTCCACCAGCCGGTGGGTCACAGTCTCGCCATCTAGGTTGCGGAAGTAATAGTCGACTTCGGGAAAACGAAGCGGTGACCCCAGGTATGCTGAGAGAACACCACACGGCTGTAATGCCACTTCGATACAGATTGAATAGGGCAGGTGGCCGCGTGGCTCGCCGTCTAAGTACCAGGCATCTGCCGGAACGTCGTATTCCGCCACGATGCCGGAGACCTGGTCGAACTCTCCCTTCCGCCCCCGGATGGACAGGATGCGACTCATCAACAGCAGATCACCGTTCGGGATGCGTGGGCTGCGGCGGCCTGCATAGACGGCATATTCCTGCCCGAGGCATTTCACCACGGATCCGAGTGCAAACTCGTTCAAGTCATCCATGGTAAACAGAGGGCGTGCAGGCCCAGAATTGAGCGGGCGGCAGGATTCCACCTGCTGTTCGATGGCGCCCGCCAACTGACGCAGTCCAGCCTGGCGCATTTCCAGGAAGCGGTCATGGACTAGCCCGGTCTGCCGGGTGTGTCCATCCCACCATTTCAGATAATTCTCGCGAATATCTTCAGGGGTAAGTGTTTGCATGTTGCTAATCCTGGTAAAGCACGCCGAGATTGACCGGTACGCGCTGGGAGACCATCCGGGCCATAAGTCGCAGCATAGATGAGTGGTCATCCACTCCCTTGCGATTGATCGAATAGGCCGCATGCGGCTGGCCTTGAAGGCTGTCATTGACCCAGCGGGCGCAATTACTGCCCGCGCCTAGTTCAATGAAGATACGTGCCCCGTCGTTGTAGGCCAGATGAATCAACCGTGGGAAATCCAGGCAATTGCATAATTCATGGGCGATGTGTTGTGCGATCGTTTGCCGGTCAATGGGCATCGGTCCGTAGGTGGCGGCAGAGTACAGGGTCATGCCGGGCTCGCCCATGACCGGAACGGAATGCAGTTCGGTCAGCATGTCATACTCGGAATGGATCGGATCGCAATGGATGGCGTAGTTGAAAGGCGCCTGGAGCGACTTGCATTTCAGCCTGTCGATCACCCTCCGGCATCCGGCAGGGTCGCCGCCGATCGCCACCTGACGGGGTGTGTTGATATGGGTCAAATAGACGCGCGGTTCATCCGTTAGTGCTTCTTTGACTTTCTCCGGGCCGGTCATCAGCAGGTAATTCGCCCAGAGCGCCTCGTGCGGGTCGCTTTCGCTCAGGGTGGGCAGGTTCCAAAATTCGCGTACTGCGTTTTGAGGCCCGCTAAGGCGCGTGCGGAAGAGTGGGGACTCTCTCAAGGCTTTGCTGGTACCGTCAGCCTCCGTCCACACCCGGCTGGCAAACATCATGCTGACCTCACCCAGGCTGTAGCCGAAAGTGCTCGCCGGATGGATCTCGAAAACGTTCCGCAGTACATCGGTATATAGGACCGCCAGGCAGCTTCCCGAAATGAGCATCGTGATCGGGTCCGCAGTCAATTGGGCTTCGATGGCTGCCAGGTCAACGGTGGTGAGAGCGGCCATGCTCCTTGGATACAACAGCCGTTCGTTCAGCAAATCGCCAATATCGTCGGTGAGCCCGGAGAGGTGCTCATAGAGGTTCGGGAAAAGGTAGAACAGGTCGCGCCCAACGCCGGGGTAGGAATTGAACGCGCCAGGATAGACGAAAGACACCTTGCCGTCTTTGCCCAGCGGCCGCGGCGTGAAGAAACTCCCCGCCGGGGTTTGCCATTCTGATTGCTTTTCGAACGCGACCGGGATGCCTTTCACGGCGAAACCGATCTCGCGCAGGAGTTCGTCGGGAGTTTGACCGAGCAGGCAAGCCGCGTACTCCGCCGCAGATTTCTCCAGAAGGTACTGCCGGTATGTGTCCTGCGCGATTTCAGCCATATTTGACCCGGCAGTGAGTTTTGCTTGCAAGGCCGTCAGCTTTTCGAGCATATGTCCGGTTGAATTCGCCGCGAAGGGGAAAAGGTGTAAAGCCTCCTGCCTCGGCGCTGCAACGTGCCGGGGGGCATCCGAGGGCGCGTCACAAAAAAGGATATGTGTAAACCTGTCATCCGCTCCCAGGAGATCCAGACCAGCATGGCGCTTGTCCTGGCTGGCCGGGATAAACCAGGCACGCGACTCGGCCGGTACGTAGAATGGCGAACCCTGCCAGATTTCCGGCTGCGCTGGCGCGCTCCAGTTGGGGACACCGGGGATGACGCCTCGGGAAAGGCACCACGCGGTTTTCGCCACCCCAAGTAGGCCTGGCAGACCTCCCCCGAGTGCACAGGTCAGTGCATGCTGCGGGCTAAACGCACCCAGCAATCCATCCGCCTCCTCGAGGCGGATTACCGTCTCCGTCAAAGTGGCCACCTCGATCAGCCCGATGGCCTCCGGCCGGACTCCGGAGGCCCGGCGCGCCTCTTGCAAAACACCGGAGATGGCCGCAGCGCTCAGGGGGCCGTCCACTTCGGCTGCGCCGTTCACCAGAGCGTAGACCAATCTGGCGTTATCCAACGCAGACTTATAGTCCGCCACCAGGAGCGCGCAAACCGCTTGCAAGTTTTCTTGAACATCCACCAGCAGGACGATATCCTCGCCACTGCTCTCGATCCAGTCGGACGCCATCACCAGGGCAGACGAAACACTCGAAACATCCTGTACCCGGGAACCGGTCCCGCTATCCTGAAACACCCGTGCTAAAGATGGCGAAAGGCTGACGATGGGCACCCGCCCGGTTGCCAACCTGGCCTCCCCGCACACCTGCCTGACCGACATAAAGGCGGCGGATTCAAGGGTTAATGTCTCGTCGAATTTCCCGGTCACCGGCAAGCCGCGATAGACAAGCTTGCCGAACTCGTCAATATCTCCCCCGCCTGGAATATTGACAGACATCCCGACAATTGCCAGGTTTTTAATGTGATCGAGTCGCCGGATCATTTTTCACCGGCTTGATCAGGCGCGGCGTCTCCCCTGATTAACCGTTTCAGCGCCGGGCTGATTGTGCCTTGCAGGCCCGTAAATTTGGTGAGTACTGCACCCTGAGTATCGGTAACAATAATATCCGCCACGACTGAAGTTTGGTTATGCGAGACAATTTTCATATCTACGAGGTGTATTACACCAAATGGGATTGCCCGGAATTGCTCTAGCCTGTCGAGCTGCGACGGCAGGCAAGGTGCTTGATAATACCGCTGCGCCCAGATGAGCAGCGATTGCACGATCGCATCGTATACAAAAGGATTGTAGGTCTGTAAAGGGAACTGTCCCTGCCGGTCAGGCGGAATTGTTTGAAGCAGGACTTCAAGCACCAGCCGGTCTTCGCCTAGGCTGACGACGCGCTGCACACCCTGGAACGATGGCCCGTGGAAAAGTGTACCGTCCTCGTAAAGGGCTTTGCCCAGGATGCCTTCGTTTGCCCCGGCAGAGGATTGCAGGGTCACGTTGTGGATGGGTGATTGCGGCACTTCCCGCAGCAGCGTGGCATTCAAGCTGTAATGGTACAGGGGGCGACCATTTTTATTCTTGCTCCAGATCCGTGCAGCGAACTTCACTTTTTCTCCCGGAACTTTCTCGATCTCATTAAGTTCGAGGATGTGCTCGTGCGCCAGGTTTTCGTCGAAAACGATCCCCTTTAAAACTTTGAAATCTTCGAGCTGGTAGAAAGTAAACCCGGGGAAGATTTGTTCACAGACACTGGCTATCCAGGAGGCGGCGCAGGTTGCAGGCAGCACTGGGTGCAGCCCGATTTGATGGTCTAGCAGGAATGGATTGGCGTCCAGGCTGAGGTGGCGGCGGATCTCGAATTTCTGCAATTCGCCGGAAATATCGCGAGCCGCCCGCCTGGGAAGTTGGCCCACCACGATCTGCACAGGTTGGTCAGCCGCTGTTTGTTGGGATGTAATTTCATTTACCAGCATTTCAGCCCCGGCCTCGGTCGGGATGACGGTCATGTCGCGTTCGGCAAAGGCGCGTTTGAGTTCGGGAGTGACCATCCCGGAATCCCACGGACCCCAGTCGATGGATACAACATGGCAGGTCGGGTTTTCCCGCTTGATCTGGTAGGCGACTTTGTTGAGCACTTCGTTGGCCATGGCGTAGTCCGCCTGGCCGATATTCCCGAAGAAGCCGACCACGGACGAGAACAGGACCAGGAAGTCGAGTTGTCCGGCCGGAGCGATCTTCAGTAGGTTATGCAAACCATTCACTTTGGGAGTGAAAACGGTCTCGAAATCCTGGATGGTTTTTTTCTCGATTCTCCGGTCCGATAGCGTACCGGCTCCGTGGATAATGCCGTTGATTTTTCCGAGCCGCTGGACCGGTCCGGCAAGTTCCTTTTGTAAAGTCTGCACAGGCGCGGTAACGTCCAGGTTCAAATATTCTACAACCGCCCCGGTCTGACGTATCGCCTGGACCGTGGTTTCGACTTCTTGTTGAGAACGTATCTGGCGGAACAGTTTCTCGACAGCTTGCGGGGCGACCTTTTTACCCTCGGCTGTAATCTGGTTCATTGCACGGCGCTTGAGTTCGGCGTCGTCCGGGCATTCCAGCGCCCATTCCGGTAGCGGATCATTGACGGGTGTGCGCCCCATCAGGATGAATTTACAGGGTATGTGATGAGCCAGTTTGATCACGCACTGGGCAGTGATGCCCCTGGCACCACCGCTCACCAGGACGACCGTATCGGGGGTGATCATGGTTTTTCCAACCATACTGTTTGGTGCTCCGCTTCAGGCTGTTCCACCACCAGGGTAAAACGACCTTTGTTGTTGTAACCGACTTCGCTGATCAACCGGTTCGGGTCGTAGAGTTCAGCCATGATGTGTTCGACCGCCGTCGCCAAATTGACATCCGGGGACAAATCGATCGCCCGGCAGAAGACCTTGTCCCATTCCAGGTTGAGGGTTTTGACCAGGCCAAACAAGCTGCCACTGACGGGTTCAAATACCCCGGAGGTTGTCAGACCAAATTCGCCATCCATATGCGTGACGGTGACAAATGCGGCGTAATTCAACTGGGCGGCTTCGGTCAGGTTTTTCATCAGATATTTCGCGACCAGGAAGGTGGTGCGCGCGATTGTAGTCTCGTTCTCTGAGAATGCCTCCGCTGGCTTGCCCGGCGGGTCCAGATGGATATACATGCCTGCTGGACCATATTCCTGTTGAAGGCTTGCCAGGGTGTTCTGAATGCCGGTTTCGGTCAAGTCTTCCAGGAGGACGCGCCGGATGTCTTTGGGTAATTGTCTCTGGTTGCTGACCAGGGCATTGCTCATCCCCAGCACTACGACTTTTATCCCCTGACCGGAGAGCGCTTTGGCAAGTGCCGGGGTCAGTTCGGTGCCGCCATCCATCAGGATGCAGGTGCGGTCTTTGGGAAAAACCATATCCAAGTGGTCAGGAGCCGGGAGGAATTTCAGAGCCACTACGCCGCGCGGCACGCGCTGTACTGAGTTGGCAGGTTGAGCCTGTCGTCGCCCTGTCGAAGTATCGTGAGGTTCTTCTGGAACCAATTGGGTCTGAGTCAATTGAGCCTGCGGCGCGGTTTGTTCCCCGGCCAATGCAGCCGATGTCAGGTAATCCGTGATCTGGTCGAGCGAATGCAGTTCAGCCAGCGCAGCCGTATCGGCTTTGGGCAGTTCAGGGAAACGCGTTTGCATCGCGCCCAAAATCTCGACCCGCTTGATCGAATCTATCCCCAGGTCGGCTTCCATATCCATACCGGGGTCGAGCATTTCAGTGGGGTAGCCGGTCTTCTCGCTGACGATTTCCAGCAGAGCCTGTTTAACAGTTTCCACGTCAGGATCCGCTGGGGCCGGGATAGGGTCCACCCTTTTCGTAGCTGACTCTGCCGCCGGTTCCGATGCCATTACAGCAACCTGATTTGCCGAAGCAGAAGCCACCATGTGGTCAACAATCTGTCCCAGGGTACGCATTTCGGCAAGCACAGCAGTATCCGCCTTTGGCAATTCCGGGAAGCGTGTCTGCATGGCGCCGAGGATTTCGACCCGCTTGATCGAATCGATCCCCAGGTCAGCTTCCATGTCCATACCCAGTTCAAGCATTTCGGTGGGATAGCCGGTTTTCTCGCTGACAATCTCGATCAAGGATTGGGTCAGGATTTCAAGGCTGATTGCCACGACTGCGCCGGCCGGGACCGCAGGTTCTGAAACAGAAGCCGATTCCGCAGGAGAATATCCGCTCCCGCTATATCTACCGCCACCCGGTTCAGGTAAAGCGGAGGCAATGGACTGAACATCGGCTGGTTTGCTGACCGGCAAAGCCGCAGGCAAAACCCCCGGTATATTCTGCAACTGCATCAGGCTGTTGATTAATTCGGCCTGGCTGTGTAAATACTGCTCGTGCACGCGCAGCGTCTCGGCCTGATGCTGGTGGAACTGCGCCATGCTGCGGTCTAGCGTTTGTAGCGCGATATTG
>Ga0315286_10004041_pt1 | contig 14003 bp, 3 predicted proteins | sample YL17G10_0_MG_FD_205038 | JGI IMG/M metagenome (GOLD analysis project Ga0315286, IMG submission 205038) | Sediment microbial communities from Yellowstone Lake, YNP, Wyoming, USA - YL17G10_0 | ecosystem: Environmental > Aquatic > Freshwater > Lake > Sediment | place: USA: Wyoming | collected... | reverse complement strand
GTTTGAGCTTGTCTTCCGGCAAATCGCCGGCGCAGTCCTCTTTCGGCGCGATCTTGTCTTCCGGGTCGGTGAGATCGCCACCCAACAGGCTGCTGTCCCCAGCGCCGAGCTTCACCGCCGCCTTGGCCGGGGGTGAGAAAGACAACATGCCCAGGAAGGCAAGCGATACAAGAGGTAACAGGACGGCGGTTTTCATATTGCCCCTCGTACAGAGTTACCGGACCGACATTGGCCGGATGAACAATCGTGATCCAGTGCTCTCATATTAGCGGTGGTGCTCAACAGGCCTGTGGGACGAGGTTCGCATTCGTCGCCGCACGCGTCGCGCGATTCCGCCGGCGAGCAGCAGACGTCAGCGGCCACGCCCCGGGCCTCCTCGTGGCACGTATCGCAGACGGCCTGCGGGCGGATCCGCCGGACGAACCATCGCACCACGCTGTGCGCCAGGTACGCCTGTGCCTCCTGCAAATTCCATCCGCGTTGAGTTTACAGGGCTTACGTCACTTGCCGCAAGCGCCATTCGGCCGTAGGATTTGCCTTCCCAACAACGGACGCTGTCGCTGGTCGTCTTGTTCCTGTGCTCGCACGCGTTCGCCGCTGAACGTCAGCCTTCGCATATCATCACCGATCTCGGCACTCTCAACGGGCCTTGCAGCCGCGCCGGGAATCCTCGGTGGCCGGTCGCCACGATGGCCGAGCCAGTCCTCTACTTCTCCCAGTTCTGGTCCTTGATGAGACTGTCGACTTCCACCTTCGGTGGGAAAGTGGCCGGCAGAATGTTGAACTTGGCAAGATACTTGAAGGCGCCGCCCAGGCGCTTCACGTCATCTTTCTTCGACCCGATCTTGTCGGCCGGCATCTTCTTCACGCCGTCGACATATTGCCCGGCCATCTCCTGCACCTTCTGGACCGTCGCGTCGTCCTTGTCATACACGAGTGACTCCATCAGCCGCAGCAGTTCGGGGAGCGGATTGCCAGCGTTCTTCAGATTCTCGGCGTCCCGGCGGATCGAAGCGGCAATCTGTTTGCGCTTGGCTATCGTGGCTTCGACCGTCAGCGGGCCGTCCGTGCCGCCCTCGACGGCGCGCGGCGGAAGCTCGCGGTACCACACGTTGCGGAAGCGCACGGGGTTGCCGTGGTCTTGAAGCTTCAGCGGGCCCTTGTCGGGGAAGGCGCCGGGCCTGCTGCGCCCCATGTGTCCGGTGGGGCCTTCCAGCGCGGTGTGGTCCTGCACGAGCACCCCGTTCAGGAAGACGGTCACGTAGCCGGGGTCCACGGGCTTGCCGTCCTTGTATATCGGGCGGCGGAAGACGATGTCCACGACCTGGAACTCGCCCGGCGCACGCAACGGGTTGGCCAGCGGCGGGTTGACGCCATAGACCGACCCGGCAAAGCCGTCGGCGTACGTCGGGTTGTTGTAGTCGTCGAGCACCTGGATCTCGACAATCCCCATCAGGAAGATGCCGCTGTTGCCGCGGCCCTGGCTGTCGCCCTGGACGTTCTTGGGCGCGGCCCACTCGATGTGCAACTGGCAGTCGCCGAACTTCTCTTTCGTGCGGATGTAGCCGGAGCCGGGGGTGCATTCCATCGCGCCGTCCTTGATGACCCACTTGGTGGGACCGCCCTCGTTCTTGTCGGCTTCCCACTTCGAGAGATCCGTGCCGCCGAACAGGATGATCGCGTCCGAGGGCGGCTTGCCCGGCTGCGCCGGCGTGCTGAACGTGCCGGGCGTCACCACCTTGGGCTGCGGGCGGTTCTGGTCATGAACGGCCCACGGATGGTGGTCGTCCGGAGCGTCGCCGTAGAACGGTGACCCCGTGGATGCCGCATAGCCCGCCGAGGCAACCGCCAGTACCGCGCCAATCGCCGCCAGTGCCAGACGAACTCTCATGACCTTCTCCTTGAAGCAAGGAACACCCGAATTCCACGACCCAGTAACCACGCGTCCTCACTATTACGACATCGCTATTTCCCCACCTTTGCGCGGCGGCTCTCCGCAGCCGCCGCACAGTACTTCAGACCAGCGCTCGCGTACTATAGGAAAACGGAAACGGCGTTTCAAGCAAAGATGTCGCGCGGCCCATTCCCACACTGGCAGACGGTCCACAGGCCGGGAATTCATGGCGACCGAAAACGCTCGACGTGGTTCACGCCTGCACCTTCTGCCGAATGGCTATCGGCCGCCCGCCCCCGGCGACCCGTCGGACGCGAGAGGCCGGCTACTGATCAAACCGATGCCGCGCCCGCCGGTGGTCCCCCTCTTGCCCGGCACGGCGTTGTAGAACATTAGGAAGGTGTCGTTGGCGGGGTCGTAGACGAGCGAGATCTTGTGGGCGTACTGCTTGTCCAGCCCGCTCGGGTTTCCGCCTGCCTTGTAGAGCGGCTCGGCGTGAGCGGTCCAGTGCAGCAGGTCGCGCGAGAAGGCAACCATGATGTGCGCCCCGCCGCGGCCCACGCCGAAATAGAACATGACCCAGTGGTCCCCGTCGCGGAAGACTTTCGGGTCGGAGCAGAACTGCTCGTCGTAGCCGCCGCGGCGGTTGCGCAGGACGGGGTTGCCCGCATAGCGGGACCAGTTCAGGAGATCCGTCGAGAAGGCGATGCCAGTCTGCTCCGCGTGCCCGCCAGCAGCATTGTAGAAGTCGTAGAACCTGCCCTCGTGCTCGACAAGCCAGGGCTGGTAGATGCAGTCCTTCTCCCACTCGCCGCGGTCCGGCTCAAATACGGATAGGATATACTTGTCCTTCGCCCGCTTCCAGTGCAGGCCGTCGTCGCTCCAGGCAACGCCTTCGTAGCCGGGGCGAAGTTCGTAGCCGCCCTGGCGGGGGTACGCTCCGTACAGCGTCCAGTACTTGCCCTGGTACCTCTTCAGCCTGCGCGGCGCCTTGAGGTCATAGGACTCGTACAGGTATGCCCCCACCACGCAGCCGCCGTGGTCGAACTCGTCCTTGGGGCCGTAGCCCATCGCCAGTCCTCTTTGCTTCCAGTGCACCAAATCGGCGCTCTCGGCCACGAACGACTGGTAGCCTTTGCCGTCGAAGCCGATGAACGTCATGTACCACTTGGGGTTGCCGGGGATCTGGTAGACGGTTGGAACGTCGGTGCCCTGGATGTCGGGAAAGCCCTCGATCCCCGGGTTGGCGGGGATAACATGGTCGGGCCAGTAATGCCAGTTGCGAAACTTGGCCGACCACGCGTCGAGCGTAGCCGCGTCGATGGCCGCATCGCCTGCGGCGGATAGGGTTGCAGCGTCCGACTTGGGGGAGGATGGCTCCGTGGCCGCCGGCCCAAACTCGACGATCTGTACGTACGTGTTGGTGGATTTCTCGTTCTTCCGACCGGTGACTTCGACCGTCACGACATGCTGACCATGTGGCAGGCCCTGGGCGATGACCGTCCGCCGGTTCCACTCGACCGTGGGCGAGTAGGTGTCAATCTCGGCGCTGACGGCGAGTTTGCCGTCAATCAAGATACGGGCGATGCCGCAGTCGGGGCCGACCTTGTGAATCATCGCGGCCCCGGTCCCCGCAAAAGTCCATGCAGCCGCGGAGCCGGCGGCATTGGTATAGTGGAGGCGGTCTTTGCGCGGCCCCTTGCCGGTCCACCGCGTCCAGTAGCCGACGTAGGTGACGCCCTCATCTTCCTTCTTCGGCTTTGACCTCTCGGGGAAAAGTTTCTTCGCTTCGTCCTCCGAGATCCCCATGACAGCGGCAACATCCGCTGCATCGCGGCACGTGCCGTCCGCATAGACCACGCCCTGGATGGGATTCTCGCCGCGCGAGAACTGCGTATTGCCGAGCATGAGTTCCCAGATGCACCAGCCGATTTTCTCTTCGCGCAGGATGGGCATGGCATACGCAAACGGTTGCGAGTCGCGCCGCACCACCTCGTTGATGACGGCCGGCTTGCCGTGTTTCCTGGCGATTTCCATGACGCCGCGGATGTCTTCGCGCAACTTGCTTGTGTAGTTGTGGAAGCCCAGGACGTCCACCTTCGCGACGACCTGCGGGAGTTCCGAACTGGCCATCAGCCCGACCGTGAGCGGGTGGTTGGGGTCCTCGCGCTTGACATAGTCGAGGAAATGGTCAAGGAACGTCCAGATCAACTTCCGGTCCTCGGGCTTGTTGAAGGATGTGCAGGTGGGCTCGTTCATCACATCCCACATGACAATTCGCTTATCGTCCTTGTGGGCGCCGACAACCTGGCGGACATACTGCTCCAGTTTCGGCCAATGCTCCTGCCCCAAGCGGTTCTGGCCGGGAGAGGCCATCCAGTCCTTCTCGCGGTATTTTTCGAGATCCGGAAACTCGCCGAAACATGAGTCGAAGATCACCGGCATCATGACGATACGGTGCCTGGCGCACAGGGCAAGGAAGTTCTCGAACCGGTCGAGGAACATCTTGGGGTCCTTCTCGTAGACCGCGTACTGGAGAAACACGCGGACGGTGTTCAGCCCCATCTTCCGGGCGTACCCCAGTTCGCGGTCGATGGCGGCCGGGTCGTAGTCCATCCAGATTTGCACATCATTGCGGGCGTAGGAGGGAACGTAGTTAGCGCCTCGCATCCAGGTGAAATCATCCCGCGGCCCGACCGCCGTTTCGGCCTGGGCGGCCCAAGCCGCGGCCTGCATCAAAGCAACAATCGCGGCCAAACACGGCATGTTCACGATTCCCATGACGCTCCGCCTCCTCGCCCCGATGGACGCTCAACGCGAACACCTTGCGGATCCTGTGCCGCTTCTCGCCCCTCCCGTCCGATATGAGCCAGCCCATAGTTTACGCGAAGGCCGACGCAGGTTCCAGCATGCTTCGCCGGAGTATCATCAGCGCGTCTCTGGCTTCTTGGGCGCCTCGCCATGACCCCTGTGAAGGTCCGACGATCCTGCGGCAAGCGGCCGGCGGGTTCGCTTGGGGAGTGTCTTGCCGGATGCCGGATACGACTTTGAAGCCTGCCATGTACTCATTCGAGAGGAATTGGGGCGCGACCCAATGCAGGTTCAAGGCTCAGTGTACACGCGAAGCGGCGTGCCGCAAGAGAGCAATTGCGCAGAGAGCACTTGCGCTGAAGCGGTGCCGGGATGACGCTGGCAGGAGCCGAAACCATAGCCGCCTCACTGGGGTACCGGAGAGGGTTTGTCTCCACGCGGGTCGAAAGCCCGATTGGGTGTCGAAGCCCGCACAACTCCCGCCCGACCGAGGGCCGGATGGCTGTTCTCGGCGTGGAAAGGGTTTTGTTGAAGCCCCAGGAGCAGGTACGATCATGGTCAAGCGTCCGCGATGATCGCGGGGCGTAGGTCATATAGGAAATGCCGCTTAGCACAATGAAGGGACGCGTATCGATGAAAAGCAGATGGTTAGTTTTTGTGATGACTCTGATGAGTTGTGCCAGTGCGGTCACGGCCGCGGCGCCGGCGTTATCGGCGGACTACGGGGCCGAAGTGCGGAAGGATGGCCCGATCGCCTGGTGGCGGTTCCAGGATTCGGCCTGCACCGACGGCGCTGCGGCGAAGGACGAAACGGGCCGGCACCCGGGCGTCTATCGCGGCGGCGTGACGTTGGAGGCCGGCCCGGCGGCGATCGGGGGACGAGCGGCTCGATTCGATGGCCGGCGGGCGTACATCGACGTGCCTCACCAGACGGACTTGGCGATCAGCGAACTCTCGGTGGAGGTCTGGGTCAAGGCGACGCAACCGTGGCGCGCGAAGCAGTGGCCGGGCAGTGCCACGCTGATCACCAAGGCCACCGGCGGGCCGGGCTCCAGCGACTGGACGATCAACGCGGGGGCGTTTCAGGGCGGCGAGAACGAGGGCCGCATCCTCACCAGCACCGGCGCGGCCGGTTCCGGGACGGATATGAACTTGGGCTCCGGCCAAGGACTGAATGACGGCCGATGGCATCACGTGGTTTGGACCCGCTCGGCCGACGGCGTCAACCTCCTGTACGTCGATGGGCGGCTGGCCGACCAAGCGGAGGATGAAGGCGGCCCGATCGCCAACGACAGGCCGATCCAAATCGGCGGCGATCCGCATCAAGGGGGCACGTTCCTGGACGGCGCGCTGGCCGAAGCGGCACTCTACGCCACCGTCCTCGACGCCGGCCGCGTCCGGGCTCACGCCGTCGCGGGTGGACTCGCCGTGCCGGCCTCCGCGCCGCCGAAGCCATTGGAAGCGCTCGCCTTGAAGAGCGCCGCCGGACTGAGCTGGGAATTGTGGCGCGGCGAGCACGGCTGGAGCCTGGGGCAGATTTCGCTGAACGGAAAACCGCTGGAGAACCCGGCCGCGTCCGGCATCCTGGCGCTGCGCGACGTGAAGAGCGGCGAGGTACGCTGGCTGCCCGCCGACCAGGCCGAACGGATCGGTCCGCACGCGGCTCGTCTCTCCGGCCAAACGAAGATCGGCGATGCGACCCTGCGGTTCGGCGCCGAAATCGCGTTACAGGAGAAGCTCCCCGCAGCGACGTGGACGGCCTCGTGGTCGGTCGACAAGGACCTCAACGGTTGGGAAGTGTGCCTGGCGTATCATGATGGATTCACGAACTACTGGCGTGTGCAGAGCTATCCGTGGGCCGGCAACAGCAAGAGCGTGAAGATTTCGCCGATGCGCTACTGCGGTGTACCCGGGGTGCTGGTGTACCGGCCGGATCAGTCGGTGGTCGCCTTGTTTGCCATCGACAGCCATTCGGATTACCTGAACCCGACCACCTGGACGGGGAAAACGGAATTTCACTTCGCCAATCGCCGGATTGCGCCGCAATTTCGCGTCGGCGGCGGCCAGTTGACCGCGGGAACCCGTTACGAAATGCCACTGCAGCTGATCGTCAGCGATGCCGGCGAATTTGCCGGCGCCATAACCGGTATCATGCAGGTCTGGATTAAGCTCAATAACTATAGGGTGGACGATACGCTCAAGGTGCGGACGCCGCAGGAGGCCTTCAACCTCGCCCTCGAGGGGCGCCGGCAAATGCAGTGCTGGAAGCCTGGCATCGGTTACGAGCATCACAAGGGGACCCCGTTTATTTACATGGGCAACAATCCGATCATTGCCTGCTTCGAGTACCGCCTGTACGAGATCACCGGCGAGAAGGTGTGGCGTGACCGGGCGTTCGAGCAGATTGACTATGCGATCAAGGGGCAGCAGCCCGGCGGCGTGTTTCACACGTCCTGGAATCTCCAGAACCGTCCCGGCACGACGGCGGGGGTCTTTTGCAGTCGGGATTGGGACCATAACGGTTACAAGGTGGACATCAACGCGTGGATGGTCCGGTACATCCTGCAGACCTGGCAACGAGTGAAGGAAAAAGAGGGCGTGGACCGGCAGGACTGGTACAAGGCGGCCATCGCCTCGCTCAATTGGGTGCTATCCCAGCAGAACCCGGACGGCGGCTTTCCGCAGGTTGTGGGCATCGAGTCCGGCATTAAGTCCGAGTCCGCGGTGTGCGGCCGGGCGCTGGTAGGGTTGCCGATCATCGCCAAGATCACCGGTGATGGCCGCTGCCTTCGGGCCAGCGCGGACCAGGAGCGGTTTCTGCGACAGCATGTAGAAGGGCGTTTCTGGTACACCGGGGCGCATCCGGATCTGCCGCCGGGTGATTTCGAGCAGGACAGCATATTCTGCATCGTCGAGTACTGGTTGGACAAGCACGACCGGACGGGTGACAAGGAAAGCCTCGACCGTGCCGTGGCCAATGCCTATTATGCTTTGCTCTATTGGTGCCCGAAGCAGCTCAGCTGGGTAAAAAACCCCACGCAAGGCGCGCACAGCGAACAACAGCACTTCAATCAGTATTCCGTCTATTGCTACCACAACCGCAAGATCCAGTGTTTGGACCGGTTGTTCAAGAAGACCGGCAATCCACTGTTCGAACAGCTCAAGAATCGGGTGATGCAGCTCAACTTCTACACTCAAGTTGCGGACGGCCCGTACAAGGGTGCCATTACCGAGGCTATCGCCGATCCCTGGCTGGAGCGCGGGAGAGGGTTTGAGTGGCGCGGTAGTCCGTATACCAGCGAATTGGTCTCGGACTTGCTGCTGCAGCTGATGGATATGGGGCTGGTGACGAAACCGTAAGCGAAAGGCGCTTTCGCATATCCATCATGCCAGGTGCGACGGCCCAGCGGATCGTGAACACGGAGGACGGCGGGCCAAGGCGGCCCCTGGGGTGAATTGGCGCGTGGGCGGGAAGGCTTGGAGGGCGGTATGGAACGGGGATGCGATCCTACGCCACCTGTCCCCACCGCTCCCAGAAGGCGGCGCGGATGATGTTCCGGGTTTCGTAGCAAGCCCCCGCTACGAATCCCCGACCTCCACAGAAGCTTGGTGCTCCTTGTAGTCATCGACCAGGTGAATGCTTCTGTCGTGTTGCTCGATGCCGTCGAGAACCACGCGATGGACCTGCGTCGCCCGTTCGCCCATCTTAACCACGCGGATGTGGTAGAACGTATTGCGGTAGCGGTAATGCAGGGCGTACTCGTTCCATTCCGCGGGCAAGAGCGGCGAGAAGGTCAACGTATCGACCTCAAGCCGGAGCCCCAGCAGGTCCTCCACGAGAAGCCGATACATCCAGCCGGCTGATCCGGTGTACCAGGTCCAGCCTCCCCGGCCTTCATGCCCCTTGGCGCTATAGACGTCCGCCGCCACCACGTAGGGCTCGACCTTGTACTTCGATGCCCGTTCGGGCGAATCGGCATGACGAATGGGATTGAGCAGTGAGAACAGCCGCCACGCCTCTTGGGCATTGCCAAGCCGGGCCACAGCCATGACGGCCCAGACCGCGGCATGGGTGTATTGCCCGCCATTCTCTCGAACGCCGGGGACATAGCCCCGGATGTAGCCGGGGTCCATCTCCGTGCCGTCAAACGGCGGGTCGAACAAGCGGATCATCGCTGCACGAGGATCGACCAACCGCTCCAGTGAAGCCTCCAGTGCCTGCTGCGCCCGATTGGAATCAGCCGCCCCGCTGATGACCGCCCAGGCTTGCGGCAGCAGGTCGACTTGGCAGTGGCTGTTCTGCGCCGAACCCAGGGGCCGGCCATCATCGAAGAACGCTCGCAAGTACCAGCGGCCATCCCAGGCGCTGGCATCGATTCTCTCGCTCAAGCCGCGAGCCTCGGAGTGGCATTTCTCGGCGTAGGCATGGTCGCCCCGCCTCTGGGCCAGCTTGGCGAAGGAGTCCAGGACGTCATGGAGGAAGAACGCCAGCCAGACGCTCTCGCCCGACCCCTGGCGGCCGACGCGGTTCATCCCGTCGTTCCAGTCTCCGCATCCCATCAGCGGCAGCCCGTGGGTTCCGTACCGCATGCCGCGGTCCAGCGCGCGAACACAATGCTCCCAGAGGGTGGCGCGGCGGTCGGAGACGCGCGGCAGGCCATAGCGGCTTTCCTCCCCCGGCTCCAGTGGCGGCGCCTCGAGGAATGCGGTCGGTTCGTCCAGGATGCCGGTGTCGCCCGTCACCGCGACGTACCGGCAGACAGCGTAGGGCAGCCACAGGTAATCGTCCGAGATGCGCGTGCGTACGCCGCGGCCCGACGGCGGATGCCACCAGTGCTGGACATCTCCATTCTGGAACTGGCGGCTGGAGGACAAGACCAAGTGTTGTCGCGTGAACCACGGACACTCGTACAGGAGCGCCAGGGAGTCCTGCAACTGGTCCCGGAAGCCGTAGGCACCGCCCGATTGGTAGAATCCACTACGGCCCCAGAGACGAGAGGCCAAGGTCTGGTACAACAGCCAATGATTGACCAGCAGGTTTACGGACGCATCGGGCGTCTCGACGTAAACTCCGCCAAGATTGCGTTTCCAGAATTCCCAGACCTCTTCCAGCACGCGTCGGGCTCCGTCAACGTTGCCATACTGTGCCAGCAAGGATCGCGCCTGGTGCTCGTTGTCGGCCGCGCCGAGCACGAAAACGACCTGCGCCTGTTCTTCGGGCGGGATGTCAATATAGGCCTGGATCGCCGCGCAGGGGTCGACGCCGCTGCCGACCCGGTTGGAGAACTCCTTCCGGGCCATGGCTGCGGGTGCAGCGGGCGAACCGTTGCGGCCCAGGAACTCGGTCCGGCGGCTCGTGATCGTTCGTTGGGGATGGCTGCAATGCAGAAAGGCGACGGCGCCGCCAAAGTCCAGGCCGTAGGCGTTCGACGCGAAAATGGCCCCGGTCTGTGGATCGAGCCGGGTCACCACATGCATGGCGTTGCGCTGGCGGCTCTCGCCCAGGACCCATTCAACATAGCCGGTCAGGCTCAGCCGACGGTGGCGGCTGCTCAGGTTCCGGATGCTGACGGCGATGAACTTCAGGGGGGCCTCCGGCGCCACGTACATGGAGATCTCTGTGAAGATGCCTTCTTCGCTGTGCTCGAAAGCCGTGTACCCCAGTCCGTGTCGCGAAACGTACGCGGTACGGCCTCGGGCCGGCCCGGGCATCGGCGACCAGAAGACGCCGCTCTCCTCGTCGCGGAGATAGAAGCATTCGCCGCTGACGTCGCTGACAGCGTCGTTGTACCAGGGCGTTAGCCGAAACTCGTGGGCGTTCTGGTACCACGTATAGGCCGCCCCGGATTCGCTAACGACCGAACCGAAGTGGGGATTGGCCAGGACATTGACCCACGGCGCGGGCGTGACCACACCAGGTTCCAGGACGACGACGTACTCGCGGCCGTCCGTCGTGAATCCGCCCCAGCCGTTGAAGAACATCAGGTCGCGACGCGGCAGATCGCCGGCATTCCTCGAGGGTCGCTCGGGTTCTCGCGTCGGCTTGAGCGGGAGCGCCTCCCACTCGGGGAGCACCTGCCGATCCAACTGCTCAGACAGGGTACCGGCCCGATCGCTCAGCACGATGCGGCTGACGGCCTGGAGCAGGAGCGCATCCTCTTCCGGTACATGGGCCACATTCTGCACGAAGATGCCAGCAGGCTGATCAAGGGCCTTGGCCTCCGGTCCCACATTGATCAGGCCGATGACAGCGTCCAGGAGGCTGTGGCGGTAGCCGGCATACGCCTCCGACAGAATGACGAGGTCGACCTGCAAGCCCTTGTGCCGCCAGTACGCGTGCGCCTGGATCATCTGGCGCACCAGGTCCAGGGCCGCCGGATCCGAAACCCGCAGCAGGACGATGGGCAGGTCGCCGGAGATCCCGTAGGCCCAGAGAGCGGATTGACCTTTTCGATTCCGGGCGATGAGACCGGCACGGGCACGCAACCGGGGGTTGGCGTAGGCAAGCAAACAGGCCATTCGCCCAAATAACTGGGCGTTGGCCTCCGTCGCCTGCAATTCGTGAAGCAGGATCTGACTGTGCATCCGCGCCAGTTCGAATACGCGGGTGGCCAAGTGCGGGTCGTAATACCGGTCCAGCAGTGAGAATGCCGCAGCCCGATCGGGCGCCACGCCCCAGACGGCATCGACAGTGACGGACTGCCCTGGCTCCAGACGTATCGTGCGCCGAACGACCATCACGGGATCGAGAGTGGGGCCGCATGGGTCCGGGAAATCGCCGGCCAAGGAGGCTGGATTGGCTGTCGTTCGGCAGCGGCCCAAAAAGCGGGAGCGGTCGGTCTCGCAACTCACGCCATCGGGAATGGGCTGGTGGTGCGCAATCATCCCATGGAAGAACAAGGGCCAGTTCTCCTGGGGCGACCGGGTTCGACGCGTGCAGACGACAGCGGCCTTGGCGGGCAGCGCTTCCACTTCGAGGAACAGGCCATTGAATGCCGGCTGTTCGGAGGCATTCAAGCCGTTGAGCATCGCCACCTCTGCGTAGGACGTGATCTCGAGATGACGCTCCCGACTCGACAGGTTGGAGATGACCAGGCGCCGCAACTCGACGTCGTCCTCGGACGAAACCGCCACTCGCATGTGCACTTGAATGTCTTCTCGCGTGGCGCGAAACTCGGCGACTCCCTGGGAGAATTGAGCTTCGTAGCGGTCGAATTCGCAGCCGGTCGGCTGAGGCGTCGCGGACCAGAACGTTCCGGCGCCGAGGTCGCGCACGTACAGGAAGGTGCCCCAATGGTCGCGCGTGGCGTCTTCCTGCCACCGCGTCAGGGCCAGGTCCTGCCAGCGGCTGGCCCCGCTCCCGGCCGCTGTGATCATGACGTGGTAGCGGCCATTGGAGAGCAGATGGACCTCGGGGAACGGCGAGTCCGCCGTCGTGAACGATCGCAGGGAGGTGTCGACCGACTCCGTCGCGTGCTTGAGGTACGGCTCCGCGCGGGTCATGTCGATCCGCGTGCGTACCTCCGCTAGGGGGACCCGCTCTTGCAGGAGCAGCAGGGAGGCACGAATCCGCGGGTCGCTCAAGAACCGCCCGTGCATGGGCTGCCCCAGCAGCGCCTGGTCCAGCGCCAGCAGACTCATTCCGCTGTGGTGGGCCATGTGGCTGCGGACCAGGGAAAACTCCTGGCCGGGGCGTACTCGGCTGGGAGTGTAGTCGGCGGCTTCATAGAAGCCGTATCGCCCAAGGAACCCTCGTGCGGCCATCACCTCCAAGTTGGCGCAGGCGGTCCTCGGGTCGATCATCAGGGCCAGCAGCGCGGCATAGGGCGCCACGACCAAGTCATCGTGCAGGCCCTGCTTGAGTCCCAGTCCCGGGACGCCGAAGGCCCGGTACTGGTAGGCCTTCTGCGAGTCGAGTTGGCTGTAGCAACTTTCGGAGATGCCCCACGGCGCCCCTTGCCGCAGTCCATAGCGAACCTGCCGCGCGACCGCCTCGCGGCAAGACTGTTCGAGTAGGGTCGCGTCGTAGTTGGGCATGAGCAGCAGCGGCATCAGGTACTCGAACATGGAGCCGCTCCAGGATATGAGCACGGCCGCTCGGCCGCCCGGGGCGAGTTGGCGGCCCAGATGGAACCAGTGCTCAAGGGGCACCTGGCCGCGGGCGATGCCCAGGAAACTGCACAGGCGGGCCTCCGACGCGAGCAGGTCGTAGAAGCCTGGGTCTTTCTGGTGCGTATCGACGTTGTACCCGATCGACAGGAGCTTGCGCTCGGGGTCGTACAGGAAGTCCAGGTCCATTTCCGACATTTCGCCGCACCGCTCCGCGAGATCCTCCATCGCCGCCATGCGCTGAGCGGCACGTTCCCGAGCCGGCTCAAGCACGTCGCCTCCAGGTACCTGCGCCGTCCGGACAGAGTTCGCCGGACTTGCCAGATCGCGCAGGGACGGTATCAAGTCCTGAAAAGGCGGCATGTGCCCGTCTTGCCGCTGATGCGGCGAATGGTGCAGCCAAGGCGCCAGCCAATCCAGGTCGGTCCGCAGGTCTTCACTCTGGCGGCGTACCGCGCCCAGCCAGTAGGCGATTTCGCTTTCCGGTTCCACCATCGGTTCCATTTGCGTCGCCGCCGAGGCCAGGGCGGACAGCGCCTTGTATGCCCCGGGCAGGGCGGCTCCGGCCGATAGCAGGAACTCCATCTGCTGGACCATGGTAGTCCGCACACGCCCGGATGCGGGTGTGTCGGCATTCTCCGGCCGTTCCAGTTCCTCCAGCAGAATGCCGACGACGTCCTCCAACCCCTGCCGCCATCTCGGCGGCAGGATGGGACGGTCGGCCAGCTCCGCCAGCCCCGCCTTGAGCGCTACCAGAGAGCCCGAAAGGTTGCCGCTGTCCGCCGTTGACACGTAGCGCGGAGGGGCCGGCTGCAAGGTTCGCGTGTCATACCAGTTGAGGAAGTGCCCGCGGTGCCGGGGCAGTTCTTCCATCGTCCGGAGGGTCTGACTGGTGCGATCGAGGAGCATCCCGACGGAGACGTAGCCGAAATCCCACGCTGCCAGGTTGCCCAGGAGGGCCATTCCCATGTTGGTGGGGGACGTGCGGGTCGCCTCGCCGATGGGCGGATCCTGCTGGAAGTTGTCGGGAGGCAGCCAGTGATGCCCCGGCCCCACGAATCGCGAGAAGTACTCCCACGTTCGCCGAGCGGTCTTCCGGAGGAAGAGCCGCTGGCGATCATCGATGCCGTCGCTGCGGCGCAACGCCGGACGTCCCATGTACCACATGATCGCCGGCGAGATGAACCAT
>Ga0315286_10004040_pt1 | contig 14004 bp, 24 predicted proteins | sample YL17G10_0_MG_FD_205038 | JGI IMG/M metagenome (GOLD analysis project Ga0315286, IMG submission 205038) | Sediment microbial communities from Yellowstone Lake, YNP, Wyoming, USA - YL17G10_0 | ecosystem: Environmental > Aquatic > Freshwater > Lake > Sediment | place: USA: Wyoming | collected... | reverse complement strand
AACTCTTTTGTCCAAACTTCCGCCTTGAGCTTCAATTATCTGCTGGAATTTTTTCAGCGCCTTCCCTGATTCCAAAATTTCTCTGGCTAATTTCTCTCCCCTTCCTTTTTTTGCTTTCTTTGCCATTTCTAGGATTATTCCTGAAAGATAAATTGATTTCTTTTCCAGATCCAAAGGCCTTGTTTTCTCCCTTTTTAGGATAGAAATTATGTCTATCATCTCAAGAACTGGGCCTATTCCGTTTCCTATAGGCTGAGATCCATCAGTCAAAACTGCCTTTACATTCAAATTCAGAATGTTTGAGATTTTTTCAAATTTGTATGCAAGTTTTTTAGCATCTGCTTTTGTCTTTACCTTTGCCGAGTTCCCGTAGGGAATGTCCAGCAAAACACCATGTGAATTCACTGCAATTTTTTTGGCAAGAATGCTTGCAATCAGCTGGGCTTCTGGATCAAGGCTCAAAATCCTTTCAACTTGTATTATTTTATCGTCTGCTGGAGCCAACCCTAAGGCTCCACCCCAAACCATGCACGCATTAGCTTTCTTGATTATATTCTTAATCTGCCCAATGTTAAATTCAACTTTTGAAATGCATTCAACAACATCTGCTGTTCCTGCTGATGAAGTTATTGCCCTGCTGGAAGTTTTTGGAATAATCAATCCGGCAGCCGAGCAGATTGAAACAACCAAAGGAGTTGTCCTGTTCCCTGCAATTCCGCCGATGCAATGCTTGTCATAAACTTTACCTTTAAGATTAAGCCTTTTTCCGCAAGCAACCATTGCCCTCGTCAAATCAGAAATTTCCTTATCAGACATTCCATGAATGTATACTCCTGAGATGAAATATGCAATTTCAGCTTCAGTCAAATTGTTATGGCCTATGTCTCCCGTTATTGTGAAGAGTTTTTCATAATCCAATTCTTTGCCGTTCAACTTTTCAAGAATATAATGGCTTGACTTAGGGGGAGATTCAGAAGAAATTTCAACTTTATGACCCTCAGAAATTTTTAGTTCATTTAGCACTTCCATTGAAAGGGCAACTTCATTTTCTTTGATAATTCCTGTTGCAATGTCAACAATAGCGACTAAAGAATGATTGTTTCTAATTCTTACTCTTTCTCCTACAAAGATAGATAATTTCTTTGCAGTATTCTCATGCAAGATTGCGACTGGTCTTCCAGTCATAAGTTTCAATGATTTTACTTTCAATAACATTTTCCCCGTTTATCAGATTATAGTGTATATTTATATAAGCTCTGAGAGTTTTCCGGATTTATAAAATTCTATGAATATCAAGGTGTAATCAATTATCAAAGGACCGATTACCAAGCCTACAACTCCGAATAATGCCATACCTCCAAGCATACCAACCAAAGCAAGAGCCATTGAGATTTTTGCTTTCTTTCCTATGAAGTATGGTCTAATTAGATTATCAATATGGCTTGCAATGACAATTCCGAATGCCAGAAGACCGATTCCGTTTGTAAGATTTCCCTGCGAAATTAATAATACTGATGCTGGGATGTAAATTAACCATGGTCCTAAAAAAGGAAATATAGAAAGGAAGCAGGAGGCTATCATCAAAAGGAATGCGCCTTTTACGCCGAACAAATAATATCCTATTCCGGCAGTTATCCCTTGAATTATTCCTACAATTATCGTACCATAAATTACTCCGCGTGTTATTTCTTTGAATCTGGTAAAAAATCTTTCCTTGAAATTTTCTTTGAAAGGAAGTATATGCTTGATGTATTCAACAATCTCTTTCCCATCCCTTATGAAATAAAACATTACGAAGAAAGTGACGAAAGCATCTAGCAAAAGAACTGGCAAATTGACAAATATATTATTTGAAAAATTAATTGCTATGGAGGTCAATTGACCTATGCTTTTGTCAAGGAAGAATGAAAGCTGCACCGGAAATTCCTGAACATTTGAGATTTTTGTCAAAATTGATTTTATAGGAGCTGTGATGTCAAATGTCTGAGTGTATGTATAAAAATCAACTATCTGAGTTACAGTTATCTGCAGAATAATCACAAAAGAGATAACAAATACAATCACCACAAAAATACAAACTATGAATGCCGAGATATTCTGGTGTTTTATCTTGCTATTTATCCATGAGTAAACAGGATAAAACAGATAGGCAAGAACAAGGGCCATCATTATTGATGTGAAATATGGCTGGAAGATGAAAAAAGATATCACAAGAAGGAAAAGAAAGATGCTGAAAGTCACTATTTTTTCTATCGATGTGGACATATTTTTTGAAAGCAAATTTCTTTTATAAACCTTTTTAGGGATAAGGTTTATAAGTCCTAAAATAATAAAAATAGAATATGTCAATATTTTTCATTAAAAAGCTATTCCAAAAAGAAGTGGATGATGCTGTGCATAAGCAATTTGTAAGGTTCAGCAAAGGGGTTTTTGAGAATAAAGCTGTAATCAATGTAAAAAGGAACGGAAACATAAAGATATCTTCTACCTATGAACTGGCGAATGAGCTTCTTTTGATTGCGGCTTCTTTGACGCCAAAACTCCACGTTACAGGATTAGTGCTTTCAAAAACTGCGATAGATGGATTGAAAGGCTCGCAAAAAAGCAGGCTATTTAATTATAATCTGGATGAAGAAATTGACTCAAAGAAGATAGCAGACATAGTTTCCAATTCATTTTTCTCACTCTTGGACTGCTCAGCCAATGGAATTGAGCTAAAAGTGAAGAAAAAGCTGCCAAGGCCAAGCTCCAAGGGAATTAACAAAGTCAATGATAAATTTTGTGTTATGATTCTTGACATAAAATATTGGCCTAAGATCAAAGATGAATTTTTATTTGATCTTCCTGACGGAAAGAAGTACAGAATGATACACAAGTATGAAATCAAAGATATAGTCCTGCCAAAAGGCGAAAAAGACTTTGAGAAGATAAGAATCATGGCCAAGAAAAAAGGCAAATTGACAAGAGCCTCAGAAGTTGACGGAAAGCAATCGGTTCAAGAGATTGATCTTGAAGCTTAAATTAATGGTTTCTAATATTTTAAGAAACATTTATAAATCACCAAAAAAGTTGATTTCTATATAAGTTTACCAGGGGAAAACGTAAACGTATAAGAGGCGTACTAAGATGCTCCAAAATAACGAGAAATGGGCGCATTACACAGACCAAGACATGGAAGTTTGCAATTCTGGCCTAGAAAAAGGGCGGAAAAAGAATTGCCTAGTATAAACTGGAAAACTCTAGAAAATAAGGATCTTGGAAAAACACTTCTTGGAACATTAGGATACAAGGTCGGAATGTGCTCAATGATAGTAAAAGATAACACCCCTAATTCTCTGACAAAAGGCAAAACAATTGTTGTTCCGGCAACTATCCTTGAATGTCCTCCTGTCAAAATCCTCGGAATAAGATTCTATAAGAACAAGCAGGTTGCATTGGATGTTCTTTCAGCCGGATTGGACAAGGAACTAAAAAGAAAAATAAAACTGCCAAAGCAAGAAGGAAAATTGCCTGAGAATATTGATAATTTTGACAATCTTCACGTTCTAGTTTATTCAGAAGCCAACAAAAGCAGCATCAAGAAAACTCCGGACATTGCAGAAGTCGGAGTCAAAGGAAAAACCTTGAAGGAAAAATTTGAAACTGCAAAGGCCATGCTTGGAAAAGAAATAAACATAAATGATGTTTTTGAAAAAAATCAATTAGTTGACGTTCACGCGGTTACGAAGGCAAAGGGACTTGTGGGACCAGTAAAAAGATATCATATTACATTCAAGCAGCATAAATCAGAAAAGGGAGTCAGAAGACCAGGTTCTCTAGGACCATGGCATCCTGCAAGAGTCACATTCAAAGTTCCAATGGCCGGACAGTTAGGATATTTTACAAGAGTGCAATACAACAATAAGCTGATGGACTTTGACACTATTGCCAAAAGCAAATTGGACAATAGAGTATTCATGAATTATGGAATCATAAGAACAAAATATTGCGTAATCAAAGGCTCAGTCGCAGGCCCTCAAAAAAGAGCAATTTTCATTACATACTCAATAAGGCCTACCAAAGACAAAGCAAAAGAAAATTTTGAGATAGTCAAATTCGCATAAAAAATGAAAGCAACAATTTTTACAATAAGTGGAGAGAAGAAAGGCGAAATGGAATTGCCTAAATTATTTGATGAGCCAGTAAGAGAGGACATCATCAAAAGAGCTTACGAAGCTGAGCTTTCATCTGCAAGACAACCTTACGGATCTTTCCCAAGAGCGGGAAAAGAAGTAAGCGCTTCAGGAAAACTTCACAGGGCAAGACATCAGTGGAAAGGATCTTATGGTTATGGAATATCAAGAGTTCCAAGAAAAATAATGACCAAGAGGGGAAACAGATTCCACTGGGTCGGCGCATTTGCTCCAGGATGCAGAGGAGGCTATGCGGCGCATCCACCAGTAACTGGAAAGAACTGGAAACTAAAGATAAATCATAAGGAAAAATTAATGGCCCTAAAGAGCATAATTGCTTCAAGCGCTTCAAAGAATTTAGAGAACAAATACAAAATGAAACTGCCTTTGATAATTGAAAACAAGATAACTGATGTAAAAAAGACAAAAGAATTGAAAAGTATATTCACAAAGATATGCCCTGTTCCAGCAATTTTGATTTCAGACAAAAAGATGAAAACTGAAAATTTTGGAATGGAGAACATCCTTGTTTCAAAGATTTCAGTATTAGATTTATTCCCTGTAAAAGACAGGATAATGATATTCACAGAAAATTCAATAAAAGAATTGGAGAAGCTGAAATAAAATGAAGATACAGGCAATCTCAACGGAAAAAGCAGTAAAGATGATTGAGGCAGAAAATACAATCCTATTCTCAATAGACCGGAAAATGGACAAGACTGAATTAAGAAAAAAGATTGAGGAATTATTTGATGTAAAAGTTGAGAAAATAAGAAGTCACATAAGAAAAGGTGAAAAAATCGCTTTCGTAAAATTAAAAAAAGAAAATTCAGCCTTGGATTTAGCTACCAAGCTGGGATTAATATAATGGGAAAGAGAATAATCCAGCAGAGAAGAGGAAAAGGAACCTTAACTTTCAGAGTAAGTCCCCAGGCATATAACATAAGATTAAGCTATCCAAATGTCGAAGGAAAAGGAAGAATAATCAAATTAGTAAGCCATGCAGGTCATACTGCCCCTTTAGCTTTAATGAAGGTCGGAAAAGCATATTTTTACAATGTTGCTGTCGAAGGACTTGAAGAGGGTCAGGAAGTAAGCATGGGAAAAGATGCTGAATTAAAATCAGGAAACATAATTCCACTTAGCACATCCCAAGTTGGAACTAATCTTTGCAATCTTGAGATAACTCCTCTTTCAGGCGGAAAGCTTGTGAGAGCCAGCGGAATCTCAGCGATTGTAACAAAAAAACTCGCTGGAAAAGTAGCGTTGCTTCTTCCTTCAAAAGAAGAGAAGCTTTTTGATGAGAATGCAAGAGCAACTGTCGGAATTATCGCCGGTGGTGGAAGATTAGACAAACCTTTTGTAAAAGCCGGAAGCAGATGGCATTTGATGAGGGCCAGAAATAAATTGTATCCAAGAACATCTCCAATAAAGATGAACTCCGTTAATCATCCGTTCGGGGGCGGAAGAGGAAAGAATGTAGGAAAATCCTCAATTGCTCCAACTAATGCTCCACCAGGAAGAAAGGTAGGATTATTGAGACCAAGAAAGACTGGAAGAGGTAAATAATTATAAAATGGCTAAAGAAATTTCATATCGCGGACAAACAATAGAAGAACTGAAGAAATTGGATATAAGAGAATTTGCAAAGATTCTCCCTTCAAGAGGAAAGAGAAGCCTATTGAGGCAATTTGACAAGATAGACAAATTCGTCCAGAGATGCAAGAAAAAATTAGATATGAAGAAGAAAATAAGAACTCACTACAGAAACATGGTAATCGTACCTCAAATGGTCGGATGGACAATCAATGTCCACAATGGAAAAGAATTCATCCCTTGTTTAATTACAATAGAGATGTTAGGCCATTGTCTAGGGGAATTCGCTTACACTAGACAAAAAGTGCAGCACAGCGCTCCAGGAATCGGAGCAACAAGAAGCTCTGCCGCGTTATCAGTCAAATAAAATGGAAACTCAAAACAAAAAACAAGCAACAGTGAATGGAAAAGACTTGCCAATATCCGCAAAGCATGCAGCATCCATCCTGAGATTTTTGAAAGGAAGAAAAATAAACGATTCAATTGAATTGCTTGAAAAAGTAATCAAAAAGAAAATTGCTGTTCCTGTAATCGGAGAAGTTCCACATAAAAATGGATATCCTGGCAGATATCATGTAAAAGCTGCTGGATTTTTCATAAAAATGTTGAAAAACTTGGCTGCAAATGCAACTCAAAAGGGCATGAATCTTGAAATGATAAGAGTGTCTGGAATGGCAAATCTTGCTTCAAGAGCCTCAAAACCTGGAAGACTAGGAAGAAGAAAATTCAAAAGAACCCATGTTCTGCTTGTCGGAGAGGAAAAAATATAATGATAGAGAAAAAATTTATTGAAATGAAGAAGAATGAATACACCATTAAAGAATTCATAAAGCAGGAGCTTGGAAAAGGAAAGATAAGTAGTGTAAAAATAGAAAGAACACCTATCGGCGAGAGAATCATATTATTCACATCAAGACCTGGAGTCATAATCGGAAGAAAAGGAGAGAGTATCCAGAAACTGACTGATGTTTTGAAAAAGCAATTCAAGATGGAAAATCCTAAAATTGAAATCGCTGAAATAGAAAAGGTTGATTTTGATGCTCAAACGATCGCTGATCAGATAGCATTATCTCTTGAAAGATTCGGTTCATCTTCATTCAAAATAATCTCCTATAAATTTATGGAAAGAATAAAGCGGGCTGGAGCATTGGGAGCTGAAATAATCCTGAGCGGAAAACTTCCAAGCGCAAAAGCAAGATCATGGAGATTCACTTTCGGCTACTTGAACAAGACAGGAGATCCTGCAATAAAGCTTGTCAACAGAGCAAAAGCAGTAGCTAAGACAAAGCCTGGAATCATCGGGATAAAAGTCGCAATAATGCCTGCTGATGCCAAGATGATGGATAAAATTACAATAAACTAAAATGGCAATAATAAGAAAAAAAGAACTGAAGAACTTCACAAAAGAAGAATTCGGAAAGAAATTAAAAGAATTGGAAATAGAATTAATCAAATCAAAAAGTCAGAGAACAACCCACAACACTGCAATAAAAACAAAAGAAATTAAAAGGACTATTGCACGTATACTCACACATTTAGCAAATAAAAAATAATATGGAAGTATGCCCTAAATGCGGTTTGCCAAAGGAAGCATGTGTTTGCGAAACAATCGCGAAGACAAAGCAGAAGATAAAGATAGGCACAGTCAAGAAAAGATACGGCAAAATCGCCACATTAATAATAGGCATAGACGAAAAGGAAATAGACTTGAAGCATATCGCAAAGGAGCTCAAGTCAGAGTTTGCATGTGGCGGGACAATAAAGAACAACGAGATCGAATTACAAGGAGATCATTCCAGAAAAGCGAAGGAAGTCCTGATCAAACTTGGATTCCCTCCAGAGTCAATAGAATAAAATGGAAAAACAAAACAAAGAACAGAAAGAATGCATGGATGAACTATGCCCTAAACATGGGAAGCTTAGGGTTAGAGGACGCTATTTTGAAGGATATGTAGAGAAAATAGTCGGAAGCAGAGCTGTTGTGACATGGGAAAGAATAAGATATGATCAAAAATATGAAAGATATTTCAGAACACAGAGCAAAGCACATGCCCATATTCCAGCATGCATGACTGTAGAGAAAGGAAATCTTGTAAAAATTGGAGAATGCAGGCCAATCAGCAAGATAACACACTTTGCTGTAGTGGAGGTAATCAAAAAATGATTAAAATTTTATTCAAAATTTTAAGCCTGAAAATTTCAGGCAGGAAATTTTCATGAAAGCCATAAGCGCAAGAAGATGCAAATCCTTGAATTTAGGAGCATATCTCAACGCCGCAGACAATAGCGGAGCAAAGATTGTGAAGCTTGTCGGAGTCAAGAGAGGAAAAGGAACAAAAGGAAGACAGGGCTGCGCAGGAATCTCAGATCAAGTTAAAGTAAGCGTAAGAAAAGGAATTCCAGAGATGAGGAAGCAGGTTTTCGATGCTGTAGTCGTAAGACAAAGAAAAGAATGGAGAAGATATACTGGAGAAAGAATAGCATTCGCAGACAATGCCTGTGTAATATTAAAGGATGAAAAATCCGGAGACCCTAAGGGGACTCAAATCAAAGGGCCTATCGCCAGAGAAGTTTCTGAAAGATGGCCAGGAATCGCAAAAATTGCAGGAATAGTAGTATAATGGCAAAAAAATTCTCAATCAGCTGGAAAAGCTCAGGAAGAGCAAAGAAACAGAGAAAATTCAGAGATGAAGCTCCAGCCCATGTAAGAAGAAAAATGATGTCTTCAAATTTGGCGAAAGAATTAAGAAAAAAATTCGGAAGGAGGGCGCTTCCTTTGAGAAAAGGAGACACTGTAAGAATCATGGTCGGAAAATTCAAGAAACAGAAAGGAAAAATCGCGGAAATCAACAGATATAATATGAAAGTTTATATTGAAGGCATCCAAATACAGAAAAAAGATGGAACTAAAGTGAATGTTCCTATAGAACCTTCAAATCTTCAGATAACTGAAGTTGTCGAAGATAAAAAAAGAATTTTGGAGAATAAGCCAATAGGAATAAAAAAATGAGTCACTTGAAAAAAATTGCAATGCCAAGAAGCTGGCCTCTTAAAAAGACCGGAACGAAATACATAGTAAAAGCAAGACCTGGCATAGGTAATGAGACTTCAATCCCAATACTTCTTGTTCTGAGAGACATGCTGCATGTTGCGAGCACAAGAAGCGAAGTAAAACAGATAATTTTCATGAAAGATGTCATGATCAATGGAAGAGTAATCAATGATGACAAATTCCCAGCAGGATTATTTGATATCATAACACTTCCTAAGATGAAAAAAAGTTATAAAATCATCTTCAACAAAAACGGAAAATTAGGAATTGAAGAAGCCAAGGAAGCTGAAAACAAAATAAGCAAAGTTATAGGGAAGAAAATTCTGCCTGGAAACAAACAGCAGATAAATCTTCTTGACGGCAGCAATATCCTTTCCAATGAAAAAGTAAAGGTTAATGACGGGGTCATTTTCTCACTAAAAAGCAAGAAAATAGTAAAAATCATGCCATTGAAAGAAAAGGCTGATGTTTACATAATCGGCGGAAAGCATATCGGAGAAAGTGGAACAGTAGAGAAGATAGAGACTGGGCAGGCAATAATCAAAATCGACAAAAAATCAGTCAATATTAAATTAAACAATATTTTTGTGATGGACTAAAATGGAACAAAATTCAATGAAAAAAATAAAGCTTGAAAAATTGACATTAAACTGCGGAACAGGCGCAGATCAGGCAAAGTTAGAGAGAGCCTTAAAATTATTGCAGGTAATAAGCAACATGAAGCCTGTAAAAACAAAATCAAAAACAAGAATTCCAGGATTTGGAATAAGGGTAGGATTGCCTATCGGCTGCAAAGTAACCTTGAGGGGAGAAAATGCGGCTGATCTATTGAAAAGATTGCTTGAAACCATCGGAAACAAGCTGAGGAAGAAGCAATTCAATCCAGGCTCATTCGCATTCGGAATAAAGGAATATATTGAGATTCCTGGAGTCGCATTCCAGAGAGAAGTAGGAATAATGGGTCTTGAAGCCTGTGTCACATTATCAAGAGCAGGATATAGAATAGAAGAAAAAAGATTAAAATCTGGAAAAGTGCCGATAAGGCACAGAATAACCAAGGAAGAAACAATCAATTTCATCAAAGATAAATACAATACGGAGATACTTGAAAAATGACAGTAAGCGACTGGAGAAAATTAATGAAGCAGCTTGAAAAAAAGCCTGCGAAAATGAAGCGTTTCATGAAATATAACAAGCCAAAGGAAAGAAAATATGGAATTTCAGTCAACAAATGCTTCAGATGCGGAAGAATAGGCGCCCATGTTGGAGCTTATGGATTGGATTTATGCAGACAATGTTTTAGAGACATTGCACCACAATTAGGATTCAAAAAATACGATTAAAATGGACACACTAGCAAATTTATTCAACAGGATGATGAATGCGAAGAAAGCTGGCAAAATGAGCTGCACAGTGAAGCCTATATCTAAATTCGCCTTGAAAATCCTGGATATCATGAAAAAAGAAGGATATGTGGACTATAAAATTGAAGATGACAAATTCAAGAGCGTTAATGTCACTTTCCTTAATCTTAATTACTGTAGAACAATAAAGCCCCATTTTTATGTAAAGAAAGATGGCTATGAAAAATACATAAGAAGATTCCTGCCATCAAGACAGCTTGGAATCATAATTGTCTCAACAAACAAAGGTCTCTTGATCCATAAGGAAGCACTTGAGAAAAATCTGGGGGGAAGCCTAATGGCTTTTTGCTATTAAACATGCACCAAGACATAAAAGAAGAAATAGAAATTCCAACTAATGTGGATGCAAAGATTGAGGGAAGCATACTTTCAATAAAAGGACCAAATGGAGAAATGAAGAAAAGAATAATGCTAAAGATAAGTCATGAGGGAAATAAGATTATCATAGAAAAGAAAAATGGGACTAAAAGAGACAAGAACATGATCAAAACAAATGCTGCCTTGATAAGAAATATGGTCAAGGGAGCTTTAGAAGGATATGACTATTCATTGCAAGTCTGCTCAGTGCACTTCCCAATGAATGTATCTGCAACAAAAGATTTTGTAATAGTCAAAAATTTCCTTGGAGAAACAAAAGAAAGAAAGGCTGTAATCTTGCCAAATGTTAAAGTCGAGATCAAGGGAGACATAGTCAAAGTACATTCTGCTGACAAAGAAGCTGCGGGGCAGACAGCTGCAAATATAGAATCTGCAACCAAAGTAACTAACAGAGACAGAAGAATTTTCCAAGATGGAATTTGGATGATTGAAAAGGCAGGGAAGGCCTTGGAGTAAAATGGTAGCTAAAAGAAAAAAACCTACATTTTTGAGAAGAGATTGGAATAGAAAAATAAGATTCGGAGGAAGAAAGAAATTGAAATGGAGATGGACCTTCGGAAGACATAACAAAGTAAGACAGCATATGAAGAACAGGCCAAAAATGCCAAGCGCGGGTTTTGGAAGTCCTAGAGAAATAAGGGGATTGGTAATGGGCTTTAATCCTATTCATGTTTCAAATGTGAATGACCTAAAAAAGATAGGACAAAAGGATATCGGGGTAATTTCAGCAACCGTAGGAAACAAAAAAAGAATTGAAATTGCTGAAAAAGCGAAAGGAATCAAATTCACAAATTTCAATCCTGAAAAATTCCTTCAAGAAATAAAGATGGAGCAGGATAAGCGTGCTCAGACTCAAAGTAATGAAGTAAAAAAAACTGAAAAGAAAATGGAAAAACAGATCAATAAATCTGAATTGAAAAATGAAATCAAGGGAGAAGGACAAAAATGATTATGGAAAATCAAAGAAGATTAGCCGCTGAAATAATGAATGTTGGGAAAGGCAAAATTTTATTCGACAAAAACAAGCTTGAAGACATAAAAAAAGCAATCACAAGACTTGACATAAAAGACCTGATTAAAGAAGGAACAATAAAAGTAAGACCAAACAAGAAATCCAGAAAGAAAATAAAGAAAAAAATAAGAAGAGGAGTTGGAAGCAGAAGAATGCAGCCCAGAATGAGGAAAACGAAATACATATTCAAAATAAGAAAATTAAGAAAGTATATTCAAAGGCTTTTGAATGAAAAAGTTATAGACAAAAGCGAGAAGAAACAACTGAGAAAAATGGCCAAGGCCGGAGAATTAAGAAGCCTAAGACATTTACAGGAACATTTAACGGGCGTAATGAAAAAGAATCTTGAGGTAAAAAAATAAAATGGCAAGCAGATTGATAAAAGTCCAGTACAGGAGAAGAAGAGAAAATAAGACTGATTACTTGGCAAGAAGGAAAATGCTTGAAGGAGATATTCCAAGAATAGTAATCAGAAAGACAAACCGTTACATAATCGCTGAATTAGTTGTAAGCAAAGAAGCGCAGGATAAAGTAATCTGCTCAGCAAATTCAAAAGAATTGAGCGAGCTTGGATGGGGAATAAAGTTCTCAATAAAGAACATTTCAGCAGCTTATCTGACTGGATTGCTGCTTGGAAAAAAGATGAAGCAGAAGAAATATCCGGAAGCTATTTTAGACGCGGGATTAATAAGATCTACCAAGGGCAGCAAAATATATGCCGCACTTAAGGGAGTTGTAGACGCGGGAATTGAAGTTCCGCATTCAGAAACAATACTTCCATCAGTAGAAAGAATAAAAGGCGCGCATCTAAAAGATATGAATAATATTTTTGAGAAAACAAAGGGAGAAATTGAAAAAATAAAGTAAAATGGAAAAAACAAAGTTTTTAGTATGTCAAAAATTCGGAGGAATTTATTAACATGGTAAAGAAAGAAGAAAAAGAAACTAGGAAAAAGGAAGAAGACAGAATTGTCCATGAACCTATCGAAGAAGTAAAATTAAAACCCGTTGAGAAGGTAGAGGACATTGAAGATATTGAAGCTAAAGTCAAAGAGCCAGCAACTAAAGAGGAAAGACTTCAGAGGGCTAGAGTAGATGGGCTTTCTTCCTGGAAACCAAAAACACAGCTTGGAAGAGATGTGAAAGAAGGAAAAATAAAAGATATTGATGAAGTTTTTGACAAAAGCTATAAGATTCTTGAGGAGCAGATAGTTGATCTATTAATTCCTAATTTACAAGTTGATTTAATATCCATCGGACAAGCAAAAGGAAAATTCGGCGGTGGAAAGAGAAGAATATGGAGACAAACCCAGAAGAAAACTGCTGAAGGAAATGTCCCAAGCTTTTCATGCATGGCTGTGGTTGGAGACTGTGCAGGCCATATTGGAATAGGTATTGGAAAAGCAAGGGAAACTCTGCCTGCAAAAGAAAAAGCAGTAAGAGATGCAAAATTAAATATGATAAAATTAAAGAGGGGATGTGGAAGTTTTGACTGTTCATGTAATGAAACGCACAGCCTTCCTTTCAAAGTAAGGGGAAAAACCTCTAGCTCAGTTATATTATTGACTCCTGCTCCAAAAGGAACTGGATTAGCCATAGACGATGAATGTAAGAAAATAATGAAACTTGCAGGAATAAAAGATATTTACAGCCGAACATTCGGCCAGACAAGAAGTAAGATAAATCTTGCAAAAGCCTGTATAAAAGCCTTGGAGGAGACTAGAAGACTAAAATAAAATGGCAATTGTGGTAATAAGAATCTCAGGGCAAGTTGATGTTACTGAAAAAATAAAATCCATGATGAACTCAATGGGCCTAAAGAAGAAATTTTCATGTATAATCCTAGAAAAAGACTCTCCATTATTGAAAAAGATAAAAGATTATGTCGCTTTCGGAATTTTAGATGAAAAATTGATGGAAAGATTGAATAAAAAGAAAAAAGGGAACTATTTCGCACTTCCTCCTCCAAAAGGCGGACTGAAAAAATCTTCAAAAGTGGCCTGGCCAAGAGGAATTTTAGGAAATCATGGACAGGATATAAATAAATTACTTGAAAGGATGTTATACTAAAATGACCTGGAAAAAAAGAAGCAAAAGATCAAGATTAAGGGGAATAAAAACTGCTGGACATGGTAGCACAAAGAAGCATAGAGGAAAAGGCAGCAAGGGTGGAATGGGCATGTCAGGAACAGGAAAGAAGGCCGGTCAGAAGAAAACCTATGTACTGAAATATTTCCCTAACTACTTCGGAAAAAGAGGATTCCACAGCAGAAACAAGAAATTGAAAGGAATAAACTTAAGAGATATTCAAGGAAATCTTGATAATTTCATTAAAGACGGAATTGCAAAGAAAACTCCAGAAGGCATTGA
>Ga0315286_10004039_pt1 | contig 14004 bp, 11 predicted proteins | sample YL17G10_0_MG_FD_205038 | JGI IMG/M metagenome (GOLD analysis project Ga0315286, IMG submission 205038) | Sediment microbial communities from Yellowstone Lake, YNP, Wyoming, USA - YL17G10_0 | ecosystem: Environmental > Aquatic > Freshwater > Lake > Sediment | place: USA: Wyoming | collected... | reverse complement strand
CCCGCTCAAAGTAATTCCGGATCTCGGTGATCATCGTCGTATCCACGCCGTTGCTGTGCCCCATCAAACTGATGTATTCGATGATCAACCCTTCAATGGGAGCGTTTCCCGTCCGCTCCCCGAAGCCGAGGACCGTTCCGTTCGCGGCTGCACATCCGTAAAGCCAGGCCGTGGTCGCATTGATAAACCCTTTGTGAAAATCGTTGTGACCGTGCCATTCGAGACATTCGGAGGGAACCCCGGCATCGTCAATCATGGCCCGGACGATCTTGGGAACGCACCGGGGGAGCGAAGCCCCTGAATAGGGAACCCCGTAACCCAGGGTATCACAGAGTCGGATCTTGACCGGGAGCTTCGCCTCCTCGGAAAGGCGCATGATATCCTGGGCAAAGGGAACGCAGAACCCGTAGATGTCGGCCCGGGTGATGTCTTCAAAATGGCACCGGGGAATGATTCCAAGGTCGAGGGCCGCGGAAACGATGGAGAGGTATTCCCGCAGGACCACCCTCCGGTTCTTCTTCAGCTTTAAGAAGATGTGATAATCCGAAACCGAGGTGAGGATCCCCGTTTCCTTCAAACCCATCTCCTTCACCAACCGGAAATCCTCCTTGACGGCACGGATCCATCCCGTGATCTCGGGATAGCGATAATTTCTCTCCAGACACTTCTGGACGGCCTCCTTATCCTTCTCGCTGTAGAGGAAGAATTCAGACTGCCGGATCACGCCATTGGGCCCTCCCAGTTTATGGATCATCTCAAAAAGATCGACGACCTGCTCCACCGTATAGGGAGGCCTCGCCTGTTGTCCGTCCCGAAAGGTTGTATCCGTGATAAAGATCTCTTCCGGTGGATCAACAGAAACATACTTGTTATCGAACTCCACCCGGCACACTTCATCGTAGGGAAAGATGCTCCGGTAGAGGTTGGGTTCCTGAGTGTCGAGGAGGGGCAAGGGCTCGACCGACTTGCTCTGAAAGGTCTTCTTCTTTCGGGAAATGGTCATCTCTTTTCCTTTCTTGGAAAATTCAGTGTCAGTACCGGTGTCAGTCCCTGGGGGTCATCGATGCTATTTTAGTATGACTCATTGCTCATTGACTATTGTTAATTGATCTTCTGTCCCCCTGTCTCCCCATCCCCCCATCGTCTTAACTGCATTCTGTTGTTCCACAATCCGCAGCCCAAAATCCGCAATTTGGTTTTAGGCCTTGGTTTCCTTGACTCGAATCGAAAGCTCATCGAGTTGTTTGGAATCGACCCGGGAGGGTGCATCGGTCATGAGACAGATCGCTTTCTGGGTCTTTGGAAATGCGATGACGTCCCGGATCGAATCCGAATGGCTGAGGATCATGTTGAGTCGGTCAAAACCAAAGGCAATCCCGCCATGAGGGGGAGTCCCGTAGTCGAGGGCCTCCAATAAAAAACCAAACCGTTCCCGGGCCTCTTCCTCTCCCATTCCCAGTTTTTCAAAGACGAGGGACTGAATCTCCCTCAGGTGGTTCCGGATGCTTCCTCCACCCACCTCGTTTCCATTTAGAACCAGATCATAGGCCTTGGCCTTCACCTCTCCCGGATGGTCCTTGAGCTTGGGGATATCCTCATCCCTGGGAGCCGTAAAGGGATGATGAACCGCCACATACCGTTTCTCTGTTTCGTCATATTCCAGGAGCGGGAAATCGACGATCCAGACAAACCGGTAGAAATCCGATGGAATCAATCCCAGGGCCTCCCCCAGATGGAGGCGCAGGCTTCCAAGGGCCTGGTTAACCACCCTGGGAGAATCGGCGATCAAGAGGAGGAGGTCGTCCTTCACCGCCTCGCATCGTTTCTCCACCCCTTTCATCTCTTCAGGGGTTAAAAACTTCTGGATAGGAGATTGCCATCCCTCAGCCCCGACCTTGGCCCACAGTAACCCTTTGGCCCCGTAGGTCTCGACAATCGGAACGAGTTCCTCAATCTCCTTGCGCGAAAAAGAGCTCCCTCCCTTCACACAGAGGGCCTTGATGATCCCCCCCCGTTCAAGGGCCTCCTTAAACACCTTGAAGCCGCTCCCCCGTAAGACCTCGGTGACCTCCTTCAATTCCATCCCGAATCGGAGATCGGGCTTATCCACCCCATATCGATCCATGGCGTCCGCCCAGCCCAGGGTGGGAAAAGGCGTCTCCAGATCCATCCCCAGAACCGTCTTAAAGATATGGGCCATGAGCCCTTCCATGATCACCCGGATATCCTCCACCTGGACAAAGGACATCTCCACATCGATCTGGGTAAATTCCGGCTGACGGTCGGACCGGAGATCTTCATCCCGAAAGCATCGAACGATCTGGAAGTACCGGTCAAACCCTGAGACCATCAGAATCTGCTTAAACAACTGGGGGGATTGGGGAAGGGCGTAAAAGTGGCCCGGATTGACACGGCTTGGAACCAGATAGTCTCTGGCTCCCTCCGGGGTGCTCTTGGTCAGCATGGGGGTCTCGATTTCAAGAAACCCCAACCGATCAAAGTAACTTCGAACCTCCTGAGCCACCCGATGCCGGAGGATCAGGTTTCTCTGGAGCCTCGGTCTTCTCAGGTCCAAATACCGATACTTGAGGCGCACGTTCTCTGCAGCCTCTTCTTCATCCTCAATGAGAAAGGGAGGGTTTTTGGAGACATTGAGAATCCTTAGCTCCTTGACGATCACTTCAATTTCACCCGTCTTGAGTCTCGGATTGAGAGTGCCCTCCGGCCTCAAGGAGACCCTTCCGATCACCCCCACCACATACTCGTTCCGGAGCGATTGGGCCTTCCCATGAACCCCTGGGTTAACCTCGCTGTTAAAAACGGCCTGGACGATCCCCTGCCGGTCCCTCACCTCGACAAAGATGAGGCCTCCCAGATCCCTTCTCCGCTGAACCCATCCGAGGAGGGTCACCTCACGGTCGATCGCCTTTCGATCCAGATCCCCGCAGTAATCGGTCCTTTTCAGATCACCCAAGAAATCAACCAAAGTCCTTCTCCTATTCTGATGTGAGTTATTAAATAGAGTCTGTCCATAAATGCACTTTTTCCGTCATGCCGGACTCGAGGAGCCTGCCCCTTACTTGATACGGGGGCATCCAGACGTCGTCCCGACGAAAGTCGGGAACCATATCAAAGACTGGGTCCCGGTTTTCACCGGGAACCCTGGATTCCGGATGGAGTTTACCCCGTTGCAGAATGGGGCCGGAATGACGACTTTTTTGGAAACTGTTGGTTTATAAACAGACTCTAAATAATTATATTAACTAAATATGGCAGATTGGTCAATCGACCCAGCCCTCATCAATGGTCCGTGTCCACCCAATCCCCATGGGTGAAGGAGTCCCTCCCTTACCCCACCCTGCACATCAATCCCTTCAGATACTCTCCCTCGGGATGGAACAGGCTGACAGGGTGATCGATGGGATGGCCCATTCGTCCAAGCAGTTGGACCTTTCTCCCTGCATCCACCGCCGCGGCAAAGACAACCTTTTGGAAAAGATCCCATCCCATATGATGAGAACACGAAAAGCTGAAAAGAAGCCCCTCCGGCCTCAGCAATCGGAAAGCCTGAAGGTTCAGGTCCTTATATCCCCTCGCGGCCTTTGGCAGATTGCCCTTCTTCCTGGCAAAGGGAGGAGGATCGAGAATCGCCACATCATAGTCAGGCCGTAGACTTCTCAGGACCTCAAAGGCGTCCCCCCGGATCATCCGGTGGGGAATGGTTTCGAGGTGATTCAAATCGAGATGCTCTTCGGCCCTGTCTAGGGCTTCCTGAGAAGCATCAATTAAGGTCAGTTCCTTCGCTCCCCCACGGCCTGCACAGACAGAGAAAGCGCCTGTGTAACAACAGATATCAAGGATCCGATTCCCCCGGGAAATCGCTCCGACGCGGTGCCGGTTCTCCCTCTGATCCAGGTAGAAACCCGTTTTCTGCCCCTCCTTGACATTGACTCGAAAGCGGCACCCCCGTTCCTCGATCTCGACCCGGTCTGCAATATCCTTCCCGAAGAGAAGGCCTCTCGCTTCAGGCAATCCCTCTTCCCTCCTTGTCCACGCATCGCTTCTCTCATAAATGCTTCCGGGATGAAATGCATCGGCGAGTATCTCAATGAATAGCCCTTTCAGACGCTCCATCCCGGCGGTAAGAACCTGGATCACAAAAACGTCTCCGTATCGGTCGACAATGAGGCCGGGAAGAAAATCGCCTTCTCCATTCACGATCCGGTAGGCCTGGGTTGCTCCATCCAGCCATGGCCTTCTCAAACGAAGGGCGCTCATGATTCGGTCTCTAAAAAAGGAATCCCCCATTTCTTCCTTTCGAGAGGTCAACAGACGAAAGACGATCTGGGATTGAGGATTGAGATGGCCGATCCCCAAGAATTCCCCTCCGCTGGAGTAGGCTTCTCCCATATCGCCAGGAGAAAGAGGTTCCTCCATCCGTTCAACCGCCCCGGAAAAGACCCAGGGATGCCCCCTCAAAAGGGGTTTTTCCCGACCCTTCTTTAGGATGATTTTTGGAAGGTGAGGCATGTTCAAATCCCAATAACCAGATCCCAAATTCCAAATAAACCTCAGGCACCCTGTTTGGGATTTTAGAATTTGAATCTGGAATTTATAGTAAATGCAACAATTTGTTTTACGTAGAGTAGCCCTTTATGGGCGTAAAATCACGGGCACAAGGCCCTTCACTACAAATCATTTATTACGTTTGTATTAGAATCGTTTCTTGGAAAATCCAGGGAGGATAAGATAGACTTCCATGGCAGAGGTCATGATGATCTCCTCTGGAGGGCCCTCTCGAGGAGATTTCCAATAAACTCCGCATACGTCATTCCTCGAGTTTTGATCGATCGGGTCATCCCTGACTGGGGAGAGATATCGGGGTTGGGGTTCACCTCGATGATGTAGATCTCCCCCTCGGGGTTTAGCCGAAGATCGATTCGGGCGTAATCCCGACATCGGAAGAGTTTAAAAACCTGGGCGCTGATCTGTTCGATCCGATTTCTTATCTCCTTTTTTAAGGGAGCGGGACAGATCGGTTTCGATCGCTGATATTCAAGGCTCTCCTGCATCCATTTCGCTTCATACCCGCAGATCCTGGGTATCCCTTCTGGAAATTCGGAGTAGTCGATTTCAGAGATAGGGAGAACCTCCATCTTCCCATTGGTCTCCATCAAGCTGACGTTCAGTTCCCGGCCCTCGATGAACTCCTCCACCAGAGCGGGTTGATGATACCGATCGAGAATATAGCGAATTTGTCGTTTTAAAGCCTTCTCATCGAAGACGACACTCTCTTTGGAAATGCCGAGGCTCCCGTCCTCGTGAAGGGGCTTGACAATCAGGGGAAAGAGAGGGATTCGCATCGGGGCCGAGGGCCGTTCCACGATCTGATATCGTGGCGTTTGTATCCCCTGGGACAAAAGGATGTCCTTCACTTTCCCTTTGTCCTGGCATAATCCCAAGGTTAGGGGAGGAGATCCTGTATAAGGAATTTGAAACAGTTCAAGAAGGGCCGGGATGTTCATCTCCCAGCAGCTATTTCCATAGACACTCTCGCACAGATTAAAGACGATATCGGGACGAATCTCCCTGAGCCAATGGATCACGGTGAAGATTTCCTCCCGGACAGCCAGCACGTAGCATTGATGCCCGAGGGTATGAATGGCCTCTTCGACCGCTCCGATCTCCTCAAGGATCCCGTCCTCGGCGAGGATATCCTTCTCCTCTCCTTTCTGGAGGCGTTCTAATAGATTATAAAGGACAACGACGTTCAGCATCGGCGGCCGAAGGGTCTCCTTCTCTTTTTGATAGCCCATGCCCGGAGGGCTCCGTCAAACCATGAAAATAAGGGTTTCCCTCTCCCCCGAAGGGGAGAGGAGGTATCTTTTGGGTTATTTTCTAATTAATAGCGGTGACTTTCTTGGGGACAACCTTCTCCTCTCCGAGCGATTTGGCTTTCTTGAATTCGATGATGTTTGGCTCCGGATACTCGAAGACCTTTCCTTCATAGTTTCTTAAAACAACCTTGCCCTTGCCTCTTGATATCAGATAGTCCGGTTCAACCGGAATTTTTCCACCTCCGCCGGGGGCATCGATCACATACATGGGGATGGCATAACCCGTGGTGTGTCCCCGCAATTTTTCAATGATCTGTATCCCTGTGGCCACCGAGGTTCGAAAGTGCTCGGTGCCCACTGCGAGGTCACACTGATAGATATAATAGGGACGAACTCGAATCTTGAGGAGCTCTTGGACCAGTTTCTTCATGACATAAGGTTTATCGTTGATGCCTTTAAGAAGAACGGTCTGGCTTCCCAGGGGAATGCCTGCATCCGCCAGCTCACTACAGGCCCTCTTCACGGCATCGGTGATCTCCTTGGGATGCGTAAAATGGATCGACATCATGAGAGGATGATACTTCTTCAGCATCCTCACCAGGCCGGGTGTGATCCGTTGAGGAAGCGTGACGGGAGCTCTCGTCCCGATCCGAAGAAGCTCGAGATGCGGAATGGCTCTCAGCCGACTCAGGATCTCTTCTAATCGCTCGTTCTCCAGGAGGAGCGGGTCTCCTCCCGAGAGGAGGACATCCCGAACCTTCCGATGGCTTCTCAGATATTTGAGCGCCTCCTCAAAATTGCCCTGGGTAATCGATTGTTCATGGGCCCCAACCAATCGCCTTCGGGTACAGTACCGGCAATAGACGGCACACTGGTCGGTGACAAGCAAAAGGACTCGATCCGGATAGCGGTGGACGAGTCCGGGTACCGGCGAATCCTTATCTTCTCCACAGGGATCCACCATGTCGCTCTTTGCGATATGAAATTCTTCGATCCTGGGAATCGCTTGCCGCCGGATGGGGCAATTGGAATTGACAGGATCCATGAGGCTCACAAAGTAAGGGGTAACGGCCAAGGCAAGCCTCCCCTTCGAGTGCTGGATCCCCTCAATCTCTTCGGGGGTCAGTTCCAAAATTTCTCTCAGGTGTTCCAGTTGGGTCACACGATGTCGCAGTTGCCATCTCCAATCATTCCACTCCCTCTCCGAAACCCCCTGCCAAGGGGAAGGGATCATCTCTTTGGCGACTTCCACTTTCTCCTGGCCCTCCGGAGCAGGGAATAAAAGGAGTTGGTATCCCGGTTTTGTCCCCCGCAGGGGGACGGATAAATTAGAATCCGAAGCAGGCTCCATCTTCTCTCCTTCCTGCATCCCCAACGATAGGATCGAGGGTTTCAAAAATGAAAAAGGAGATATCATCGGATACCTCCCCCTTCACGACAAGAGATGTCCCTCTTTGATTCGTGGGGATACACCTTCTTCTTTTTCTCTTTTGACGTTGAATGATCGTCATCCTCTCGAAAACCGATTAACGAACCTTTTTCAGATTGGCGCCTCCTCTGTCTCCGGAGGAGGCGCCCCCCCTTCCGCATTCCTGTAAATGGTTTTTCAAATGTTCCGCCCGTTTCACCGCCCTCTTACTTCTTTGTAGCTGCGGGAGCTGCGGGAGCAGGCGCTGCTGTTCCAGCCGGTGCTGCCGGAGCAGGCGCTGGAGCCTCAGCAGGTTTTTCCGCTTTGGGTGCTGGCTTGGGTGCCTCTTTGCCTTTGCAGCCGATCCCCACAATCGCCAAATTGATCACCATCACCATTGCGACGAAAAGAAAGATCCACTTCTTCATGTCGATTCACCTCCTTTCTGAACAGAATGGCAATCCTTGTCTCGTCCTTTCACCGGGGAAGGGAGAGGCCCCTCCTCGGAAGGACAAATCTCTCGGATCACTCTCTTTAATAACCTGGGTTCAACAGGCTTTTTGATCATACGACGAAGACCCATTTTTTTCAAGCGGAGCGTCAGTTCCTCCGTAATCAGAGGGCTCATAAAAATAAAACGTTGATTCCACTTCTTAATCAGGGGAAGCCACTCTTCAAGCGCGTCGATCTCGACATCGGCAAGAACGATCCCCCGATCGATCTCTTTCTTTCTGTCCTCGAGTTGGGAAAAATCTTCGATCTCTTCGACCTGGAATCCGTATCGATTCAGGATCTTGTTCAGGCTGAGCCGGACAAATTCATCTTTGTCAAGGATGAAGGCGTGCTTTACCCATTTCTTCATATTCTATATACGTTATCAATTTTCATGCCAAGTTTTAATCAACCGATTCCGATCCTAAAATTTAAAAATCACCGTATTTAAAGGGTATTTCGTCTTTATTCCCTTCGCAACGGGATCCGGCCCATGAAGAACCGAATAAAAAAAGGGGTAAAGTGACACCCCTAAAACTAAAAAGGATGACAAAATGCCATCCTTTTTAGGCCCCTATCATTCCAATGGAGACTTATTGTCGTTCTTTAGATTCTAACAGGATAAATCTGAGAAATTACCTCTAAGATTTCTCAAAAACTACCCGCAGAAATTCCCCTCCCCGCCGTGGGAGGGGATGAAGGGGAGGGGGACATGAACTTTGGACTAAATTGGTTTTGTCCACCCCCACCCATACCCTCCCCCATCGAAGGGGGAGGGTATTATTGAGGGAATTTCAAATATCTTTGTTTAGCCTTCAATCAATCCTATTCCCATATGCAGAAAAGATCACCCTCTGATCTTACTCATTGCGCTATGCCCTTTGCGCCATGCTCTTTCTACAGTTCCTCCATTTTGCGGTGAATGGTTCGGACATTGATCCCTAACAGCTGAGCGGCTTTCCTTTTATTCCCCTTCGTTATCTTTAAGGTCTGGAGGAGAATCTCCTTTTCCACCTCCACGAGAGGGGTTCCGATTTTGACAAGAATGACTTCCGGACTTTCCCTAAACTCCCGGATCTCTTGAGGCAGATGGGGAAGGTCGATGACCTCCGGGCTATTGATGACCAGGATGGACTCCAGGGTGTTCTCCAACTCTCTCACATTTCCTTTCCATTGATAATCGGCCAGGACATTCATGGCCCGCAGGGAAACCCCCTTCACCTTCATCTGATATTTCTGATTGTACTTCTCCATAAAATAATGGGCGAGGAAAGGAATATCCTCTTTCCGTTCCCGCAGGGGAGGGAGTTTGATGTTCACCACATTTAACCGGTAATAGAGATCTTCCCGAAACCTGCCCTGCTCCACTGCCTCCTGCAGGTCGCGATTGCTCGCAGCAATAATCCGGATGTCCACCTGGATGGTCTTATTGCCTCCCACTCGCTCGAATTCAGACTCCTGGAGGACCCGGAGGAGTTTAATCTGGGTGGAGGGCGGGATATCCTCCACCTCATCCAAAAACAGCGTCCCGCCGTGAGCCATTTCAAACCGTCCTTTTCGGGAAGTGATGGCGCCTGTGAAGGCTCCCTTCTCATGGCCGAAGAGTTCACTTTCGATGATGCCCTCGCTGAGGGAGGCGCAACTCACCTTGATAAAGGGCAGGGACGCGCGCGGACTGTGATAATGAATCGCATTGGCAATCAGTTCCTTCCCGGTTCCGCTCTCCCCCATAATCAGGACGGAACTGTCATAGGGAGCGATGTGGCGGATGAGTTCAAAGATCTTTACCATCTTCTCACTCTTCCCTACGATATTCCTAAAATGGAATTTGTCCTCCAGTTGGGAGCGCAGATCCCGGTTTTGGAGAATAAGGGTCTGTTTTTCGAGGGCCCGCTCCACCACCAGGGCGATCACTTTGGGGTTGAGCGGCTTTTCGATGAAATCGAAGGCCCCCATTTTAATGGCCTGAACAGCCTTCTCGATCGTCCCCTGCGCCGAAATGACAATCACCTCTGTCTCGGGTTTCAGTTTCTTAATGGCCTCCAGCAGAGCCATCCCGTCCATTTTAGGCATGACGAGATCCGTAATCACCAGATCCACCATTTCGTGGCGAAAGACCTGAAGGGCTTCTTTTCCGTTGGAAGCGAGGAGGATGGAGAACCCCCTTTTCTTGAGGAGAAGCCGGATGCTTTCTCCCACATTGGGGTCATCCTCCACAATGAGAAGGGTGGGTTTCTCCATGGTTCCTTCAGTCGGTTCTGGCTTCGATCGGAATTCGGATGGTGAAGGTCGACCCTCGATTCAGCTCGCTCCGGACCGTGATCTCCCCCCGGTGGTCCGAGATGATCTTCTTGGCGATCGAAAGTCCCAATCCCGATCCCGTGGGCTTGGTGCTGAACATGAAATCGAAGATTCTGGGAAGATGTTCCGGTGAAATACCTGAACCATTGTCCTGGATGAGAATGAAGACGTTCTTCTTTGAAGCCCGCGTAATGAGATGAATCTCTCCCTGATCCAAGACCGCCTGGGTGCTGTTGATGAGAAGGTTGGAAAGGGCAAGGCTGAACTGGCTCACATCGATCTTGACCAGAGGCAATTTTTTCTGAAAGTGGGTCTCAATCCGTGCATTCTTCATCTGGGCCTCTGAGCCGAGGAGCCGGGCGATCGAATCCAGAAGATCATTGACCTGAACCCATTCAAATTTGGGCGGGGGAAGACGATTAAAGTCTAAGAAATCCTTTAAATTATTTTCGAGTCTCAAGGTCTCATAGCTGATAAAGTTAAGAAGGGAGAGGATCTCCTCCTTCTGATGGAGTTGGGCCTCCTCCAGTAACTCCTCCCGCAACAACTCGATATTGATATTGAGGGAACTCAGGGGATTTCGGATTTCGTGGGCCATCCACCGGGCCAGGACCCCGATGGTCGATAGATCCCGACTCTTGCTGAGATCTCTCGACAGCCGTCCTTTCTCGGTTACATCGGCAAAGGTGGCCAGGCAGCCGATGAAGAGGCCTGAGCGGTCGAAAATGGGATAAAAGCTCGACTGGACTATTTTTGTCTCTCCTTCTTCAGAATCGGAGGAGGGAAAGGAGATGGCCAGTTCAACATCATGAGTCCCCTTCTGTTTCTCATAAACGAGATCCAACTGCTTGCGGATATTCCGGTAGGGTATGGCCCGTTTCCACTTCCTTCCGATCACCCGGTCGCCCTTGAGTCGAAAATAGTTCTCGGCGACCAGGCTAAAGATGCGGATCCTCCCTTGCTCATCGGCAAAGATGACCGCTTCCTTCAGGTTTCTGAGCAGAATTTCATAGAGGTTCGGTTCGATTCGTTCCATCTTGGGTCGTTGCGCCATATCCCGCTTCTCCTTCGGAGTTCCGCAAGGCAGGACGGAGGACGGATGCTCTATGCGCTCTGCCCTATGCTATTCTTCAACTGAGACCATACCGTTTCAGGGCATGGTGAAAAATGGTCCCGACCAATTGTTCATAACTCCATCCCATCCGTCCGGCCATGATGGGCAGGTCCCCATAGGCAGGGGAAAGGCCTGGAAGGGGATTCACCTCCAGGAAGTAGGCTTCCCCCTCTTCTCCTACACGGATATCGACTCTCGAAACATCCCTGCATTCAAGAGCCTTGTAGGATTGAAGAGCCACCTCTTCGATCTTCACCAAAAGAGAGGCATCAATGGGGGGAGGACACAGGTACCGGACTTTCTCTTCCCATTCTCTCTTTACCTCCAGAGAGTAGATGGCCTCGCTGGGAGAAACACCTTTGATCTCGATCTGCATCACCCCGAGCACAGAAGGGGTTTCATTCCCGAGGATACCCACCGTAAACTCCGGACCCTGGATAAACTCCTCGACGAGGACAGGGGACCGATAGGTTTCTAATAACCATCCCGTCTTTTTTTTAAGGGACGGAAGATCCCAGACCTTTGAATCCAAACGAACCCCCTTACTCGATCCCTCGTAGCACAATTTTGCAAAGAGGGGATACCGGAGGGTCAGTCCTTCAAGATCCTCCAGTCGCTCCACCTTTTTGAAACCGGGGGTAGGAATGCCTTCGCTCACCAAGACTCGTTTTGCTGCAGATTTATCGAGGGTCAGGGAAAGGGTGAGAGGATCGGAGCCCGTATACGGAATGCCCAAAAATTCCAACAGAGCAGGGATATGGGCTTCCCGGTTGCGGCCCCCGTGTCCCTCTGCAATATTGAACACCATATCGACCGGGGTCTTCCTCAACCGGTCGATGAGCCCTGTACCTCCTCCTAATTTGGTCACGTCATGCCCATCGCCTTCGAGGACATGCTGGATGGCGTCGATCGTCTCTTCGGCATCGAACTCCTCCAGGGCATCGATCGGCTGATCGTCCGAAGGAGCAAAATCCTTCTTCAAATTGTAGGTGATTCCGACTCTCAATCTCATGGCAGGAAGTGGGTCACGAATTTATTTCGATATACCCTTGTTTTGGTGCTTTGTCAACCCTTCGGCTCCCCGCATAAATGCCGGCGGACGGTTCAACCCCAATCTTCCTAAACTTTCGTGAAAAAATGAGAGGAGTTTCACCCTACTCCAATTTATGTTAAATTTAAGGAGCTGTTTGGAGGAAATTTAAACGTGGAGATCAGCCGACAAGAGGTGTTCCAATCCCTCGCGAGGTTCCGTAAGAGCTTTCTGCAAATCATCCTCTTCTTCATGCTCACAGCCCTTCCGATTCTTTTCTTCTCCAAAGCCATCCTGCGTCACCTCCGTGACACCTCTCTTAAAATAGACCTTGTCGCCTTCAGCATTCCTGAATCCTTTTTAGCCGCTCTGAAGTTAAGCCTGTATGCCAGTCTGTTTCTCTCCATGCCTTTCATCTTCTTCCATCTCTGGAGGGCCTTCACCCCCTTGTTTCACGGAAAGGGGTTAAAATCCTCTCCCTCGGTTCTTGTCACGGCCATCTTCCTTTTTTACCTTGGCGCTTTTTTTTGCTACTTTGTCACCCTCCCCTTTGGGGTCCAATTCCTGTTGGGATATCAGTCGGCTCAAATTAAGCCGATGATCTCTGTCGGAAAATATGTCTCTTTCTGTACCTTTTTCATCTTCGGATTCGGCCTGACCTTTGAACTTCCTCTCATCCTCGCCCTATTGAGTTATCTCCGGTTGGTCCAGGCCTCCTTTTTGACCCGGAACCGGAGGTATGCCATTCTTCTCATAGCGATTGTCGCTGCCGTGGTCACCCCCACCCCCGATGTTTTTAACATGGCTCTGATGGGGGGGCCCCTCTACGTCTTATTTGAGATCGGAATCATTCTTGTCAAAATCATTGAGCGGAAGAGGATGAAAGAGGAAACCCCTCGAGCGCAGGGCTAACGAAAAGGGATGGAGAGCATGGAATCAGCCCGATCCGGCATTGATCGAAAATTTCCAAAGAGAGGTCCCGGCCTTAAGACCAAGATCACCTTTCTCATCATCCTGATTGTGACGGGCGTTCTTCTCCTCTCGGGCTATTTGGATTTCCACCTCGCCAAAAAGGCCCACATCGATCTCTACCTCGATCGGAATCTCTATATTGCAAAGCAGATTGACATCAATATCCCCGATCAAAAGATGATCGAGAACCTTCCACACATTTACGATGAAATCGAGGAATGGCTCCTCAGTCGACCGAGCCTCACGGAGATCGATGTCTTCCTTTTCACCGCGAAAGGGTGGGAAGTGATCGTTTCAAGCTCCAAAGAATCCCTTCGAACCCCCCTGCAACTCTCCGGCGATCAAATCCATCTGATCAAAAAAGAAAAGACGCTCTCGTCCCTGCATGATGTCGGAGAGGAGAAGAGACTGGAGGTCATTGTCCCTCTCCACGTGGGGCCTAAAATTGCGGGGGGGATTCGCCTGGTCAGCTCTCTCGATGAGGCCCAAAGTTATTTGAGTAAGAAACGGGACCGAACCATCATCCTGACGCTTTCCAGCATCCTGATCATCCTCCTGACCCTCACCCTCCTCTTTCGGAAACTGGTGGGAAACCCGATCCAGAAACTGGTGGAAGCCATGGAAAAGGCCGAGAAGGGAGACCTCGAGGCCGAGACCCACATTCAAAGCCGGGATGAGCTTGGAGAACTGGGAAGAAATTTTAACCAGATGCTGAAGACGATTCGCGAGGCCCATGAGCAAAATGTTCAACTCCTTTCCCAGGTCAATCAGTTTAATGAAGAATTGACACAAAAGATAGAGGCAGCGACCTCGGAATTGGCCAGACGGAATGAAGAACTGAAGCTCTTGA
>Ga0315286_10004038_pt1 | contig 14004 bp, 10 predicted proteins | sample YL17G10_0_MG_FD_205038 | JGI IMG/M metagenome (GOLD analysis project Ga0315286, IMG submission 205038) | Sediment microbial communities from Yellowstone Lake, YNP, Wyoming, USA - YL17G10_0 | ecosystem: Environmental > Aquatic > Freshwater > Lake > Sediment | place: USA: Wyoming | collected... | reverse complement strand
TACCCCGTCGTCTACGACAACACGACCGTGAAGTACGTCCCCTTCAAAGCGGGGACGAGGACGAGCTGGGGATCCTACGCGGCCTCGCGGCCGAGGTCCAACTATCAGATAAACGCCAGCTATTTCAACGACACGTTCCTCGGCTTCAGCCACGAGATCAAGGTCGGCGCCGAGTACTCTAACAAGCAAGCTGCCCACTTCTGGGGGAATTTCCAGGATTTCAACATCAACCGGAATTACAATTCCCTCCAGATCGACACGGACAACAGCGGCACGCGGACGATCCCCGAGATGGCCGGCTGGCAGCGGATCGACTTCTACCGCGAAGGCCGCGACAACGGCATCGCCAAACAGATGGCCGCCTACATCCAGGACGTCATGGTGAAGGGCAACTTCACCTTCCAGCTGGGTCTGCGGTTCGACAACCAGGTGGGTTCGATGGGCCCAGTCACTTACGCCACTGTCCCGACGACCCAGGCCCCCTGGCAGATGGTATTTCCCGACGCCGTCAGCACAAACATGGCCGAGATCCTGCCCGGCGTCGAGGCCACCGCAGTCAAGGCCGCCGGCAACTACCATTGGAACAACTTCTCGCCGCGCCTCGGCGTCACCTGGGACATCAACGGCTCCGGCAAGACCGTGCTCAAGCTGTCCCTCTCCCGGTACGGCGACGTCATGGGCACCGGCTACTACGCGGCCAGCCCCCTCGGGACCGGCGGCACCGCCCGGTTCTGGTGGAAAGACGGCAGCAACCTCAACCCGGTGGACAACATGGTCCAGTTCGGTGAGATGTACTGGATGCGCTATAGCGGCGGCACCAACCCCTATCAGGTCTACCGCCTGTACACCGACGCCGGCGCCTACACGCCCGAAGCTATCGCCGCCCTCGTCGGCGGCAACGCCAGCAACGCCCGCATGGCCAACATGTATTCGGGCTACGACTGGGCCAACAAGACGGCCCTCGATTACACCAACGTCACCCAATTCTTCGATAACGACAAGGTCAAGTCCTCCACGCGGACGAGCGAGATCCTGCTGACCCTCGAACGCGAGCTCATGTCCGATTTCTCGGTCGCCATCAACCTGACCTACCGGCGCTACGACAACTTCATGAGCGATTGGAGATATTATCCCGCGACCATCTACACGGACCCGGCACTGGCCGGCCTGGTCGTGGACGACACGACGGGCCCCTGGTACGAAGCAGCCGGGACGGTCCCCGCGACCGTCACCATCGGCGGCGTCGAATACTCCACGGGCGGCGAGCCGGGACGATCCTACTATTTGCCCACCGCGGACTACCCCACCGTCGCGTCGGACTACCGGATGAACAAGCAGAACGACTCCTACAACACTTACACCGGCATCGACCTGGTCCTCAACAAGCGGCTCTCGAACAAGTGGTTCATGAACGCCTCGTTCACTCTCCAGGACCAGCGGAACCACTGGGGCACGAATTTCCTCGACCCCACCAACCAGTGGATGTCCGACGGCAAGGCCTACGGCCTGTGGGGCGGCGGAGCCAGCGGCAAGACGTCCGTCCTGATGTACACGAAATGGATGGCCAAGCTCACCGCCCTCTACCAGCTGCCGTACGGCTTCGACATCTCCGGAACGATCAACGCCCGGGAAGGCTGGAAGATCCCCAACTACTTCTACATCGAGCAGGAAACCCCCCCCAACGCGGGCTATCACTGGAGCACCGCTATCTACACCCAAGAAGTCATGACTGACTCCCTGCCCACGTTCTACAACATCACCCTCCGGCTCGAGAAGATAATCAACATCGGCGCCGGCAAGCTCTACCTCATGGCCGACGTCTTCAACCTTCTCAACTCCGCGATCATCAACCGTTCCTACGATGCCTACTTCGGAGACACCAATTTCACCGGCGCCACAGAAAATGTCGGCGCCTCATGGGCCAACCCCACCAACCGCCTGTACAACGAGATCCTCAACCCCCGCATCTGGAGGTTTGGAGCCCGCTTCGAGTTCTAAGCAGTACTAGCTGATGCTCAAAAGCCCGTCCCGGCTCGAGCCGGGACGGGCTTTTTTCTTGAAAAGAAACGACATCTCGTCTAACATGGCCTTGAAGAACGCCATGGAACGCAGGACCGTCGCCGTCGGCCAGGTCAGGTTCGGGCTGGACTTCGTCTTCATCGCCGGCCCGTGCGCCGTTGAGGGCGAAGAGCTCACGCTCGCCGTCGCCCGGGAAGTCCGGAAGGCCGGCGCCCGCATCCTCCGCGGCGGCGCGTTCAAGCCCCGCACCTCCCCCTATTCCTTCCAGGGCCTGGAGGCCGAAGGCCTCAGGATCCTGAAAACGGCCGGCCTCGAGACGGGCCTGCCGGTCGTCACCGAGGTCATGGACACGCGCCACGCGGGCCTCGTTTTCGAATACGCGGACATGCTCCAGCTCGGCTCCCGCAACATGCACAACGTCCCCCTCCTGCGGGAGCTCGGCCGGCTGCGCAAGCCCGTCCTCCTCAAACGGGGCATGAGCGCGACGCTCGAGGAGTGGATCGAGGCCGCGGAGACGATCCTCGCCGGAGGGAACGACCAGATCGTCCTCTGCGAGAGAGGCATCCGGACATTCGAGTCCCACACCAAGAACACCCTCGACCTCGGGGGCGCGGTCCTGGCCCGCCAGCGCCTGCCCTGGCCCGTCATCGTCGACCCGTCCCATGCCACGGGCCGGGCCGACCTCATCGAGCCGATGAGCCTGGCCGCCGCGGCCGCCGGCATGGACGGGCTGATGATCGAGGTCCACCCCCGCCCGGACCAGGCCTTGAGCGACAGGGAACAGCAAATCACGCCCCAGGTTTTCGCGCGGATCGCCGGACGCGTCCGGGCGCTGCGCGACGCGATGGGAAGGGATCCCCTACTCGCCCAAGCCCGCTAGAGCCTGAACGGCTCCCCGAAGAATTGCCCCGCCTCGCGCGGCTCCGGTCGGGTTCAGCAGGTCCGGACCGCCACCGCCCCTTCGATCTCGACGAGCAGGTCGCCGCGACAAATATCGGAAACGAGGAAGAGCGCCGGAGCTTTTCCGAAGGCCCCCCTGACGATCTTCCGAACCTCCGGGATGTCCCTCTCGTTCTTGACGTACGTCCGGACGTAAGTGAAAGTCGGGGCGAGCGACCGGAGCGGAACCCCGGCGGCCCGGAGGTTGGACGGGGCGACGAGACGCTCGATCGTCCGGACCGTCGCCCGGGTTTGCTTGGCGACGTCACCCCTCCCCACGACGTCCTCGCCGACGATGGCCGCCGTGCCCGAAACCCAGCAGGTCCCCGCATTCCCCGAGAAGACGACGTTCGCCCTTTCGAACCTCGGCGTTTTTTTCGTCGAGCGCCCGGAGAGCGGCTGGCCGACGAGGACGCCGCGGGAGTAGCGGTGGGCATCGACCTGTCGCGGGTTCGAGACCGGGAATGACTTTTCCGCCGCCGTCCCCGCGCCGGCGATCATCTCCAGGATGAAGCCGCCCGCGTTCATGCCGATGCCCGTGGCCGCCGGGAAACCGGCCCGGAGGCCGGCGCCGTCGTAGGCGATGGCCCGGATGTCGTTGAATATCTGATAGTTCTGATGGCGCCGCCCGCCGCGAGGGCTGAAGCCGACGATGTCCTCGATGAAATTCCACTGCCGCGCGATGTCCGCAAGCCCCAGCCCCTCTCGCGCAAGGAGCCCGGCCGCCTTTCCGAATGCCCCTTTCGCGCCGCCGGAGATCCCGCCCGCGACGACCTCCCGGCCTCCTTCGGCGCGGACGAGGACATAGGGAACCCCGCGGTAGTTTTTCGGGATGACCTCGATAAAGCGCGATGGCCGGCCCAGGACGACGGCCTCGAGGACCACGTCACGTCCTTTTTCGGGCGGCTGGGCGATGACGCCGACGGCGGGCCATGACCCGGGGAAAAACGCCCGCAGGCCTTCGACGACGGACCGCTTCTTGCGGAGATAATCCGCGGGCCCCGAAGCCCGGACGAAAAAAGCGAGCTTGAGGATATGGCCGGGCCGAAGTCCCCTCTCCCGGAGCGCCGTCCGGAGTTCGACCAGGCATTCGTGGGCCTGCTCCGAGGGCGCCGTCCCGGCCCCGGGAACGAAGCACAGGAATTCTTTCATGAGCCCTTTTCCCGGGCGGCGACCCGGACCCGTTTCTGTTCGAGGAGCATGAGATCCGCGAGCACGACGGCCGCCGCGGCCTCCACGATGACCGGCGCCCGGAGGGCGATGCAGACGTCGTGCCGGCCGCCGGCGACGACCTCCGCGGGTTCGCCCGTGGCCAGGTTGACAGTCCTTTGCGGCCGCGGCACGCTCGGCGTCGGCTTGAACGCCGCCCGGAAGACGAGCGGGTTGCCGTTAGTGATCCCCCCGGCGGCGCCTCCGGCGTTGTTCGTCAGGGTCCGGCCGTCGGTCCCGACGATGGGGTCGTTCGAGGTCTCGCCCGTCATCCTGGCGGCCGCGAAACCGGCCCCGAATTCGACGCCTTTGACGGCCGGGATGGCGAAGAGGATGTGTCCGACGAGAGATTCGACCGCATCGAAGAAGGGCTCGCCGAGGCCGGCCGGAACGTCGGGCGCCACGCATTCGACGACGCCGCCGATCGTCTGACCTGCCGCGACCGCTTTGGCCACCGCGGCGTCGATGTCCGGGCTGCCGCCGGCCTCCGTGAGCCGGGCGGCGAGGCGGACAGGCGCAATGACCTTCTTGGCTACCGCTCCAGCCGCGACCAGCCCGACGGTCAGCCGGCCCGAAAAATGACCGCCGCCGCGGGGATCGTTGAAGCCGCCGTATTTCAGCCGGGCCGCGAGGTCGGCATGCCCGGGACGGGGCGTCGTCCGGATCTTCTCATAGGCGGCCGGGTCGGCGGCTTTGTTCTCGAACAAAATCAGGATCGGGGCGCCCGTCGTCCGCCCCTCGAAGACCCCGCTCAGGATGCGGGGCCTGTCCGGCTCGTGCCGGGCCGTCGTCCCGCACTCCCCGGCCTTCCTCCGGCCCAGGTCTTCCTCGAGGTCTTTGTCCGCGAGGGCGAGCCCCGCGGGGCAGCCGTCGAGGAGGACGCCCACGGCCGGGCCGTGGGATTCCCCGAATATCTCCACTCTGAACATCCTGCCGAAACTATTCATGGATCCTCCCTCCGACCGCCGCCAGGTCCTCGAAAAACCGCGGATAGGACTTGTCGACGCATTCGGCCTTTTCGATGACGACCTCTTTCCCGGCCCGGAGCCCGGCCACGGCCAGGGCCATGGCCATGCGGTGGTCGCCGCGCGGGTCGGCCGTCCCTCCCGCGAGGGGCCCGCCGCGGACGGCCATGGTGTTGCCTTCGAGACGGATATCGGCGCCGAGGCGGCCGAACTCCGCCTGAAGGACGGCGGCCCGGTCGCTCTCCTTGTAACGGAGCCGATCGATCCCCGCAAGGCGCGTCGTCCCCGGGCAGAAGCAGGCCAGGGCCGCGAGCGGCGGGAAAAGGTCCGGCGAATCCGTCAGGTCCATGGCGAAGGCCCTCAGGTCCCGGCTTCGCGCTTCGACCGTCGACCCCGTCACCGTCACCCCTGCGCCGCACCGTTCCAGGGCTTCGCAGACGGCCCTGTCGGCCTGGAGGGACTCCGGGTTCAGGCCGAGAAGCCTGACCTCCCCCGCGAGCGCGCCGGCCACGAGAAGGAACGCCGCGCCGCTCCAGTCCCCTTCGACCGTATATGCCGCGTTGTCGTAGGCCTGACCTCCCCTGATCCGGAAGACCCCGGGGGCTTCCCCCTCGATCTCGACCCCGGCCCGGCGGATGAGATCCAGGGTCATCTCGACGTAGGCCCGGCTTTTCAACTCCGGGACGACGACTTCGGAGTCGCCGCGCGCCCGCGGCAGGGCTATAAGAAGCCCCGTCAGGAACTGTGAGCTCAGGGCGGCGTCGACGACGGTCCGCCCGCCGAGGAGCGGTCCCCGCACGAGCACGGGGGCGAGACCGTTCCGCGTTTCGCATCTCGCGCCGAGGTCGCGGAGAGGCCCCTCGATCATCGACACGGGCCGGGACATCAAGGTCCCCCGGCCGTCGAGGACGAACTCTCCGGGCCGCAGGGCCGCGACGGCGGCGAAGAGGCGCAGGCAGAGCCCGGATTCGCCGCAGAAGAGGGTTTTCCCGGCGGGGTGGGCACCGGCTGCGATCACCACCGCTCCGGGCCCGCGCCGGACGTCCGCGCCGAGGACCGCCGCGATGCCTAGGGCCGCCTCGGCGTCGGCGCAAAAGGACGGGTTCCGGATCGTCACGGCCAGGCCCTCGGTCAGGACGGCGGCGGCGACGGCCCGCAGCATCAGGCTCTTGGAAGGCGGGGCCTCCGCCTCCCCTTCAATCCGCGATGGCCCGACGTATTTCCTCATGGATGGTCTCGACCGTCCGGTCCTCCTGCGTCTCGCTGCCGACGACGATGTCCGCCGCCTCAGCGTAGCACGAAATCCTCGTCCGGAAAAGCGCTTCAAACGCCTCGGCCGTCATGCGACGGGAGTCGAGGAGAGGCCGGGTGGACGAGTCGACCCGGGCCCGGCACACGGCCGGGGAGGCGTGGAGCCAGACGACGGTCGAGCGCCCGGCGACGACGGCCCGGTTGGCGGCGCTCTGCATGCTCCCGCCGCCGCAGGCGCAAACGACCCCCGCGGGCCCGGCGAAGATCTCCTTCAAGGCGTCGGTCTCGAGGCCCCGGAAAAACGCCTCGCCTTCGGTCCGGAAGATCTCCGAAACGGCGCGCCCGGCCCGCCGCTCGACCCACTCGTCCGTATCGAGGAAGGCCCGGCCCAGCCGACGGGCCAAGAGGCGCCCGGCGGTCGTCTTGCCGCTGCCCATGAACCCGACGAGGGCGACGTGGGGACCGCCGCCCGACGGGTCCTTCCCGGGCGACCGCAGGGCCCGCTCCATGCCCGGCTCGTCGGGGGCAGAATTCATGAATAAGCGAAAGGCCGGGACGGCCTGCCGGAGAAGCCATTCTTCGCCCGGGATGACCCGGCATCCCCGGTCCCTGGCCGCCCGGGACAGGGGCGGCGCGGGATAGGCGGCCTCCAGGACGACGAGCTCCGGCCGGAGCCATTCCGGGCGAACGGCCGCGGCCTCGGGGGGAAGGGCGGAGACTAAAATATCGGTCTCGGCCAGGACGGCCGACCGCTTTTCCCATCTCTCGGCATCGGCCCCGAACCTCCGGGCGACGCGCTCGGCCTTGCCGTCGGTCCGGTTGCAGAGAACGACGGCGGCCCCCCGGCTCCGGAGCCCGAAGACCGCCGCCCTGCCGGCGCCTCCCGCCCCGAGGACGCAACAATGTTTCCCCTGCAGGCCGACGCCGAACCTCTCGAGGGCGTCGACGACGCCGGCGGGGTCGGTGTTGAATCCCCGGAAACCCGCCTTCTCCCGGACGAGGGTGTTGACGGCCCCGACGGCCGCCGCCGTTTCGTCGGCCGCGTCCAGGAGCTCGAAAACGCCTTCCTTGAACGGGGCGGTGACGTTCATCCCGATGAGACCCAGTTCACGGCCGAAGCGCAGGGCTTGGGCGGGGTCCCCGGCCGAAATACGGGTGTAGACGGCCGGAACGGCTTCTTTCCGGAAGGCCGCGTTGAAAAGGACCGGGCTCAAGCTGTGCAGGACCGGCCGGCCGGCGACGGCGAAGACTCTCGGCTCAGCCATGGGGGATGAGGTCCAGGATCTTCGCGAGCGTCCTCCAGTCGAGCTGGCCTTCCGCCGTCTCCCGCCCCGGCCGGAGCGAAGCATAGGTGAAGGGAGCGCCGAGAAGCGGCGCCGCGACCCGGGTCACGACCCCCTCCCTCCCCGTGCCCAGGGCGATGACCTTGTTCCTCCGCGGAGTCTCATAAAGGGAGAGAAGCCGGACGCAATCGGCCGCGGACCGGACGCGGTGGACGACCTTGACGACGTCCGCGCCCAGCCGGAAGAAGCGCTCCCGGGTCCGGGCGAGCTCGCCGGCCCCGGGCGGAATCCGGTCGCTGTGGGAGGAGAGGATGACCCGGCAGCCGTGTTCCCTGGCCGTCCGGATGAGCTCCATTCGAAAGGCGGGGCGGACGTCGGCCTCTATGTCGACGAAGGCAGCCCCGGCGGCGATGGCCGCGTGGAGGGCCGCGCGGCGGTCGCTGTCGGAGCGTTTGCCCGGCCTGAAAGTGGCGACGAGGGGCAAGGGACAGGCGAAGAGGGCGGCGATCTCCTCCGGATTGAGCGGCGTGATGTCCAGCCGGATCTCCGCCATGGGCAGCCCCCTCAAGGCGTTCCTGCACTTTCGGAACGACGGTTCGGCCAGGCTAACGCAGATCACGGACGGCGGACTCCAGTTCCTTCAGGGATATCTCCCGGACCAGGGCTCGGCCGATCCCCTCCAGGAAGACGAAGCGGACCGACCCGCCTTCCTTTTTCTTGTCTTTGGCGACGGCGTCGAGAACGGCCTCCGGGGGCGCGTCGGCCTTTACGGGAAGACCGAGCCGCCCCAAGAGCCGCGTGACCCGGTCGCCGTCGCCGCTGCCGAGGAACCCCTTCCGGACCGAGAACTCGGCGGCGAAGGCCAGGCCCACGCTGACGGCCTCGCCGTGGGACAGGCCTGTCACCGATTCGACGGCGTGGCCGAGCGTGTGCCCGAAATTCAGTCGGCGCCTCTCCCCCGCTTCTCTTTCGTCCGATTCGACGATGGACGCTTTCACCCGGAGGCATTCGTGGACGGCGCGGGCGATGAACTCCCGTTCGAGGGCCAGCGCCCTCTCGGCGTTGAGCTCGAGATCCTCGAAGAGACCCGGACTCCCGATGGCCGCGGTCTTGACCAGCTCGGCCAGCCCGCACGCGACTTCCCGTCGGGGCAGGGTCCGCAGGACGTCCGGGTCGCAGATGACGAACAGCGGCTGTTGGAAGACGCCTACCATGTTCTTGTAGCCGCCGAAATTGACGCCGTTCTTGCCCCCGACGGCCGCGTCGACCTGGGCGACGAGAGTCGTGGCCGCGAAGCCGAAGGGAAGCCCTCGCAAGTAGGTGGACGCGGCGAATCCGGCGATGTCGCAGACGACTCCGCCGCCGACGGCCGCGATGAACGTCGACCGGTCCGCTCCCATCTCGAGAAGCCGGCCGTAGATGCGCTCGATCGTGGCCAGCGTCTTGGCCCCCTCTCCCGGGACAAGGACGATTTTTTCGTCGGCGGCATAAGACGAGCCGAAGAGGCCGTCGACGGTGGAATCCGTGATGACGACCGTCCGGCGGCCGGACGTGTAGCGGGCTAGATTCCCGAGGCTTTCTCCGATCAGGATTCTGGAAACGCCGGTCGCCGCCCGGATCTCAAGAGCGGTCATTCCCAATGCCTTCCAGAAGGGACCTCATGGCCGTCCATTTCCGGACAAGGTCCGCGAAGGCCTCGAGGGGCAGGCCCTTCCTCTCCCTCGACGGGACGGCCGGGTCCGGCTCGGCGGCGACGCCGACCATGAGGCCGTCCGCCCCCGCCGCGACGGCCGCCAGGCCCATCTTTTCGACCTCGTCCGGCCCGCCGGCCAGTCCGAGGTCGACGAGGACGGGCAGATGGGTGACCTTTTTCAGGGCAGGCACCGCGCTCAGATCCAGGACGGCCCGGGAACCGGCATCGAAAGTCCGGATCCCACCTTCGCAGAGGATGACGTCCGGGTTTCCCTCGAAGAGGACATACTCGGCGCTGTTCAGCCACTCTATCAGCATGGCGTGCCGGCCGCGCAGGAGGAGGACGGGCTTTTTCGCGGACCGGCCGAGCTCCTTGAGAAGCGAGAAATTCTGCATGTTGGCAGCGCCGACCATGAGCATGTCCGCCGCCGCCGCCACCAGGGACACCTCCCGGGTGTCGGTGACTTCGACGAGGGTCGCCAGGCCCGTCAGGGCCCGGACCTCGCGGAGAAGGGCGAAACGCTTCGCGTCCGACTTTCCGGTGCGGTCGTCTCCGGCCGGGGTCACCGGGGGGTCCCATTTGATGATCCTGGCGCCCGCATCTTTGACGGCCCGGGCGGCCGCGATGAGCCGGGCCTTGTCGAGCGTTCCCACCAGGCAGGCCAGGACCGCGAATTCCTCACCGAGCCGCGTCGGCCCGACCGGCACGACCGTTTTCCGGGGCTTCAGGGAGTCCCAGGCGGCCAGCCGGATGCCGTCCATCGGGGAGGTCGTCAATATCTTTCTCCGTGAAAGGCCCGGCCCGATTTGTAAAGCTCCACCAGCCATCGGCGCATCTCCAGGCCGGGGTCGTCGCTCCGGCTCATCCGGACGGCCGTCCCGGCCGCCTCGACGGCCTTGTCGAATTGGCCGTCCTCGGCCAGGGCCGCGGCCAGGATGTCGTAAACCCGGGGCCCGCCCGCGGCGCCGCCCATGAGCCGCTCGAATTCCCGGGCCAGCTCCACGGCGCGGGCGCCGCGGCGCACGGCCGGGTCCGGGCACGTTGCGTAGAGCCAGGCCAGGTTGCCGGCCGCGTCGGCGTCGTCCGGAGCGTGTTTCAGGCAATCTTCGTATCGCTCGGCGGCCCCCTGAAACTGCCCCTCGCGGGTGAGAACCATGGCCAGGTTGAAGTGCGCCTTGGCGTAACGGGGCGTGGAGTCGATCGCCTCCTCGAAGTATTTCTTGGCCGACTCCACGTTGCCGCGGCTGAATTCGAGGGCCCCCATGTTCGTCAGGGACTGGGCGTTCAGCGGGTTGACCCGGATGGCCGCCTGGAAATGCTTGACGGCTTCATCGTATTTTCCCATGCGGAACAGAGTGACCCCGTAGAAATTGTGGGCACCCCAGTTCTCCGGGTCGATGGCCAGGGATTTTTCGAAGAGTTCGACGGCCCGCCCGGTGTCGCCTTTTTCCCGGTAGTAGTAACCCATGGCCGCGATCGTTTCGGCGAACCCGGGCTTCATGGAATCGGCGACCAAGAGCTCCCGCAACGCCTCGTCGAGCTCGTTGGCCTTCATCAGCTCCGCGGCCCGGTCGAGGTGGCGGCGGTAATCGACGGCGGGGGCGTCGATCATCATCTTTTCCGACGGCGGGATGTTGACGAACTCGGGAATGTTGACGGCCCTGTTCACCGCCGTCGAGCCGGGGACGAGGACGGCCGGGCTGTCGTTCCCGCTCTCGTCGATATGGGTCAGGAACATCTGGGTGTAGGGGGTGAAGGCCTTGGAGGAGAAAACCAGCCAGCGGCTGTTCGGGGAGAAGCTGTGCCAGGAGTTCATCGGCGAGAGGTTGCAGTTCATCCGGCGCGGCGTTCCGCCGGCGAGGGGCATGATGTAGAGCTCGCTGTCGGGTCGCATGAGGAGCCCGTTTCCGGCCTGGACCCAGACGATCCAGCGCCCGTCGGGCGAGATCTTGGGAAAGGAGTTGCTCTTGCCGTTGCCCGAAGCGCCCGGCAGCGGCCGGACCTCGCCGCCCCGGCCTTCGTTGAAGGGGATCGTGCAGAGGTCATACCGGATCTGGATTTCGTTCGGGTCGTTGGCTTTTTCCGGCCGGGACCCGACGGGGACGCTGTCCCGGGCCTTGGCCCGGAGGAAAACGAGCGATTTCCCGTCCGGGGTCCAGACGCTGTTGCAGTGGACATATTGCGGGTCTCCCGCCCCGGGCAAGGGCTGGATTTTCCCTGTCGTCCGGTCGTAAAAGGCCAGAATGCCCCGGGTCGGATAAAAGGTCTGGAGGAAACGGAAATCCAGGTAGTTCGTGACGAAAACACTCTCGTTGACCGAAGAAATGACGTAATGCCCGTCGGGCGAGACCCTCGAGAAAAGGCCGAAGGTGACCCACCCGGGGTTGAAGGAGTTCCAGGTGAAGACCTGCTCGTTCTGGATGACCATCTCCGGCCGGACGGGCGCGACGGCATAGGAGCCTTTGTCGCCCGAAGGCCCGTCCATGTCCATGCCCAGGTACTTCCCGTCGTTCGAGAAAGAATGGCAGTTGGCGCACGTGGGCATGTTTTTCAGGACCACCTCGCCCGAAGGCTTGGAGAGGTCGCGGAGCCGCCACTCGATGAGCGGCAGGGAGCCCTCCGCGAGGGGCATAATGACCCCCTTCTCGTTCCGCGTCGGGAGGAGCGGGACATCTCTGTAGAAAACCGGGGCCCCGACCGGGTCTTTGGAGATCTTGAAGGCGACGCTGCCGGAGGACAGGGCCCGGATCCCCGTCGCGGGAACGGACCCGGGGAATTCCCTCAGCCCGTTGATCGAGACGGTGACGGATTTCTCGGCCAGCTTCCTCAACCGGGCCCAGGCCTCGGCGTCCGGCGTCCAGGATTTGGCCGTCTTTTGATATTCGGGCTCCTGGTAAACGCTCTCCAGGGAGCCGCAGCGGGGATCAACCTCCGGCTCCGGCCGGCGGCCGTCGGTCAGGACATAGATGCGCCCGGGCTCGCCGGTCACCTCAAGGGTGACGAGCCAGACCTTCGACGATCCGTCGGCGTCGTGGAAAAGGGCCGTCGGAGCCACCATGTCGGGGGGAAAGAGCGAGCCGGCGAAGGGATAATCGACGGTCACCGCCGGACCGGGTTTAGGCGCGGCGGCGATGTTCTTGAGGGACAGGAGCAGTGCGTCCTTATGGGCGGGCGTCAGGGCGGGCGGCCGGGCCATGTCGATGATGAAAAGGTCTTCGGCCGGCCAGCCGGGCGGGCGGCCGGCGGCCGCATCCGAAGACAGATAAGGGGCTTTCAGGCCGATGATGGCGGCCACGGCGGCGCAGCCGACGAGGGTCATTCGAAAACCCCGGCGGGACGTTGTCTCGGACATGGCGTCTCTCCTTCTCGATATCGGCCGGACCCCGGCAACTCCCGAGTTAGAAGGTTTATTATATCAGACAACCGCCCCGGGAAGAAACCCGCCCGAAAGCCCTTTACTCAGTCCGAGGAGTGCGGTAAACTGAAGCAGCCCACGGGATGTGGTCGGATCTTTTCGGAGTGGAGGCCGACATGAAAACCGCTCGTTTTTGGGGAATCCTTTTCGCCGCCGCGGCATTCGCGGCAACCGCCCATGCGCAAGCTCCCGAAGCCCCGATGAAGCCCAAAGAGCAGGCCAAGCTCTACGAGAAAACCCTTCAGGAGATGATGGGGCAGCCGTTCGGGAAAGTCCTGTCGACAATCGAAAACTGGAAGTTCAAAGCCCTGGTCGCCTGGGAAGCCTCGAACCCGACGGCCAAGGAAGTCGCCAAGTACAACCGCAATAAAATCAAATTCTCTAAGAAGGAAATCGCCGGGATCTTCGGCCCCGGCGGCGCGTTCAAGGTCGTCGTCTACAACAAGCTCGTCGGGACGGAGACGGCCATGGTCGGGGCGGTCGACAGCTCGGGGATGGGCGCCGGGAAGGATACGACCATCACCCTCGAGAAATTTACCGTCATCCGGGCCGTCTTCAAGGACAACGTCCTCATCCAGTTCAATGTTTGGCCGATCATGGATCAATCGGGCATGGCCGGGGGAATGCACCTCCGCTACTAGCCCCCGCCGGGCGCGTCCCCGGCTCTGAAACCGGCCGTCGCGGCCCATTTGACAACGCCCGCGGGCTCCATTAGTATGAGCCCCTCGGGTATCGGAAAAAAACCATGAAATTCCGCCTGTTTCCCAAGGAACAAAAGTTCTTTGAATTGTTCCGCCAGGACGCCGCCAACCTCAAGATCGGCGTCCTGGCCCTCCAGGAGCTCGTGAACAACTACGAGGACGTCGAGAAAAAGTACCAGCACATCAAGGACATCGAGCACCAAGGGGACGTGATCACGCACGAGATCTTCACCAAGCTCCGCGAGACCTTCATCACGCCCCTCGAACGGGAGGACATCCACGGCCTGGCCAGCGGCCTGGACGACGTCCTCGACTGCATCGAGGGCGTGGCCAGCCGGATGTTCTATTTCAAGATCGCCCGGCCGACGCCCGAGGTGAAAAAGCTCGTCGACATCATCGGCCAGGCCGTCCAGCAGATCTTCGAGGCCATCGACAACCTGGAGTCCCTGGGGCACGTCCACGCCTTCTGCAAGCAGATCAACATCCTCGAGTACGAGGCCGACGTCGTCTGCCGCGAGGCCATCGCCGA
>Ga0315286_10004037_pt1 | contig 14005 bp, 10 predicted proteins | sample YL17G10_0_MG_FD_205038 | JGI IMG/M metagenome (GOLD analysis project Ga0315286, IMG submission 205038) | Sediment microbial communities from Yellowstone Lake, YNP, Wyoming, USA - YL17G10_0 | ecosystem: Environmental > Aquatic > Freshwater > Lake > Sediment | place: USA: Wyoming | collected... | reverse complement strand
TTCTGTGGCCCCGGTGAGGAGGATATCCGCCGCGCCATCCTCGATCAGACGAAGGCCGACATCATTGACGCACAGGCCGGCGGCATCAACCTTGAGACCCTCAAGCCGCTCGTGAAACGCTGCAATCTGTTCATCACGAACGATACGGGACCGCGCCACTACGCAGTGGCGTTCGATATTCCGATCGTTGTCCTCATAGGGCCGACCGATCCGCGCTATACGGACGCGAACATGGCCCGGACGATCGTGGTGCGAAAGGAGCTTGACTGTTCCCCCTGCCACAAGAAAGTATGTCCCCGGCAGCATGAATGTATGAGAGAGATCCGGCCGGCTGAGGTGTTCGCGGCGGCCGAACGACTCTTGAGTGGGCGCAGGTAGTGTGGGCCTTCCGCACTATGCGATCCAGTACAACCGGTTCATCGGCATGATTTCGGATGACTTCCTCAAGGATGTGCAGCCGCCGGACGTGGCGGCGTTCTCAATGGAATACGAACGGAACAAAACCCTGGCGTTCTGCCTTTTCAAGTACTTCCCGCACGGCGGGCTGGAGCGTGACATGCTGCGCATCGCGCTGGCCTGCCGGTCGCGAGGGTATGCGGTTGACATCTACACCACGTCGTGGAAAGGCGATGTGCCGGAATCCGTGCGGCTTCACGTCCATCGCCCCCGGGCCCTGACCAACCACGGACGTGCGCAACGGTATCACGCGTGGCTGGCGCGTCAGCTCGCCGGGAACCCGGCCGCCTGCGTGATCGGCTTCAACAAGATGCCTGGCCTGGACGTCTACTACGCCGCGGATGTATGTTACAAGGCCAAAGCCCTGCAACAACACGGCTGGCTTTACAGGCTCGGTCCTCGATATCGTCTCTATCAGGCCTTCGAGGAAGCGGTCTTCGGGCGGGACTCGAAGGCGCATGTCCTGATGATCTCGAAGATTCAGGAGACGCTGTATGTACAGCACTATGGGACGCCGGACGACCGCATTCACCGTCTGCCGCCGAATTTGGCCAGAGACCGGATGGCCGGCCCGGATGCCCCGGAGATTCGCCGGGCCTTCCGCCAGACCCTTGGCTTGAGAGAGGACGACAGGCTCCTGCTGCAATTGGGTTCCGACTTCCGTCGTAAAGGCCTGGACCGATCGATTCTGGCATTGGCGTCTCTGCCGAGGACCCTGTTGGCCAGGACTTGGCTCTACGTGGTCGGAGACAGCCCCAAGCGCCCGTACGCGCGACTGGCCAGACGGCTCGGTGTGGCGGACCGCGTCGTTTTTCTCGGTCCCCGCGATGATGTCCCCCGGATTCTGGTCTCGGCCGATCTGCTCGTCCACCCGGCATACTATGAAGCGGCCGGAATCGTTCTTCTGGAAACACTGGCTTGCGGGCTCCCGGTGGTAGCAAGCGGCGTCTGCGGCTACGCCCACTACATCGACCAAGCCGGTGCCGGCTGGGTCATTCCCGAACCCTTCGATCAGGACCTCTTCAACCGCACCGTGCGCGAGGCCCTGGAGCGTCACGATCTGAGCGACGTTGGCCGCCGGGGGGCCCAGTTCGCTCACAGAGAGGACCTCTATAGCATGGTGGATGCGGCCGTCGCGGTCATCGAGGCCGTAGCACGCAACGCAGCAACCTGATATGATACGCTTATGAAGCAAGTCTGGTTATCCAGCCCGTTTCGCACCTTGTGGGAAGGACGGGACCCGTTCGAGCAAGTCGATCTGTTACAGGGCGAGGTCTTTCGTCGCGTGGCATCGCGAAAGACGATCCGCTTCGCCGTCAACGGCGGCCATTATTTCGCCAAGATCCACTACGGCGTGGGATGGTTGGAGATTCTCAAGAACCTGCTGCATCTGAAGCTCCCCGTGCTCGGCGCACAGAACGAATGGAGTGCCCTCCAACGGCTGTCCCAGATCGGGGTACACACGATAACTCCCGTGGCGTTCGGGCGGATGGGAAGTAATCCGGCCCGAATGCGATCGTTCCTGATTACCGAGGAACTGACAGGCACGACAAGCATCGAGGACCTCTGTGCGGCGTGGGCCTCGCAGCCCCCTGCCTTCCGGCTGAGGAAAGCCCTGACCGAGCAGATCGCGTCGATGGTCCGGCAGATGCACGCTCATGGCATCAACCACCGGGATTGCTACCTCTGTCATTTTCACCTGGACACTTCGTCCGGGCTACGCGCCGGCGAAGCCCGGCAGGAGCCTGCGGAGCCGGACAAGCTGCGTCTGTACGTGATCGATCTGCACCGGGCCCAGATCCGGCGCCGCACGCCCCGCCGCTGGCTCATCAAGGACCTGGCCGGGCTGTACTTCTCCGCCATGGATTTCGGAATAACCCGGACCGACCGATTGCGGTTCATCAGGGCTTACGAACAAAGGCCCTTGCATCAGGTCTTCCAGGAGCGCACGAGGTTCTGGCGGCGCGTGGAGCAGACCGCCATCGCCCTTCACACAAAGCTCGGGCCCCAAGAGACGCTTGTGGACAAAGCTGGGAGATGACACTAATATCGGCCGCCGTCGAAATGAGGTCCGACTCACAGTAGCGGCGTTGAGATGAGTTGAGATGAACAACCGTGGATCATTGAAATCCGATGTCCTGTGGCTCGGCATCCTGGCGGGGCTTTGTCTGCTTATCGGAGTTCACCAAATCCGCAAAGCTGCTCTCGTCAATCCGGACGGGGTCTTTTACATCAGCCAGGCCCAGCAACTCGCCCAGGATTCTACAGGTGTCGCCCGAAGGTGTCCGGTGGGATACCCCTTTGTATTGTGGTCCGCCCATGAAGTAGCGACCTTCTTCACCGGGCGCGACTCCACGATGCTCTGGCTTCATTCGGCCCTGGGCGTCACTCTTCTGTGCCGGGTGCTGGCCCTGATCCCGCTCTACTTTCTGGGTAAGCTCCTGGTGGGAGGGGAGAACAGCTTTTGGGCCCTGCTGATTCTCATTGTTCTGCCTTACCCGGCCAAGTACGGCGGTGATGTCCTCCGGGAATGGCCGTATGTGCTGTTTCTGAGTCTGGGGTTCTGGCTGCTGTATTGGGGACTGCGCCGACGGCAATGGTGGGTGCTCGCCCTCGTGGGACTGGATGCAGGATTGGGATACCTCATCCGACCGGAGTGTGTGCAGTTGGTCCTCTATGCGCTTCTGGGGCTTGCCTTTCTCTCTATTGCGGGGCGGAGGGTCCGCACGGTGACACTCTCCGGCGCGGGGCTTCTGCTGGTTGCGGGCGTCCTCGTGCCCATGGCTCCCTACGTCTACGCCACAGGCGCCATCATACCACATCCGTTGCGCCCTTCCGTGTCCAATGCACCACCGATCATCAGTGCGATAGGGTCCAAGGCGGCTTCTGATGACCCCCTGGAGTTCGAGGTCCGGGAAGGCGAGATGTTGGAGCTGCCAATCAAAGCGGCCGACCCGGATGAGGACCCCTTGACATTCTCGGTGGTGGGGGTGCCATTGGGGTCGCGGCCCGTCTACGAGTTCTGGTCGCCATCCAGCGGGGACCGCTTTTGGATGGCCCTGGAGAGCGAGAAGAATCTGCTGCTTGCGACGTACTCTCCCGAGGTGTACCGCTACGGGGGCATCGCGTTCTATGCCTATACACAGCCTGATGCTCGCCCCGGCCTGTTGCTCGTCCGTCGCTTCTGGCTGCCCGGCCAACAGCGGCATTTCTGCACCACGAGCGAGGCGGAGGTCAGGGCGATCGTCGAGGAATCCCCCAAAGGCTCCTGGAACCACGAGGGCATCGCCTTCTACGCGTTTGGCGAAGACAACCGCCCGCCCGACACGGTGCCGGTGTACCGGTTCTTGAGCCGGGAGAATAGATACTCCTGGACGGTGGGCGACGGGACACAGAGGACAGAGGACAGGCGGCAGTACCGTCCTTTGCTCTCGGATTCTCAGAGCGATGTTGGGCGAGGCACCGTCGTATGGTACGTGCATGTGGGGAGCGAGCCGCCCTTCGGCGCTGTGCTCGAAGGCGGGGTCTTCCACTGGCGACCCGGCCCCGGCCAGAAGGGCGAGTATCAGGTCAACATCATCGTCAGTGACGGAGAGCTGCAAAGCTGCCAATTGGTGAGGATCAAGGTCACCGGGGCTCCGGCCCAGGGCCGCGGTGCAGACCGGGTCCCGTTTTGTGCGGCGCAATCCGCCGGTCTGGAGAAGCCGCCGGAGGCGATGCGCAGGATCTTCGCCGGCGTCGCAGAGGACCTCATGGTGGTCTTCTTCGTGCCGTGGCTGCTGGGGCTTTATTGGCGGCTCCGATACCAGGCCGAACGCACGGAGCGGGTTCTGATCGTGGCCGTGGTAATCGTCAACGTCGCCTTGATGCTCTGGCGGCACCTCGGCCTCGGACCTGGAGAAGACAGACGGTACGCGCTCGGGATGATCGCTCTGACCATTTTCTATGTCCCAATCGGGGTGGAAGTCATGGCGCGATGGCTGAACCATGACCATCCCCTGCCGTGTCCGCGATGGATGCCACGGGGCCTGCCGGGATTGCCCTGGTTCTACCTTCTTGTGGCGGTGGGTCTCGTGGTATGCCTGCCCAAGCTTCTAATGGCCTCCCCGGGGAACAAGGTGGGCTATCGCGCGGCCGCCGCATGGCTCCAGCAGAATACGCAAGCCGATGACGTACTGGCCGTGCCGGACATCCGCATCAGCTTCTATGCCCAACGCCAAGGACTCTTCTACGTGCAATACCCCAACTCGCGGCGGGCTGACTATGTCGTCATGATAAACGATGGAGAGGAGGGGCAAATCCCGCTGGGATGGCGCCGGGAGTATTCGGTTATGGTCGACCGGCGAACCAGAAAGACCCTGGTCATCTACAGCACCGGACGGCCCAAACGATGAGTACTGTCTGGACAAAGGCCGATGCGGCCCGATAGCATGCAAGGATGAGAGCAGAACTGGTATCCACACAAGGGACCGACGTCAGCGGTGCAAGAGTCTCCTTGCTCACGCGCGATGCGGGAGTTGCGCGCTCGTCCATATGAATCCGCAGATGGTCCCGGACGATGTTCCCAAGATCTACCCTACCGATTGCCGACTCCACCTGCGAGTCCAGTGTGGAAGGGCCGCACGATATCTTGTCGATGCTTCGCTTCGAGGATATACTCACCGACTGGAGATAACATGATGCGACTGCTTGTGATCACAAATAACAATAACCTGGACCAACCGAGCTTCAGACAGCGTATCGCGATATACGTGGACCTCATGCGAAATAGGGGGATTGACTGTCAGGTTGCCAGGCTGCCGGGGAGTATGCTGCAACGACGAACGCTGTTTGCGTCGGCGCGGCACTTCGAAGGTGTCTTGCTCCATCGCAAGATACTCAATGCGTGGGACGGGTTCTGGCTGCGTCGCTACGGGGGGACGGTGATCTATGATTTCGACGATGCGATCATGTACAACGATCGCAAGCCCGACCGAATCTCCCGAATCCGGTTTCATCGCTTCGGCCGGACGGTGGCATTATCACGGATGGTCATTGCCGGAAATGAGTGCCTCGCAGAACACGCGCGACGATATGGCGCCCATGTCGAAATCCTGCCCACTGGTCTCGACGTGGGGGCGTACCCCGTCAAGACGCCGCGAAAGAACGACGGGACCGTGCGCCTGGTCTGGATCGGGGGCAACAGTCAACTGAAACACCTTCGCGGGATCAGCCCCGCTCTGGAAGAACTCGGCAGGCGATTTCCGCAGGCGATCCTGCGAATCGTCTGCGACGAGTTCTTCGGCCTTCAATCGATGCAAGTGGAGCAGCACCACTGGTCGCGGGACACGGAGGTTGCCGATCTGGTGGCGAGCGATATCGGTATAGCCCCTTTGGCGGAGGACCCATTCACCAGGGGCAAGTGCGGATTCAAAATCCTCCAGTACCAAGCGGCCGGTCTGCCCGTAGTCGCCTCCCCCGTGGGCGTGAACGCCCAGTACGTGCGGGACGGCGTCACGGGATTCGCCGTGCGGGATTCCTCCCAATGGGTCGAGAAGCTCAGCGCACTGATCGAGAACCCCGATCTGAGGATGGCTCTGGGACGCGCCGGGCGAAGCGAAGCCGAGGGATTTGACGTAAACGTCATCGGCGAGCGGCTTTGCAGACTCATCACGGAGAGCCTGGGAACAAGCCCGGAGCGGAGATCCTGAGTCCTGATGAGTGCTACGCCTTGAACAGCAGCCACCAGGAGTGTTTGCCCAAGAGAACGGCGGACTTCCTCACCTTGGCCGTGGACTTCCTGCGGCGGGCCGGATCAAAGATCAACCACGAGGCCAGATACTGAAAGACGCCGGTGACAAAGTCCCAGAGCCACTGGGCGATCACGCCCGGTTTGAACACACAGTTGAAAAGACTCATGGCAACCCGGCCGCGATGCTTGCGGAGGTATCTGAGCAGGCTGTCGAGCATCATGATCTGCGTGGCCACGGGCACCTGCCGGGAAGACTCGCCCATCAGGTGAGTAATCGTCGCCTCGGGCACAAATACCGTCCGCCGACCAGCCTGTTTGAGCCGGTGACACAAATCGACCTCCTCATAATACATGAAGAAGCGTTCGTCCAGCCGGCCGATCTGGTCCAACGCCGTGCGTCGGAGCAGCAAGGCGGCGCCCATGAGCTGGTCGACATCCATCTGTCGATCGTACGGGAAACTGCTCATCCGCCATTGGCGATGCTGGCGCCGGAACACGAGGAAATAGCGGAAGATCGTATGGCGATGGAGGCTCGCCCGAAAGGTGGGGAGCCCGTGGGCAGACGGTTGGAGAGTTCCATCTTTGTTCAAGAGCCTGGGCCCGCAAGCGTCTACGTCGGGATGGTCCTGCAGGAACCTGCAGAGAGTCTCCAGGGCGTGTGGATGCACGATGGTGTCGGGGTTCAGAAGCAACAGATACTCACCCTGTGCGACCGCGAAACCGCGGTTCTGTTCATTCGCGAAGATCGTCACCCAGGGGAAATCCCGTCGCACCGCCTCCACCGTGCCATCCGTGCTGGCATTATCGACGACAATCACTTCGAACTTGCCCCCGGGAGGGTACCGGCCGATCGATTCCAGACAATCCGCCAACTGCCTGCGCACGTTCCACGCCACGATGACAATGGATAACCTCATGGTGCGGCCACCACGACAAAGTGTTGGTACCGGACATCCCAGAGGGCGTTCAGCAGGATGCCATTCAGCAGCCTGTACGTTCGGCTGGACGTCGGGTGAATCCCTTCCAGGGTGAGAATCCGATACGCCAGCCGTTGAAAAGTGTTGCCGATACTCTTGTAGGTGAAGAATCTCAGATGGGTCCTGTCCATAATTCCCTGGTCTTCATGCTGCCAGTCGCCGTGGACCACGAATTTCAGGAACGTGCGGTAATACCGGATATTCGGGATCGAGGCCACCACGACCCCCTTCGCGGTCAGCTTGGGTTTGACCGCGAGCAGCAGGCTGTACGGATCGACGAGGTGTTCGAGGACATCGAAGAAGATGATGCAATCGAAGCGGCGATCAGGGATCTCGGCGACGGCGACGTGGGCGTCGGCGCAAATCACTTTGTCCAGTCTTCGCGCAGCCTCGTGCGCCGCCGTCTCCTCGACCTCAACCGCCCAGCTCTCCACCCCCGACCGGGCCTTCAGCAGGGCGGAGAACCCGCCGCAGCCGCAGCCGAACTCGAGCGTGGTTCGGACGGTCGCCGGTATGTACCGCAGCATGTCCGCCCGTTCGCTCTCGTAGTATCCCTGGGATTTGCCGGGTGTGTTCATGAGGCATGACCCATGCTTCAAGTCCCTTCTGGCGCGGCGCGTCACCTCTCGACCAAGGGCTTGCCGGAAAGCACCCGGGCAAGCAACTTCAAGAGAGATTTCGGGTTTCTCACAGCTTTCCGCAACAGGATCCGCCTCTTCACCTCGGCGAACCGCCGGAACAGGGCGTAAACCTCTTCTCGCGTCAACGTCTCCGAGACAATGACGGCGTCCTCGTGATTGACCCCGAAGTGTACATTGAGCCGATCCCAGTCCATATCCTCCCCCACCAGGCCCCGGGCCTTGGCATAGTCCCACACGGGAGTGCCCGGGTAGGGAGTCAAAACATAGATGTCGAAACTGCTCAGCCGGTTCTCTTTGATAAAGGACAGGGTTTGGAGAATCTCCTCGCGGGTCTCCTGGGGAGAACCGATGATGAAGCTGGTGTGGAATTTCAGGCCGTGCTTGCGGAGCACACGGACGGCGTTCGCGTGATTCTCGACGGTCACGTTCTGCCCCTTCAGATAGGCCAGGATTCTGGGGGAGCCGGATTCCAGGCCCATCCCGACGGATACGATATTCAACGTCTTGAGCAACATCACCAGCTCGTCCGTGACCAGATTCGACCGCACGTTGCAGGTGAACTCCACGGTTCCCAGGATCCCCTCTTTCTTGAGAAGGGCCACGATCTGCTTGAGTCTGGCCTGGTTGGCGACGAAGAGATCGTCCCAGAAGCCTATTCTTTTGACTCTCTGCGTGCTGATGAAATTCTTGATTTCCTGCACGACATACTCGGCCGAAAAGAACCTGACCTTGCCCCAGAACCGGCAGGACGCGCAGAAAGTGCACCGGTAGGGACATCCTCGGGAGGTGAACATGTACGGGGATCTCCGGACCGGCAGCACGTCCCGGGCGGGCGGGAGGAGCGCATCCAGGGGCTCAATCGGGTCCCGGCTCGGCGTGGTGACGATCTCTCCTTTCCGGCGGAAAACGATGCCGCCGATCCCTGCCAGAGATGAGGCCTCGAAACCTCCCCCTCGGTCGAGAAGCCGCACAAGATCGACGATCGTTCGTTCTCCTTCGCCGAGGACCCCCACATCCATATCGACAGACAGCGTCGCGGGCAGCGCGGAAATGTGCACGCCTCCCACGATCACCGGCAGATCCTGTCTCTTGGCAACTCGCGCATATTCGATCGCCTTGTTATAGTTCTGACTGACCGACGTAATGCCCACGAGGTCCGGCCGGAAAACCGCGATCTGACGCTCAATATCGCGATCCACCACTCTGAACTCGAAGCGGTTGGGGCCGAACGCGCCACGCAGCGCGCTTGCCAGATAACCCAAACCCACAGGAGGAAGGCTCGTCTCGATCTCTTGGGTCGCGTTAACCGCATTGATGAACATGATTCTGGATATCATCGCGCTACCTGCCTCTGGACGACTCACCGAGTGTTCCGGTCAACGGCTCAATCCTACTCCGCCGGGCATAATTAGGCAAAGCTTTCCGGCCCTCGATGATGCCGGGGCCAACGAACCCAGCTTTCTACCGGGGCTAAGATGCATTGTCCAGAGTTGGGGTCATAGAATCCGAGTTTGACCGCTTATGCACGACTTGGTAATTCACGCCCGGGCACCATGTCCGTACGCCCGAGGCAGATCGCGCAAGTAGCGATCAATGTCTCGCTGGAACCGGCGCCGGCGCAGCCAGCCCGTCCCGCCGATCCGCATGGCGTCAAGGTCCGTCAGAACCACCTCGGTCCCGTCATACAGGATGTTCGTGTGTTTCATGTCGCCGTGGCTGATGCCGTGCTCCGCCATCCGACGCAGGAGACCCAGAACCTGATCGTTGACCCGCTGCTTGCGAGCCTCGGCCACGGTCTGGTCCCGGAGAATCTCGTGCACCTGCGAGCCTTGCACGAACCTCGCGATGAAGTAAGACTGCCACAGGAGAGGCCCTCGATATTGGTTCACGTAGGCAAGCGGCTCCGGCGTGGCGATCTTCAGGGAGACAAGTCGATGCGCGTTCAGCCAGTTTCGCTTCGCCCGCGAGCCTTTGATCGTGTGCCGAAGGGAGTGCCAGAGGCCCCTGTGATTGTACCGTTTGACCACGGCATCCTGCCCGTTCCAGAGCACGCGGCTCACAAAGGACGCGTGGTCCATCTTCAGGACCTGCCCCTCCTGCATCAGGACATCCAGCCTTTGAACGAACTCGGGCATCGACTGCTCCCCGGCCAGTCGCCTGTCGAGCACGCCCCGGTATCCTGGCATCTGAAACCGTATTGTCCGGCTGCCGGTCTCCAGCATGTCTCTCACACCAACGACCCATCGGCCCTTTGTACCCACGCGTCGGCTATCCTCCTCGTTTCCTCGCAAAAGATCAAGCCGTTTGATGGTTGCCGAGGGGTAGCTCCGCGGGTATAATCGGATCACCGAAAAGGGAAGGGCCTCTGTGATGTACGTTGTCTTTGCCGTCGCCATTGTTGCCGCCTATCTGCTCGGCTCGGTGCCGTTCGCCTTCCTCATTGCCTGGGCGCACGGCAAGGACCTGCGCACCATCGGCTCCGGAAACATCGGGGCGACGAACCTGGCCCGGGCCGTCGGCCGCAAGTGGGGTTACATCTGCTTCGCACTTGATGTGCTCAAAGGCCTGGCCCCAATGGCGATCACAGGGACCATCATCGGCGTACCGGATAATCCCGGATTCCTGTCTCTGTGGCTCCTGGTGGGGATTGCAGCGATCCTGGGGCACGTCTTCCCCATCTACCTGCGCTTCAAAGGCGGTAAGGGCGTTGCGACCAGCTTCGGGGTCGCACTGGGCCTGTGGCCCTATTTCACGGTCTGCGCCCTGATCGCACTGGTGGTCTGGATCGCCGTCGTGTTGATCTGGCACTATGTCTCGCTGGCATCGATCTGTGCGGCGGTCGCCTTCCCCATCGCCCTGGCGCTCGGGATCCTCGCCATTCCCACCTGGCATTCGACGAACTTATGGCCCCTGCTGATCGCGGCCATAGTGATTCCGATACTCGTCATCGTCCGTCATCGCGAGAACATCCGGCGATTGGCGGCCGGCACGGAGAACAAAGTGCGCAGCAGAACGAGCAAATCGTAGGGGAGGTGTTTCGGATTATTCACACGGCAACGCGTCACCCGATGTACACGGGTGTGGATTGGTAGAAAATGGTACTATTTCTAAGGAGGCTTCGCAATGAGTCACACCGTACGTCACGCAAGTAGGGGAAAAACCCTGGTTCTGATGTTTCTTCTGGCCTTCGCCGGCCCGGTCGCCGTGGTATGCGCCGCCGAGGACATCACGGGCGAGTGGGAAATGACGATGGATTTCGGCGGCCGTCCGTCCTTCGCCACGCTTACGATCGCCAAGAGCCCGGACGGGACTCTCATCGGCAAGTGGGGAGTCGGGGAGCTGACCAACGTCAAGTTCGACGGCCAGAAGCTGACTTTCGCTCGCACAGTCAAATTCGGGAACAATGAGTTCACGATGAATTACGCCGGCACCCTCAAAGACGGCAAGATCGCCGGCACCTTCTCCACCGACAACGGGGAATTCGGCGCCAACGGGGCCAGGGCCAAGCCGATGGCGGCCGCCGTGGGCCAGTGGGACATGCAATACAAGATCGGGGACCGGGACGTCACCGGCCGGCTGGCCATCTCGCAGAAGCCCGACGGCGTCCTGGAAGGCAAATGGACCAGCCAACGAGGCGAAAGCACGATTTCCAACGTCAAGTCCCAGGAGGGGAAGCTTTCGTTCGACCGCACGAGCAACTTCAACGGCAATGAATTCAAATCGAGCTTCGAGGGGACCGTCCAGGGCGACAAGCTCGCTGGCATCTTCAAGAGCGAGCGGGGCGAGATGCCGGCCACCGGCCAGCGGTTCGGCGCAGCGCTCATCGGCCAATGGGAGCTGACCACGACCTCCGAGCGCAGCACCTTCACGGGCATGCTCACGATCTATCCGGACCTGACCGGCCGATATGATTTCCTCGGCGCCGGGATCCCCACCAAGGCCCTGAAATTCGAAGACGATCAGCTTACGTTCGCTGTGGAGATGGGCCTCGGGGACCAGACGTTCCAGATGGACTTCAAGGGCAAGGTGGAGGGCAAGACCTTGAAAGGGCAGATGACCTCCTCCCGAGGCACCAGTGAAGTCACAGGCAAGAAAATGGAGGCGGCTCAACCCCAGAAGGCATCCGCCCTCGTGGGCACGTGGGAGTTCACGAGAGAAGGCCAGGACGGTACCCGGCGAACGAACACCTTGACCATCAAGCCGGACATGACCGGCACCTACAAGATGCGCGACAGTGAGGTCCCCATAACGGAGCTCAAGATCGACGGGGACCAGGTCGCCTTCAAGGTAACGATGAAGTTCGGAGACAATGAGGTCCCCATGACGTTCAAGGGTAAGGTGGCCGGCGGCGAGCTCAAGGGCGAGTTCACCAGCGAACGAGGCGCCCGAGAGGCCCTCGGCAAGAAGGTCAACTGACCTCCACCGTCAATGATTCAAGACCTGGAACCGCTGATGAACGCAGGTAAACGCTGACAATCTTGCTCTCGCGAAGAGCGCCAAGACCGCCAAGAAGGAGAGGCAGAGGTGTGGTTCTCTTGGCGCTCTTTGCGTCTTTGCGAGAAACCGAATCTTCTATCATCCGCGTGCATCAGCGTTCATCGGCGGTTCCATTCTACGGCATCCGCTTTGTCAGGCGGATATCGTCGATATAGATCCGGCCGGTGCCGCCGGGCTTGGGGTTCTGGCGGTCGCCGACGCCAATCACCATCTTCTTGACCGCCGCCACGTCCACGCCCGCCGCCCGCATATCTGTCAGAACGATCCGCCACTTCTGCCACTCGGTCGCCAGCACCGCCGCCGCATCTGGATGGACCGCCACCGCGATCCGCCCAGCACTATCCTCAATCACCACATAAAGCGGCTCCCGCCCGTTGTCTGCCTTGCCCCGGAAGTACAGCGTTAGTGTATCGGCTCCATCAACCGTCCAATTCTGCGGGGTATCCCATGTCCGCTCGGCTTCCGAATACCACGGCCGGAAGAGATTAGTGTAGGTCATCGGCATCGACTGCTTATCCCCGTGTATGACCGTCTGCTCAGCAGATGGTCCCACCGACGCCATCGTGCCGTTAAAAGAACGGCCTTTCCAAGTCAGGAGTAGAACCGGACCACTTGGCCATTTGTCCGTGTAGCTCTCGAAGTCGTCCACGACGCTCACGACGATGAAATCTACCATCGTGAAGCTCCACACACTCCCCTTCCATGGGCTGTTGGGATCGCCGTCTTTCACTTCATCGATTCGCCAGTAGTACGTCCTGCCCCATTCCGGAATCCCGGGATCATATGTATTGATGTCCTTTGGCTGTTGACCTCGATAAATGCCGAGACTCTCCCTCGTCGCGTTGGCGACCACATCCCCGTCTTCACCAAAGTATACGTCGTGCCCGACGGCCCGCGTTGCACCATGCCAAGCCAGTATGGCCGAGAGCACCACATCGATAGCATCATCCCGCGGGTTGGGACGGCAGGCCCAGGAGAAATCCCACCACAGTTGCGGATAGGTCTTGTCTTCGAGGATCCACCAAACATCTTGTGCGCCGTTCTGAGTCTCGCCCACGAAGTCCCAGCCGGCATCGAGGAACGTCTCGGCTGTCTGCATCTCGGCAGTGGTCTTGCCCGTACCGCCCGCGCTCTTGGTCTGCCCTGAGCTTTGAATGTCCCAGAAGGAGGTGTTCGCCGCCAATCCCGCGCCCACCAACCCGCCGATGTTCTTTCCTGTGCCGCTGACCGCACCAGTGGTGTAGCAGTGGGTCACAGTAGCGTAGTTCTCCCCCACCAGCCCGCCAATATGGTCTTTGCCGCTGACCGCACCAGTGCTGTAGCACTGAGTTACAGTGCCCCAGGACAACCCCACCAGCCCACCGACCTCAGCATTGCCACTCACTGCAGCGGTGCTGTAGCACTGGGTCACAGCGCCAGCGTTACCGCCCACCAAGCCACCGACCTGCCCACCGCCGCTGACCCGACCCGTGCTGCAGCAGTGGATCAGCGCGCCACCCTCGTGGCCACGCCCCGGTAAGCCATTGGCCCCGACCAGCCCACCGACAATGCTCCCCGAACCAACGATATTGACGTCGACCACACGCAGGTCCTTGACCTCGGCCCCAGACTCCAGGCGGCCGAACAATCCCAGACAACTCTCACCCTGGATCGTGAGGTGCGAGATCGCGTGGCCATTGCCATCGAACTGGCCTGCAAACCAG
>Ga0315286_10004036_pt1 | contig 14005 bp, 11 predicted proteins | sample YL17G10_0_MG_FD_205038 | JGI IMG/M metagenome (GOLD analysis project Ga0315286, IMG submission 205038) | Sediment microbial communities from Yellowstone Lake, YNP, Wyoming, USA - YL17G10_0 | ecosystem: Environmental > Aquatic > Freshwater > Lake > Sediment | place: USA: Wyoming | collected... | reverse complement strand
GCACCGGCCGGGAATTCCGCTTTCATCGGAAATCCCAAAAGCGTTTCCGCAAAGAGAGGCGGAAGGCCTGCGGCCCCGCCCTGAACCCTGGAAAGACCACCGCCTTGTGGTTCCGCGAAGCGCGCCGCTGTCCCCGCGCCCCTCCCGGGGCTCCGAAGTATCTGATCCCCTTAGTTTTTCGCAGAAGTGAAGGGGGGCAAGGCGTTTTTGCCCTTTTCGGAATCGTTCTTGTTTCAACATCCCAATTCTGATATATTCAGGATGAATTTCTGTGGTTCTCTAAAAATAGCCAAAACCCGTGACCAGCCGGATCGTTTGGGAGGTTGGGCACTTAAATCCAATCAGGAGGTTCAGGAAATGAGAAAGGGGATTCTTTTTCTTCTTACATTGGGGTTGGCCTTATCCATCGCAACCGCTGTTCTTGCTCAAAAGCCTGATGCCGTCTTGGGAAAATGGTGGAATGAGGAGAAAGATGCCCATATCGAAATATATTCCTGCGAAGGAAAAACCTGCGGGAAAATCGTCTGGCTGAAAGAGCCCAATTATCCCGCCGACGATCCCAAGGGAATGGCGGGGAAAACCAAGGTGGATCGGGAGAACCCGGACCCGGCCAAAAAGGAGCAACCGATTCTGGGCATGAATCTGGTTTGGGGATTCACGCATGCAGGCGAAAATGTCTGGGAGGGCGGATCCATTTACAACCCCCGGGAGGGCAAAACCTACAAGTGTAAGATGACCCTTGAAAACCCGGACACCCTGAAGGTCAGGGGATTTATCGGAATCTCGCTCCTCGGCAAAACCAATATCTGGACAAGGGTAAAATAGACATCTCTCATCCTTGAAAGGCTTCCTCCGCCTCCCGAAAAAGCGCTTCCGGCTCTTTTTCATATTTCGGGGAGAAATGAAAAATCTGCAGTTTCCCGACGTTCGCCAAGCGGCCCAGTTCTCCCGCCTGGCGGGCGGTTAGGTGGGCTCTTTCCTCGGCTCGTTCCCGATCCTTTTCCAAAAAAGCCGCTTCACAGAAAAAAAGATCCGCCCCCCGGGCCAGGGAGATGATTTTTTCTATGTTCTCTTTGGTAAACCGGCAGTCTGTCACATAGGCAATCTTCTGGCCCGGAGAAATCGTGAAGAATTGCTTCAGGCTTTTCAGGGGAATCTTTCTTTCCTGAAGGCGGTCTCCCTCCCGGCGGGGCACCCGCACGGGGAAATCCTCATCCTCTCCGCGCCAGATTGTCTCTTTAAGGTTCTTAAGCCAGGGGCCTGCCTCCAGCCCTTCCGCCTCCAGGCGGTCCTTGTGAATGTTGATGTGAAACCGTTCCTGCACCGCAAATGCCAAGCTCGGGATCAAATGATCCAGTTTCGCGACTTGAACCTGGATCTGGGGATCAAGGGTCAACCGGCCGTCGAAGGCCGCCTCTTTTTCCCCCCGGGGGATGAAACGCTCCTGGCAGACAAACTCCCGGGATATTAGGCGTTCCGAATGGATTTCAAAAGCCTGGATGGAAAAGGGGTAGGCGGCGGTCAGGTTCCAGGTGTACCCCGCCAGCTTGCCCTGGACCTGATCGAGAAATCCCGGGGGGCCGAAGATCTTCAAGGCCTTTTCCCGGTTCAGCATGACCCGGAGGAGGGTATCAAAGCCAATGAAGTGATCGATATGGGTGTGGGAGACAAAGGCATGGGAAACCTTGAGAAGCTTGGCCGGCCGGCATTTCCCCAACTCCCCCATATCAAAGAGCAGGGCCCGCCGTTCCCAGAGAATTTCGACGTAAAGCCCTGGATCCTGAAAAACGCTATTGAGAAGCTGAGCCTGGAGAAGCGGTTTCAAGGTGCCGGTTCCTGGAATAAAAAGGTGAGGATCATCTCCAAATTAGTCGATGAATCAAATCCGGTTTATCGTTGCCCGGGAAAAAGGGCAGGCGCCGAAGACAAAAACGGCTGGGATTCAACCTTCCTTCTTCCTCCCTCCTCACGTTCCGCAAAGAGGCGCGGCGGGAAAGGGATGGGAGGTAATCCAAAGACGATATTTCCCTCTGCTTGCGTGATGGATTTTAACCCTGAACGATCATACGAAACCCATGAAAACCCGTCAACCACCAAATTGCCCTTCAGAAAAAGCCCGAACTGTGTTATGGAACAAACATGAGGAGAGGGGGAACGTTTATTCATTACGGATGGGTCATTTTACTTATTGGCTTCATTGGCGTCATGGGCTCCCTCGGGTTCGGGCGGTTTGCTTACACGCCGATCCTGCCGTCCATGAAAGAAGGCCTCTCTCTCACATACACCCAGATGGGCTGGATCGGCACCGGCAACTTCATCGGGTATTTATCCTTTGCCTTTATCGGCGGCTATTTGGCGACCCGCCTCGGCTCCCGGCAAATTATTTCAGCTTCCCTTGCCCTCGTCGGCTTCGGCCTGATCTTGACCGGCTTGTCGGAATCTTTCGAATTTGCCCTGATCATGCGCTCTTTGGTCGGCGCCGGCAGCGCCGGCTCCAATGTTCCCATCATGGCCCTGGCCTCGGCCTGGTTCACCACCCGGCGCCGCGGGATGGCCACCGGCATCCTGGTCTCCGGCTCCAGCATCGCCCTTCTGTTGCTGGGTCCGCTCATTCCCTATATTCTGCAGAGTTTTCCCGGGTCCGGATGGCGGGTTTGCTGGTACTCCCTCGGAGGGCTGACGCTGTTGATCGCCCTTTTGACCTATTTCTTCCTGCGCAATCATCCGGAGGAGTTGAACCTCAAGGCTTTCGGGAAACCCTCCCCGCCCCCGGCTTTTTCGTCCTCGAGCGCCATAAGAAATATTTACACCTCCCGGCCATTATGGCACTTGGCCGCCGTCTTCTTCACCTTCGGGTTTTCCTACATCATTTATATGCAGTATTTCTCCGCTTACCTGATCAACGAAGCCAAGGTCGGGGCGGAAAAGGCGGGCGATTATTTGATGCTCCTGGGAGTCTTGTCCATCTTTTGCGGGCCTTTCTGGGGGATGGTCTCGGATCGGATCGGCCGAAACTATGGATTGGCGCTGGTGTTTCTAACCCAGGGGACCTCCTACCTTTTCTTTGGACTGGTGCCCTCCCCTTTTGGCTACCTCGCCTCGACCATCCTCTTCGGCCTCACGGCCTGGTCGGTTCCCTCGATCGTGGCCGCGGCAGTGGGCGATATGGTGGGGCCGCGCCTCGCCCCCGCCGCCTTGGGCTTCACCATCTTCGTCTTCAGCACGGGCCAGGCTCTCGCCTCTCCCGTGGCCGGGAAAATCGCCGACCTGACCGGTTCGTTCACCCCCGCCTTTATTCTTTCGGCGGCGGTGGCCTTTGTAGGCATGGCCGGAGCTCTTTTAATCCGCAGGCCTTCTCGGTAGATTTCAAGTCAAATAGAAATAATTCCGCGCCGCCATTTGGAAATCCAGCCATCAGCTCCCGATTGCAAGGCAAGGGACATCAAAGGGCTGTTATTCGTTGATATAAATCCTGGGGACTCGAGAGCTAATCGCGCAGACCAGCTCATAATTGATGGTTCCGGCGAGGTCGGCCAGCTCAGTGACCGAAATCTCGGCATCCCCCTGTCGCCCGAATAGAACGGCTTCATCGCCGATCTTCGTATCTGAACCAGGACCCAGATCGGCTATAATTTGGTCCATGCATACCCGGCCAACGACGGGGCATCGCCGCCCGCCAATCAGGACAGAGGCTTTGTTGGAAAGATGGCGGCTATACCCATCCGCGTATCCAACCGGCAAGGTAGCCAACACGGTTGTCCGCGAGGCTGTATGGGTACTGCCATAACCAACCTTGGTGCCAGGAGGCACTTCCTTTATATACACGACTCGGGTCTTGAATTGCATGGCCGGCATGAGATCTAAATCGCGACGCATCTCCTTGGAAGGGGGAAGACCATAAAGGATAATGCCCGGCCGGACCATGTTGAAATGGCCGTGGGCCAGATCAATGATGGTAGCGCTGTTCGCGGCCGAGATCCAGCTCAAAGATAAGCCTGCCTGGGTGATCTGATTCAGGGCGGCAGTGAATGAGCGCAATTGCTGGTTGGCATATGTTTTATCTCCGGCATCAGCCATGGCCAGGTGGGTAAAGACACCCCGCAGTTTCAAACCGGGGACAGCAAGTAAATTCTTCAAAAACTTTAAAGCCTGATCCGGCTGGACCCCAACGCGACCCATTCCCGTGTCAATTTTGAGCATGACCTCGGCCGGCCGCCCTTTCTGACGGGCAGCCTCTGCTAAAGCCTGAGCGGCGTCCGGAGTGGAGACCGTTGCCACTAAATTATAATCCACCAGCAGTTGAGCCTGTTCGGGAAGGGTGAGGCCGATGACGAAAATGGGAACCGTAAATCCATTTTCCCTCAATTCGGCCCCCTCTTCGGGAATGGCGACCCCCAACCCATTTGCCCCTGTCGCCAAGGCTGCCGAGCTCACTTTGATGGCTCCATGACCGTAAGCATTGGCTTTAACAATTGCCACCATAAAGGTCGACGGGGAAACGGCTGTCCGGATTTGGCGCACATTATGACGGATGGCTTCTATATTAATTTCAGCAAGGGTCGGTCGCATGACAGCTTCCTTATTTTTTGGGGGGGTGAAGGGCATATTTGCGGATTTTTTTGAGAACGGTCGTATGCGATAAGCCCAAAGCGGAACCCAGTTTGCGAGAAGTGGGATACCTTTCCATTGCCTGGGCCAGGGCGGCACGTTCCGCCTCGGCAACGATCTTTTCCAAAGGGCGAACATTGGTTGGGAGGGTCGCTTCCGCCTTGGGAGGCAAGCCCTGTTCAAGGACAATATGTTCTTCCAGAACCACCGGTCCGGTCATGATATTCACCGCTCGTTCGATCACGTTTTCCAATTCGCGGATATTGCCAGGCCAGTGGTATTCCATCAATTTTCGCAAGGCTGTTTCATGAATAGTGACCTTCGGCTTTTGAAGGCGCGCTGCATATCGGTTCAGAAAAACCTGGGTCAGAAGAGGGATATCTTCTTTGCGCGCCCGGAGGGGGGGCAGGAATAGGGGAATCACATTCAAGCGATAATATAGGTCCTCCCGGAACCAGCCTTTCTGCAGCAAATCCTCAAGATTCCGATGGGTAGCAGCCAGGATGCGGACATTCACTGGTACCTCTCGTGTTCCGCCGATGCGTCGCACCTTGCCGTCCTGGAGGATTCGCAGCAGTTTAACCTGGAGATGGGGGGCCAGCTCGCCAATTTCATCCAGGAAGATAGAGCCGCCATCGGCGAATTCGAATAGGCCTTGTTTACCCCTCTTTATGGCGCCCGTAAAGGCCCCTTTTTCATAACCAAAAAGCTCGCTCTCCAGCAGCGTGTCGGGGATGGCGCCACAATTAATGGGAACAAAGGTTTTTTCCGCCCGGGGAGAAGCGGCATGCAGGGCGCGGGCGAAAATTTCTTTCCCCGTTCCCGTTTCTCCCCGAATGAGAACGGTGGAATCACCCCGGGCGATGGTTTTGGCCAGAGTCACGACTCGTTGCATGGAACTGCTCTCGAATAAAATCTGGTCGAAGGTGAGGGGCAGTTGCCCGGTTACCGAATACACCAGAGCCCGCACATCGCTAATGTCTTTGAGGATGGCTACGGCTCCGATGATCCGCCCCCGCTGGTCGAAGATGGGACGCCCGCTGGATAAATAGTGGCTCCGGGTCCGATCTAAGAGGATTTCGCGGTTGTTGTACGCCGTTCCGCTTTTTAATACTTCCAGGAGGGGGACATCCTGAGGAAGGATATTGGAAATCAGATTGCCGATGACTTCCTGGGCGGGAAGGCGGACGATTTTCTCCGCCGCCGGATTATAATGAATGACCCGGGCCTCGTGGTCGACAGCGATGATTCCATCGCCGACGGACGCCATGACCGTCTTCAATTGCTCGGTGCGGATTTGATGGGGCATGAAATCGATGGGCACCACATCAAGGACTTGGGAAACTCTCCTCAGGTCTTCGATGATGCTTCGCTCGACCTCAGGTGGCAAAGCTTCGGTTTCAACATATGTGCTCTTGAGCTCCACCTCCATCGACATAATATTCACACCGCGATCGGCCAGGACCCGGGATATATCCAAAACCAGCCCCACGCGGTCGATATTAGGAATTTTCAGTCTCATCGATTACTTGCAGACAGACTGAGGACCACGGTCGACAGTCTAAAATAAAAAAGATAGGATTGGAAAGAAGATTCAACTCCTCTTCCGCAGGACTTTGCCAGCCAAAGCCCCCGTCCAACGCCCCTCCCGCACGGCGATTTGGCCATTTACAAAAACATAAGGGATTCCTTTCGGATATTGTCGAGGCTCCGCAACCGTTGCTTTATCTTCGACCGTCTGGGGATCAAAAACGGTGATATCCGCCGACATTCCCAATTTAAGAACTCCCCGGTCCACAAGGCCCAGCCTCTGGGCCGGCATCGCCGTCATCTTGCGAATCGCTTCGGGCAGCGTCAAGGTCTTATCCTGGCGGACATATTTGCTCAGTACCCGGGGGAAGGTTCCATAGGTTCGAGGGTGTGGTTTTCCGGAGCAGGGGAGGGAGTCGGAGCCTACCATGGAGACCGGATGCTTCAGAATGTTGGCGATATCTTCTTCGGATATTCCATAGAGAACCATCATGACATCTCCCTCTTCCTTCAGGAGAACATCGCAGACCACATCCGCCGGTTCCGCCTTCCGGGCCTTGGCAACCTCCTCGATGGTTTGGCCCTCCAAATTCTTCTGCTTCTTTACCGAGGCGATCAGAATCCCGCTCCATCCGGCGGATTCGTAGAGATTGGCCCATCCGGGGATGCCGTTCTCGAATTCCTGTTTGATCCGCCGACGATTTTCCGGAACACGAAGTCGGTCGAGAAGTTTGAGCACCCCGCCCTCCTGCGCCCAGGGGGGTAGTAGGGCATGGAGGAATGTGCTGCTCATGATGTAGGGATAGACTTCGCAGATTATATCGATTCCTTTCGCCCGGGCTTCTTCGATCATGCGGAGCGTCTGATGAGTCTTGCCCCAGTTCTTCTTGCCCGCGGTTTTATGGTGGGCAATAATGGTGGGGACACCGGACCGCTCCGCCACGTCAAGGGTCTCCTGCACGGCACCTATCACTTCATTACATTCGTCGCGCATGTGGGTAATGTAAAAACCGCCCTTTGCCGCGACGACCTTGCAGAGTTCGATCATTTCCTCCTTCTTGCTGTACACTCCGGGGGGATAAATCAATCCACTCGAAAATCCCACAGCCCCATCATCCATTGCCTGTCCGGTGATCTCCTTCATTTTCTGGAGTTCCTCCGGGGTCGGATCACGATCATCCATTCCTATCACCGCGATGCGAACGGCCCCGTGACCGACCATAGAGGCGAGGTTGGTGATTGATTTCTTTTCTTCAATCCGTTTCAGGAAATCCCCCAGGGTCTGCCAGTTCCACGCCAGGGGGGCGTCCATGCAGAATGGACCCACGTATTTTTTCAGCAGCTCCATGGTATCTTTGGATGTAGGAGCAAACGAGACTCCGCAATTGCCGATCGTATCGGTCGTGATCCCTTGAAGGATTCTTCCTTCCTCCCGAGGAGAAAGAAACGGAAGGGCGTCGCAGTGGGTATGGATATCAATAAAGCCTGGAGAAACCATAAGCCCCTGAACATTCAGTTTCTCCTTGGCCGTTTCCCCCTTGAGCATCCCGATGGCCGCGATCTTCCCATCGCTGATCCCAAGGTCCCCCCGAAACCAGGGATTTCCAGTTCCATCGATGATTCGGCCATTCTCAATCAGAAGATCCAACATTGAAGGATACCTCCTTTAATTCTTCACCCTATTCTTGAGGATCTCGTAAAACGTCACCGGAACGATGGTTTCGATTGTAGGGGCGTCCGGCCGGACGCCCCTGATTGGGCGAGCGCCACTCCCCCCTACAATGCAAGGCGCCCAATAACTGAGGAGTGAGGCGCAGTTTTCGGTGCGCCGCAACGACGAAGTTGCCGCGCAACGCCGCAGATGGACTTTTTAGGAAACCATCATTCTTGGCAGCAGAGGAAGGGTCGGATGAAAAATCGCGACCTCCACCGCCAGCCCTTTTCAGACGAAACCTCATTGCGGAATCCAAATCTCAGGGGTGGGAAGCCCGGAAGATTACTGCTACCAGGGGCCAACAATCTTGAGTCCCATCACCACCGTCGGAAGCCAGCAAGAGAGCCAGGGAATATAGGTGGTAAGGAATAAAACCGGTAGGCCCACCAGGAACAAGTAAACCATCATCGGAGGAACCAGCTCTTCGTAGGGGACGTTCCCCAAGCGGCTTCCCACGAATATGGAAATGGCATAGGGAGGCGTAACCACCCCCAACCCCACATTCACCACGATGATGGCCCCCAGGTGAATCAGGTTCACATCCAGCTCCTTGACCAGGGGCATAAGGAGCGGGACCACGATGATCATGATGGGAAGACCGTCGACGAACATCCCCAGGATGAGGATGAGAATGTTGATCATGAACAAAATGGCATATTTGTTCGTGGAAATACTTAGGATGAACTGGGTCAACATTTCTCCCACGCCTTCGCGGATCAGAAGGCGGGTGAAAACGATGCCGAAACCCATGAGCAGGGCCAACATTCCCATGGTCATAATCGTGGTATGGCTGCTATTCCAGAAACCCCGAAGGGTCATTTGCCGGTACATGAAAAAGCCGACGATGGCCGTATAGAGCACGGCAACGGCGCCGGCTTCGTTGGTGGTGAAGATTCCTCCGTAGATGCCCACCAACACAATCAATGGGCAGCCGATGGCCGGCAGGGCCGCCCAGAAAGAAGCCCCGACCTCTTTGACCGTTCCTGCCAGGGTGGTGGGAAGCTGGACGGTCTCCTGGGTGGGCTTGTAATATTTATGGCACATAAAGGTGTTGACGGCGATGTACCCCCCGGCCAGAAGCAGACCGGGGAAAACCGTGGACAGAAACGCTGCCCCGACAGACTGTTGGGCGATCATACAATAGAGCAGGGCGGGAACGCTGGGAGGGATCAGGTACCCGAGAAAGCTCGAAGAGCAGAGAACCGCAGTCACATATTTCCGCTCGTAGCCCAGTTTTTCCAGGCCGGGAACCAGGATCGGGATCAGGGCCGCAATGACGGGGATGGATGAGCCGGTCAATGCCCCCATAAAGACGGCCGCCAGGATCCCCACATCCACCAGCCCCCCTCTGACTCTCCCGACAATAGCATAGGAAAGTCGGACGAGGCGCTGGGCAATGCCCGACTCAGCAATCAAGTTTCCGGCAAAGATAAAGAAAGCGATAGCCATGAGGACGTAGTTATCGATGGCATGGTAAAAGGTGCCGGGCATGAAGGTGAAAGAACCTTGAATCACTAAGAGGGAAACCAGGGCGCTCCCCAGAAAAACCCAGGCCAGAGGAAGGCCCATGGCAATCCCGACGAAGAATATCCCTAACCCGCTAAAGACTCCGTATTCCATGTGGTCTTACCCCCGCCGCCTATTCATCTGGATGGTTTTGATCATCAGTTTGATATCCCTTGTTAGGATGACCAATAAGTGAAGCAACGTGAGACAAAAGGCAACAAAAAGTGTGATCATCAGCCAGCTGGTGTTTAACCATCGGACCAGGGTAGCATACTCTGGATATTTGATGGCCCGCGCCGTGAACTGGTACGTTACCGGAAAAATGGCTAAGAGGATGACGATGGCAAGGGCGACCAAAAAAACCCGATAGATGGCGCCCTCCACGGGCCGGTTCTTAAATACCATGTTCTTAAAAATTTCAACGGGCACGTGCCCTTCTTTCCAGGTGGTCGCCGAAAAAGCCATGAACATGAGGAGGATGAAAACATATAGAGCCAGATCATTCAGCCACATGATTTCGATACGGAGCCAGTAACGATTGACGACCTGGGCACAGATCAATAAGGTTGTCGCGATGAGCCCAAACAAGCAAATAATAATCTCGCCCATCTGGATTCCTTTGTAAATCCCCTGCAGAAGTTTCTTCATCCCCAGGGTCCTCCTTTTTTTCGGATCAAGGCCGGGCCGTCGGCCTATTAAGGTTTCAATCTTCGACCGTCGGCCCGATCAGTTCTATTTTACTTTCCATTTACTCGTCAGCCCAAAGGGCTCAGGCTGGCGAGTAGATGGTTTTTCCCTTACTTCTTTTTCGCTTGGACTCTGATTTTTTCCAGCTCGTCCTGCATCTGTTTTACCATGTTCTGGCCGGGGAAGTGTTTTTCCAGCCATGGCTTGCACATTTCTTCCCAGATGGCAGGCATATTGGCTTTCTTGCGGAAGACCTCCCTTTCCGCGTCCGTCGGGTAGTAAATGATCAAACCGGAGTCGGTCAATTTTTTCTTGTATTCCTCGTCAACCTTTTTCCGCTCCCGGTAATCCCGGGCTTCCGCTTCCCGCCCGGCTTTAAAGAGAACCTCTTTCAGGTCCTGCGGGAGCTGTTGATAGGCCTTCCGGTTCATGGCCACATTGCAGGAATCCCAGGCCCAGTCGAGGGCAGTGTAATGCTTGATGACTTCGTAATGGCGCTCTTCTATGAGAGACCCCCAGAGGCTCCAGATGGAGTCGACCACACCCCGGTCCAAGGCATTATAAATATCGGCCCAGGGAATTGTCTGCACGATTAAGCCGGTGCCTTTGGACATGTTTTCGATGCATTTCACCGACTGGAGCGAGGCGGAAACGCGGAATCTCAAATTCTTGAAATCATCGGGAGTTTTTATCGGACGGACTTTATTGCCGATGCCATAGGGCCCCATGGGAGAGCTCCAGAGAAGCTGCATCCCCACTTCTTCATAGGCTTTGTCCATGGCTTTGAAAAGGATTCCAGTAGGGGGGGCGTAAGCGATGACCGCTTCTTCGTAGCTTCCAACGGTCCAGGGCATCCAGTTCGTCATTCCGCCGGGAACGAGGTTTATATAGGGAGCAAAAAGGCCCATTTCGAGGCTTCCCTCGCGCACGCCATGAAAGATCTCATCGTGGGTTCCATACAGGCCGGTGTGCTTGAAGGTTACCTGGATTCTTCCGTCGGAATACTTGTTGATGAGGTCACAGTAAAGCTGGAAGGAGTCATTGCGGACTTTCTGGTTCCAGGGGGTGCCGAACCGCCATTTGTATTCCGGCTTTTTTTGCGCCTGAGCCGGACTGGGGGGCAAAACCAAAACCCAAATCGCAAAACAAGCCAGGGCCACGATTCCTACGATTTTCATCCATTTTCCTCTTTCCATTGCATTCCTCCTTTTCATTTTTTGGACAGCAACAAGGCTTATAGGTAGGATAAAACCAAAATGTTACTTCCCTCTCACTTCTTCCCTCCAGACATTTCTTTGGCCACTTCTTCGGCGGCCCGAATAATCCGGTTCATATCCTCTTCCGTGTGGGCCATGGAGAGCGCTCCGCCACCGTACATCGTGAACACCCCTTTATTCAGCATACGCAGGCGGAATTCTTTTTCCCGTTTGATCAGGTCGGTTTTGGTTTCCACATCTTCGATGTTCCGTATCGGAACGTCGTTGGATGGTGGAAAGCAGGTGGTAAAGAGGGAACCCACGCCCAGACAGCGGGCAGGAATTCCCCGGGAATGGAAAGCCTTTTCAATTCCCCCCCGAACTTTTTGCCCCTTCATCTCCAGGGCCGGGTAAATTTCCTTTTCATGCTCTTCGAGGTACCGGAGCATTGCTCGTCCAGCAATCATGGAAGGAATCATACAGGAAAAGGTGCCGCCGCCGATGAGCACTCCTTTCCCTTTGGGTAGACCAGCCGTGGGGCTGGCAAGATCCAAAATTTCCTTACGTCCGGCCACTAAGCCAAGGTTCATGCCACCGCCCAGCACTTTGCCCATCGTGCAAAGATCCGGCTTTAACCCATACCGCCCCTGGGCACCGCGCAAAGATAGCCGGCCTCCGGTGATGACTTCATCGAGAATAAAGAGGCCCCCCACTTTCTTTAATTCTCCCTGAACAGCCTCCAGAAACCCATCCCTGGGGGGGATGAAATACTGTCCCACGGCTTCGATCAAGACTCCAGCCAAATCAGATTTGTACTTATGGATGGAAGCGATGGTCCCTTCGGTATCATTAAAAGAGATGGTTCGGGTAAATTCCGTTAAACCGGCGGGCAGGCCGGAACTTTCCGGGACATCCATGGGAGCATGAACGGCAACACTTAGATCATTGTTGGACCCGTGCCATCCGCCCTTCACTTTCAAGATGATATTTCGCCCCGTATACGCCCTGGCCAATCTCACCGCATGCATGGTCGCTTCGGTACCGGAAACGCCAAAACGGACTTTTTCCGCAGAGGGAACGATCCGGCAAAGATCTTCGGCAAAATCGATTTGGTATTCATTCACAATTCCCCAATGGCTCCCCAGGGACATAATTTCCGGTAGGACCTTGGCAATCACCTCGGGCTGGTGACCGAGGATGTGCGAATAGTGACCCATCCACAAATCGATATATTCGTTCCCATTCACATCCCAGATCTTGGAACCCTTCGTCTTTTTAATATATAAAGGGTATGGAGCAAAGTACCGGGGGTTATGGCAAATTCCGCCCGGCATTACCTTTTCCGCGCGGGCGTAGAGTTTTGCTGATCCAGGGGTCTTGGCCATGTATTCTTTTACATATGTTTCCATGATTCTCTCCTAAATTTTAAGCATACTTATTTCTTCTGGGATGGCTCTCTGGCAAAAGCGAGGTTGAGGCTTTTCGGGAATGGGAAGATATTTTGAATCTTCGGTCAAATATCCCAGACACCCACTTTCCTGAAGTATATACTAAATAATGCAAAACCAAGTCAAGATATTTCCATTATTTCCTGGAACCCATAACCTCTTCCAGAGAATGGTACGGCAGGCGCAAAGCATCGGCCACCGCCCAGTACGTAACCTTTCCGTCGACAACATTGACCCCTTTGGCCAATCCCGGGTCATCCAGGATGGCCTGGCGGAAACCTTTGTTGGCAATCTGGAGGGCATATTCGATGGTGGCATTCGTCAGGGCAATGGTAGAGGTTCGGGCCACGGCTCCAGGCATATTGGCCACGGCATAATGAACGACGCCATGTTTGAAATACACAGGATCACTATGGGTAGTCACATGGTCGATAGTTTCGATACAGCCGCCTTGGTCAATCGCAACATCCACAATCACGGATCCCGGTTGCATGGCCTTTACCATTTCTTCCGTCACCAATTTGGGAGCCCTTGCTCCGGGAATCAGAACAGCACCGATCAACAAATCCGCCTTACGCACCCAGTTGGCAATGTTGTAACTATTCGACTTGATTGTGACTACCCGCCCGTCAAACAAATCATCCAAGCAACGCAGGCGGTCAATGGAAATATCAATAATAGCCACCCGGGCGCCCATGCCCAGCGCGATCTTAGCCGAATTGGTACCTACGATTCCTCCCCCGATAATGACAACCTGGGCAGGTTCCACCCCCGGGACTCCGCTGAGCAACACCCCTTTGCCTCCACAATGTTTTTCCAGGTGCTGAGCGCCTACTTGGACCGCCATCCGCCCAGCCACCTCGCTCATGGGGGAAAGAAGGGGCAAGGCATGATTCGGTCCCTCTATGGTTTCATAGGCAATGCCAATCACTTTTTTTTCTAAAAGGGACCGGGTCAATTCCAATTCAGGAGCCAAATGCAGGTAAGTAAAAAGGATTTGTCCTGGGTGAAATAAACCATATTCCGGAGGCAGCGGCTCTTTGACCTTCATGATCATTTCTGCTTTTTCAAACAAGAGTTTCTTCTCAATAATAACCTCCGCCCCTGCCTTCACATAGCTTTCATTGAGAAAGCCACTTCCTGAGCCGGCATTGTCCTCAACCCAAATCGTATGCCCGGCTTTTCGGAGCATTTCAGCGCCAGCAGGAGTTAACGCCACCCGGCTTTCATCCTTCTTTATTTCTTTCACAACTCCAATAATCATCTTCTAACCCTCCATGAATAATTTGATGATCTCGCAAAAAGTCTCTTCGAGC
>Ga0315286_10004035_pt1 | contig 14007 bp, 9 predicted proteins | sample YL17G10_0_MG_FD_205038 | JGI IMG/M metagenome (GOLD analysis project Ga0315286, IMG submission 205038) | Sediment microbial communities from Yellowstone Lake, YNP, Wyoming, USA - YL17G10_0 | ecosystem: Environmental > Aquatic > Freshwater > Lake > Sediment | place: USA: Wyoming | collected... | reverse complement strand
CCCAGCGGCTTGGCCCAGGAGGCTCCTGAGATACGGGACGGCTGGGACGAATCCTGCCAGCACCGCCAGCAACCAGACCAGCATGGGGCGCCGAATCCCGGGGTCGCGCAACGGAAAACCGAGCAAAGCCGCCCCTGCAAGAGAAAGCGTGATCGCCAGAAGAGAGAAGCCCACCACGGGATGGATCAACGATCCCGAGAGGGTGAGGAACGCGGCAAGCACCAGTTCTCCGAGGGGAGTGAAGACCGTGGCGCCCTGCCGGTGCCCTTGCCCGGCAGCGCCCGTGTGCGCCTCAAACCAGCGCCACATGCAGGCGGCCCAGGCCACGTAGACCGCGAGGGCGAGCGAGAAGGGGGTCGAGACTTCGAACTTGTTCAAGAACCAGTCCTGTCCTCCGAGTGAATGAAGGAGGGCGCTGGCCTTCGTGTACGAATACGGGCTGAGGTCGAAGGTGCGTACAATCTCCCGGATCCCGCGGACATCGCCCACCAGCGCCCGGGCAGCCAGGAGCGGCACGAACAGTGTAAAGAGCGCGTTGAATCCCAACGTGACGAAAGCGAGTGTGAAGACAACCCGCGTCTGATGGAACCTCTGAATTGCGTGCACCAGCAGGAGTAGAACAGCGACCAGGGAGAGGACCGCAAGACTTGACATGAAGGCGAGCGGATCACAGCCGGTGCCGCCGGAGACGCCTGCGACCAAACTGTGGTAGACCCAGGCATACTGGAGCTGGAATCCTGCGTACCATGGATCCCGCGGTGGGAGTCCCCACGTCAACAGGGATCGGATGATGGGCGCATGGATCCAAGCGTCGGACGAGACTCGCCACCACTCCGAGAACAGGGGGAAGAGCCCGGTTGCCAGGACACCCAAACCTGCTGCGACGAAAGCGACGTGGCGGGGATCATGGGCAGCCGATTCCTCGATGCCGCGGGCGCCCCCGAGCAGAAGCGCGACGGCGCAGATCAGACCGCTGAGGGCGATGACGACGAAGAAGGCCTGAGGCCACCCGAGTCCCGCCATCACCAGCAGGGCGATGGTGGCTCCGGCGACTCCCGGCGAGAGCGCGAGGGCCGTGCCCACGGTTCCTGTGAGGCCTGCCCGCGGCCTGCAGAGCAGGACGATCGCCGCACCGGGAAGGAGCGCGGCCGCGAGCCCCGCTACGCAGCGAAGCAATGAAGGCAACATCTCAGCCGGTCCTCGCCGTCGGACCCACACGGACCCCACGTGTTCGAAGTCTCACGACCTCCCAAGCCATGCGAAGTGGATCACGAAGCACGTGGACACGGGAGGCTCGATTCGTCGGGCGCGTCGTGATAGGGCACTCGGTGATCCTGAGCCCTTCCTGTTGTGCATAGACCAGCATCTCCGTGTCCCATGACCATCCGGTGCTGCGGATTCGCTCGAGCACGCTGCGACAGCGGTCCAGCCGAAGCGCCTTGGCCCCTGCCTGGTGGTCGCTGAGACGGGAGCCCAGCCAGATCCGCACCCATGCAGCGTAGCCTGCCGTGATCAGACGCCGGATCGAGGACCGGCGCTTCGAATCGGAGCCGATCCGCTTCGACCCAATTGCGATATCGGCCCCCTCCTCCAGGGCTTTGAGCAGGCTGCTCAGGTTCTCGACAGGGATCTCAAGGTCGGCGTCCAGGAATGCGGCCCACTGCCCGTGAGCGGCGGCGAACCCGCGGGAGAGGGCTGCGCCCTTGCCGCGCTCTGCGGCTGCCGGAACTACCCGCACCCCCAGATTTCGTCGCGCGTATTCCGCCGCGACTCCAGCCGTTCCATCTGTGGAGGAGTCATCGCTCACGAGAATCTCGTAGGAGTGCCCCCTGCGGGCCAAGAAACGATCGACCACTTCCAGTGTGGATCCAAGCACCTCTTCTTCATTGCGGCAGGGAAGGATCAGCGAGAGTTCAGGAGTCGTCGCCGCGCCCGGCGCACCTTCGGGGGACCTTGGCTCTGGAACCGCGGGAGAACTCACGGCGCCGGTGGCTTCCCGCAGCTTGCGTGATCGCGTCATACCTGAACACCCTCCGGTTTCGGCTGCGCGCGGAGCCCCCCCCCTCGCATCAAGGCTGCCCTCCGGTGTCCCGGGCGCTGGGCGCTTCACCTTCGGTCCGATTTCGATCCGGAGTCTTGGTGGAGACCATCGCGCTAAGCTGACCGAGGTTCAGTCCTTCCCGAAACAGACAGACTGCGCCGACGATGTTGACCGGGAACCACTGGGTTGCGTGGTAGACGATCGAGAAGGTCAATCCAAGCTCCTTGGGGACGCTGAAGACGAGAAGGGCGGCGGTTCCTGCCCCCTGCAACGTTCCCACGAACCCGGGCGCGCTCGGTGCCATCGTGACCAAAGCGATGGCAACCAACGCGACGATCGATGCCTCCGGCTGGGGTACGGGGATGGCGAGAGAGGAGATGCACAGCCAGACCACGGCCACGATGGCAGCCCACATCACCAGGGAGAGGGCCGCCACAACGAGCAGGTGCGACGCGCGGTTGAGAACGCGAAGACCCTCGCGGAACCCGGTCGCAGCAGAAGCGAAGCGCCCCTTCATGCTCCCTGGAACCAGACGAAGGGCGAGATTGAGGGAGCGCTCCGGGTGCCGATTCCAGATCATGAGGACGACGAGGGCCGCCAGGCCGATCATCAAGACCAACAATGCCACGCTCTCAAGCCCCCCCGGGAAACGGGAGAAGAGCGCAACGACGGCGAAGAGGCCCAGCACGGTGAAAAGGTCGAAGATCCGCTCGACGACGATGCTGGCGAGCGCAGCGCTGCGGCTGATCAAGGCGTTTCTTCCCACCACCATGGCCCGAACCAACTCGCCCAAGCGAGCGGGGAGCAGATTGTTTGCAAAGAAGCCAATCATCGTTGCGGAGAAGAGGATCCCTTGGGGAATCGGCCGCACTCCTTGAAGGAGGAATCGCCAGCGCAGGGCGCGGATCCAGAAGGCCAGGAGGGTCAGGACGACGCACGGGATCATGTAGAGCCACCGGGCTTCCCGGAGTGTTCCGATCATCCGGTCCAGACGGGCGCCCCGTGCTGCGAGGTACAGGCAGACCGCGCTGAACAGCAGCCCAGCGGCGACCATCAGGCGGCGATTCATCTATGTGACCTGCTCACCGGAATTCCTCCCTTGTCCGTAGGGATCCTTTTAGCACGGGGCGCGGAGTGCTGTGAAGCTCTCGATTGTCCACCGACTTCGTAGCGGCAGGAAGGGATTCGCCGGCAGCTGCGTTTCACCAGCCGTCCAGGATCGAACGAACCTCTGGTCCGCGAAAACTCGGAACGCCTGTCCGGGAGGCCGTCTGCCCCACCGTGCTACGATCCCTCGCACTATGCACACACCTATTGTAGCTCTACTCGCCTGCCTGCGCGCAGCCCTGATGCCCCGGGCCGCCTTGGCCCTGGAGAACGCCGCCCTACGCCAGCAGCCGGCGGTCTACCTGCGAACCTCGAAGCGCGCCCGACTCCGGACGAGCGATCGCGTGTTCTGGGTCGCCCTCCGTAGGTTCTGGCCTAACTAGACCCGCGCCCTCGTCATCGTCAGGCCTGCAACCGTAATCGGGTGGCACCGAAAGGGCTTCCGGATGTTCTGGCGGCGCAGGTCTAGGAATCGACCGCTCGGACGACCCCGTATCCCCGGGGAGCACATCGCCTTCATCCGGCGGATCTCGGGTGACCATCCCGAGTGGGGCGAGGATCGAATCGCCGAGGAACTTGCCGCCAAGGTCGGCGTCCTGCATTCGGCGAGCACGATCCGGCGCTACATGGTCCCACGCCATTGTTCGCCTCGGGGCGACCAGAACTGGCGCACCTTCGTCCGCAACCATGCCAAGGAGACTTGGGCATGCGACTTCCTCACCCAGTACACCGCGCTTTTCGCCGTCGCCTACGTCTTCGTGATCATGGAGATCCATTCACGCCGGATCGTCCACGTCAACGTCACGACCAGCCCGACGATTGCCTGGGTGAAGCAGCAGATCCGTCAAGCGACTGGCTGGGATCGGGAGCCGCGTTTCCTCATCCACGACAACGACGGCATCTTCGGGCAGCTGGGCAGGCCAGCGATGATGGAGCGGAACGACAGAACGCGGAGCTATCGCTGCCATTTGGACTACTGGCTGGGCGAGGTGATCGGCATCCAGGGGGTTCCCATCCCGTTCGGCGCACCAAACGCATCTCCCTATGTCGAGCGGTTCATGAGAACACTGAGAGAGGAGGCGTTGGACCATCTCCTCTTCCTCACCGTCGATCACATCCATCGGGTCGTCGCTGAGTACATCCGCTACTACAACGGCGCCCGCCCTTCGCAGGCGATCCACGGGATCCCGGACCCGTACCCGGAACTGAAGCAGCCTCCGCCACGGTCAGGAAAGCTCATCGCCCTGCCTGTCCTCGGCGGCATCCAGCACGACTACCGACTCGGGGCTTGAGGGGACGTCCGCCTACGAGCCTGAGATCCTCCCCTGCACCGACACCACTGCACCCCGCGGGTCGGATCCGCCGACCCGATGCCTGCCGCCGACACATGAGAGTTCCCTCAGATCAGCCTCGCTCGCAGCCGCCGTGACACGACGTCCGGCTTGGGAAGGTCCGGATCGGTCCGGCAGACGCCAGGATGGACTTTTCGCGGAGTACGACGGAAGCGGCCACCTCCCGCACGCGGAAGGTGGCCGCCATGCACTCCTGACAGGGTCGTTCCAAATCAGCGAAGCACGAGGATCTTGCGAATCGGTGCCTCCCGTCCGGCCTCGAGCCGGGCGAAGTAAACGCCCGACGGCGCGCGCCGACCCCTGCCGTCCTGCAGGTTCCACGACACCTGATGCCAGCCCACCGCGTAGTCGCCCTCCGCCAGGACCGCCACCTGGCGGCCCGTGACGTCCGCGATCGTCAGCCGCACCGTCTCGGGCCGCGGAAGGAAGAAGTCCATCTGGGCGATTCCCAGGGTCGCATCGACGCGGGCCCCGAATCGCACCGTCGCCAGTACATCCGACCCCGGGTCGATCGAGGACGGGTTGAGCGCGAGCGGCACGTCGAGGATCAGCCCGGCGTACCGGTCGTAGATGTCCGCGAACACCGCCCGCGCGACCGGAACGAATCCTCCGGATATCCGCGTATACCCGAGCCGGATCTCCAGGTCCACCTCGGCTCCCAGTCCCGAGTCGTCGCTCTCCGCCGCCAGCATACGCTCTGCCAGATCGGTGACGACGTCCGTGCGCGTGCGCATGTTGAGGCCCGTCTGCAGCATGAACCGCGGCCAGTCGACCAGGAGCCGGGCGCGCTCGTGGAGATTCGAGACCGACTCGCGAACCATGGAGTCGAAAACCGGATAGGCGTTCGGCGACTTGCGCGTCATCGTGACCATGCGCTCCGTCTGGCAGGTGACCTCCGGTGTCGGATCCTGTGCCTCCCCGGTGACGCTCCGCTCCATCACCGTGTCCACGGTGCGAACGTCCCATTCGGATGTGGGAATGCCCAGCGCGCCGGCGGTGGCGCCGAGCGCGGCGTTCGCTTCGGTCATCGGCACTGCCGTGCAAGGTGATCCGGTGTGATACGACCGCTCCCGATTCGTGAAGCGGATGTACCCCTCGTCGAAATCGAGCTTGATGTAGCGCGGACCATCGGGGGGGTCGTAGCCCATGATGAGCGACCCGTGGGCGACGATGGTTCCGGGGTCGGAATCCTGCATGGCCAGCGCGACGTCGTGGACCGTCTTCCCGGCCATCCAATCGGGACCGCTCGGGGCGGACAACATGGCCGGCGTGAAGGCCGGCAGGGCCGCGTCCACGATTCCGAGGTAGTAATTGAGTGACTTGGTGCGCGGAATCGGTGGTAGCTCCGGTCCCTCCGTGGCCCAGATCGGGCCGGCCACGCCGGCCAACAGGGCGAAAGCCAGCCCTATCGGGAACACGCTCGACGGATGGATCCTTTTTGCGGTGCGCATGACTACAGCTCCCCCTTTCCCCTGGGATTGCAGCCGCTGATATACTTCGCGCGGTGATGCCGATCCTCGCCGACGCCGGGCGGATCGGGGAACATGTGGTTGTAACGCTCGGAGTTCAGGCGGTCGCGGCTGTCGTTTTCATCCGTTCCGACCACCCGCGCCACGGGACACTGGTCGTGGTTGCCCATGTACCAGGGTGAGCTGTAGAGGTGGTCGACCCACGATTCGGCGATCGAAATCCAGAAGGAATCGTCGGCAAAGCGCCGATAGCACCGGACGAAACCTTCACCGATGTACATGATCCCATGAAAGCCGTCGACCTGATGCAGCCCGTTGAAGGAGCTGTTCCATTCGTTCCACCAGTCTTCGTAGTCCATGCTGTAACAGGATGAGAGGTGCAGGAACTCGAGATCGCCGTCCCCCAGCCGGATGTCCCCCTGGTACGCCGAGCAGTTTCCGTCGCCTTCTTCGTTGAACTTCACGCGGCCCTTCCAGCGGTGATCGTTGACGTCATTGCTACCGTGGAGCCCGGCCATGAAGGCGTCGGGCATCTCCGTGTACTCGACGTCGTTGCCCCAGGGCTGGCGGCTGGGATCGACGAATTGGCTGTCTACGATGTAGCCGTCGTTGTTCAGCCAGCCGATGTCCCAGGCTCCGGCGCCGTGGCCGTCCGGCGGAGCCGCGTCGTTCAGCATCTCGTAGTACCAGGCGCGAACCAGGCGGTCCCAGTCGTCGACCGTGTTGGCGTCGCAACCGCCGTCCCAGGTCGTGATGACGAACGCGGTCACTTCGTAAGTGCCATCGTCCCCCGCGCGCACGGCGGGGGGCGATCCGAGCAACCAGACTGTGAGTGCGAGTACGAGCAGAGCTGGCAGCCGATGGTTGGTATCCACGCTTGAGCCTCCTTCTCTCTGCGGCACGGTTGGGAGAACCACGGCCGGACCGAACGGCCGCTCTTGTCACGTTGGAGACACCGGAACGGGTGGAATCACAGAAGTGGCGGAATAAGGCGAAACGGGGGTCAGGGAACGCGGAGGGCGCCGATCGGTGAGCGCGCGACGACCGCGCCGTTGCGGAGGCCGAGCACCTGCCAGCCGACTACACTCCCGGCAGCGGGGCTGGGGTGAAGATCCGACCACCGCACTCGGCACGTCGTGTCAGCGAGGGCGGGCAGACGGGTCAGCTCGCCAAGATCCTCCCCGAGAAGCACGACCTGGTAGGTGGACACATCCGGGACAGTGCGCCAGCACAACTCCACGCCGTCGGCGCCTTCTCCGTGCGGTTCGACCACGGGGATGGAAACCGAGCCGGTTTCGCGTGAGGGCTCGGTGCCGCGAAGCTGGTCCGGACCGATATCGCTGCGGAAGTGCTGGTACCCTGCATAGAGGCCGATTGCCAGGAGAACCGCGGCGGCAGCGGGAACGAGAACGGGTAGCCGGCCGAGGCCGTGAGTGAGATCCCGGACCCAGCGCTGCAACCTCGAGACCGTCGGGCCGCCGGCCGGCACGAAGGCGCGGGGCGCGAGTCCAGAGGTGCCCGCCGCCGCTCCACGAAACGCTGCCCGCAGGCGCGTTCCCGCGTCCTCCAGATTTGCTCCCGCGGGGACGGAACGGTCCTCGAGCAACTCCTGATAGGTCAACAGCAAGGCCCGGCAGCGGGGGCACTTCTCGACGTGAACGCGTTCCGGCGCGTTCGGCGGAAGGCCCAGGATGCGGCCGAACTCCTCCGGCGGGAAGCAGGACTGACTCATAGGTCTCCGTCCCCCTGCTGCTGGGCACGTCTTTCCAGGGCCGCGCGGAGCTTCCGGCGCCCGCTCTGCAGTACCCCCCGCGCGCCTGACGCTGCGGGGATCTTCAGTCGCCGGGTGATCTCCTCGATGGGCAGCCGCTCCATGACGCGCATCCAAAGCGCCGCCTGCTCGACCGGGTCGAGATGCTGCCGGATCAGATGAAGGACCTCCTGTTCGTCCTCCTGTTCGACCAGCGCGGAATCGGCCGGGGTTGCCTCGATCGCCAGACGATCGATCTCGACCTCCTCGTCACGCACCAGGCTCGGGCGCCGCAATGCCCGGAAGCACCGGTGCCGCATGATCGTGAACAACCAGGAACTGTAGAGGCAGCGGCCTTCGAAAGCGCGGAGGGACTGATAGGCGCTCAGGAGCACGTCTTGGGCAAGATCGCGGGCCGTGTCGTGGTTGCCGACACGGCGGCAGCACCACAGATAGACCCGTTCCCAGTAGCGCTCGAAAAGCTCCTCCGCGGCGTCGCGTCCGGCCTCGCCAGCCGGATCTTGCTGATGGCGCCGGACCAGCTCCTCATCCGTTGCTTCTGTCGGTCTCCGCTCGCTCATCTACTTGGAGTCACTTCCCAGAGTGGAATCAAGACGATCGACGCGATCTTCGCCACAAAATCAGTCCCACCCCCCCTAGGACCGCAACCACCGCCGCCGGCCGGAGCCACTTCGAGGCCGTCCATCTGCGTTCGAGCGGAATCCCGGTTCCTTCCTCGCCGACCAGCACGAGCCCGGCCCAATAGAACGGGTGGCGGGTCCTCGGATCGTCGCGCACGGACATCTGCGCCGCCCGCAGCGCCTCCCCCACCGGTCGCCCCTTCGCCAGCGAGGCGTAGAACGCACGCACCAGCCGGGCTGTGACGCGATCGCTGACCGGCCACAGGGTCGCCACGACCGATGGCACATTCGCCGCGGCAAACGCCGACGTCAATCCCAAGACGCCCTCGCCCGACACGACCCGTCCCCCGGCGGATTCGCAGCCGGCCAGGACCGCCAGGCGGGCGGGCAGACGCATTCTCGCGACTTGCTGCGCCCGCAGGTGGGGGAGTCCGGACCGCCACGGATGCACGTCGTCGATGCGCACGTGGGACGCGAGGTGGATGATGTCGCACCGGTCCAAGTCCCCGACCCACGATGCCGTATCCTCGCCCCCAGCGGCCTCGCGCACCTGGACCTCCCGGAACGACCGGCGCAGCCACGCGACTTCGCCCCGCGCACCGGGAAGAATCTGCCTCCATGCGCGCGTCGCCAGGCCGGGTGCCGCCGTCGCACCGGAATCGGCCATCTCTCCCCCGAGGACCGCGAGGATCCGCGCCGGCGGTTGAACCATGGGCATCGGCATCCTCTGCGAACGCCGATCGCGCAGCATCGTGGCCGACGGTACTCTCGTGACTCTCTTCTGAGCCAGGAGCGGCTCCGCCGTTTCGGACGGGTCCGGCGTGGAGGGCCACGGCCATGCCTCGACGGGAATGAGGTTCAGGTAGCCGTCGAGTGCGAGGATGAGGCGCGCATGGGACTGGAGCAGATCCACCACGGGGGCGAGGAAGAGCGCGGAGAGATGCCGGCCCGCCGCCTCGAGCAGGCGGCTCTCTTCGGTCCGCGGTCGCTGCCATCGCGAGCGGGGGGGACCCGGGCGGGTCGCCACCAGGTCCCGGTAGCGCCGCAGCATCTCCTCCAACGCTTTCAGATCGTAGGGGATTCTCACGGCGCGGCACTCCGTCCGCGTCACCCCGAAGAGGTAGATCCCGTCATTCCCGACGAAGATGTCGAGGAGGAGTTCGTCCGTGTCCAGGCAGCGTTCCTGGAGCTCCGCCACGGTCACTGAACCACGGATCACCGCGGGAGTGGCGCCCGGTCCCGCGACCGAATCACCCTGGACCGAGAAGGCACCCAGCATCCGCTCGCGCAGTGTGCGGGCCTTGAACCGCTGCAGGGCATCGAATGCGGCACGCGCTTGCACCGAAGGTGGGGAGGCAAGCGTGTCGGCCAGGATGTGGCGGGCAAGTTCCGTGTACAGCCGGCGCCCGTCGTTCGACAGCTGCTCGCGCCACCCCGGATCGCGGATGCGCGTCCGCTCCGACTCCCACGCGTCGACGGCGCGCTGGAGACAGACCCAGGCGCTATCGGTGCGACCGAGGAGGTCTTGGCAGACTCCCTCGTAGGTAAGCGTACCGACGAGAAAGCTGAGTCCGAGCGCCCTCCCCATGCTTTCCGCCCGCCGGAAGTGGACCAACGCGTCGGCGGGTCGGTCCATCCAGAGCAGCAGGCCGCCCTGCATTCGTTCGGCGTTGAAGAGATCCTCCGGGCTGACGCTGTTGCGGATCGGCGTGAAGCGATTCTCGAGCAGAGCGAGCCCCGCCGCGATGCTGTCCCGGAAAGCGAGCGTCTCCGCCAGGCCGACGAGGTTCCGTGCCCGCTGGTCGGGGGACGCCTCGTCGGCGAAGCGCATCGCCTCGCGAAAACACGTCGCCGCCTCGCCGTACCGACCCCGCTCCTTCCCCACGATGCCCATCTGCGTGAGGATCCCGGCCTGCGCGCTGCGGTAGCCGGCCTCCTTGCACCGGCGCCGGGTTTCATCCAGAAGCGTCCAGGCCTCGTCGAATTCACCCATGTAGGTGTGCGTGATCGCGAGGTTCATCGCTCCGGTCACGCTCCCCGCGAGGTCCCCGTTTCCGACCTGCAGATCGAAGGCCTGTCGATAGAGGGTCACGGCGTCCGAGGGGTCGCCGTACGTGAACTCCAGGACGCCGAGATCGTTCAAGGCGCGCGCCTCTCCGAAAGGATCACCGAGCGTGCGGCTGCCTTCCAGGACCCGCTGGTAGCACAGCCGGGCGCCGTCGATATCGCCCCGGATCTGCCGGATCTGTCCCAGCCCCTGGCGCGCCATCAGCTCGAAGACGAGATCACCTACCTCGGTGAAGTTCCGGATCGCCTGCTCGTACTCGGGTTCCGCCACCTGCAGTTTCCCCGCCACCAAGTCGCCGTACGCCAGCAGCAGGGAACCCTGCCCTTCGTGAAAGCGATCGGCTCGCCTACGCGCCAGATCGATGAGCCTCTGCGCGTGGATGCGCGCTTCGGGCATCGCCCCTTCCAGCTGCGCGGCGACGGCGAGCCAGCGCAGCGCCTGGCTGATCGCCAGTGTGTCGCGGAGGGTCGTTGCGATCTCGAGCGCTGCCGTAGCGCTGGAGCGGCCGGGCTTGGGTCGCCCGACGAGCCCGTGAAGGCGCGCCAGGGCAAGGAGGACCTTCAACTCCTCCTGGCGTGCCCCCTGAGCGCGTGCCGTCAGACGCAGCGAATCGAGGAAGCCCGCGGCGGCGGCGGCCTTGTGTTGGACCAAGAGGGAATCCGCCTGGGCCAGGCACGCATCGAACCCAGCGTCTGCAGCAGCGTTGACGACGCCGACGATCAATAAGAACAAGAAGAGCAGGTGTCTCATTCGCATGGCACCCAACTCCCACCATGATCACCGCGCATACCACTGCGATGCTAGGGGGTCAGAGCCACGATCGTCCACACATCATCCGATCGAGCTTCGCACTTCGGAAAGGACGTAGCGCGCGGCGTCGGGGGTGATCCCTCCTACTCCGGCAGCCACTTGAGCACGTTGACCAGCTTCTCGCGATAGCCGCGCAGCGCGTCGCGCCCCTTGTCGGTCAACTGCAGCAGCGTGCGAGGCATCTTCCCCACGAACGTCTTTTCCACCGCCACGTACCCGGCCGCCTCGAGCTTCGCCAAGTGCGAAGAGAGATTGCCCTGCGTGAGTCCCGTCTGACGCAGCACGTACAGGTAGTCCGCACGCGTCACGACGGCCAGACACGCAAGCACCATCGGGGCGGCGGCGACGGACGAGGACGGCGAAGAGGGCAGAGAACGGTTCGTAAACCGTCCTGTCCGGGGAGCCGAGAAGATGTGCCGCGAACTCACAGGGTACTCGCGGGCCCCGGGTCCCACACAGCCTACGCGCATGCCGAGCGTCTGAGTTTCCCGGAGAAGAAGGACGATCGCCCTCCTACCCGGGGCGCGATCGTCCTCCCAGCCAGGAGTCATTCCATTTTAACGAACTACCAGGATACGATCCGTTCTCGCCTTGCCGGACAACGAGGCTCGGGCCAGGTAGACGCCGGCCGGCACCGCTCTCCCTCGATCATCGCAGCCGTCCCACTGCCAAACGTGGTTCCCCGCGTCGACCACGGCATCGATGAGCTGGCAGATCCGACGACCGGACGCATCGACGATCCGGATATCCACATTGTCCCGCCTTGGCAGCCACAGATTGATCTGTGAGGCGCCTCGGCTCGGATTCGGGAAGATGCTCAGAGAGCGATCGATCGACGCATGGTCTCGCTCCGCGACGTCCTCGGAGGTGCACTGTGTCGGCAGAATCGCAAACCCCGACAGGCCATTCGCGACATGGCAGAACCCCCCTGCCGTAACGACGCTGTAACCGTACCCCAGACAATGCAGGTTCCCCACGAGGTTCGGCGCCGAGGGATCCGAGACGTCAATGACTTGCACTCCCGCGGGGCCGTCGGCGACATATGCAATCCCATCCAATACCGCCACGCCATTGGCGCTACCCGGCGTGTCGAGGCCGCCCACGATCTGCGGCGAGAGAGGGTTCGCAACATCGATGACTTGGAGGCCGGTGCTAGCGTCGGCGACATATGCATTCCCGTCCACCACAGTCACCGCGTAGGCGGCCCCGGGCGTATCGATCGTGCCCACGATGTGTGGCGAGGCGGGGTTCGACACATCAATGACCTGGAGGCCCGCAGCGTCATCGGCCACGTAGGCGTAGCTCCCTGCAACCGCTACGCCCCGGGCAGTCCCCGGCGTGTCAGTGCTTCCCAGGATGTAGGGGGATGCGGGAGCAGAGATGTCAACCACTACCAATCCCGAGCCCCAGTCAGCCACGTAGGCACGGGTCCCCGCGATGGCCACGCCGTTGGCCATGCCCGGTGTGTCGACAGGCCCCCCTTCCAGATGCGGAGAGGCGGGATTGGAGATATCGGTCACTTCGAGACCTGACGCACCGTCCGCGACAACCGCATAGGAACCGGTGATCGCGACCCCGCGCGCTCTCCCGAGCGTGTTGTAGGTTCCCACGATTTGCGGCAACTCAGGATCGGAGATATCGATCACTTCCAGTCCTAACAGATCATCGGCGATGCAGGCGAGGTTGCCGACCGCCGCTACGCCGTAAGCCGTACCCGGCGTGTCTGTGCTTCCTACGACTGCCGGGGATGCGGGATTCGAGACATCGACTACCGAGAGACCCGCATTGTAATCGACCACGTAAGCGTACGCGCCCGAGACCGCTGCTACCCACCACCCCATGCCGGGGGTATACACCGCTCCCACCAGCTGTGGTGCGGTTGGGTCGGCAACGTCGATCGCTTTCATTCCCTCACCCCAGGTGCTGGTGTAGTAGTAGGCACCGACCACCTGGCCCCCCAGGGCATTCCCCTCCGTGTCCAGGCTTCCAACGACTACTGGCTGCGAGGGCTCCGAGATGTCGACCACCTGCAGTCCCCCGGGACCGGCGGCCACGAAGGCGAAGCTGCCAGCCAGCGACACGCTCCAAGGCTCACCGGGGATGACGGTGCTCCCTACGAGCTGAGGAGACGCGGGATCCGAGACGTCCACCACGTTGAGCGCCCCCAGGTTGTCCGGCACATAGGCGAAGTTCCCGGTGACCGCGAGGCTGTACACGACGCCCAGAGTGTTCAGGGTTCCCACAACCTGCGGGGCGGTTGGATCCGAGATGTCGATCACGGTCAGGCCGGCGTCCACATCCGCCACATATGCATGCGTGCCCGACACAACGACGTCCGAGGCGATGCCCGGTGTCGGCGTGCTCCCGACGAGCTGGGGAGATTCCGGATCCGAAATCTCCACTACCTTGAGCCCCTCGTCCGAATCTGCGACGAATGCGTAGTTCCCCGCCAGCGCCACGCCCGACGCTCCCGAGGTCAGCAGGCTGCCGACGATGTAGGGAGAGGTCGGGTCAGAGACATCGATCACCTCCAACCCCGACGGGCCATCCGCCAGGTAGAAGTAGATTCCCGCTAGGGCTCCACCGTAAGCCTGCCCCGGCGTGTCCACTCCCCCGACGTAGTGAATATAGTCACCATACGCGACACAGTCGGCCGCGGCGGGCCGGCTGACTCCCGAGAGACCGAGAACGAGGACACCGAGGATCAGGGGCAGTACGCCCAGGACAACTCGGCCCCGACAGGGGTTCGCATGCACCCACCGAAGCGCG
>Ga0315286_10004034_pt1 | contig 14008 bp, 11 predicted proteins | sample YL17G10_0_MG_FD_205038 | JGI IMG/M metagenome (GOLD analysis project Ga0315286, IMG submission 205038) | Sediment microbial communities from Yellowstone Lake, YNP, Wyoming, USA - YL17G10_0 | ecosystem: Environmental > Aquatic > Freshwater > Lake > Sediment | place: USA: Wyoming | collected... | reverse complement strand
GGAACGTGGGGAAGCCACGACGGGCGGGAGCAGTACAACTCTCAGGACTTCAAGCTCTACGCCGACCTCACTGACTTGCCGGTCGCCCTGAGAACTGGGCGTTGGTGGCAGTTGCAGATGATGCCGAGAAATGCGGGGAACGGAGGGTCTGCTGGATTCAACCTCGGGAATTTCGAGTTCTACGACATCAACGGGAAGCGCCTCGGCATCAGCCGAAACAACTGGACCGACCGGTACCTCGACAACGCAGACTTCTTGTCGAGCCACATCAACCGATGCGACTTCATTCAGAGCGCCTACAACGCTGGTGGTCCCGCTGCTGGCTTCAACGGCAACGTTGATCTTGGCGGGGCCAACGGGGACACGCTGACGTTGACGACCGGCGGAAACAAGTTCCTCGGGTTCCAAGTTCGCACTTCGATGACTCCTGCCGACGGAGTTTCGACTATTGCGACGGGCAACTTCAGCTCGGCGACAGCCCAGTTCACCAAATCGGACGTGGGTCGTATTCTTCGAATCACGTCCGGCGGTGACACGGGCAACTACCGAATCAACACTTGGACCTCCGCCACGCAGGTCACGGTGGGTCCTCCTTCGGGAATCGGATCCACGTCTTTCGCGGGGTCTACGCTTGCCGCGTTCACCATCCATGAAGGTATTGCGCTTGGTGGTGTCGCGCCGGACCGCCTTGTCTTCTTGGATGACCAGTCGAACCGCGAGTACAGCATTCTCACAATGAACAACGCGATGGACTCAATCACCATCTCGGAGACTCGGCAGACTGCCAGCACCAACAGGCAGTGGGAGATCCGTCGTCCTGCTTTCGACACCGCCTCGTCGAGTGTGGACTCGACCAAGCTCGCACGGTTGGTTCGTCCGGCGGCCACGTATCCGCTTCAGGTTGGGGACATCGCTCACGACAGCCGAGGGGCCCTCAGGTTCTGGACCGACGACATTGGCACTGGAAACCAGAGAGCAGACGGAGCCACCGCGGCCAGCGTCGTCTTCACCGGCACCGGGTTCTGCAAGGACGATGAAGGCCGTCTGCTCAACATCGTCTCCGGCACGGGCACACAGGCGAACAACGGCCTGTACCGGATTCTCACATTCACGAACTCCACGACCGTCACCTTGGCTTCCGCCTACGTAGGCTACCCGACACCTCCGGTCCTCGCCAACCTCATCGCCGATGCGGGGCCGGTGACCTACAAGGTCTTCGGAGACCGGCGTTACAAAATCACCAAGCAGGTCACGACGCTGAGGGCTTGAAGCGTGCCGCTTTCAACCATCAGCCCCATCACCTTTGAAGGTCAGCCGCAGGAGCTTTCCTCCTTCCTGCGCGCTGGGGTTATGTACGTACTCTGGCACTCGCCGGTCACGGACACGGGGCAGAAGCGGCTGCACTGGAAGCCGCACACGGCTGCTGACTTCACCGAAATTACTCCCGACCTCATTGCCACGTTCAAGAATGTGACAACGCTCTATCACCCGTCTTCGGATCAGCTTCTGGTCGTATGGGAAGATGGGGCCGCCATTCCGGGGTCGGTGAATGGGAGTATCCTGAGCGCGCGGTTCAATGTGGTTACGGGCGCTCTTGTTTCCGGACCCACGACTCTGTTTCCCGGCTCCCAGGCGAAACTCAGCTACCGAACGGTCGCTGGAGATCAGTTAGCGCTCTACTATTTGACCGCCAAGACCGGCGGTGTCTACGGACGACTCAGTCTCGATGGCGGCGTGACTTGGCAATCGGGCGAACCCCTTGTCACAGGACAAGTCGTGGGAACCCAGCTGCTCGAAGTCGTTCCGTATGACTCAGGGCACGTCTCCATCGCGCAGTTGGGAAGTGACCCGAGAAGCCTGTCCGAGATTGGGATGTTCCAACGGACGCGGCCCCTCTCTTCCATCGTCAAAATTACTCCGGGAGAAGTCGGGCACCCTCTTGACGGGGATACCCTCGCCCTCTGGCGCTTGGACGAGGCCGGGACTACGTGGGCGGACGCTACGGGAAACTTCCCGCTAACGCAGACGGGCGCTCCTGCGAGCGTTGTCGGGCGCGTTGGGAACGCGCGGAAGTTTACGACTTCTGGTCAGTATGCGCTTGGAGCTTCGACCCAAGCGGCGCGGGACGCCATCAACGATGGTGAGTTCACCATCGAGTTCTGGTTCTTCTGTTCCACCGCCGATTTTGCTGGAGCGCCCAGCACAGGGATTCTTTTTGGTCTTCAGGGCGACACAGTCAGTGGCATCGCCCAAAACGCTTTGTACCAAGTCCTGATTGCCAGTCCGTCTCGCCAGATCATCCAGACATCGCAGTCTGGAGCGAACGTGTCCCAATTCGGCGTAAGTGGAATGTTCGCTCCCTTGGACACTTGGAGCCACTTTGCGTGGCGCTCAAAATCCGATGGAGCCGGAACGTTCAATTGGGACGTATTCATGAACGGAGTGTTTTTCGGACAGCGAACCCTGCGGGTCGCCCCCGGCGGTGGAAGCGCGGCTCAGTTTCAAATCGCAGCGGGACTCAATTTCGGCGTTGCGCCACACGCGACTCTCGACGACATTCGAATCAGTAAGGTGGCGCGAACCGATGCTGAGATTCTTACCGATGCAACGGGTCGGCCTTTTGACTTGATTGTTGGCGAGCCCTCGAAGTTCGACAACACGACTCTCATTGACAATCTGCGTGGCGGACTCGTACTGGCCACCGACAACTCCAAGCTCTATCACCTCGACGGTGTGCAGCAGGGGGTGTCCGATACCTACGGCGCGGTCACTCGCCTTTCTGTTGTAGGCACCGTCGTCGCGGAAGTCGCGACTGCGGGTCCAACAGGCAACGGCGACGACCTCAATACCTACACGCTCATTCCCTTTGCGAGCACGCCGAACGTTGACTTGCCGGGAGCTTCGTTCGCGGTCGGTCTCGCCGTTTCGAGCACGCACGGCTACGTCGCTGAGTACGCCGACAACTCCGCCACGCTCGGGCAGCTCATCGTGGTGGACCTCTCCAGCGGCTCCACGGCGACCGTCTTCACTGGGGTGACCGCTGTCCGTGCTGTCGAGACTGCGAACTTTCTCTCACCTGTTCGGATTCTCGTTGCCACCACAGAGTCCGGTGTCGAGCGCCTGCGCGTGTATCACCAGAACGCGTTGGCTCCGCCGCTCATCGCTAACACGAAGCTTCCCGCGCGCGTGAATGCGCTCACGGCCATTCCGCATCCGACGAACGTGACCGGGCTGCGCTTGCTTGTTTCGATGGTGGACCGGTTCAACATCTACGACTACGTCTCCGCGTCGGTGCCGCTTGTCCTCGTGGACAGCTACCGGTTCTCGGGCGGCGGTCAGTTCTTCAAATCGGTGGTCGCGGCGAACGGGAACATCGTCGTTGCCGCTGGCAACGCTGGAGTGCTGGTGCTGAATCCGACCGGTAAGGTCAAGGCCCAGATTCAGGTCACAGGCAAACCTGTGGCGGAGTGGAAGCCGAACACGGTCTACACGCTGGGGGCTCTCGTCAAGCCGCGCGCCCGCCACCCCTTCGTTCGCAACAGGCTCTACTTCAAGGTCACGAACGTCGGGGCGGGGACTGGAACTTCAGGTACGGACGAGCCCGCGTGGCTCTCTGCGGGGATTGTCTACGACCCCATCCTTCCGCCAACCGCCGGGAACACGAACAGCTTGCAGTGGACTTCTCAGGGGGTCATGGACGGGGTTGTTACCGACGTGGCGCTTGACGAGACTGCGAGGCGAATCTTCGCGGTCGGGGTGGCTGGTGGAGACCTTGGGACGGACGGTCGCGTGTGGGTTCTCGACGCCGGAGGATTGATTCAGGAATTTGGACACGCGCTTGACGCGAACACCCTCGTGCTGTGGCGGATGGACAATCTCGGCGGTCCAATGGAGCCGGACATCTCCGGGAACAACTATCACCTCACCTCAGTGCATGATTCCTCTTCGATCGTGGGCCGCGTCAGCGGTGCCAGACACTTGACGGGCGCGGCCTCTACCGGCCTCTGGTCTGCCGCCGCACCTTCCGCCATCACTCCTCTTCACGGAGAGATGACCGTCGAGGCATGGATTCGCACAAACGGTTCGACTGTCGCCTCCCCTCTGGTCACCTTCCGAGTGCCGGGAGGCATCTCCTACCCGACCCAAGATCCACTCGTTGAGTTCGGCCTCAACTCGCCCAACAGCCTTGGGTTCGTTCTCTACTTCGGTGGAGCCCCGAGCTTCAACGTCTGCACCACTCCCGGAGGGTCTATTCCTCTCGGAGTTTGGACACACGTTGCCGGGAGAAAGAGACTGAACGGTGCGGGTCCGAACTACGACATGCACATCTTTGTGAATGGTGTTCAGGCGGGACAGCTCCTCAATGTTCCCGGACCCGGCGTTGGAGACGGGAATGATACCGGAGGCGCTTGGGCTGTCGGCTCCACGTATCCCGGAACTGGACCCTTCTCTGTTTACGCGAACGTAGATGTGGACGACGTTCGCGTTTCTAAAGTAGCCCGCACCGACGCTGAGATTAAGGCGTCGTCACTTCGAGCACCCTGATGGCTGACCTGTTCACGAGCCTCGTAGCAATCTCTCCGAACCAGTCGAAGGTTGGTGGGAAGCAAGCCGAGCGCACGCCCGGAACGTCTCCCCAGATGAAGGACGGCATCTGGAACGAGCGGGCGACTGCCGCAGCGGGGAGTTTTCCTGCTCAGGGCCACCTTCTCGACGCCAACACAGTGGCCTTGTGGCGGTTCAACGTCATCGGTTCGGGGCCGTCGGGAGTGATACCGGACGAGACCGGGAACTACCCGCTGACCAATACCGGTGGGTACTGGGACACGGGTCTCGGGCAGAACGGAGTCGCTCCTCGGGAATCACAAATTGGTTTTGGGGCCTACCGAGGGGCTTACGGCAGCACCGGTTCGCTCCCTCTACTGAGCGCAGCAGCCCCTGCGGCTGTGACGGCTCTTTCAGGAGAGATGACTGCGGAGTTTTGGGTCGCGCAATTTGGTATCAACTTCACGCAGGGCACCATTATTTCGTTTGCGAACGGAACGCAGGCCGTATTCGAAATTGTCTTGCCGAACTCGGGCAACATCGAAGTTCTCTGGAACGGCGCTGGCAATGTGAACGTCTCCTCCAGTTCTTATTTTGGAGACGGCGCTTCTTGGGCGCACCGTAACTTTTCGTGGGCGCATGTCGCGGTCAGGCGACGCTTTACCGGCGGCGTTTGGTTGCTCGACTTCTTCACCAACGGTGCTTTCCGCACCACCATTAAGAGGACGGGTGGTGGCGGAGGAGTGCCCCTGTGGGCTCCCGGTCCCTTCATTGGGGCTCCTTATACTTTCCGGCTCACTGGTGGGGCGATCAACATTGGAAACGATGTTTTCCAAGGGATCTTGGACGACGTAAGAATCAGCAAGGTCGCGCGCACAGACGCGGAGATTCTGGATTCTTACCACCGGGGCTTCGCCGATGGCTTCATACCCGTCGAAGGAAACGGCACCGGACACATCCTCGACGCCAACACTCTGGGGATGTGGCGACTGGACGAAACGAGCAGCGCTAGCGCCGCGCTCGATTCCTCTACGAACGCACTGAGTCTGCCCGTCAAAACCGGGACGACCTTTCCGCACGGCAATCTCATCAACCCTCGGGTCAAACCGGGCCGCATTGGAGGCGCACGAGAGAGCGCTAAGACTAACGGCTTCAACGCTCTTCCAGCAGGTGCGCCGGGAGCGAACATCGTCGCTGCCCTCGTGGCCGGGAACGTAGACGGTGCTGGTTACACGTATGAGGCTTGGGTCTGGTGGAATGGCAACGACGGGTTGACGCAAAATGGGCATCTCTTCGCCGTTCACGAGGAGGTCACCGGGTTTGGGCAGAACGACTCCGGGCCGCGCTATTCGAGGCTCTTCATTCGTGTGGATTCGCTCATCCTCCACGAGGAGTGGGGTTCCGCGTGGGACGGCTCCTTCCTCACCGTCACGTCGTCTCCGAATACCGGGTGGACCATTCCGCACGATGGGTGGAACCACATTGCTTTGGTCCACCGAGCTGTGGGCGGAAGCGTGTTCATCGACAGGTTTCTCAACGGAGGGAGCAAAACTACTAGCGGTCCCCACGCCAAGATGGCCGCTGTCGGGGCTTCTCCTTCCACGGGATTAAACGTCGGCTTGGGGTACCTGCACTACAACCCCACCATCTTCAGCGGTGGAACGACCGGCAACATCTCGTTCAATGGGTACATTGACGATTTCCGCTTCAGCAATGTGATCCGCTCCGATGCCGAGATTCTGGAGTCCTACAACCGGGGGAAGGAAGTTCCCCGTGTAGCCGCAGTTGTTCCACTGACAAGCGAGTTGTCCGGCTACTGGAATCTCAATACCAACTCCAACGACTCGCTCGGGCTCTCGAACGGAACGGACGTTGCCGTCACGCATTTGATTGGCGACGCCAAGCTTGGAGCCGGTGGCGGCGGGTTCAACGGCACCACGAGCAACGTGGTGCTGCCCAGCACGAATCTCATGCCGCCAGCGCATCTCTCTGTGTCCGCGTGGGTCAAAACCACGGCTTCGGGGTACAGGGAAATCCTCAGCATCATGAACGAGACTGCAACCGTGTATTCGGGGTTTGAACTCCGAAAAGACAACAGCAACACCTTGGCGCTCTACCTCTACAGCGGCGTGAATCAGGTGTACGGATCAGCTATAGCCACCGGAACGTTGCTCACTACCGGAGCGTGGACGCACGTTGCAGCAACTTACGATGGTACCTACATTCGGCTCTACATCAACGGAGTCGCCAACACCGTAGCCCTCTGGACTGGTGGATTGGGGTACGGAATCGGCGTGAACGCGCGAATCGGCGTAAACGCCGGGCTCATAGACTCTCTGTACTGGTTGGGCTCCATCGACGAAGTCGGCCTCTGGAGCAGAGCCTTGAGCCAAGCGGACATCACCGCCCTCTACAACGGAGGGGTGGGGCTTTCGTACCCGTTCTAAGAACCTATGGGCAAATCTTTCTCAGGCTCCTCCGGCAAGAACTCGACGCCCGCTACGGTGCTGAACGCCGTCGTGGAAGCCCGGTTCGTGCGCGCAGCCGCGTTGAACAGCATCATCAAGGGCGAGGTTCTCAAGAGCGCTGCTCTGAACGCCATCACGTCCTTGTTCGCTCAGGTAGACCTCGGAGCCGCCCTGAACGCGGTGCTCATCAACAGCACGCTGCATCTCGGCTTGATGTCGTACTTCAAGCTCGATGGGAACTCGATTGACGTGCTCGGCGCGAACACCGGCACGGACACCGCCATCACGTACTCGGGTGCGAACGGTAAAATCGTCAGTGGGGCGGGGTTCAACGGGACGAGCAGCTTCATTGACCTCGGCTCTGCGAATCTGAATCTCACTCAGATGTCGTTCTCGGCGTGGGTGAAGGTTCCGAACGCCTCGAACTACTACATGATTCTGGTGCGGGGTCCGAGCGGCGGAGCTACGTATGAATTCAGGTTCGAAATCACTACTGGAGTGTTGAACTTTATTTCTGGAGCCACACTCATCGGTTCGGTCGCCCCCGGAGTCGGTGCGTGGCACCACGTCTGCTTCAGTCGAACGTCAGGCAACGCGGTTGTCATCTACATCGACGGCGTTCAGCGAGGATCTGGGACCGTTGCGGCCACACCCAGCCTCCCATCTACGTCAACTTTCATCGGTAAGAGGAATGACGGGTTTTTTCTCAGCGGGTCCATCGACGAAGCTGCGATTTGGAACCGCGTCCTCACTCTTGCGGAAGTTCAAGAGCTGTACCTTAGCTCTGTAGGCAACCAGTACCCGTTCGGCAACGTTGCTCCGTTGACCGCGCTCGCGAAGTTCTACTGGAAGCTCGACGGGAACGGGACGGATTCGGTCGGCGCGTTCAACGGGTCGCCGACCAACACGTCCTACGGGACGGGGAAGCTCGGCAGCAACGGAGTCGTTTTCACAGGGGGCTCGTCTCCGACCATCACGGTCGCAAGTCCAACCCTCACCACGACCTTCACCGTCGCGATGTGGATTTTCCCGACCTCGGACACCACCGCCGGGCTCATGGTGGAGAACAGCAACGCGCACGGGTTTTTCCGTAACGCGGACAAGAAGCTCGGTTGGTACGACCCCGGAGCGGGATTCGTTCAGTCTACCGGAACTACGCCGCTCAACGCTTGGTCTCACGTCGTGGTGACTCACGACGGTACGACCGTTCGGTTCTACATCAACGGCGCGCTGGACCCGTCTTCGTACGCTAAGGCCGCCGTCAACTTCACTCCGATTCGCGTGGGCTCTGACCAGTTCGCCAACGGCTTCGTCGGGACCATCGACGAGGTCGGCGCGTGGTCGCGCGTGCTCACCGCGACGGACATCACCGCCCTCTACAACGCTGGCGCAGGCATCCAGTATCCCTTCTAGGAGAACAACATGGCCGCAATCGTCACTCTCAACGAGCACAACACCTCAACACCGGACACCCGCACCGACAAGACGAGCGGTACGGTTCGGTGTCGGACCAGCGACAGCGCGGTCGTGGACATCAACAACCCCATTCAGAAGCCTGCTCCCGCCGCCTTTGCTCGTAGCTTCGAGAAGTGGCTTCAGCTCCGCATCGGGGTGACTGGACCCGGCGGGGTCATCAACAACGTGCAGTTCTACACGACTGGCTCGACCGGTGGCGGTGCCTCCGTCTTCATCCGGACTACCAATCCGACGGTGTACGCGACACCCGCCATCCCCGCCAACGATGCCGCAGGCACGAATGCGACGACGTTCACCACAGGCGCGCGCAAGGCGCTCGGGGCGGGTCCGTACAGCTCCATCAACACGAACATCGGAGATTTCGCGGTGCTCTGGATGACGCTTGACGACACGGTCGCGGCCCCTCAGAGTCCGACTTCGAGTCTGAACCTCTTCATTTCCTATGATGAGACGTGACCGTGAGGTTCATCGCGCAGCTTTTGGACGGGCGGATTCTCACGGAGGCGGACGTTCCGTCCGTGGCTCTACTTCCGCTCGCCGAGGTGGTGGAAATCTCGGTTCAGAGCGGGGAATCCCCGCCCGTGATGCTGCGAGCTGACGTGGCGGCGGGCGAGCGGGTTCACTACTTCGTGCGGCACACGATGCCCGTCGGCAATCCGGAACTGGCGAAGTTGTCGGTTCCGGTCTACGAGATCCTCAAAGACGAGAAGACTCTCTGTCGGCTATACTGGCACCCCGAGAAGGGGCCTCTCCTGACTTCGCAGGACCTCTACTTTTAGGAGCACGGCATGGCCCGATACTTCCTGCGCTTCCGCCACTCCGACACCGGGCTGACTCCGACCTACAACTTCTTCAAGAAGGCGTCGGATCTGACCGTCGTGACTCCACCCGCCATCGGTGAAGTGGGCTCAGGCACGTACTACTTCGACTACTCGCCCACCTTCGACATCGTTTTCGAAGTGGACGGTGGGCCAAGCATTCCGACCGAAGAAGTCCGGTACATCGCTGACACCATCAGTCCGAAGGATGTCTTCGTCGATGAGCCCACGTCGCAAGTGAAGGACGACGTATGGAACGACACGGTGGACCGAGCGGCCCTCACGAAGGGTGACTACGTCGAGAAGCTGGTCGGGATGGAGACGAGCCTCGCCGACATCAAGGGCGCGGGCTTCGTCACCGGAACCGACAGCCTCAAGATCCTCAGTGACGTTGCGGACGACATCAAAGGCGCGGGCTTCGTCACCGGCACCGACAGCCTCAGGGCGAACAGTGTCAAGGTGGACGCCATCAACATCGAGACCGACCCTGCCAACATCGCCAACGCGGTCTGGGACGCCACCACCACGGGCAACATCACGCCCGGCACGATGGGCGGGCTGGTGGACACCGGAGGCTCGGGCGGAGGTGCGCCTTCGGCGGCAACGAACGCGGCGGCGGTTTGGAATGAGGCTCTCGCTGGGCACGTCACGGCAGGTTCGGCGGGCGTGGCGATGAAGGATAGCTTCAAGATTCTGAAGAACCGCACCAAGATCAACACGACCTTGGACACCCTCACGGTCTACGACGACGACGGTGTCTCCGTGCTCTACGTGTTCAACCTCAAAGACGCGGCAGGAGCGCCGAGTGGCGAGACTCCGTTTGAGCGTGTCCCGTGAGTCTCGTCACCTACGGACTTGGCGCGGCGGGCGGCGCGGCGGTGGTCAACTACGTGATGCGCGCGTTCCACACGGTCTTTCCGACCGGTCATGTCTATTGGACGGTGCCGACGATGCCTGACGCCATCGCAGCGTTCGCGCCGTATCCGCTGATTGAGCTGGTGGACATCGTGGTCATCCGTGAGTACGTCCCCGGACCTTGATCGTTGCTCCTACTGTCGTGCTGAGGTACAAGGCTTGGCGTGGCCATTCCGCGCTTTGAGGTCGCTTTCGGGGCAATCGACGGGTTCAACACCGTCTATTCCGTCTCGACGGGCTATCGCCCGGCCTCAACCGCCGTCTTTCTGAACGGCCAGCTCAAGCGCGCGGACTTCACGGACGGCTGGACGGAGACGGACCCGGTTGCGGGGGTCATCACGCTCAACGAGCCCCCGCTCGAAGCCGATGTCGTCCAAGTCTTCTTCACGGACTCTGGGACGGGCGTTCTGCCGGGGGAGGAGGTCACGCCTCTCCGGGGCACGATAAAGGCCGCAGCGGACCTGCTGGGGCGCTTGCAGCCGATTCTAGAGCTGCGTGGCAAGACCGAGGGGTCGAGCATCTTGAACGGCAGAATGTTGCCCACAGGGTCGATCTCCGCCAAGGTCGCCGAAATCCACCAACTTCGTGGGACACTGGAGATCTGCTGATGAGCCTGCTCCTGCCGGAAAACTCCATCGAGGTCATTCGCGGCACCTCGAAGACCTTCGAGCTGACGGTCCGGGATGACGCGGGGGTGGTGGTAGACCTTACAGGCTCGCGCATCATCTTCTCCGTGAAGACCAGTCCCGCCGACCCGCTCCCGCTCATTCAGAAGACCACGGACAACGTCACGCAGGCCGAAATCACGGTCCCGCGCGAAGGCAAGGCACGGATCTACCTCCAGCCGAACGACACTCAGACTCTGGAGGCTCTCCAGTACGTCTTCGACGTTTGGGTCATCCTCACGTCAGGCAAGCGCTTCGCAGTGGTGCCGTCGAGTATCTTCGCGGTAAAGCCCGGAGTCACACTCATCCCGTTGTAGGACCGCACGGTCCTTGGAGGCGCGAATGGCGACCGAGCAGAACATTGGCGCTGAAGCCCTTCGGTTCTTCAGCGCGTCGAGGAGCACCTGATGCCTACGTCCCCAAGGATGGGTTGGCCGTATCCCGCTGAAAACCAAGATCCGTTCTTCACGGCGTTTGAGTCAATGATTGGGGCACAGGACGCCTCGGTTTTCGCGACTCGTGAAGACCGGAACGTCTTGGTGATGGCGGGCGGAACGGTGTCGTTCACCGCACTTTCTGGCTTGCTGTCGTGGACTGCGCCCATCGAGCTGAACTCGGCCGTCTCTGGGTTCAAGTGGAACGTTGCTGTGGACTCGGTGAATCTGGCGGACGGGCAGTACCTGTTCATTCGACTCGCACGTAACCCCATCACCAACACGACGCTCATTGCGGAGGTTGCAAGCGTGTTGCCGGGGAATGACCCTGACAACACCCTCATTCTCGCTCTTCGAAACGGAAATCGAGTCTACTGGCGCGACGGGCGCGTGTTGCTCGACGGACAAGCCGTTCCGTTGTTCTCCAATCCTCCCAGCGGAGGCGGAGGCGTCGGGCTTTCTGGTCAATTTTGGCGTGAGAATGTTGCCATCGCCATCTCGGACTCGGCGAACGCAGCTACACCCAAGGTGATGGGAACGTGGGGAGTGGACTCTGCCGACTACACCTTGAACGGGACGACGAAGAACTTCGAGTTTTGCGTCATCGCCAACGTGGATGTGGGTACGGTGACTGGCGAGGTGAAGCTCTACAATCTCACGACGGCTTCAGATGCGGCCGTTCTGACCTTTGTGGGTCCGACCACCCCCGTGAAGCAGGTCATTCTGGCGACGGTCACAACGTCGGATCATCTCTACGAGGTACGTGCGCGAATCACGGCTGGAGTCGGAACCATCTATGTCCAGTGGGCGGGTCTCCGAATCAACAACGTGGTTGTCTGAGGAGCTGACCTTTGCCCGGCTTGGGTGCTTGTTACAGGTGCGATGCCGTTTGGTTGGGAGCTATGCTTCTCGGAATGGCTTGCGTGTCCCCTGTTGAGAGTCGGCAGTTTCGCCGCGATTACGATCTCGGTCTGTCGATTACACAGATCGCCGTAGCTCGCGAACGTTCAGTGGAGACGGTTCACCGTTGGCTTCAGCTCAGCGGTAGTACGCGGTCCTGCGTTGAAGGTGTCGAGCTGCGTGTCCGGCGCGGATACAAACTAAATCCGAATCCGTACCGAATCTGGCAGTTCGATGAGGGTTTGTTTGAACGAAAGCTCACTCCTGAGTCTGCGTGGTTGCTCGGGTTGGTGTACGCGGACGGGAACGTCAACGGGCAGAGTCGATTGTTGCTTGCTTGCGGTCGGGACAAGGACGTTGCCCAGAAAGTCGTTCGGCTTCTCGGGCACGGGAAATCACCAAAGAAGGAGCGCAATTGCTGGATGGTAGAGGTCAGCTCAGCGCGTCTACTTCGGAGTCTCGTCGCGCTGGGGGTTACTCCGGCGAAGACTTTCACGATGCAGTTCCCTGATGTTCCGGAATCGGTACTTTCTCACTTCACGCGCGGCGCGTGGGAAGGTGACGGCACGATGTATCTTCAGCGAGATGGGACGCCTTTCATGCGCTACGTCAGCGCAAGTGGTTCGTTCGTCTCGATGGTTCGAGACGTGGTGACCGCCTTTGCGTGGCCGCGTCCCGCCAAAGTCGGATTCACCGACAGGTTCAATGGGAGTTTCTCAGTTGCGTATCGGGGACGTGCCGCCCTCGCCCTATCGCATTGGTTGTACTCCGACACGAAGCCGTGGATGCGTTCAGATCGCAAGGTCTCCATCTACACCCGCTTTGGGAGGGTATAGCTACGCCCGGTTTTGGGTACACACCCTTCGGGGACACGGCGTTCGGAGAGTGGTGGTGGTCTCGCTACGTCTTCTACGACCTCATTCCTGCTCTCTATCGAGAGGCGGACGCCGACGGGTTCTTGGAAAAGTTCGCTGAGAGTCTCCGCCCGAGCTTCGACCAGCTTCGCCGCAAGGCGCGCGACTTCGGCGAGATGCGTGACCCCCTCTTGGTGCGAACCGCTGTCTCCGAGCAGCAAACCTTGCGGTTCGGAAAGCAGGTCGTGCTGCGCGGGTCCATCGAACAATCAGGCGTGGACGGCAAAGTCGCGGTGCTCGGAGAGTTCACCGCACCGACCGCGCGCTTCACGGATCTTGATCGCGGCAAAGAGCTTTCCATCAAGCGTTCCAACATCCCCGCCAACAATCGAACGGTCACCATCGTATCGGTGGTTGATCGCTCCACTGTGACGGTCACTCCCCGGCTAGCGCTCGATGCGGGCTCGCTTCGTTGGGACGTTCGTCAAGTCTTCACCGACCAGCAGAACCAGACGACCGTCGAGGTGCGCGGGGGTGGTGCGAATCTGGGCAAGGTCGCGCTCAACTGGCTGGTCAACGACGGCTACGCCTCGTATCCGGTTCGCGATCGTCGAGTCTTTCCGGTTTCGTCCGACGAGCGCTCGCTGCTGACGGAGCGTGAAGGAGACACCAACGGAACTGTCGATTCGCAGGGCCGGTTTCAGACCACGACCTATCAGTTCTCGCAGTTGGACGTAGGCAAGGTTCTCTTCATCGCAGGGTCCATTCTTTCCGCGAACAACGGCAGGTTCGAGATTCACGGTGTGGACAAGGTGTCCCCGACGGACTACCGCGCCGTGTTTTCGAGGCTCGACATCCTCGGAACTGGAGCACTCTCTTCCGGCCTGTTCGACTCCACAGGTACCGTTCGGTACGCGAACCGCGTCGGGAAAA
>Ga0315286_10004033_pt1 | contig 14012 bp, 11 predicted proteins | sample YL17G10_0_MG_FD_205038 | JGI IMG/M metagenome (GOLD analysis project Ga0315286, IMG submission 205038) | Sediment microbial communities from Yellowstone Lake, YNP, Wyoming, USA - YL17G10_0 | ecosystem: Environmental > Aquatic > Freshwater > Lake > Sediment | place: USA: Wyoming | collected... | reverse complement strand
CCCGGCGAACGGCGCCAGATAGAGGCCGCCGATCATGATTGCCGTGTTCTGACCGGTCTGTTCGGGCTGGCTCCTCACGAGCACGAGCGCGGCCGTGAAAAGGACGGAGAAGAGGAGGCCGGCGATGCTCGCCGCCCAGGGCGCCCGAAGCTGGCGTCCTGCCTCCTCGAGGACCGGCATGGCGGGACGGTCGGGACCGTCGGGGGGTGTCGTTGCCGCCTGCACTTCACGATCAGCCATGACCCGTTCCTCTTTCGACCAAGCCGTTGACGACCCACACGGACGGTCCGGATGCGCAGGCGTGCTCCGCGAGAGCGTGCGGCACGGTGATGGTCATGCCGCCGTTCCTTCCACGGGCGCGCCGCGCGCGCCCGCCGGCCCGCCGATCCCCTGGTCGTCGGGAGACCCCGCTCGATCGAGGTCGATGCTGCTCGCGAACGACGCCTGGACCGTGGCGTCGAGGCGCCGGACCTCATCGTCGACGGCCGCTCGGTTTTCCGGGAGCACGAGCTCGCCCAGCTCGTCGAGAAGAGCGCGCAGGCGACGCGTCACCTGGATGCTGGTAGCGCCGTACTCGCGGATCTCGGTGATCCCGAGTGCCAGGAAGTCCGGCCAGGTGCGGACCGGCATGACCACGCCGGTCGTGAGGGTATCCGAGGGGACTCCAGCGGCGGGAGGCTCGGCCGACCCGAGCATCCGCAGGGTCTCCTCGAGGTAGTCGAGCACCTGCACGGCCGTCGTCGGGTCGTTCACCGCCGGCGAGAGGGCCCGAATCGCGATGTCGACCATGACCCGCATGGCGAAGGCGGGATCCTGCTCGATGGTTCGCTCGGCTCCGAGGGCCACCATGCCCGAGAGGCTCTGGCTGGCGGCCATCGGCAGCGTCGACCCATGGACCTCGAGGATCGCCGCTCCCACCGGCACGAAGTCGCCAACTGAGCGGCGGAACACGATCAGGCAGGCGTGGTGGCGGGCAATCGCGGTCAGGCCACGGATGTCGACGGCCTGGATGGTCCCGGAACGAGTCGTGCGCAGGACGAAGGTCGGTTCCGTCGCCGGTGCCCAGGAACCGCCGGCCACGAGGGCGATGTCGGGACGCGCGGCCTCTTCCATCCAGGCCTCGAAGGCGCGACGCCCCTGGCTCGCCAACAGGGCGGCCACCGCCACGGGCCGCATGCGGTGCAGGAACCGGTCGAAGTACAGCAGGAACAGCAGCAGTCCGACCGACAGACCGAGGCCCGCCAGGCTCACGCTGATGTCCGGGACCGAGTCCGGCTGGATCCTGCGGATGACGGCGATGGAGAACATCAGCGTGCCGACCAGCTCCGCCAGAACGAGCTTGAGCCTGCCGTCGCGGTACCACAGGCGCATATAGCGAGGGGAGAAGATGCCGGTGGCCTGCTGCACGCCGAGGACCGTCACGGTGATCACGAAGCCGGTCAGGGAGACCACGGCTGCGATCGTGGCCGACACGACTGCCGTGGCGGTCTCCGGTGAGTACTGCAGGACCGGGAGGTCGCTCCTCCCGTCGAGCCAGCACGCGAGCTCGGCGAGGACGAGCCCACCGAGGCCGGCAATCAGCGGCGCCAGCCACAGGCTGGTCTTGACATACTGGCGAACCCGGAAGCCACTTCCCCAGCTCATGTCTGCTCCCTACCTCCTCCTCGACTCGGTGGGCTCTGACGTGTGACCGGCTGTGCCTCGGCCTCGCGGACCGCAAGGTCCACGGTGGGGAAGACACGCCCCTCGCCGACGACATCGAGGAGTCCCGTCCTGCGCACGCGCTCGAGCACGGGCGCGTGCACGTCGGCGAAGTAGACCGCTACGCCGCCGCGGAGGAGTTCAACGACAAGTCCCTTCAGCACGTCCGCGCTAGTCAGGTCGAGATCGTCCTGTCCCTCGGCGTCGAAGACGACCGCCCTGGGCGGTGAAGCGGCCTCCTTGATCATGGCCCTCACGTCATCGCGGGCGGTGAGCGCGTTCGCGTAGTACATCGGCGCGTCGAGCCGAACGACCAGCACGCCGGGCACCGGAGCGTTCTCTGGATGTCGTGCAAGGTCCGAGTAGGCGCCCGCCACGCCGGGGACGCGTCCCAGACTGGAGAGATGCGGCCGGCTGGACCGGTAGATCACGAAGGCCAGCGAGGCCAGCAGGCCGATCATCATGCCCTGGAGGACATCGATGAAGACCACGCCGGCGAGCGCCAGCACCCCGAACCAGACCTCGACCGGCGCCTCCCGGCGCAGGGTCCAGAGCTTCCGCGACGCGAGGATGTGCCAGACGGCGTGGATGATCAGGGCAGCGAGGACGGCCTCGGGCAGGCTGGCGAACACCGGGGTCAGGAAGAGCAGGGTCACGATCGTGGCGACCCAGGCGACGAGGTTGGCGACTTGCGTGCGGGCGCCCGCGCCCTCCTTCACGGCTGACCCCGACATGCCGCCCGCGGCGATCATCCCGCCGAACAGGCCGCTCCCGAGGTTGACGACGGCGTGCGCGTTGAGCTCCTGGTCAGAATCGACCTCGTAGCCATGCTTCTCGGCGAACTCGTGGGCGACGCCGAGTGACTCGCTGAACGCCACCAGGAGGACGCCGATCGCGGGCAGCACCATCCCGAGGTAGTCGGCGAGCGGTACCGCGGGCAGCGTCGGTGTCGGCAGCCCCTGTGGAAGCGAGCCCACGACGGCCACCCCGTGGCCCGCCAGGTCGAGCGCCGAGCTCAGCGCGATGGCCCCGAACAGCACCACGAGCCCCGACGGGATCCGCCGGCTCAGCCGCGGCAGGAGGAAGAGCGCCGCCAGGGCGAGCGCTCCGACGGCGAACGTCGCGGCGCTGGCCTGCGGCAGCTCGCGCACGATGCCGATCAGCTTCTCGACGGTGTTCCCGTCCGGCTTCTCGACGCCGAACAGCTTGTTGAGCTGCCCGACCATCACGAAGACGGCCAGGCCGACCACGAAGCCGGCCATGACCGGCTTCGAGAGGAACTGGGTGATGAAGCCCAGGCGCGCGACGCCCGCGACGAGGAACACGAGCCCGGTGATGAGCACGAAGGCCGACGCGTATGTTGCGTAGGTCTTCGGGTCCGTAGCGGTCGCGTTGGCCGAGGCGACCAGCGCCGCCGCCACTGACGATGCCAGGAGGGCCGCCGTCGCCGAGGTGCCGCCCACGCTGAGGTGACGCGAGGTGCCCAGCAGCGCGTACACCAGGAGCGAGACGACCAGCGTGTACAGGCCCGCCTGGGGCGGCAGGCCCGCGATGCCCGCGTACGCCATCGCCTCGGGGACGACGAGACCCCACAGGGTGAGCCCGGCGATCGCATCGAAGGAGAGCCAGGAGCGATCGTAGTGGGGCAGCCAGGACAAGATCGGGACGAACCGGGTGACCTTCATCGCGGGTTCGTCGTCGCCGCCCCCTCGCCGCGGCTCGCCTCGAAGGCGGCCACCGCGTCATCCACCTCCACGAACACGCGCTCGGCACCGACCTTCTCCAGGACGCCGGCGCGGGCCAGGTAGGCCGCCACCGGGGCCTTGAGGCGCGCGAGCGTGAGCGTGATGCCGCGCACATGGAGGTTGTCGGCCAGATCGCCCAGGACCGCGGCCCCGGTCGAATCGACGTCGCCGATGGACTCCGCGTCGAGCACGACCCATCGCACCGGTGCCGCGGCAACCCCTTCGGCGAGCGCCGCCGTGAGGTCGTCGGACAGGAGCTGCGCGTTGGCGAAGAACAGCGGCGCGTCGAACCGGTAGATGACGAGGCCGGGCGCGGTCGAACTCTCCGCCACCGACTCCACGCCCCGGAAGCTGTCCGTTCCCGGCACGCGGACGAGGAACGTCCGGCGGGGCTGCGATGCCCGGATCGCCACCAGGAACAGGGAGAGCACGACCGTCACCAGGACCCCGGCCACCATGCCGACCGCGACGACGATTGCCGCCGTGAGCAGGGCGAGCGCGACCTCGCGGCGGTCCACGCGAGCGAGCTCGCGGAACGCGAGCGGATCCAGCAGCCCGAAAGCGACCACGATGATGACGCCGGCCAGCGCCGACTTGGGGAGGGGCGCGAACAACGGTGTCAGGAACAGCAGGGTGAGGATCACGAGCGCGAGCACGCCGACGTTCATCGCCTGCGACTTCGCACCGACGTCCGCGGCGGTGAAGCTCCGTGACTGGCTGCCGTTGACCGGGAACCCTCCGGTGAGCGCAGCCCCGATGTTGGCGGCACCGAGCCCCAGGAACTCCTGGTTGCCGTCGACGGCGTAGCCGCCGCGCCTGCCCAGCACCTGCCCCGTCACGCCGCTGTCGGCGTAGATGAGCAGAGCGATTGCGAGGGCGGGGCCGGCGAGGGAGGCGAGGTCGGCCAGCCCCACGGCAGGGAGCCCCATGGCGGGGAGGCCGGGCTCGATCGTCCCGACCACGGCGACGCCTTTCTCGGCGAGATCGGCGATCGCGCTTACGGCGATCGCGGCCAGGACGGCGACGAGGTACGCCGGGAGACGGCGGTCGATCCGCCGCACAAGCAGCACCACACCGATCACACCAAGCCCCACGACCAGCGTCGTGAGGTCCGTCTCCCCGAGCCGGCGGATCGTCTCGGCGAGCTCGGCGAGGGTGTCGTCCTGGGCCTCGAGCTTGACGCCGATCAGGCTGTCCAGCTGGCTGACGATCATCACGATCGCCGACCCCGCGACGTAGCCCAGCAGCAGCGGGCGGGACAGGAACCGGGTCACGAATCCGAGACCGATGATCCCGGCCAGGATCAGCCAGCCGCCCGCGACGAGCGCGAGGGCGGCCGCGAGCGCGAGGTATCGGACCGGGTCGCCCGCCGCGAGCGGCGCCACGACCGAGGCGGTCAGCAGCGCCACCGTCGCTTCGGGGCCCACGTTCATGCTGCGGACACCGCCGAGCAGCACGTACCCGACCGCTGCGCCCATTGCCGCGTACAGGCCGACGACGGCGTCCACCTGGGCGAGCTGCGCATAAGCCAGCGCCTGGGGGACGAGCAGTGCCCAGACCGTGACCGCCGCCAGCGCGTCGAGGCGGAGCCAGGACCGCTCGTAGGTTCGCACGAGCCCGATCGCGGGCATCCTGGCCGCGAGGCGCCCGAGAATCCCGGTCGGCGTGGCGGGCTTGGTCATGTGCTGCATCCTCACGACTCGATCACCGGGCATATCGGCAGGGCGATCGTGCGGGTCGCCCAGGCCGAATTAAGAGTATCGCGGTCCGGTCCCGCATCGCACCCAACGGGCGATGCGGGCGGATCAGCCGCCGGCTTCGAGATTGGTGCCGCGCGGAGCTTCGACTCGGGAGCCCAGCCAGTGCCCAGGCGAGGCCACCGGACTTGTCGTGCGTCACCTCGTGCTCGGCTTCGTGGTCAGGCCGTGGCCTCGGGTTGCGTGTGCTGTCGGCTCGCGACGGCGGCGATGACGTACGGCAGGACAACCATCACGGCGGCCGCCGCGAGGAGGGTCATCCCGATCAGCTCGAGGTTGGCCTGGAGCATGGTCGCCGTCAGCAGGATGACCATCAGCGGCGCCTTGAACAGGACGACGAGGAAGCCGGTCATGACCCCGCCAATCACCACGTCCACGGGCAGGCCGGGCGCAAGGAGGCTGATCGCGAGGGCGACGCAGACCGAGGCGAAGATCGCGGGGAAGGTCGGCCCGCCGAGGAAGCCGCTCTTGAAGGCGACCGCGAGCAGTGCGAGCTTCACGAGGGCCATCCCGACCAGGACCGCCGGCCCGTACTTGGCCGGGTCGGCGGCGACCGCCTGGATCTGGGTCTCGCCGGAGAACAGGAGGATCGGCGCGAACATGCCCACCACGCTGAACACGAGTCCGGCCGCGAGGGCGCGCTCGACCACGCGCTCTCGCAGGCGTCCGAACAACGCCGCGGCGACGCGGAACAGCACGCCCGAGATCAGGGCCAGGACCAGGCCGACCCACCCGAAGATCACGACCAGCACGAGGTCGACCGGCGCGTACGCCCTAGTCGCCGGGAGGTCCAGGTAGTTCTGAAGCCCCGTGTTCCCCACGGCGAAGAACACGAAGTAGCCGATGGCGCCGCCGATGAGGTTGGCCGGCAGGTTGCGGCTTCGCGCCTCCGGGTCGGCGATCAGCTCGGTGCCCAGCACGCCGGTGAACAGCGGGTTGGCGATGAGCCCGTTGTACGCGGACGCGAGGGTCGAGAAGACGAGCCGGGAGCGGTGCTCCACGGGAATGCCCACCTTCTCGCCGTAGAGCGCGGCGATCTTGGAGCCGATCCCGCCGATGCCGCCCTCCGGCCCGAGAACCGCACCCGAGAAGAGCGATGCCCAGGCCATGAGGACGTTCACGGGGAGCGCACGCCAGTCGATCTTCGTCACGTCTCCCGACAGGCTGTCGAGCAGCGATTCGTCGAGGGTCGTCGGCGCGTGGCGGTACTTGACGAGCAGGCCGACCAGGAGCGAGAAGGGCAGGCAGATCGCGGGGAACAGCCACGGGTTCGCGAGCACGAGCTCGTTCTCCCAGAGGAGCTTGTTCACCAGCTCGTAGACGATCAGCCATGCGAGCACGGACACCGCGCCAATGACGGCGACGATCACGACATGGATATGCGGGTGGACCGGCCGTGCAGCCGTGACCGGATCGCTGATCTCGCGCTCGTGCCCGACGCCCGCCACGGACAGCGGGGCGTTGGTCGTGTCGCCGCTGGACTGTGTCATCGCACCCTCGCTCCGTCTGGATCACCCGCCATCGGCGCCGGTCCAGTGGCCGAATGGCTTCCGCACCGGCCGAGCGGGCCGGTGGATCGACAACTCAGGAGGACGCAACCGGGACGTTCGCGTCCACCCGGGTGATCGCCGGGCATCGCCAGGTACCGTCGAGGACCATGGGACCCGGCCGGTACATGCGGAGGATGAGGAACCACGGCTGGGTGCCCGAGGTCGGCAGCCAGTTCCCGTCGGCGCCCCCACCGGGGGCGTCCGGCTGCAGGTGCAGGGTGAGACTGCCGTCGTCGCCCCTGGCCAGGGTCCCACCATGGTCGCCGATGGAGTACCGGTCGACCGGGTTGGGGATCAGGTTGAGGTCCGCTGCGGTATAGGCGGCCAGCGACCAGAACGCGTCCACCGGCGGAAGCTCACCGGCGCCGAAGTGCAGCTCGTAGCGGCCCTGCGGCGCGAACGGGGCTCCGTCGCCGTCCTGGAAGTTCAGCAGGTAGACCGCCTCGGCCGGGTCGTTCGCGGCGATGCCGGCCAGGCACTGGTCGGCGGCCCGCTTCAGGAAGTCATCCCCAAAGCGTCCCACCTCGGGCGGTGGGTAGCGCCAGCCGTTGACCTGGCTGGCCCAGTCCCCGCTGATGAACTGCAGCCGCACCAGCGCCATCCCGGCGGCCGCGGCGCGGGCCAGGGCCTCCTTGACGACGGCGGGCTGTGCCTCGACGTCCAGACCGGGACCGATGCCGATGTCCCGGAGCTGGTCGAGCACCAGGCCGTGGTGGGCCGGCGGCGGGTTCTCCGCGAGCATGGCGTTGAGCGTCTTCCATGGTCCCAGCGGGTCCGACGCCGGTGCCGGGGCGTAGACGTCCCGGCGGTCCGGGACGGCGGCGTCCGCGACCTCCCACAGGCTGAGCGGGGTGAGGCGGTACTGCTGCTGCAAGGCCCGTGCCGCGGCCAGGTCCGCAGGGCCGTCGACCGCGGTCCGACCCAGGACGAGGATCCAGGGGGTCGGGGCCGTGTCCACACGCTGCACGCCGGCCGGCAGGTCACCCGCCCATCCCGGCCCGACGATGGCGAAGTCGCCGGCCGCGGTGCCGGTGGTGCGCTGCCCGACGTACCCGAAGTTGTCCGAGGTGAACCCGGCCAGCTGGAAGGTGAAGTAGCGCTCGCCCATGTCCGGGTGGGAGAGGATGACCGGGCCATCGGCCAGGTTCACCCAGGCGAGCGAGTAGAGCGTGTCGGTGCTCGGGGAGCCGCCGTCACGGTAGGAGGCGTCGAGCAGGCGTCCGGCGTGCCAGAAGTGGTTCACCGCCGCGTAGGGAACCACCTCCGGGTCCCGTTCGACCGTCACCCAGGCGTGGCGCAGCTGCGCGTAGGAGATGTAGGGGAAGCCGTAGATGAACGCCTGCACGCCTGCCGTGTAGGCGAACTCGGCACGCCAGTCCGGGCGCGCGGGCGCCGGCGTCTCGCCGGTCGGCTGGTCTGCGGTGTTCGACATTGCGCCGCCGTCTTCCTCTGGTGTCATCGGCCGTGACGACTAGGGCTTGTAGCTCATCTGGTCAGGGCCGGATTTGTCGTAGATGTTGAAGAACTCGTCGGCCATGATCGTGGCGACGCCGTTCACCGGCGTCTCGATCAGCTCCTCGTTGAGCGTGACGACCCGGAAGGTCCAGCCGGCAGGCAGTTTCTCGAAGTAGCCTGTCCCGTTGGCGATGAAGTCCTCGTAGGTGAACCTCGGTTCGAGGCCCAGTTGGAAGCCCTTCATGATCCAGGTGTTGCCATCGGCATCGTCGAGGAGCATCACCGTGGTGCCCTTGTTCCAGCCAATGCGGCTGTCACGCGCGATCGTCATCGGCTCGTACGATGCCACGTCGCCAACCGCGCCGGCCTTCTTCATGTCGAGCTGGCCCACCCAGGGCGCCGCGATGCCGTTGAAGTCCCGCACCGTGCCAACCTGGGCCTCGGCCCAGTCGGGCGTCCAGATCTTCGGTCCGTTCAGCGACGCCCCGAGGAGGCCGTAGTCCGCCTTCAGCTTCTCGAAGTCGAGGCCTTCGACCAGGGCTTGCGGGGCGGTGTCCCGTGACGCCGGGATGCCCCCCTCCCCGAACATCGGGTTGTAGCAGGCGGCGACCACACCACCGGTCTTCGCGTCGAAGCCCGCCAGGAACATCTCGATGTAGCGCGCCTGGTGCATCCCGTCAACGCGCCCGAACACGGCGCCGTCACCGTCGCGCAGCACCTCGGGGGATGCCGGGGCCTGGTTCTCCGTCATCGTCTTCCTCCGCTTCTCTGGGTTCCGGGAGCTACGCGTCGCGCAGGTGCTGGTAGTTGTTCTCGAGCTCGTCGAGGACGATCGTGTTCGGCGGGTCGTCGGCATACGTGACCGGCATCACGAGGTCCTCCTCCAGGGTCCGCACCCGGAACTGCCATCCCTCCGGCAGTGCCAGCCGCTCGCCGAGTGTCGGCAGCTGGCCCACCGTGTTGTCGGGATCGATCATCTGGGAGGCGCTCTGCATCACGAACACGGTCCCCTCGGGGGAGATCAGCTCGTAGACTTCGGTGTCGGCGTCGAAGAACCACGTGGTGGTGCGCCGCGAGACCGTCTCGTGGTACGGCACCTGCTTGCCGGAGATGAAGGCGTCGAAGTCCGGCACGACAAAGGTGCCGTACAGGTACATCGGGATGGGGCCGAGCATGCTGCGCTTGCCCCCGTCGAAGGCCAGCGCGGTGAACCGGTCCCCCAGAAAACGGCGCGGACCGTTGAAGCGGATGGCGTCGCCCCCGTACTCCTGCCGCAGCGCCGCCGGGTCAAGGGCGCGGAAGCGCACATCGAACTCCCCGTCCGGGACGTCGTCGACCACGCCGAGGGAGTTGTAGTAGTTCCCCGCCCCTCCGAGTCCTTCTGGGTCCTTCGTCATGATGAGGACCTCAGCGTGGTGCCTTCCATGCATGTTCTCGCCCGAGACGAGAACTGAGCCATTTTCCCGAACGGTCGGCATGTGGTGACTTCTTCCTTCAGCGGCAGTCTGATGAGGCCATGCTTCGGAGCAGGTCCTCGGTCTCCTGACCGAGGCATAGGAAAGCCGATGTCCAAGGGTTGCGCATCGCCTCAGCGGGGCGATGCGCGGCGATCGGCAGCGGGTGAGGAGTGTCTCGGCGCGGGTTGCCACGGGCCGTTCAGTCCCCCGACGCCCTCGCGGTGAGCCGAAGCCCGGGGAACTGCTCGAGCAGGCCGATCTCGATCGCCCGGTCGACCGCCTCGCCCCGGCTCGACACTCCCAGCTTGCTGTAGATCGAAGCGGTCTGGGTCTTCACCGTGTGCCGGGACACGTGGAGGCGCGCGCCGATCTCCTCGAACAACAGGTGAGTCGAGAGCATGGGGAGCACCCGAAGCTCCGCAGGGGTGAGCGTCGACGGCCCGGGCAGAGCCCGGGCGGACCCCCTGGATCGGCGACGCAGGTCGGCGAGCTGTTCCGTCAGGACCCCGAGGTCGGGCCTGCGCTGCAGGATCTGCTCGGCCTCGGAGACGGCGCTGCCGGCACCTGCCGGATCCGCGATCGCGAGATAGGCCCGCGCCACCTCGAGCAGGGCGACGACGCCCACCGATGGCAGCGCACGCGATAGGAGCGCCCGCACCAGCTGCGCGTGGACGAGCTCGTCCCGGCCTCGTCGCAGGTCGCCGCGATGGATGGCCACGCGCGCCGCGACCGCGTGCGCCAGCACCGACGATGCGACCGCGTCGAACTCCATCTTCCCGAAGCGGTCGTGGGCCTCGCGCGCATACCGTTCCGCTGCGTCCCAGTCACGTCGTGCCAACGCAAGGCTGGCCCGGAGCGCGAGGGCGAAGAACGCATAGCTGCCGTTTCCGGGGGTGGCATCGACGGCGGCGGCAAGGACCGCGTCGGCCTCAGATGCGTCCCCCCGCATGACGTGACCCAGGGCGAGAACCTCGCAGGCGAGCGTTCGCCATGGGCTCCCCGGTCCTTCGGCGGCGACGGCGAATGCCGCATTCGCGACGGCGTCGTCGGGTCCGTTGCGAACCATCGCCGCCCGCAGTATCGCCCGCAACGACTCGAAGGACGCCGATCCGTTGGCGGGCACACCGCTGAACGTCGACTGTTCGACGATGTCCGCGAGGTGCTCGGCGATCTCAGGCCTGCCGCTCAGGGCGTACACCATGGCCGCGCCGACCGCAAGGCATGGCCGCCGCGCGAACGCAGCGTCCCCGAAGCTCGCCAGCCACCGCTCGAGCCTATCACCGTGACCCCGGATGTACGTGCTCAGCGTGGCCTCTTCCACGAGTCTCGCGGCGGCGTCGACATCGCCGCTCGCGATCGCGTGCTCGACCGCGAGCTCCGGACGCCCGGCCTCGGAGTACCAGGCCGCTGCGCGGCCGTGCAGCTCTGGCACGGCGCCAGGCTCACGACGCTCGAGCTCTCCTCGAAGGTAGTCGCGCAGCAGGTGGTGGTAGCGATACGAGGGCTCGGGACCGGTGAGCTCGCCGATGAGCAGGTTCGCGTCGGCGAGCCTCCGCAGGCGGTCCTGCGCGTCCGGCACATGCGCGACGACCTCGGCCATCTTCGGCTCCACCCCGTCGAGGATGGACGTCCGGGTAAGGAGCGCAAGGTCGTCATCGTCGAGGATCGGCTGCAGCTCGGACCGCAGGTAGTCGGCAATGTGGCCCTCACGGCCTGATATGTCGCCCATCTCGGCGACGCGCGGCGCGCGGCGCCCCCGAGCGCGCGACGCGAGGTAGATCGCGGCCGCCCAGCCCTCCGTGCGCTCCGCCAGGGTCCGTGCCTCATCCGGGCTCAGCGGGAACCCGGCGCCGGCGGCGAGGAGCTCCGTCTCCTTCGCTTCGAATGCCAGTTCGTCACGTCCGATTTCGAGCAGCTGACGGTTGGCTCGGAGCCGCGCAAACGGGAGATCGGGGGTCGTCCGCGCGGCCATCGCGACCTGGAACCCGAGTGGCAGGAGCTCGAGGAGCGCCGCGAGCGCATCGAGGCACGTCCGATCGGTGAGACGGTGGACGTCGTCGAGCATCAGGACGGCCGGGCGTCGCCGCCGGTGCAGCTCGGTTGCCAGGCGGGGGACCGCGGTGGCGAGGATCCGTGACCCGGGCATCGCGAGCGCAGCGGCGATGCCCGGGTCGATCGGCCCGATCCGGTCGATGGCCGCGGCAAGATAGGTGAGGAAGACGCTCGGCTCGTTGTCGTACTCGCCGAGCGTCAGCCAGGCGACGTCCCGCGTCTCGCGCGCTGCCCAGTCGGCGAGCAGCACGGTCTTGCCGTATCCGGGCGGCGCGACGATGACAACGGTGGACGGCCTCGGCTCGGCCAGGAGCAATCCGGTCAGGCGCTCCCGGGAGACCGTCGACTCTTGGGGAACGGGCAGGCGGAACTTGGCCTCCACCAGCGGAAACGACGGCTGGAAGCGACGTCCGGTGCCCTCGGCTCGGTTGGCGGCCCGCCCGGGGCGTGGCGCCTCGCTGCGTCCGGTCGTTGCGGCTCCTCCTCACCCCGGCGATGTTGCTCGCGCAACCTACACCTTCGGCGGAGACGCGGCGAGGAACGCGCTGTCAGCGACCGGCTGTGTCGACTGCCTCGAGGGCGTCATCGACATCGTAGCCCGCGGCGAGCGCGATCCGCGGCGCCGCCGACACGACCCGCGGCGAGCCGACCGACCCGGCGACGGCGATGAGCGCTGCCAGCAGGTCGTCGAGCGTAGCTCCCGCTCGCATCGCCGCCTCGACGGCGGTCTGGTACGACGACTGCGGGGCGTCGATGGGCACGAGAGCCGCAACACGGATGAGCGATTCGGTCCGCTCGTCGAGCCGGAGCACCCCGCGCCTCCCTTCTGGGTCGGCGACGTCCGCGAGGAGCGCCCGGTCGCCGATTGCCAGTCGACGAAACGCCTCTTCCGCGGTCAGCATGAATCCTGCACCTCGAGGTCGCCGTGTGAAGGCCGAGTGTGGCGATGGTGCCATTGAGGACCCCGGGCGAGAGTCCCGCATCGCCCGCCGCGTACGATGTGCCGCAGCGTCGACGGCGCTTCACTTGCCACGTCGGCGGGGCGAAGCCACGCCGCGCCCTTGCGAACGCGGGCATTCGACGAGGAGGATCAGGGATGACAACGAAGTTCGATGAGCTGGCCGGGCTCCCGCGCGGAGGAAGCGTGACGCCGCTGTCAACGACGCCGGTGGTCGGCACGCCGGCCCGGACCTACGCGCCGACGCTCGTGCCGGGAGCAGAGTCCCTGGCCGCCGGCGAGATCCGCGTGACGGTCCTTGGCAGCGGTGACCCGTGGATCCGGCGAAGCCAGGCGTCGGGGTCCCTCCTCGTCGAGGTCGGCAACGCGGAGAAGGACTTCTTCTTCTTCGACCTGGGCTCCGGTGCCCTCGCCAACTTCGACGCGCTCGGACTCCCGGTCGAGGCGACGACAAGGGTCTTCCTGTCGCACCTGCATGCCGACCACATCGGTGACATCCCCGGGCTCCTGGGCAGCCTGGCGAAGGCCGGCCGGGTCGATCCCGTCGAGATCTGGGGCGGTGGCAGCGAGGATCCGGCGCTCGGCCTCGCGGCCTTCTGCGAGCACATGGGCAAGGCGCTGGCCTGGGACGCGGCATCGCTCCGCGGCGTCCGCCCAACGACCGGGTTCGAAGCGATCGCCCATGAGATCCCCTACGACCGCCCGGACACCATCTACGACCGCAACGGCGTCACGATCTCCAGCTTCCCGGCCATCCACGGCCTGAGCGGCGCGGTGGGCTACGCCATCACCTACGCGGGCCGGAAGGTCGTCTTCTCGGGCGACACGCGTCCGTGCCGTCACGTGGTCGAGGCCGCCGCCGGTGCCGACCTGCTGATCCACGAGTGCTTCCAGTCCCCGGCGGTGTTCGCCCGCGCCACGGGCCTTCCGCTCGAAACGGCCGTGAACCTCACGCGCCTCGCCCACACGGTTCCCGAGCAGATGGGCAAGATCCTCGATCGCACTCGGCCGCGCATGGGGGCCTTGTGGCACCTCGACCTGACCCCCGGGGTCGACACGGTCTTCGACGAGCTTGGTGTCAACTACCAGGGGCCGGTGACGATCACGCAGGACCTGACCGTCTTCAACGTGACCGAGGAGGCGGTCGTCGCCCGCCAGGCGACGGTGAATGACGCCGCGCCGCCCGTCCACGGCCCGTCGCACTCGAGCGCCGCACCCGAGCCGATGCCGGCCCCGCCGGCGTGGTGGGCGGACGCGCTGCTCGACGTCTGACCCGACCGCCACTCCTTGACCCCGGGGAGGGTCGCCCTTGTCGCAGAGCGAGCCGCATCGCGCGC
>Ga0315286_10004032_pt1 | contig 14013 bp, 8 predicted proteins | sample YL17G10_0_MG_FD_205038 | JGI IMG/M metagenome (GOLD analysis project Ga0315286, IMG submission 205038) | Sediment microbial communities from Yellowstone Lake, YNP, Wyoming, USA - YL17G10_0 | ecosystem: Environmental > Aquatic > Freshwater > Lake > Sediment | place: USA: Wyoming | collected... | reverse complement strand
CGAAGTGGACGGGGATGTCGTGGTGACGTATGTGAGGAACGACGGTTCTTACCAGATCCGACTGGTCCTGCCGTTGGAGGACTGGAAAAACGTCGCCAAGGACACAGGGGTTGCGGAAGGGCGCGGACGGATCGAAAAAACCGACCAGACTCTGACCGTCGATCAGGAACCCGTCGAAACCACGATCAATATCCTGCCCGACATCATCCGGTCGTTTTCCATCGACGGACAACGTGAATCAACCCTCCACCGTCTCGATTCAGTTCTGAGATTCATGCCGGTGTGGTTCCGGTTCACGACCTGCCGGCTCGTTCTGGTGGAAGAACGCGTCGCCGAACGCGAAGAACGCGGAGAGTTCGTCGTCACGCAACGAGAAACGATATTTCACGAGAAGGTCATCTACCAGAATTGCCGGCACTCCAGACAAACCGCGGTCCTCGATCACTCGGGAGCGAGAGCGGAGGGTATTCCGCGGCCGGCTGCGCAACCCGGTACGTCCGGTGCGGTCGAGAACGCGAGACTGGCGGTGGCGCCGATCTTCTCGCAGGACGATTTCTGGGGGGTTCTTGAAGTCTGGTTCGTGGGGGACGACGACGGCCCACTTTTCCGGAATCGAGTGAAGATCGCATCGGGGATGGTTGAACAGATCATCGAGAACGCCGTTCGACTGGAGAATCTCACCTCCATCGACAAGCTCACGGGCGTGTACAACAGACAGTTCTACGACCGTCTGGTCCGGATCGAGATGGAGAGGGCGACTCGTTCCGGAACCAAACTCTCTCTGCTCGTGGTGGACATCGATGACTTCAAAGCCATAAACGACACCTTGGGGCACCGAAAAGGGGATGAAGCGCTCGTCGTGGTGGCGGATCTCATTCGAGACAACCTGCGGAAGATCGACTCGCCATTTCGTTACGGGGGAGAGGAATTCGTCATCCTTCTGCCTGGAACCGCGGAGATGGAAGCGATACACACCGCGGAACGGTTGAGGACGGTAATCGGAGACTACGGAGAGTTCCTCGACGATCAAGGAAAACGACGACGGATCACGGTGAGCATCGGGGCGGCGGTGTTTCCAGGCGATGCGCGCACTGAGGAGGAGCTGTTTTCGCGCGCGGATGCGGCGTTGTTCCTCGCCAAGAGAAAGGGGAAGAACAGAGTGGAGTTCTATCGGGTGTAAACGCAGCCGATCGGACGCGATCGAGCCAGTGTGGAAGGGGAGGTTGGGATGGTGTGGGTACTGGCCGCGGCGCTTGCAGCGGGCATCACGGGCGACCTTCGGGTCGCCGTGTGTGCCTTTTTTCTTCTGGTGGGGTTTCTCCGGCGTTCCGGGACCTCGAGAATAGAAGGTTTTTGTCTTGTTGTCACGGGGCTCCTTTTTTCTCTCTACGGCTGGTTCTCGATTGCCGGTTTCCGGATGGACGTCCAGCGGGTGCTCTCGGCGGGTTGCGGGTGGAACGAACGATCGCGCCTCGAAGGGTGGGTGTCCCGGTTCCCGTATTACCGGTATGGAGGTCTGGCGTTCGAGTTCCGTACACGCGTCGACGGAGTCGAATGCACGGTCCTCGTTCAGACAAAAGAGTTCGTCATCGGGTACGGCGACAGCCTGAGCGTGCGCGGTGCGTGGAAGAAGCGGGCCGCCGGCTCGCGCGACGAATACACCGGGCGCCTGCTGGGGATGGGTGTGTGCGGTGAGTTCCGGGCGGCGGCCGGCGGAGTGGACCGTTTGAAAGGGATGGGGGGGAGTTGGATCGCGAGAGAGGTGCTTTTCCCTTGTCACGACAGGATTCGCAGGGAACTGAGCCGATCGCTTGGGTCGCGGACGGGGATCCCGATCGGGCTTCTCCTCGGCGAGACGGGGTACCTCGACCGGCGAGCGAAGGACGCGTTCAGGGCGCTCGGGGTGACCCATCTTCTCGCGCTGAGCGGGTGGAACCTCAGCCTGGTCGCCGGCGCCCTGGTCGCGTTTCTTCGTTTGTTGCGGAAGCGCAGTAGCGGGGCGGTCCTGGCGGCTCTGGTTCTTTACGTGGCGGTCGTCGGTTTCATCGTCTCGCTCTACAGGGCTCTGGTCATGGCGATGGTCCTCATCGTCGCCTCGATTTTCAAACGCCCGCTCGACCCGGTGAGAGCGCTTGCCCATGCGTTCTTGATCGTCGTCCTCGTTTTTCCGAATACGTTCTTTTCCGTGGCCTTCCAGCTTTCGTTCATGGCGACACTCGCCGTGATGTTGTGCGTACGCATACTCCGGCCGCCCGCATCGAAAACCATTGCGGCCCGGCTGATCTTTTCGATCCGTTCGTCGCTCGTTGTGAGTCTCGCCGCCCAGCTCTTCGTCACGCCCATTATCCTCCACTACTTCGGACGTATGAGTTTGCTGTCGCCGATCGCGACGCTCGTTTTCGTCCTGCCCATCGCGTTCGTGCTCATCTATTCGGGGCTCGCCGTGCTGGTGTCGATAGTCGTTCCTGTTGCGGGCGCCGTCTTTTTCGCGGGACTCGACCGCGTCGCCACCTTGTTCCAAGCGTCGCTCGTGGCGTCGGCGGAGAAGGTCCCAGGAACGTTATCGTTCGTCGCGCCCGACGTGTGGGTCTACTATGGAGGACTGGCACTTGTTGTCTTGGCGCGGGGCCGCCGGTGGCCGAAGATCGGGGGAGTCCTCGCACTGGTCTTGTCGTTTGTCATCGCGGTTCTTCGGAAATGACTTTTTTGATGCGGGTCTCCCGAGGGGGTGGTATAGTCTCGTCGGATCGAGTATTCATCGAGACAAGGGGAGGTCGAGTTGGCCGGCAAGAAATGCAATGTGGGCGTGTTGGCATCAGGACGGGGAAGCAACTTCAAGGCGATCGTGGAGGCATCCCGGCGCGAGGGTTATGCCGCCGACGTTGTATGCCTCGTCACCGACAACCCTGAAGCAGGAGCCATCGAATTCGCCAGGAGCTATGGTGTCCCCGCATTCACGGTGCCCGTGACCGCGACGAAGGGCCGGCTCCCCGAGGAGGTGGAGGAGGAGATGGTGCGGATCTGCGTCGACCATGGGGTCGATCTCATCGCTCTGGCGGGATTCATGCGCATATTGAAAGGACCCTTTCTCACCGCGTTCGAGAACAGGATAATGAACATACATCCCGCGTTGCTGCCGAGCTTCCCCGGGCTCCACTCGGCGCGGCAGGCGGTCGACTACGGCGTGAAAGTGTCGGGGTGCACGGTTCACTTCGTGGACCGGAGCATCGACGGGGGACCGATCATCCTGCAGTCGACGGTGCCCGTCGAGGATGACGACGACGAAGACACTCTCATCAACAGAATCCATGTTGAAGAACACAAAACTTACGTCCGCGCCATCGAGCTCTTCGCCCGCGGGCGATTGAAGGTCGACGGCAGACGGGTGAAGATTCTCTAACGTGTTGCGTGGGAACGGAGGTGATGTATGGCGAACGTGTTGGTGAAGACGGCTGACTGTGGGCTGCACCCGGACGCGAGCGGGAAAGTGAGGGATATTTTTGACCTCGGCGACCGGCTGCTCATCGTGGCGACCGATCGAGTGAGCGCGTACGATGTGGTTTTGCCCACACCCGTGCCGGGAAAAGGGATCGTGCTCACCCAGATGACGCTCGGGTGGTACGGTGTTTTCGCGGGCAGACTCAAAACGCACTTCATCACAGCGGACGTGGACGAGTACCCGGACCGGTTCAAGGGGAGAAAGGAACTTGCCGGGAGAAGCATGCTGGTTCGAAAGGCCAAACGTTTTGACGTCGAGTGCGTCGTCCGCGGGTACCTCGCCGGTTCGGGCTGGCGAGAATACAAAGAGACGCAGAGCGTCTGCGGAATCCGGCTCCCTGATGGTCTGGGGGAGTCCTCCCGTCTCGAGGAACCGATCTTCACGCCGTCGACAAAGGCGGTCCGCGGGCACGACGAGAACATCTCGTTCGAGAGCATGGAGCGGATCGTTCCCCGGGGAGTCGCGGGGAAGCTTTCGAGCCTCAGCCTCGAGATCTACAGGGAGGCCCACGACTACGCAAAAGAACGGGGGATAATCGTCGCCGATACGAAGTTTGAATTTGGAGAGCTTGATGGAGAGATCATTCTCATCGACGAGCTTTTGTCTCCGGATTCGTCGCGGTTCTGGCCGCTCGATTCCTACGCGCCGGGACGGCCCCAGGCGAGTTTCGATAAGCAGTACCTGAGAGACTATCTCGACAACGTCGGGTGGGATCACAGTCCTCCGGCTCCGCGTCTTCCCGAGGACGTGGTGACGAAGACTGCGGACCGGTACCGAGAGGCGTCCCAGAAGCTGTTCCCTCATATCAAACTGGAGAAGTACCTGTGAGCGACACCATAACTACCGCGCTCGTAAGCGTCACGGACAAAACCGGTCTTCTGCCGCTCGCTGGAGCGTTGAAGAAGAGGGGAGTCAAGATACTGTCCTCGTCCGGAACGAAGAGATTCCTCGAGCAGGGTGGGGTCGAGGCGGTGGAGATCGCCGACTATACGGAGAGTGCCGAGCTCCTCGACGGACGTGTGAAGACGCTGCACCCGAAGATACACGCCGGAATACTTGCAGACCGCGACAACCCCGGGCACCTCGCCGAGCTCGAGAAGCGCGGCGTGTTCCCCATCGATCTCGTTGTGGTCAACCTCTATCCCTTCAGAGAGAAGTACGCCGGCGGCGGGTTGTCGGACAGAGAACTGTGCGAGTACATCGACATCGGCGGCATCACGCTGATACGCGCCGCGGCGAAGAACTTCCATCACGTCTGCATCGTGACGAGCCCGGCTCAGTACGACGAAGTCGTTGGACACGTGGAGGCGACGGGGAACGTCCCCGTCGACGTGCGCAGAAGACTCGCTGGCGAGGCGTTTTCACTCACATGCGCGTACGACGCGGCGATCGAGAAATTCTTCGGGTCGAAGGTCGCCCGCGAAGAGCTGCCCGAACGGTTGAACATGACGCTGCAAAAAGTGGGTCTCCTGCGCTACGGCGAAAACCCGCATCAGACCGGGGCGCTTTACCGGACACTGGACGATTCACCCCTCGTCTCTTTGGAAATGCATCAGGGCAAGGAGCTCTCGTACAACAACTACTTGGACGTGGTGGGAGCCCTGTCGCTCTCAAGGGATATGGGTAGGGGGGGCGTGACGATCGTCAAGCACACGAACCCCTGCGGGGTGGGATGGTGCGGAGAGGAACTCCGATCGTTCCGGCGGGCGCTGGCGACGGATCGCGTGAGCGCCTTCGGCGGGATCGTGGCTGTGAACGGCGCCGTCGGCAAGGAACTCGCGGAGGAGTTCAACCAGCTGTTCCTCGAGGTCGTGCTGGCGCGAGCGTATGGGGATGGGGCGATGGATGCTTTCAGAAAAAAGAAGAACGTTCGCGTGCTCACGATTCCGGAGCGGTTCTGGGAGGGAGTGAGCAAGGGGTATACGGGGATTTTCGTGGAGAACGCCTGTCTTCTCCAAACGGCGGATTGGGGTTTCCCTGAGCTCGAAGCCGCGAACGTCGTGACAAAACGCGCGCCCACCGCGGCGGAACGCGAGGCGTGCCGGATGGCGTGGAAAGTCGCCAAACACGTCAAGTCGAACGCGATCGTGATCGCGGACAACGAGGGAACCGTCGGGGTCGGAGCGGGGCAGATGAGCCGCGTCGATGCGTCGCAGATCGCGACACGAAAGGCCTTCGACGCCGGGTTCTCGCTTCTGGGCAAGGTTGCCGCTTCCGACGCGTTCTTCCCGTTCGCGGATGGGGTGTCGACGCTCGCAAAGGCGGGGATCACCGCGATCATCCAACCGGGCGGTTCGATCCGCGATCAAGAGGCCGTAGACGCGGCCGACGCGGCAAACGTGGCCATGATGTTCACGGGCCGGCGTCACTTCCGGCACGTGTAGAATCCACAGGACGTGTAGAACCCACGGGGCCGACCGATGGCCAAAAATGGAGTCGCTATACTGGACTACGGGTCTCAGTACACGCAGCTCATCGCGCGCCGGATCCGATCGATGAGGGTGTACTCGGAGATCTTTCCCCCCACGGCGACGTATGCCGATATCATGGAGTCCGGTCCCAGCGGGCTCGTTTTGTCGGGCGGGCCGTCGAGCGTCTTCGGGAAGAACGCGCCCAGGCTCCCCGAGTGGTTCGAAGAGTGCGGTCTCCCGGTTCTCGGAATCTGTTACGGAATGCAGCTTCTTGCCCACCACGCGGGTCTCCCGGTCGAGTCGTCGCCGGTGGGCGAATACGGTCATACGGTGATCACATTGGAGCGAACCTCGCGGCTCTTCGCCGGTGTCCCGCAGGAAATCAGGGTGTGGATGAGCCACGGGGACAAGGTCCTCGCTGCGGGGGACGGGTTCGAGGTCATCGCGTCGTCGGGAGACTGCAGAGTCGCCGCGTTTGCCCATCCCTCCGCGGCGAGATACGCGGTACAGTTCCACCCCGAAGTCCGACACACCGACTACGGGGACAAGATTCTCGAAAACTTCCTCTTCAAGATCTGTCAGTGCCGAGCCGAGTGGCTCCCCGGGAGCATCATCGAGGAGAAGACCCATGAGATCCGGCGGGTCGTCGGTGACGGTCGGGTCATTTGCGCCGTGAGCGGGGGAGTGGACAGCACCGTGACGGCGTGTCTTGTCGACCGGGCGGTTGGAGACAGGTTCGTCTGCGTCTTTGTTGACAACGGACTCCTCCGCGAGGATGAGGCCGCATACGTGGTCGATCTGTTGACGAGACAGCTCAGCTCTCCGCTCGTCTTCGTCGACGCGACGCGGCGCTTTCTCGACGCGCTCGACGCGGTCACCGAGCCGGAGGAGAAGCGCGTACGGATCGGGAATCTCTTCATCGAGGTTTTCGAAGATGTGAGCCGCGAGAAGGGGCCATTTGACTTCCTCGCCCAGGGTACACTCTACCCGGATCGTATTGAAAGCGCGTCGACGGTAGGTCCTTCCGCGACGATCAAGTCTCACCACAACGTCGGGGGGCTCCCGGAGAAATTGAACTTCAAGCTTGTTGAACCGCTCGCACTGCTCTTCAAAGACGAGGTCCGCGAGCTCGGCGCTGCACTCGGTCTTCCTCGCGAGCAGCTCATGCGTCATCCGTTTCCGGGCCCGGGTCTCGCCGTCCGTGTGGTCGGAGAGGTCACCGCGGATAAGCTCGCGATCCTCCGCCAGGCGGACAAAGTCTTCATCGACGGTCTCAAGAGATGGAATCTCTACGACGAGGTGTGGCAGGCGGGTGCGATCCTTCTCCCCGTGCGAAGCGTTGGAGTCATGGGGGATGCGCGGACCTACGAGTACGTCGCCGTGCTTCGCGCGGTGACGAGCACCGACGGGATGACCGCGGACTGGGCCAAGCTGGACAACGCCTTCTTGCAGGAAATCTCCAACCGCATCATTAATTCGGTGAACGGAATCAACCGGGTCGTATACGACATCAGTTCGAAGCCCCCGAGCACGATCGAATGGGAATAGCCGCACGCCGGCGCCGTCGCAGAGCGCGCTCGATCAACCTCACGTCCGATCGTGCTGGAATGGGTATTTCTACCGTCTCCGCGCTATGAATCGTTCGGTCTTTGCTCTTCTGTTGGCGGCTGCGCTGGCCGTCGCGCCGTCGGGACGGACGCGGGCGGAGCCGCCCATTGCCGCGCTCGTCGGACCGCCGCCGGAGAGTCTTCGAGGCGAGCTCGTCGACGTCGGCGACCCGTGGAGTTCAGCGCGTCTTCTCGTGTACTTCGGCGAAAACGCCCGGGCGTATGAAATCCTCCGCGCGCGGTCGGCGGCGGGGCTTTTCGATCTTCGCGCGGAGCGGTTCGAGGCGCGGCTCTTGACGGAAATGGGTTTGTACGAGCGCGCGGATAGCCTCCTGGCCCTCCAGACCCACATCACATCCCCGCGGACGTACTACCTCCACTGGCTGCAGCGTGCCCGATTGTGCACGCTCTACGGGAATTACGAGAGGGCGCTCGATTTCATCGGACGTCTCGACGGTCTCGAAGACGCCGTTTTCGAGCCGTACAGGGACCTCGTCGCCGTCGAGGCGCTTCTTCGAATCCAACGACCGCTTGATGCCTGTGAGCGGGCGGCGGAACGTATCTCGAAAGGGATCCCGCTATCCCTGACCCCGGAGTTTGAACGCCGTCTTTTGGAAGCGTACGTGGATGGCGGCCGATTGGCGGAGGCGCTGGAGTTTCTCGAGAACCTCAAAAAACGGACCTCGGAGCTATCGCGCCTCTCCGCGGTTGTTGCGCGCGAAGTCGACGTGCGTTTCACGCTCGGGGATACGCTCGGGGCGGTGGAGGCGGCCTTTGAGCTGGCGAAAACGGGGCGCGCGTCGAATGCAGCCGAAGCAATCGCGAACGTGTTGACACGCGTCCCACCCGGCAATCTCCCCGGCGAAGTGCTCTTGGAGTTCGCCGGCGTACTTCTGAAGCATAAGCGCGCAGCCGAGGCGGAGCGACTGATGATCGTTCTCCAGGGACGGACGATGGAAGGTCTGGAAGACGAAAGGCGGCGTCTGCTCAGCGCTGAGATTCTCTACGCCGAAAAACGCTACAGTGCCGCGGACGGTGAGGCGGAGGGGCGGTTCACCGATTCGTCGCTCGAGCGCACCGCAAAACTCCTCCGGGCACGAATCTATCGCGGAGCGGGCCAACAGGTCCGTTCTGCTGAGGCCTACGAGGGGTTTGCGGTGGCGTTTCCGTACGATTCCAAAGCGCCGGAGGCTCTTTACGTCGCGTGGGATCTGCAGCGCGAGACAGGAAACGCATTGAAGGCCGCGCATCTTCTGAGGCGAATCGTCGAGACGTATCCGGGTCACAAATACGCGCGGTGGGCCACGGTGAGGATGGCCCTGGACGATGTGGAGCGCAAGGAATATACGCGGGGGGCGCGCGTACTCGAGCAGGCCCTCGACCGGCTGGGGCGTGACGATCCCGGTTTTCTGTACTACCTCGCCGATATCTACGGGCGAATGGGCAAGTCGCGAAAAAAGGCGAACGTGATCGCGGAGATCGCCCTCTTGAATCCCGTCTCGTTCTACTTGGATCCCCGGATTCCGTCCTCCTTCGTCCTGCCCGATCTGTCGAGCGACGGGACGGCTGCTCCCGATGGCTCCGAGACATTCCTCCACTTCCTAGAGAGGGTTTACATAGAACGCGAAGGCGCATACGACCGCATACGGAGTATCCTCGAGGCGTGGGGGGATCCGTCGGTGTTGGGCGAATCGGCGGTGTATCTCATCAGGGGGCGGGCATTCCTCCAAATGGGCTTCCGCGATTGGGGCGAGGAGGAACTGCGCACCGTCGAGTCGAAAGAAAAACTCCCTCCTCGAGCGTGCCTGGAAATCGGTGCCCTCTACGACGACTTTGCGATGCCCTGGCGGAGTGTCCGGTTGTTCCAACGCGTTTACTACTCACTGGAAGAGAGACAGCGCCGCGCCTTCGATCGGGATTTCGATCTGCTCATGTATCCGACGCCGTTTCCCTCGCTGGTGTTCGAGAATTGTCTCCGTCACGGGATGTCTCCGCACCTCGTTTACGGGATGATGCGTGAGGAAAGCCGTTTTGACGACAAGGCGGTATCCGGCGCGGGTGCGGTGGGACTCATGCAGATCATGCCCGAAACAGGCGGGCAGATCGCCGAAGAACTCGGGTTTCCCAAGGGAGTTCGCATGAACCTTCTTGCGCCCGAGGTCAATCTTGCCTTCGGTATCAGTTACGCGTCGCGTCTCATCGAGCGCTCGGACGCCGATCCGCTCATGATGCTGGCCGCGTATAACGCGGGTTTTGGGAACGCCAAAAAATGGTTCGGGAAAGAGAACGCGAAAAAATCTCCCGTGGAACAGGTCGACGGGATCGACTACTGGGAGACACGCGATTACGTCAAACGAATCGTCGAATCTGCTCGTCTCTACCACGTGTTCTATTTTTCTCCCGCGGTTTCCACGGGGGAAAGACCCTCGCCCTGAGAAACCGATTCCGTCGTCCAGGGCGGACGCCGGGACCTCGCAAACGCAAAGAAAGACCCGGGCGTCGGAATCACCGTGAGTCCGTTTGCGGCGTGCAATTTGCACGTCTTCCGGCGCCGGAGTGTTTGTTCGAAGAAAACCGTTTGCAGAACTCACCCTGTCCCAGGGTGTGGGTGTCCGGGCGGCCAGAAGGAGTCCATGGGAAAGGATTCGGTCCACTCGCCCGTCCGGAGACGCCAGGCTCGCGTCGCCCGCGGAGCAACCCACTGTTACAACTCGCCATTGTCCAATAGGTTACGTTGGAGATCTCCGTTCCTTCACCTTCCCTGGGGGGCGCGGAACCTTGGCCTTGATATTGCTACCTCCGACCTCTTAAGGGTGCAGGATGTTGCGCAAAACCCCACCCGGAACGGGACGAAGCGACGGCGTGGCTGCGCCCGACGTCTTTGTTCCTAGGCGGCACGGCCGTTGCTCAACTCCGCCCGGTAACGAACAGTTCTTTCTGGCCTCGGCGCGTCCATCAAAACTCAGGCTTTCGACGTGGGGGCAAGTCTATGTTTCTCAAGCGATTCTTCAAGTTCATTCCGAAGAGCGACTACTCCCGGGCATTGGATCTTTTCAATGACGGACACTACAAAAAGGCGTTGAGAACGTTTGAGGATCTCCTCGCACGGCACACCGGCGAAGAAGAGATCGACGTGTCTACAGTGCAGCTGTACGAGTGCGAGTCTCACGTCGCGCTGAGTAAACAGAAGCTGAACGAGGGGAAACTTGGCGAGGCAGTCGAAGAAATGGAGAAAGCGGTCGCGCTCAAACCCGACTTCGCCGATCTCCGTTTTGGTCTCGGAAAGCTCCTGATAGACGCGTCCAGGTTCAGCGATGCCAGGGAGCATTTCGTCCACGCGTTGAAAATCAACCCCAAGTTTTTCAAGGCCCACATAAACGTCGGACGGGTGTTCTTCCTTTGCGGCGAGCGCGACCGCGCCGTTGAAGCTCTGGAGACCGCGAAGGGGAGCTGTCCCAGCTTTTACAAAGAGAACCTCGACCACTTGATCCGGATGCTCCGCACCGGCGACGACGCCGAGCTCGAGCAGGTGTTCCACGAGATCCTCGAAGACCACCCCAGCTCGGCGCAGGTCCGGCGGGAGATTGCGGTCCAGGCAATACAGAACGGCGATTACGCGGGGGCGATCCGCGAACTGAAGAAAACCATCGCCGTCAACCCGGATTATCCCGACCTCCACAACTACCTCGGGATCGCGTACGGCAACAACGGTATGGTCGACGATTCGGTCGAGGAATTCGAAACCGCGCTCAAGATCAACCCATACTACTCGAAGGCCCGATTGAACCTCGCCCTCGCTCTGTACGACCAGGGACGCTTCGTGGAGGCACAGAGTCACATCGAACAGGTCTTGAGCGTTCAACCGGAAAACCAACTGGCCAAGAACCTTCTCGCTGAGATCAAGACCGTGGCCGAGAGAAAGTAGCCAGGGATGGCGAGCCCACAGGGATTCATCGACTATTACCAGGTTCTGCGTGTTTGGCCGACGGCGTCGGAAAACACGATCAAGAAGGCCTACTTCGGCCTCGCGAAACTCTTCCACCCGGATGTCGTTGCGAAAAATGACGGAGCAGCGACCGGAAACGACGTCGATTTCAAACTGGTCAACGAAGCATACGCCGTCTTGAGCGACGCGGTGAAACGGCGCGAATACGACGAACTCTTCAAACAGAAGGGCCCGCGCGAGCGCCACTGGTCGGCCACGGAAGCGGATAAACGATCCGCTCAACTCGCCTTCGAGCAGGCTCGGACTGCTATGAAACACAACAGGTACGACAAGGCCGTCGTTCTGCTCAAGAGCGCGATCAAGTACGACCCATCGAACGCCGCATACTACAGCTGGTACGGTTTTTCTTTGGGGGCCCTGAACACCCGTCTCCACGAGGCTCGCGACGCCTGCAAAAAGGCGCTGGAAATGGAGTTCTACAACGCGGACTTCCACGCCAACCTCGGGTTCGTCTACCAGCAGGCCGGTCTGACGAGCACGGCACGGGAGAGTTTCGAAGAAGCTCTGAAGTGGGATCCCGAGCATCCGCTGGCAATCAAGCACCTCGTCAGCCAAAAAACGCGCGGCGGGCTCGTCAAGATTCTGGCGTCGTTGTTCGGCAGCAAACCGACCAGTCGCCCCACCTCGGCCTGACCCCGGCCATCGCATCGTTTGCGCTCTCACCTCTTCGCACGCTTCGCACGAAATCAGCGGTTGACAGCTCTCACCCCTCTCCCTAAACTCTTGGCGCGCCAAGGCCAATCCTTATGGATAAAGAGCTCACGTTCTATCCCGAGACAGAGCGAACTCGCGATCTGATCTATTCGGAGTACTCGAGCTGCAACCGCAGCATCCATCTTCTCTTCCAGGAGAGCCCGACCGTCTCTTATGATTTTTTGCTCCAGGCGTACAGGGCAACGATCGCAATGTATCTGTCTTCCGAAGATCTTCGACCTCCCGTCGACTTTCTCGAACACCTGCTTTCCCGGTTCGATCGCTTGTCGAGCGAGAGCGGTCTCGCGGTCGAAAACTGGAAGGCTGCGGGGATCCATCTCCTTATTCGGAGCGTCGATGCCGTTTACGTCTTGACGTCGCGCGAGTCGGAGGTGCTCTTGTGTTCGGATCGACGAATCGTTCCCATCGCCGAATCGGGCGCCGGGGGTGTGGAGACACTCCATCTCGATCGCGGGGGAGCTCAGCAGGAGCTCTTTCCCCAGAGCCTCAGCGGTCTTTTTTCGGTCCTCAAACTCGATCCCGTTCGAATCGGCGGAAAGGACCTCATACTCGGTTGTTCGGAAGGGGAAAAGGACGCTGTTCTCGAGGCGTTGTCCGGTCCCATATGGCTCGGCTCGCAAATGGTCGAGGAGGGGCGGGCCGCGCGCCGGTCGGTGGCATCACAGTTCGTTTCACACAGGATCCTCGCGGTGCGGTTCGGCGCATTCGCCGCTGCGGGCGACCGGATCGCGAATGTTCCTGCCGAGCGCTCGCTGAGGATCGCGGCAAAACAATTCCATCGGCGCTGCTGGGTGATGGCGGGGGGCGCGGTTGTCGTCGCCGTTCTCATCGGCGTTCTATGGAGAAACGAGTCAGCGGGCCCCAGGCGGCAAGCGTCAAATGGTGTGTCGAAAACCGGGAGCTCAGCCCCGGCACGGCGCGTCACGGACCCCCCGGGTGGCAGCTTGAACCGTCTGTCCCCGGCGAACGAGCAGGATGTGAAACTCACCGAGGCGTGGCGCAAGACATACACGGGTGAGGTGACGTCTTCGCCGGTTCTTTTCGAGGGATGCGTGGTGTTCGGGTGCAGAGACGGGAGCATGTATGCACTGGAACGGGGTACGGGGACGATGGTGTGGAAGTTCAGCGCTACGGCGGGCATAGGCGCGTCACCCGTCGTTCGCGGCGGACGCGTGTTTGTCGCGGATTACAACGGGGAGGTGTACGCCGTCGATGGACGGACGGGGAAAGAGGTCTGGACCAGAAAAGTCCCGATGAGGGTCGTGAGTTCGCCCGAGGCAATCGGAGACCGGGTGGTCGTGGGATGTTTCGATGGTTACGCGTACTGTTTCTCGACGGATGACGGGAAGACGCTGTGGAAGAGACGAACGAACGGACGGATCAGAGGCTCTCCCGCGTCGGCGGAAGAGGTGATCTTTCTGCCTTCGTACGATGGGTATCTCTACGCGCTGTCCGCCGCGAGCGGCGCTGTGGTGTGGCGGTCCAGCCTCGGGGGGCCGGTGTCGGCCTCGCCGGCCGTACAACAGGGGGTCGTCGTGGTGGGAGGGGCCGACGGGAAGGTATACGGGTTGGATGCGGCGAGCGGGACAGAGCGATGGACGTATGCCACCGGGGCCGCGGTCAAGTCGTCGGTCGCAGTCGCCGCCGGCAGAGTCTTCGTTGGATCGAACGATCGGTTCCTGTATTGTCTGAATCTGGCCGACGGATCCATGGTTTGGAAATTCAAGACGGGGGATTTCGTACTGGCGAGACCGCTGGTCCAGGACGGGGTCGTAT
>Ga0315286_10004031_pt1 | contig 14014 bp, 18 predicted proteins | sample YL17G10_0_MG_FD_205038 | JGI IMG/M metagenome (GOLD analysis project Ga0315286, IMG submission 205038) | Sediment microbial communities from Yellowstone Lake, YNP, Wyoming, USA - YL17G10_0 | ecosystem: Environmental > Aquatic > Freshwater > Lake > Sediment | place: USA: Wyoming | collected... | reverse complement strand
CAGGCGCAGCCTGATCGGCCATCCCAAGGACCAGAAGGAGACCGCGCGGGCGCTCGGCCTCACGAAGATGAACAGCACCGTCGTTCGCGCTGACACCCCGGCCGTCCGGGGGATGGTCACCAAGATAATCCATCTCGTTCGCGTCGAGAACGCGGGCGCGATGGACGAGGGGCAGTGAGGTCTATCATGCACATGGGTGAGTTGGCGCCTCCGCCGGGGGCGACTAGGAAGAGAAAGCGAGTCGGCCGGGGCATGGGGTCCGGGCATGGCAAAACCTCTGGCCGCGGGATGAAGGGCCAGAACGCCCGTACCAACGTCAGGCCGGGCTTCGAGGGAGGCCAGACGCCCCTCTATCGCCGGCTGCGCAAGCGCCGGGGCCTGAGCAAGGCCTCCCGCAACATCGGCCTCTTCCGGCGCAGCTACGCCGAGGTTAACGTCGGTCGGCTCGAGCAGAGCTTCGACGCCGGCGCCGAGGTCACGCCACAGGCGCTGCTGGAGCGCCGCGTCATCCGCAAGCTCGACGACGGACTCCGCATTCTCGGCGAGGGTGCCCTGACCAAGGCGCTGACGGTCCGCGCCAACCATTTCACGGCCGCCGCCAGGGCGAAGATAGAGGCGGCCGGAGGCGCGGCGGAGGTCATCTGACGTGGTGAACGTTCTCGGCCCACTGATAGCCGCCTTCAAGCTCCCCGACCTGCGTCGGCGGATCCTGTTCGTGTTCGGGATGTTTGGGCTCTACGTGGTCGGCCTGCACGTCCCCATCCCGAACATAGATCACGCCCGCATGGCGCAGCTGGCCGAGGGCGGCCTGCTCGCCCTCTTCGATGTCTTCTCAGGCGGCGCGTTCCGCAAATTCTCGGTGCTGGCGATGGGCATCATGCCCTACATCAACGCCTCGATCATCTTCCAGCTCCTGGGCATCGCCATCCCCCGCATCGCCGAGGTCGCCAAAGAGGGCCAAGCCGGCCAGCGCAAGATAACCCAGTGGACCCGCTGGCTCACCATCGTGCTGGGAATCTTCCAGGCAGCGATGACCTGCGTCTGGCTCCGCCAGACCGGAATCCTGAAGGTAAGCGGCCCCTCGCTCATCCCGATCGTGATTACCTTGACCGGAGGCACCTGCTTCCTGATGTGGATGGGCGAGCAGATCACCGACAGGGGAATCGGGAACGGCGTCTCGCTGATCATCTTCGCCGGCATCGTCGCCCGCATGCCGGTGGACGTCGTGAAAACCTACCAGCTCTGGGCCAGCCACGTGGTGTCGTGGGTGAACGTGTTCTTCCTGTTGGCGATCTGGCTGGCGACGATCGCCGGGATCGTCTATATCACGAAGGGAGAACGACGTATCGCCATCCAATCGGCGAAACGGGTGGTCGGCATGCGCGTCTACAGCGGCGGCAGCAGCTACCTGCCGATGCGGGTCAACACCGCCGGCGTGATTCCGATCATCTTCGCCATCGCCGTGGTGCTGCTGCCATCCCAGATCGGCACCTTCGGCGCGGGGCTCGGCGGCGGCATAGGCGCGTTCATGGAGAAGCTGTCGGACTGGAGCAACCCGGGCCGGCACTGGTACGCAGCCGCGGTCTACTTTCTGACCGTCATCTTCTTCACCTACTTCTACACCGCCGTGACGTTCAACGTCGCCGATGTGTCGGACAACCTGAGGAAGTACGGGAGCTTCATCCCCGGTATCCGGCCGGGGCGGCCGACCGAGCGGCATCTCGACCGGGTGCTGAGCCGGATCACCCTCGCCGGTGCCCTCTTCCTCGGCATCATCGCGCTGCTCTCCTACTACGTGCCCACCATCACCGGAGTATCGAGCTTCACCGTGGTGGGCGGTACCTCGCTGCTGATCCTGGTCGGGGTCGCGCTCGACACCATGCAGCAGATCGAGGCCCACCTTGTAATGCGCCAGTACGAAGGGTTCATCCGATGATGACAGTGCGACCGCTGCGGTCCAGTTGGTCCGCAGCGTATGTAATGCGCCAGTACGAAGGGTTCATCCGATGATACGGATCGTGCTCCTCGGCCCACCCGGGTCGGGGAAGGGAACCCAGGCGAGCGCCCTGGAGCAGAGAAGCGACATCCCGCACATCGCCTCCGGCGACCTGCTGCGGGCCAACGTCAGGGACAAGACGGAGCTCGGCCGCAAGGCCCAGCCCTACATGGATCGGGGCGACCTCGTCCCCGATAGCCTCATCCTGGATATGATGGCCGATCGGCTGTCGCAGCCGGATGCCCAGCAGGGCTATGTGCTCGACGGCTTTCCGCGGACTGTGGCGCAGGCGGAGGCGCTCGAGGAGCGCCTGCGCGACCTCGAGCAAGGGCTCGATGCGGTGATCTACCTCCAGGTGCCTGAGGCGGAGATTCTGCGAAGGCTTGGCGGGCGGCGGACGTGCCCGCAGTGCAATGCGATCTATCACGTGGACACCATGCCCCCCAAGCGGGAGGGCGTCTGTGACGCCTGCGGGGCGCAGCTTGTCCAGCGGGATGACGAGAAGCCGGAGGTCATCCGCAAGCGGCTCGAGGTCTATTCAGCGCAGACCCGGCCGCTGCTGGACTACTACCGGGCGCGCGGGCTGCTGCGGGAGGTGGACGGCACCATCGGGGTGGACCGCGTGGTAGCAGAGATCGAAGCGATCGTGGCGACGGCGCAGGCAGCATCGTAGGAGCGGCCAGGTGGTCAGTCGGAAGGGACAGCCAAGCGGGTCGAAGGAAAAGCGCATCTCGCTCAAGAGCGAGGATGAGATCGCGCGGATGCGCCGCGCCGGCCAGATAGTCGCGCTCGTCCTCGAGCGGCTGGAAGAGGCCGCCAGGCCGGGGATGACGACCGCCGAACTGGACCGGCTGGCCGAGACGGTGACCCGCAGCTTCGGCGCCACGCCCAGCTTCTATGGGCTCTATGGCTACCCGGCCAACATCTGCGCCTCGGTCAACGACGAGGTGGTGCACGGCATCCCGGGCGTCCGGGCGCTGCGCGACGGCGATATCATCTCCTTCGACGTCGGCGCCACGGTCGAAGGCCTGATCGCCGACGCCGCCGTGACCGTCGAAGTGGGCCGGGCGAGCGAGGACGCTAGGCAGCTCATCCGGGTCACGCAGGATGCCCTCGAGAAGGGAATCGAACAGGTCCGGCCCGGCAACCGGGTCGTGGACATCTCGCGGGCCATCCAGCAGCACGTCGAGCAGCACGGCTACTCGGTCGTCCGAAAGCTGGTGGGGCATGGCGTCGGTCACTCGATGCACGAGCCCCCGCACGTGCCCAACTTCGTGGATGGCGCCGGAGCCGACTCGCCCGAGCTGGTCTCCGGGATGACGCTGGCGATCGAGCCGATGGTGAATCAGGGGAGCTGGCAGGTGGTGCAGGACCGGGACGGCTGGACCTACCGGACCAAAGATCGGACCCTGTCGGCGCATTTCGAGCATACTGTGGTCGTTACCGGGGAAGGATGTGAGGTACTGACGCGGCGGGCTGCCGCGGGCAGACGCCCCGGCGCAGCCGCTGACAGGCCGGAGGGGGTGGCGGTGGAGGTTCATGCTGGAGGCTCACGATGAAAGTAAGATCATCGGTCAAGAAGCTGTGTGACCGCTGCAAGATCATCCGCCGGCACGGCAAGGTGCGGGTCATCTGCGAGAAGCCCAAGCACAAGCAGGTGCAGGGCTAGCGCGCAGCGCCCCAAGCGGCAACGATGAAGGGAGCATGCTGAATGGCACGGATAGCGGGAGTTGATCTGCCCCGGGACAAGCGGCTGGCGATCGCGCTGACCTACATCTTCGGGGTCGGCCGGTCTACCAGCAGCAACATCCTCCGGCAGACCGGGGTCAGCCCCGAGACGCGGGTCCGGGATATGACCGAGGACGAAATCTCGCGGCTGCGAGACTATATAGAGCGGAACCTGCGGGTGGAGGGAGACCTTCGCCGGTCGGTCACCGCCAGCATCCAGCGGCTGGTGGACATCGGCTGCTACCGGGGCATCCGCCACCGGCGCGGGCTGCCGGTTCGCGGCCAGCGCACCCGCACCAACGCCCGGACCCGGAAGGGGCCGAAGCGCACGGTGGGCATCCGCCGCAAGAAGGCAACGCCCTGATGAAGCCGCTGCATCGCAGTGATAGAGATCCTATAGGAAAGAGATCCGAATGACTCGACAGACTGTACGACCACCACGGCGACGGGAACGGCGGCAGGTCAGCCAGGGCCGCGCCTATATCCAGTCCACCTTCAACAACACCATCATCACCATCACCGATAACGACGGCGGGGTGCTCGCCTGGGCGAGCTCCGGGAGCGTGGGGTTCAAGGGCACCAAGAAGCACACACCCTTTGCCGCCCGGCTTGCCGCCGAGGCGGTAACCAAGAAAGTGCTGGAGTACGGGATGCGCCGGGTGGATGTCTACGTGAAGGGGCCTGGCAGCGGGCGAGAGACCGCCATCAGGTCGCTCCAGAGCGCCGGGCTGGAGGTCACGAGCATCCGGGATGTCACACCCATTCCGCACAACGGATGCCGCCCGCCCCGGCGTCGGCGGATCTAGACAGGGAAGAACTTATGGCCAAGTATCGAGCAGCAGTATGCAGGCTGTGTCGGCGAGAGGGCGTCCGCCTCTACCTCAAAGGTAGCCGGTGCTACTCCGCCAAGTGCGAGATCGAAAAGCGACCCTATCCGCCCGGGCAGCAGTCGCAGCGCCGAGCGCGGCGCCGCGTCTCCGACTACGGGGTCCAGCTCCGCGAGAAGCAGAAGCTGCGGCGCATCTACGGCATGCTGGAGCGCCAGTTCCGCCGCTACTTCCAGCAGGCCGAGCGGAGCCCCGGAGTCACCGGCACCGCCTTGCTCCAACTGCTGGAAATGCGGCTGGACAATGCCGTCTACCGGCTGGGCATGACTGGCTCGCGGCCCCAGGCCAGGCAGCTGGTTGTGCACGGGCATTTCGTCGTAAACGACGTGCTCACGCGGATCCCCTCGTTCCGCGTGCGGCCCGGAGATGTCATCGCGGTTCGCGAGCCAAGCCGTAGCGTGCCGGTGATCGTCACCTCGGTCGCCAGCGCGGGTGGACGTCGGATGCCCACCTGGCTCCAGATCGAGGGCGACGCGATGCTGGGGAAGGTGCTATCCGTGCCGACCCGAGACGAGATAGATACCCAGATCCAGGAAGAGCTCGTGGTCGAGTACTACTCTCGGTAGGCGCGGGGCAAGGTTGAGAAGGGTGATTCCATGATTATAGATACGCTGACACCTCGGATAGAGCGACTGGACGACGGCAGTGACCCTCGCTACGGCCAGTTTCTGGTCGAGCCGCTCGAGCGCGGCTATGGGACCACACTCGGTAACGCGCTCCGCCGCGTGCTGCTGTCGTCGATCCCGGGCGCGGCGATCACGTTCGTGACCATCGAAGGTGTGCTTCACGAGTTCTCGACGATCCCCGGCGTGGTTGAGGACACGATGGAGATCCTGCTGAACCTGAAGGGGCTCGGGATCAAGGTGCTCGACGCGGCGGAAGCCCCGGAGATGGGGCAGGCGCCGGCGGAGGGCCCGCGGATTCTGCGCATCGAGCGGCGAGGCCCGGGTGAGGTGCTGGGCGCGGACGTGGAGGCCCCCAGCGACGTGGAGATCGTCAACAGAGACCTCCATATCGCCACGCTGGACACCGCCGAGGCGATGCTCAACGTGCAGATGGAGGTCGAGCGGGGCCGCGGCTACGTCCCGGCGGAGGAGCACGACGCTTCGCGCCGGCCCATCGGGGCCGTGCCCATGGATGCCGTCTTCACCCCCGTGCGTAAGGTCGGTTTCCGGGTGGAGCCGACCCGCGTCGGCCACATGACGGACTTCGACCGGCTCGTCATCGAGGTCACCACCAACGGGACGATAGACCCCGCCGACGCCATCAGCGACGCGGCGAAGGTGCTCGACCGATACCTGATCCTCTTCTTCGACTTCCAGCAGCAGGATGAGGAGCTGGCGGGCGCGCCGACGGTGGAGTCGGCCGCCTCTCGGCAGCTTCAGACCAGGATTGAGGACCTCGACTTTTCCGTCCGCACCGCCAACTGCCTGCGGCGCGAGGGCATCGGCACGGTCGGAGAGCTGATGCAGCGGACCGAATCCGACTTGATGGCGATCCGGAACTTCGGCCGTAAGTCACTGGTCGAGGTGAAGGACAAGCTGGCGACGATGGGGCTAACGCTGAGATCCGAGTCGGGCGAGGAGCTCGGCGCCTCCGAGGACGACGAGGAGGAGTAGGCCGGGCGGAGCGCCTGTCGCCCGCTCGACGAGGCTGAAGAGTAGGAGCTTCCACCTGTGAAACATCGAATGTCTGGGCGCCGGCTGGGCCGGCCAACCGACCAGCGGATGGCGCTGTTGCATAACCTGGTGACATCGCTGCTCTGGCACGGCACCGTGGAGACAACCGAGGCGCGTGCGAAAGAGGCGCGCGGTATGGCCGAGAAGCTGATCTCGCTGGCGAAGGAGGACACCCTCCACCGGCGGCGACTGGCGCGCCGCAGCCTCATGCCCCGGACGGGCCTCGTGCGGATGAAAGAGGGGTCGCTTCGCGAAGCCCCCGCCACCGGCGAGGCCGAGAAGCAGATCCAGGCCGGCCGCAGCCCCAGCACGGTCGAGAACTCGGTTAAGCACCTCTTCCTCCACGTCGCTCCCCAGTACCAGGACCGGCCGGGCGGCTACTCCCGCATCGTGCGGGTCGGCACGCGGCAGGGCGATGGCAGCAAGATGGTGAGGCTGCAACTGGTTGACTACAAGCCGCCGGAAAGCTAAGGGCTGGCCGCCCCGCCGGGCATGCGCAACCTCAAGCTGACGCTGGAGTACGACGGCACCGACTTCCACGGGTTCCAGAGGCAGCGGCGGCTTCGCACCGTGCAGGGAGTCCTGGAAGAACGCTTCTCGCGCCTGCTCGGCGAGGACGTCCATGTGGTCGGCGCGGGCAGGACCGACGCCGGGGTGCACGCCACCGGGCAGGTGGCTAGCTTCTGCACGAGCCGACCGATCGGGCTCGACCGGCTGGTGTGGGTGCTCAACGCGGCACTCCCCGGCGATGTCAAGGTCCAGGCCTGCGAAGAGATGGACGAAGGGTTCCATGCCCGCCGTAGCGCGCGGTCCCGGACCTACCGGTATGCAGTGGTCCAGAGGGATGCCCCCTCTCCGCTGGTGGGACGCTTCGCGCTGGTAATGTGTGAGTCGCTGGATCTGGCGGCGATGGCGAAGGCCGCAAGGCCGCTGGTGGGCCGACACGACTTCTCGGCCTACCAGTCCGCCGGCTCGGAGACGGCCACCACAGAGCGCACTTTGATGCGGCTCGACTGCTCGCAGGCCGGCAGTCGGGTGGAAGTGACGGCGCAAGCTGATAGCTTCCTCTATCACATGGTGCGCCTGCTGGTCGCCGGGCTGATTCGGGTAGGACGGGCCGAGCTGAGCCCGGAGGCGCTGGCGGAGGCGTTGGAGACACGCCAGCGCCTGCCTAAGTGCCCGCCGGCGCCGGCTTGCGGGCTTTGCCTGGTGCAGGTATCATACTGAGCGGGCGTCGCCGGCCGTTGGCGCCGCCGCTCGAGCGAGGACGGGCTGGTCTATGAGGACTGCGAGCACGAGTACATACTCGGCGAAGCCGAAAGAGGTGGAGAGGCGTTGGCTGCTAGTTGACGGCCACCGCATGGTGCTTGGCCGTCTCGCCGCCGACATCGCAGCCGTGCTTCGAGGGAAGCATAAAGCGATCTTCACACGTCATATTGACACCGGGGATCACGTCGTGGTGATTAATGCCGCCGGCCTGGTGCTCACCGGGCAGAAGGCGGCCAAGACGATGCGCTACCGGCACTCCGGCTACCCGGGCGGGTTCAGAGAGGAGCCCTACGGAGCGCTGCTGGCGCGTGATCCCGCAAGGGCGCTGCGCGCATGCGTCCGGGGGATGCTCCCCCACGGCGCGCTTGGCCGCGATATGCTGCGCAAGCTGAAGGTCTACGCCGGCGCCGACCACCCGCACCAGGCCCAGGGGCCTGTTCCGTACGCGCCGCCGCACGCGCGAGTCATCGGAGGGAAGAGCTAAGGTGCCTCAAGAATACTACGCCACCGGCCATCGCAAGAACGCCATCGCCAAGGTCTGGCTTCAGACCGGCGAGGGGCGGATCGTCGTCAACGGTAAGGGGCTCAAGGATTACGTCTGCACCGACGCGCTGGAGCTGTTCGTCCGAACGCCCTTTGAGGTCATCAGCCGCCCAAGCGACCTCGACATCCGTGCCCAGTGCCTCGGCGGGGGGATCGTCGGGCAGGCGGGAGCCCTCCGGCATGGCATCGCCAAGGCGCTGGTGCTGATGGACGAAACGCTTCGGCCCACACTGCGACGGGCGGGACTGCTAACGCGCGATTCGCGCATCAAGGAACGGAAGAAGTACGGCCGCAAGCGGGCGCGGCGCGGCTTCCAGTTCAAGAAGCGCTAGCCCCCGCTTCGCGCGAGGGGCGCAGAGCGCCGCCGGGCGCCCCCCGGCGCGCTGTGGAATAAGCAACACGGTCGGCGATGGTCGGAGCGCCGCTGCCTCCATCGCGGCGGGCGAGCGAGCTGGGAAGATGGCTGTGGCAGAGAGCGTGGCTAGTATCGGGGGGATGCACTGGCTGGAGGCGCGGCTTCGCATCGCCGCGCTGCTCCTTCTCGGCCTGGCGCTTGCCCTCTCGATCGGCGGCGCCGCGCTCGCCCAGCCGGCCGACGGACCCGCCAGTGGCCCGAGCGGCGCTACCGCGGAGCAGGCCGGTCCGCAGGGACCGGAGGCCGCGGCCGAGCTGTTGACCCTCGCCGATATGCTCGACGATGCCGAGGAGCTCGGGCTCTCCTACGAGATCTACCAGGTGGGGAACGGCGATACCATCGAGAACATCGCCGCCCGCTTCGGGGTCTCGCCCGACCTCATCCAGCAGTTCAACGAGCTCGCATCGGGGGAGCTGAAGCTAGGCCAGTCGCTGGCAATCCCGATCCCTATCACGCCCAGCAGGCGGAGCCCGGAGATGGCGCTGGCACAGACTCCGCTCAACATCGTCGAGCCGCGCTACGCCACGGTCACCCATGCCTCGCAGATCACCAGCGAACCGCTGGACGTCGGGCCCGCCGACCTTCTGCTGTATGAGCCACTGTCTGGAACCCGGGTTATTGTGAATGCCGAGCAGGGGGACTACTGGGGCATCGTGATGGTGGACGGGTCCGTTGGCTGGATACGCAAGTCGGCGGTGCAGCTCACCGACGAGATGCTGACGGCAGAGCAGCTCGAGAGAATGCTGCAGGGGCGGTGGGATATCGTGCAGGAGGCGTACCGGTATCTCGGCACTCCCTACCGCTATGGTGGGCGTCTGCCGTACAACGTGGACTGCTCGCTGCTCGTCCAGACGGCCTATGCCGGGCGCGGGATCCGGCTGCCGCGCACCGCTGCCTCCCAGTTCGAGGTGGGCCGCAGCGTCGGGACGAGCGAGCTTCTCCCTGGCGACCGGCTCTACTTCGTAAGCAGATCGGGCCGCATCAACCACACCGGCATCTACATCGGCAACGGCCGGTTCATCCACGCCTCTTCCCGCCGCGGCTGCGTGGCGGTCGACTTGCTCGCCACGCGTATGTACTCGACTCGATTCTGCGGCGCCCGACGATCGTAGCCTGGTCACTCGCCGCCGGCGAGTGACCGCGTCGCCGAGAGATGCGAAGCATCTCTCGGGAGACGGTGCCACAGGCCCCCTGGGGCTTTCCCTTCACCTTGTTCGTCGTCCTGGTGTTCCTGTATAATCAATGCTCCGAGGTCATTCTTATGGTTGATGTCGCCATCATTGGGGCCACCGGCTACGGTGGCGTCGAGCTGATCCGGTTGCTTCACCGGCACCCGCAGGTGCGGCTCGCCTATCTGCACAGCGAGAGCTACGCCGGCAAGCGCCTCCGCGACGTCTACCCACACCTCTCGTGGGTCAGCACCGAGCTGCGCCCGCTCGACCCGGAGGCCGTTGCGAAGGAGTGCAGCTACGCTCTCCTCTCGGTCCCGGCCGGCGAGACCATGGAACTAGCGCCGAAGCTGCTCGAGCGCGGCCTGCGCGTCGTTGACGTCGCTCCGGATTACCGCCTGCACGACCCGGCGCTCTACCCGCAGTGGTACAATTTCGAGCACACCCATCCGGAGTTGCTCGAGGAAGCAGTCACCGGCATTCCTGAGTGGCACCGCGAGAAGATCGCCGCCGCCCGCCTCGTCGCCGCCACCGGCTGCTACGCCGCCGCCGCGCAGTTGGCGCTCATGCCGCTGGTCGCCGACGGGCTGATCGAGCCCGATGATATCGTCCTCGACGGCAAAACCGGCGTCTCCGGCGCCGGCCGCAGTTCGCTCAAGCTCGACTATCACTTCCCGGAGGCCGATGAGGATGCCGCCGCCTACTCCGTCGGCGGACACCGCCACGCGCCTGAGGTCATCCAGGCGCTCCAGGCGCTTACCTCTGCCCGCGTCAGCCTGAGCCTCACGCCCCACCTGGTCCCCATGAGCCGCGGCATTCTGCTCACGGCCTACGCCAAGGTGGCTCGCGGGACTGACGCGGAAGCGCTGAGGGCCTCGCTCGCCCGTCGTTACGACGATGAGCCCTTCGTCCACCTCCTGCCCCCCGGCGTCTGGCCGCATACCAAGTGGACCGCGGGCACGAACCACTGCTTCCTCGCCGTCGGCGTGGACCGCATCTCGGGCCGGGCGATCGTGGTCTCCGTGCTCGATAACCTGGGCAAAGGCATGGCCGGGCAGATGGTCCAGTGCCTGAACGTCATGATGGGCGTCCCGGAGACCACCGGCCTTGAGGCCGCGGCCGCCTATCCATAGCCGACCGCTCCCGGCCGCCGGCGGGATAGCAAGGAGCCGTTCGATTGCCGAAACGGAACCACAACGGGACAGTGCGTGAGGTGCCCGGGGGCGTGACCGCCCCCTGCGGGTATCAGGCCGCGGGCGTCCGCTGCGGCCTCAAGACCGCGGGGCCGGATCTCGCCCTCGTCTATACCGTCGCGCCTGCCGCCGCCGCCGGGGTCTTCACCACCAATCGGTTCCAGGCGGCGCCGGTGCTGGTCACCAGGGATCGGGTCGGCCGCGAGCCCACCCATGCGATCGTCGCCAACAGCGGCAATGCCAATGCCTGCACCGGTCGCCGCGGCTACCAGGACGCCGTGAGGATGGCGGACCTGACCGCCGACGCGCTCGGGGCGGCGCAGCGGTCTGTACTCGTCTGCTCGACCGGGGTGATCGGGCGTCCGCTGCCCATGCCGAAGGTGCGGAAGGGGATCAGGGAGGCGGTGGCGGCGCTCCGCCCGGAAGGCGGCGCCGACGCCGCGGCCGCCATCATGACCACCGATACCCGCCCGAAAACCGCCGCCGTGGAGTTCTACCTCGATGGGCGGCCTGTCCGCGTCGGGGGAATGGCCAAGGGCTCGGGCATGCTCGCGCCTAACATGGCGACCATGCTGGCGTTCCTCACAACGGACGCCCAGCTTGCGCCCGGCGTGCTCCAGTCGTGCCTCGTCGGCGCGGTGGAGCACTCCTTCAACCGCATCACTGTGGACGGCGATACCAGCACCAATGACTGCGTGCTGCTGCTGGCGAATGGGCAGGCGGAGGCCGGGCGAATCACCCACGCCCATGGGCTGGCGCGGTTCCAGGCGGCGCTCGACGAGGTCTGCGGCAAGCTCGCCAGGGAGATCGTCCGCGACGGCGAGGGCGCGAAGCGATTCGTCGAGATCAGAGTGAAGGGCGCAGGCTCCGACAGGGATGCGCAGCAGATCGCTCGCACCATCGCCAACTCGCCCCTGGTCAAGACCGCCATCGCCGGCGGCGATCCCAACTGGGGCAGGGTGCTGGCGGCCGCTGGACGGTCGGGCGTGCGCTTCCGGCCGGAGTTGGTGGAGCTGCGCCTGGGCAAGGTGCGGGTGGTGCGCGATGGCGCCGTCTGCCGGTACGAGGAGGCGTCCGCACGCCGGGCGGTGACCGCGGCCGAGGTGGAGATCGAACTGGATCTGCACGCGGGCGAGCACGAGGCGGTGATCTGGACCTGCGATCTCACCGCGGAGTACGTGAAGATCAACTCGGAGTATCATACGTGAAAGCGGCGAGCGATACAGATGAACGAGCCCAGGGCTGATCTGGATAACCTGCGTCAGCGGGCGGCGGTGCTGATCGAGGCGCTGCCCTACCTGCGGCAGTTCCGCGGCCAGACGGTCGTCATCAAGTACGGCGGCGCGGCGATGGTTGACGAGGCACTTCGCATCGAAGTGCTGAAGGACATCGTGCTGCTCGAGCACGTCGGGCTGCACCCCGTGGTCGTGCACGGCGGCGGCCCGGAGATCTCCGAGATGATGCGGCGGCTCGGCAAGCAGCCGGAGTTCGTGGACGGCCAGCGCGTGACCGACGCCGCCACGGTCGAGATCGCCCAGATGGTGCTCACCGGCAAAACCAATCCGGACCTGGTGGCGGCCATCCACCAGCAGGGCGGGCGCGCCATCGGGCTGAGCGGCAAGGACGGCGGCATGGTGCTGGCGCGCAAGCAGTCGGGCGAGAAGGACCTAGGCTTCGTGGGCGAGGTAACGGAGGTCAACCCGAGCCTGGTGCGGGGGCTGCTCGCCGAAGGGTTCATACCGGTGATCGCGCCCATCACCGCCGGGCCCGCGGGCGAGACCTACAACATCAACGCCGACCACTTCGCCGGCCGCATCGCCGGCCCGCTGGGCGCGAGCAAGCTCGTGCTGCTGACGGACGTGCGGGGAGTCCTCCGGGACAAGTCGGATCCGGAGTCGTTGGTGTCGGAGCTCACAGCCGCCGCCGCGAAGCAGATGATCGCGGCCAAGCAGATCGAGTCGGGGATGATCCCGAAGGTGCAGGCCTGCCTGGAGGCGCTGGAGGGAGGAGTGGAGCGCTGCCACATCATAGATGGCAGGCTTCCCCACGCGCTGCTGATGGAGCTGCTCACCGATGTCGGCATCGGAACCATGGTGGTGAGGGACTAAGGCGGAGGTTCCAGAGAATGCCTCTCTTCGAGTATCGCTGTGGTGAGTGCGAGCGCAAGTTCACGCTTCTCGTGGGCATGACTGCAGAGAAGGCCAAGCACGTCTGCCCGAAGTGCGGGTCGCGCAAGATCACGAAGCTGATCTCGCGCATCGCCCCGATCGTGCGCGGCGATGACTTCGACAGCGACTTCGGCGGCGACGATATGACTGACTCCGACAGCGATCTTGGCGATGATGATGGCGGCGACTACGGCGATGACCTGGACTGATCTGAACGGCGACTGGCTGCGCCGCCTCTCTCGTCTCCCCCTCTCCAGACTTGGACTTGTCCGCCTCCGGTGGAGAGGGGGAAGGGGGGTGAGGACGCGTTGCCTGTCCCCGTTCGCTATAGGTTGGGAGGATTGCCGTGAACTTCGATGAAGCGAAGGCGCTGGAGCGCCAGCACCTGCTGAACCTATACACGCCCATCCGCATGCCCATGGTCATGGCGCGGGGTGAAGGCGCGCGGCTCTGGGACACCGAGGGGCGCGAGTACCTCGATTTCGTCAGCGGCGGGCGCGCCGTCACAGGTCTCGGTCACTGCCATCCCAAGGTCGTCGAGGCGCTCCGGAAGCAGGCCGGTCGGCTCATCCACGTGTCGAACGACTTCTACAGCGAGCCGCAACTGCTGCTGGCGAAGCGGCTGTCCGAGCTGTTTGGCGGCCGGTGCTTCTTCTGCAACAGCGGAGCGGAGGCGGTCGAGGCCGCCATCAAGCTGGCGCGCAAGCGCGCCTACAAGAGCTCCGGCCCGGAGAAGCACGAGATCATCACCGCGCTCAAGTCGTTCCACGGCCGCACGCTGGGTGCGCTCGCCGCAACGGGCCAGCCAAAGTACCACCACGGCTTCCAGCCGCTGCCCGCCGGCTTCGTCCACGTGCCCTTCAACGACGTGGAGGCCCTCAAAGCCGCGGTCAGCGCCAGCACCTGCGCGATCATGCTCGAGCCGATCCTGGGCGAGAGCGGCGTCTACCCGGCCACTGTCGAGTAC
>Ga0315286_10004030_pt1 | contig 14014 bp, 9 predicted proteins | sample YL17G10_0_MG_FD_205038 | JGI IMG/M metagenome (GOLD analysis project Ga0315286, IMG submission 205038) | Sediment microbial communities from Yellowstone Lake, YNP, Wyoming, USA - YL17G10_0 | ecosystem: Environmental > Aquatic > Freshwater > Lake > Sediment | place: USA: Wyoming | collected... | reverse complement strand
AGCGTTATAATTTAATTTTTCTCAAGCATTTCTCCAGAGTCTAATAATCATAAGATCGGGTCTGTATCACGGGAATCAAAAAGAGGGAACTCTTATTACCTTCACGACAAGAAATTAAAAATGCGAATGATCATGCGTTTCTTGCCGGTGATGGATCGATGAATGGAGTGATTACCGCTCTCATTATTGCCCTGTGTATCATATTGGCCTTCTTTTGGGCCCCTATTGTCGTGGTGATTTTTGATAGGAGCTCAGAATTAGCCCAACCCCTCAGATTGTCAGATAATTCTGTGAATGCCGGGTATGTTACCGGATATGCAGCCGATCTGGGCAAAATCGGCGAAACTGAAGTCAGTATTCCGACCCCTGAATCACAGAAGATGGGTGCAGTAACGTTCAGGTTGTCGCTTAATTCCTACCGTTCGTTTTTCATGAGCGATATGAGCATCGATCTCGATACGATAACCGTGATTTTTGTCAGTCCATCAGGGTCGGAGACTCTTTTACAAAAATCAAGTCGCCCGATGATAAAACCCGGATGGACCATTACGAAGAAAACCGGTATTCTGCCTTTCGAATACGCTGATCAGGATAATATCCTTGAACCCCATGAGTCATTTGAGATCCTGGTCTATCCTTCAACACCGCTCCCTCCGATGTCCCGGTTCCTTATCCTCATTCATCTGCCGGACAAAAATCAGATATTTATTCCCCGGTCTGTTCCGGCAACCATAACTCCGGTAATGGGTTTGAAATAACAGGTATCCCCGGTAAAAATGAAGGACGAGAGGTTTTAAGGGGAATTCAGGAGTTTATGCAGACCTGATAGCGCAGTCAAGAGTCCTGTAACCAACTCTGCCGCTCTCTTGGACAGAGTTGCTCAGAATCTCTCCGGGAAAATAATCGTGAACCGGGTTCCCTGATCACTATCGATTTTCATCTCCCCTCCCAGCTGGCGGACAAGCACTCCTACGAGCTGCATACCAATACTTGCAGTGCTGCGGGCTTCAAAATCCGGCGGGAGCCCGACACCATCATCCGGTACAACAAGGGAAAACATATGGTCTTCCTGGTGATGCAGCGTGAGAGCGAGCTTCCCTTCCGGGCGGCCGGCATAGGTGTGTTTCAGTGAATTGGTCACCAGTTCATTGATGATGAGCCCGCAGGGGATTGCCATATCAAGCGGAAATGCCGTGACCCGGACGCATACCTGGACGAGCAGGATTTAAAAGACATAGCCGAGGCAGAAGAGGATATTTTGCAGGGGCGTGTCTACACAACCAAAGAGTTACGGGCCAAACTTGGGATCCAATGAGTTATTCTTTTCTCTGGACGGATCGCTCCCGTAAAGATTTGGAGAAATTACCCTCTCACCGTTCAAAACGAATTGTTGATAAAATTGAATCGTTATCTAAAAGATCCGCACCGCACAGCAGAACGATGCAAAGGGTATCCGTATTACCATCAACGTATCGGCTCTCACCGCGTTATCCTTAAAATCGATGATCCCGCATTGCTGATCTCCGTTATCAGAATAGGCCCGAGAAAGAAAGTATATGATCGTTGATCTGTTCTCACCATTAAAAACCGTCTTTTTTCATTTGTCGCATACTTTCACCCGTCAGCAATAAGATCCACCAGAAGAAACAGACATGAACCGATCGGGTTCACTCCGGATGGACTCCTGTAGTTTCTCCCCGACTCCCTCAAAGGGTCAAACGAAATTGATCAGGTGAGTGCCTCGTCCAACCAACCGGGTTTTACAAGTTCGTTTGCCTGTGTGAACAAGTCAGGGGCGTCGGGCAAAGTATCGTTTCATGGGGTTATAAGCCCGGTGCCGGTACCGGGGATCGGTAATGGAGTGTTATCCACGGGATTGCGAGAAAAGTCAATGATACCCCCCGGGAAAATACATAAGAACTTACCCCGCTCATCTCACTATCAGGGAATCCGGGACTCTCTTTCCACAACAGGGAACGTGCTTATGACTGATATCAACCACATAAAAAAAGTAATCCGCCAACAAAAGACGACGCTTCGCGATCGTTTTAAGGTTAAACGGATTGGTGTGTTCGGCTCATATGTGAGAGGTGATACGCATAGCGGGAGCGATGTCGACGTTGTGGTGGAGTTTTCAGACACTATCAGCCTGTTGAAACTGGTATCGTTGGAAAATTATCTGTCGGAACTTCTGGGTATCAAAGTGGATGTTGTCCCAAAAGAGGATATACGCATTGAGCTCAGGGACAGGATCCTTGGTGAAGCGGTTTTCGTATGAAGGTGCAGGAGCGTAATTTTCTCATTTTTTTGCACGATATTATCAATAATATTCACCGGATTGAACGGTTCACTGCAGGAATCAATTTTGACACGTTCCGCAATGATGAGAAAACGTATTTCGCCACGATTCAATGCATCGAGATCATTGGAGAGGCAGCTAAGCACATTCCGCAATCTGTACGCGAGAAATATCCCGCTGTTCCATGGAATGACATTGCAGGTATGCGGGACAAACTGATCCATTCTTATTTCGGTACCGATCCGTTGAAGGTGTGGAAAGTTGTTACAGAAGATATTCCCGTTCTCACACCACAGATTGATGTCGTGCTGAGTGAAAACGAACCCTGAAGATAAGAACAATTCAACATAATCACCCCTTCGCTCCTGCTCATTCCCTTTCCACCACACCCGGCAGCGCAAAACAGAAGGTGCTCCCTTTTCCCACGCCCTTCGATTCCACCCAGATCCTGCCGCCGCGGGCGTCGATGATCTGTTTCACGAGGTTAAAAGCCCAGTGCCGGTACCTCTCCCTTCCGGGCTATTCCCTGTCCCTTACCACAATCGTAAACGCCGTCCCCGCTGTCCGGTCAAGGTCAATAGTGCCGTTCAATTGTTGCACCAGACCCACCACCAGCTTGAGCCCAAGGGTTTGATCGGTTCTCATCCAGTCCAGATCTTTCGGTATCCCGATCCCCGTGTCCTTAAAGGAGAGCACAAGGGTATCGCCATCCCGGTGTCCTGCAATGGTGATCTCCCCTGTTGCATCTTGGACAAACGCGTGCTTTATTGAGTTTGAGATGAGTTCGTTGAAGATGAGGCTGAGAGGGATTGCAGTGTCTAAGGTAATCAGCAGGTCTTTTATTTCGACGTTCAGCCGTATATGCCGGGGATTAACATTATAGGACGAAAAAAGGCTTGCTCCCAGAAATGTTACGATTTCAGACAGGTCGATCCGGGAGATGTCCTCGGCACGGTACATCCTCTCGTGGACATGTGCCATCGCCATGATGCGGTTCTGGAACTCTCCCATGGTCTCCAGTATTTTCTGGTCTTTGATATTCCGGGACTGGAGTCTGATGAGACTTAAAATAATCTGGAGGTTGTTCCTGACCCGGTGGTGGATCTCACGGAGCAGCACAACTTTCTCTTCTAAGGAAGCGTTGAGCCGGGCTGTGTGTTCGACAATCCCGCGTTCGAGTTCCTCATTGAACGTTTTCAGGCGTTCTTCCGTCCGCTTGCGCTCGGTGATATCCGTTGTGATACCTACAAGGAACTGGTTTCCCGCAGTGTCGGTGTGAAGGCTCTTTTTAACAAGAACGGTAAGGGTCTTTCCGGGAGCATAGGTATTTGTCTCTTCACTGACACTTTCCTTGCCTGTCATGAAGGTCTCCTCGTCATTTTGCCACGAGATATCAGCCATCTCCCTTCTGGCAAAGAGGTCATAAGCGGTTTTTCCGATGATTTCCTCACGGGACAGGTTAAACAGCCTGCACGAGGCGTCATTGATGAGGACTATCCGGTGCTGGCGGTCCTTGACGTGAATGGGATCGCTGATGGAGTTTATAATTTTGTTTAAGAACTCCTTTGACTTCCGCAGCGCATCTTCTGCTTTTTTCCGTTCGGTAATGTCCTGGTTCGCCCCATGGGTTTTGATCGTCCTGCCATCAGCATCTTTCGTGATTCCAGATTGCACGGTGATATGCCGGACCTCACCATCACTGCGGATAATCCGGTGCTCGGTCTGACCCAAATAATCCGGGTCAGTGGCATGTATTGCATTTTGCACTTCGTTAGCGACAACGCCCGCTTCATCCGGGTGAACGAATTCCCGTGCATATACTTCCGCCGGCATCTGGTACCCGCCCTCCCGCTCTGCCGTTGTGCCATACAGGGTGTAGAACCGGTCATTGAAGGTAAAGATGCCTGAGGCAACATCAAACTCCCAATTCACCAGATGTGCGAGATCCATCGCTTCAGCGAGTTGGATCTGGCTCTTTTTGAGCTCCTTCTCTGCCTGCTTGCGCTCGGTGATGTCCAGCAGGGAGGCGATGCTCTTTTTGGTACCCGGAATAACATCGATAGAGAGGTAGATATCGCGGATATCACCGGATTTTGTGACAGCCCGGAACTCATAGTGGGTGAGTGCCTTCTTTTTGTTCTTCCTGCGCAGCCGGTGCTGGGCGAGCATCCGTTCCAGGTCCTCTTTTACTACAAATTCAGTCCAGCTCTTCTTTCCCTCGATATCATCCTTGGAAAAACCGGTAAGTTGTTCGAACTCCTTATTCGCGAGGCTGATAATGGTGCTCTCTTCGACGACTACCGTTGCGGTGCCGGTATTCTCAAAAACCGTGCGGTATTTCGCTTCGCTCTCCTTGAGGTTCCGGTCGAGCGCATGCTTGTACAGCGCCATCTCGATGGTGGCATGGAGTTCACGGCTTTGGGCGGGTTTTACGATATAGCCGTACGGTTCTGTGAGCCGTGCATTCTTAAGGCGCAGGTCATCGGTATAGGCGGTGATGTATATCACAGGGACGTCTGCGATTGCCTGGATCTTCTTTGCGGCAGTAATCCCGTCCATCTCCCCGATCAATACGATATCCATGAGCACAAGATCGGGTTTCTTGGTTTTTACTGCGCGGATCGCGTCCTCACCGGTGGCGACCGGCTCCGGCACGGTGTAGCCAAGCGAGGAGAGGGTATGGACAAGGCTTGCTGCAATGAGAGCTTCGTCTTCAACTACGAGGATGCGGTACTTTTTCATCGGTATGACGCTCCTTACCTGCCGGTTCCGGAAACCGGATCGTATACGCGGTTCCTCCCGCGGTGCTGGTCTCAAGAGTCCCCCTCAGCTGGTGCTTCACGATGAGCCTGATCAGGAACAACCCGAGCGTGCGGGAGGCAGTTATAGCGATCCCTTCCGGTATCCCAATGCCATTATCTGAGATTTTGAGAAGATAGTCGTTGCCCTTGCGTTTCAGGGCTATGGTAATGGTGCAGGGCTCCCCGCGGATTTCTTCGCAGGAGAATGTTTTCGGGAAGGCATATTTCAGTGCGTTGGTCACGATCTCGCTCATAACCAGCCCACAGGGGATGGCGGTTTTGAGGGGTATCATGAAATCCTCAATGTCGGTCTTGTACCGGATATCGGTCGCAGTCCCGTATACCTGCACCAGGTACCGGACCAGGTTTTCCGTATAGGTGGCGATGTTGACCCATTCGATATCTTTTGTCTGGTAGAGCGATTCATGGACAAGCGCCATGCTCCGGACCCGGATCTCGAGATCTTTTAAGTGAGAGATATTCACCGGATCGGACAGGGAGCCGATCTGGAGTTCGATGAGGGAGATGATCCCGGCAAGGTTGTTCTTCACCCGGTGGTGGATCTCCTGGTGGAGGACTTCCTTTTCTTCAAGGGCAGACCTGATCGCCTCTTCTGCCGCTTTGCGTTCGGTGATGTCGGAGATACACCCAGTCATTTTTGTGGGCTTTCTACTCTCGTCAAAAACTGCCAGACCTACGGAGTTTTGCCAACGATATTCGCCCGATTTATGCCGATGCCTATAGTCTACATCATATTTCGTGCCCTTCTCAAGATGGTTGTTCAGAGCGCTGATCACACGATCATAGTCATCGGGGTGAATTCTTGATGCCCATGAATTGTACGTATGAGAAAATTCCGGATCATCAAACGAGTATCCGATAATTTCACACCAGCGAGGGGAAAAGAACTCCCGATTGGTTTTAATATCCCATTCCCAAAGACCATCTTTGGTCGCATTGATCGCTTGCTGAAATCTTTCCTCGCTCTTCAGCAGTTCATCTTCCGCCCGCTTGCGCTCGGTGATGTCGTGTGATATCCCCAGCATCCCGACAGGAGAGCCTTGTGTATCCCGAAGAAGGGTTACAGAATTCTCTACCAGTATCGTTCTACCGGACTTGCAGTACTCCTCGGTCTCGAATGAGATGGTCCTGCCGGGGTCAGCCGTGCCCCAAGCCTCCAGCTCCAGCTCCTGGTGGAAACGCTTCATCACCGATTCAAGAGACTCTGGTGTCATCATCTCTCCAAGTGACATAGACAACGTCTCCTTGACGGTGAATCCTTTCATCTTCTCTACCGACGGACTGGTGTACTGCATGTGCATATCCATGTCGAAGATCCAGATGTTATCTGCGGTATTATCGGCGATGAGCCGGTAATGCTCTTCGCTCTCGCGCAAGCGTTCTTCTGCCTTTATCACATCCGTGATATCCCGTCCGACAGACTGGTATTCAATCACATGACCGTCCTTGTCAAAGATTGCCCGGTCGCTCCATCGCTGCCACCTCACCTCTCCGGATGGCATTATGATCCGGTGCCGGAGTGTTGCAACAGGATTTTCCCGAGTTAGTGACCGGAAGTGTATTTTCATCAGGCTTACATCATCCGGAAGAAGTACCACAGTGTGCCGTTTCCCGATACACTCTTCCGCTCTCAAATCAAAATAGCGGCAATATGCGCTGTTGACAAACGTGAGCGTGCCGTCCGGGGTAAACCGGCAGATGAACTCGGTCTGGTCTTCCACAACAGAGCGGTATCTGTTTTCACTCGCCCGCAACGCTTTTTCTGCCCGTTCGCCCAGGGTGATATCAACGCCCTGTGCAATGGTGGATACGAGTTCCGCCCCCTCACTCAGGATATTTGCCGAGTTCCATAGCAGCGTATGGGTCGTCCCATCAGCAGCAATGACGGGGATCCTGACACTCTCCCAGCGTCCGCCTTCCAGCGTCTCTTTGATCAGCGCGAGTGACGCTTCCCTGCACTCTGCGGGGAACAGGATCTCAATCTTCTGCCCGATGACTTCCTGTTCGGTCAAGCCGGTCAGGTTCTCGAACGCTTCATTGAACCGGGTGATCCGGAATGCCGGGTCCCAGATTATGATCGGGGCGTTTGCATAATCGATCAGTTTGTGGAGGTACTCGTTGGTCTCGCGGAGCGTCTCTTCTGCCATTTTATATTTATCAATATTCTGAAATGTCCCGGCAAGTTTTACTATTTTACCATCGCTGTAAACGGCCTTTCCAATTAACCGCACCCAAATCTTATCTTTGCTGCCTGAAGGAATGAAAAGGGATTCAAGATCGTAAGGTTCGCCCGTTTCCGCAGTTTTCTTCACTGCTGCCTCTACGGCAGGCCTGGATTCGGGCGCATAGAAATTTAAGGCCTCTTCCAGCTTCGGCTTATATCCCGGCCCGACTCCGTGGATCCGGCCGACCTCTCCGGTCCATGAGACCTCATTGGTCGAAAGGTCAAGCTCCCAACCGCCGACTTTGGCCATTTCCCCGGTATCGTTTAAAAGCTGAACACTTTTCTCCAGTGCCTCCTCCGCCACTTTGCGGTTGGTGATATTCTGGATGTAAAATCTGACGACACGTAACTCATGGTTCAGGGCGATATCTTCCGCAAAGGTCTTATTGTTCAGGATAATTTCCCTGTTCACCCGCGATTCCCCGGTTTCCCGGAGCAGGCGTAAGATCTCCTCTTTGTTTTCAGGAACGAACAATGCGGGATCTTCAGGGAGACCCAGATCCCTGAGGGTCGTTAGTGCTGCAGCATTGGCAAACGTGATCGTGCCTTGGGCATCCATTTCGATCACCGGGTTCGGGTTCATCTCCGGGAAACTCGCCAGCCACCGGATCCGTTCCTCTGCCCGCTTGCGCTCGGTGATGTCGCGGAAGATGACCAAGTCGGCGGGTTGCCCGTGCCAAGACGTCTTTGCTGCAGACAGCTCTATTTGTACGTGTTTCCCATCCTTGCGGATAATTGCGGTTTCATATTGTGCCGAAACATCTTCCCCTGAAAGTCTTTTTCTGAATCTTTCTGTAATCTTCTCTAATTCATCGGGAGCCGCCAAATCCTTTATGCCGGTTTTTAGCAATTCGGCACTACGGTATCCTGTTATTTCACCTGCCCGTCTGTTAGCGTACGTAGTGACTCCCCCGGCAACGGCTACAAGGATACCGTCATTGGCGTTCTCGGCCAGTGCTTTAAAGGTCTCTTTGCTCTCCCGCAGCGCCTCCTCCGCCAGCTTCCGGTCGGTGATGTCCTGCAGCGTGCCATGAAGCCCGATGACCTTTCCGTCACCGTCACGTTTCACGCCACCGAACGCATGTGTCCATCGTATGCTGCCATTCGGATGGATAATTTCCAGTTCAAGGTTGTACGATTCACCGCTCGTGAGTGCTCTCGTAACCGCATTGTTGAGAAGATCCCAGCTGGCGGGGGTATAGACACGCGGATGTTCTGCATAGGTGGGCGCAGGGAGTGAGGGATCCCTGCCGGTGATATTGTACAGTTCCTCTGACCAGGTCACCGTATCGTTTTTTATAACCCAGTCCCATGTCCCGATATGTGCAAGGCGATGCGCCTCGTTGAGGCTCTCCTGAGCAGATACCAGTTCCTGTTCCGCCCGCTTGCGTTCAGTGATATCATCGTAAATGGCGACAACCTCGCCACTTCCCAGTTTGTACACCCAGCTTTCGCGCCATGTGCCGGGGTCATGCCCATCACGGTATATTGCTGATGGGAAGAACTCATGTTGTCCTGTTCTCCAGACACGGCAAAAGACATCAAGGATGCCAAAGTCTTTAACGCCGGGGAAAACCTGCGTTACGCGTTTACCGATAAGATCGTCTTTTTTGATTCCTTCGATTTTTTCTGCGGCAGCATTGAAATCTTTGAAAATAAAATCTTTTCCGCCATCCACAGCATCAAAGATCGCAACTGCGCTTGGCATCCGGGTGAATAATTGCCTGAACTTGTCCTCGCTTACCCGGAGATCTGTCGGGGACCGGGTCATGTTGAGCATTATAAAGAAGCCGGTGCCGAGGATATCGGTTATGATGGTGACGACAAAGGAGAACGAGTTAACGGGATCTGTGCTGAAAAGTGATTGATTCTGGGGAGTAATCAGCCAGGAAATAGTTCTTACGGTCAGGAGGATCGCAACAACCATAAAGCTAGCAGCAAAGCCGGACATGAGCCACCGGTTTTCAGGGTCCTGTGATCGTATGGCGAGTATTCCGGTAATAATGAGGCAGGGAACGATAATCATGTTTGAGATCAGGGAACGGAGAAGAACCGAGTCGACGCTGTAGGTATAATAGAGAAAAAGAGCGGCGAACGGGATCAGGATGCAATAAAAGAGGGGGGAAATTGGTTTTGACCAGAAATATCTCCTGCCACTCTCAACCCGCATAATGACCGAGAGCGCGATCAGAATATTGGCAATGATGATGGAAAGAAAGTCAGATACGGATCCCCGGAGCATGTACAAAAAATAACCGCAGGAGATGACCAGCAGGCTGAGCATCCATGTACTGAACCCGTAATGGGTCTTCTGCGTCTTCCAGAACGTAAACAGCATCAGGGTGAGGATGGCGTTGACGAGAAAGAGGATCAGAAAAAGGGTCCTGACATCGGGCGTCCACATGGTTTCACACTGCCCGGAATTACCCTGCCGGACATCAGCACGGTATTATCAAAGGTTACTATCCCTTGTGACATTATGAACATTCGTACTGGCAAAAACCAGGTCTTCTCTCTGCAATTCAGGAAGGCAACGACCAGCCGGAGTTCAGGAAGCGGGAAAGGAAATGACCGGTAATAGTGCGATATCGATATCACATCCGGGTGTTGCGGTGCCCGTGCCCGATGAACCAAACAGGATAAGGTTGTTGATGCGGATTTCATTATGCCGGATGTGAGCGCTGAAATTTTTTTCATCTGCAGGATTGGTGAGATATTCTGATACCCGGTGCAGCGTTTCCATTCTCCGGATTCATTCCGGTAGAATCGACACCCTCAACATCCTTTCCGGAATTTCCCCCTTTTTTAAATAATTCCAGAAACGTAATGATCCGCGAAAAATTTATTTCATTCATGATCCCGCTTTGTTATATCCCTGGGGATTTTTTAAAAATGGAATGGGAGTAGTGCTGCCCGGTCACTTGTTCCGGGCCGTATTGGGGGGTAAGGACTCCCTTTTGCCCGGGATATTATGGTAAGATTTTCGCTCTCCCCGTCGTTTGGCACAGGAGATCCCGCTGCTCTTTTTCATGCGGGAATCTTTCCTGGAGGTATGCGGGAGTGAAAAAAAGTCTCCGTTTTTAATCACACCTAAACATTATTAGAGTTGGAAGTTAATTCTACTATACCATGGATAAGGAGTACATCACCCGCCTCACCTATGAATATAATCCCCACCTCCGGGGCGGTACTATCGAAGTCCCCCGGTACCGGCGCGACCTTTATACCGCTATTGACCTGTGGCGGGAGAAGAAGCAGGCGATAGCGATCGTCGGGCTCCGGAGGACCGGCAAGACCACGCTGATGCGCCAGATGATGCAGGAGATGGGCAACGATGCCGCGTTCTTCTCGTTCGATGAAGAGGAGACCCAGAAAAAAGACGTGCTCGTTTTTGTGCTGGACTATTTTCTCAACAACTTCCACTCACGCACCATCTTCCTTGACGAGATCCATTATATCAGGGACTGGGAGGGCATCCTCAAGCGGTACTATGACCAGAAAGGGACAAAGTTCATCGTGTCCGGGTCGGAATCGCCTGAACTCTCAAAGGCAAAGGCGACACTCGCCGGCAGGCTCGTCACGTTCCAGCTCGAACCTCTCAGATTCTCCGAATACCTGCAGCTCAAAGGGCATCCCCCCGGAGTACCGGTTCCCGCACGTGATGACTGGGCTGCCCTGCAGGATTTCTGGCATCGCACTCTGGCGGAGAAAGAATACTTCGAACGCGAGTTCCTGCAGTACCTGTTCAGGGGTGCATTTCCGGAGCTCTGCGATGAAGATGACTCGACAGTCATCAGGAAATACATCTACGAGCTGGTTGTCAGGAAAATCATCTACCAGGATATCCCCGCAATCTACGAGATCCGGCGCCGTGACCTCCTCTTTGACCTCTTCTTCTACTGCTGCAACAATTCCGCAAACCTTTTTGAAGTAAAAAACCTGTGCTCAACGCTGAATGCCAATTATGAAACGGTGACAAATTACCTGTTCTACCTCCGGTCCGCGTTCTTAATAACCGTAGCCGAATCCTATACCGGCAGCGCTGCCTCACGCCTCCGTAGGAACAAGAAGGTCTACGTGGTTCACCCGGCGATCGCATTTGCGGTCATGGGATTTGATTTCACCATGCTTGTTGAGAAGGTTCTGGGCCCCTATGTCGAGACCGTGTTTGCCGGGAAGTATTTCTGGCGGGACAAGCAGAAGAACGAGGTGGATGTGGTGCTTGACACAGAACCGCTTCTCCCCATCGAGGTCAGGTTCCAGGAGCATATCGCTCCCTCTGACCTGAAGGGTCTGCGCACGTTCATGGCAGCCCACGGGGTGAGCCGGGGAATTCTGGTCACAAAAAACACATTCCGGAAGATCACGAAAGATGAAAAAGAGATCTTCATGATCCCTGCCTGGATGTATCTGCTGGTAAAACAAGCCCCCTGAATTCTTTCACCGCTCTTTTTTTAGTAATTGTGATATGGCACACTGTCCCCGTCCCGGCCCGGTCACGCGTGATCGTCCCGGCACATGAGGGTTACACGGGGCGTGATTCCCTGCATCAGGGAGGAGGAACGCGGTGCCCGGCCTGACCTTGTGGCGCTATATCTCCAGCCGTTCCAAAGATATGCTGGAATGTGAACCTGAACTCGTTCACTTTCTGCCGGATATACGTCTTTCCTGTTTCCGAAGGGCAGTACAGTTTTGACTTACCGGATGTTTTTTTCTCCAGGACACCCTGCTGCTGGAGTTCATAAAGGATCGTATATATTCTTGACTGGGGGATGAGAACCTTGTACCGGTTATGGATCTCGTGGACGATGTCGAATCCCGACATCGGCTTATCCATTATCGAAAGGACAAGGGGTTCTAACGATTTCCTGACGATCACTTCGACGACATCCTGCGGGACAACCGAGAGTGATTCCAGGGGATAGGACTGGTTTGCGATCAATATCGAGGTCTCATCTCCTGTCGAGACGATAACCTTTGTTATCCCCTCGGATAATTTCTGTATCTGCCCGCTGGACAATTTATCGATGTTAACGGCAATGATTCCCGATATGGAATGCCCGGATTGCACTTTTTTTAGGATATATTTTTCTATAGCAAGGATTAGTTCAAACTCGTCAGTTTCGGAAAAATCAAGGAGGATCCGCCACCCGTTCTCGGCATCAGATATAAGGGGGGGGTCCCAGTAATTCTGGATCAGGGTCAAAAAATTCCCGGTCTCATTTTTTTTAATCCGGTGCGTAATGAGGTTCTCCTTCTGGATATCCTTTATAAAAAATTTCGGGATTTTCGAATGATAATAGGCAAACAGGCTCGGGTGCCCGTTGTTTAAGCCATGCTCAATGGAAAATTTGAAGATTTGTTCATTCCTCTGCATGTCGGCATACAACAGGAGGATGATCCCCTGGTAAAAGTTGTCCAGAAGGACTGCCTTTCTCTCCGGGACAATAAGATCGGATTCATCTGAGGTTTTTTCATCAGCCCCGGCACCGGTATGAACCGCTCTTTTTCCGTGGGCTGGTTTTGCCAGTGCTTTTTTCTCTGTGGTTTTTTTATAAAGTGCCAGTTCCATTGCCGCCCTGAGTTCCAGTTCATTGAATGGTTTTACGATATATCCGTACGGGTTGACTAATTTTGCCTCTCCGATGATTTTTTCGTCTGCATAGGATGTGATGAAAATGACCGGGATATGCAGTTCCTCGTTGATCTGCCGGGCAGCAACGATGCCATTGAATTTTCCGGGCATCACGATATCCATCAGGATGATATCAGGAGTGAGCCGTCGTGCCTTTTTTATAGCCTCCTCTCCCGATGCCGCCATGCCGACTACTTTGTAACCCATGCGTCTCAGGCGCTCTTCCAGCTGCATGGTGATGATCGCTTCGTCATCAACTATCAGTACCTTTATCATGGGTAATCACCTGGTGGAAGATAAGGGAATTCTATAATGACTTCTGTCCCGTTCTCGCTTTTTGTTACGACCGTCCCGTGCAGTTGCTGCTCGACGAGACCCTTGATAAGTTTAAGCCCCAGCCGGTTGCTCTTTTCAATATCAAATCCCTTGGGAAGCCCGATGCCATTATCGTGGACAACAATACGGAGCTTATTACCTTCTATGGAGGACAGGACCTCTAATTCACCGTTCCTGCGTTTCTTGAACGCGTGTTTATAGACATTGGAGATAATCTCGTTTAAGGCAAGGGAGCAGGGAATCGCGAGATCAACAGGAAGGGAGACATCAGGGCATTCAATCGTTGTAACGACATTAACACAATCATGTTTGTAAATACCCGATATCGTTTCAATCAGGTCCTGGATCTGGCTTTTTATATTGATTTTATCAAACCTTTTGCTCTCGAACAACCGTGTATGGATCAGCCCCATTGTCTGGATTTTTGCCATGAGATCCGTTAATATCGTTATAACTGCTTTATCATGCGATCTCATCTTTGTCATATCGATAAGACCAAGAATCAGCTGGAGGTTGTTCTTCACCCGGTGATGAATCTCACGGATCAGGAGATCTTTTTCATTTGAGGATATGGTTAACTTTTTCTGGATTTTTTTGCGGTCTTTGATCTCTTTTATGAGTTTTTGGTTTGTTCTGGATAATTCAGAAGTGCGGTCACGCACCCGTTGTTCAAGGGTTTCCTTGTAATTTTTCAGTTG
>Ga0315286_10004029_pt1 | contig 14015 bp, 16 predicted proteins | sample YL17G10_0_MG_FD_205038 | JGI IMG/M metagenome (GOLD analysis project Ga0315286, IMG submission 205038) | Sediment microbial communities from Yellowstone Lake, YNP, Wyoming, USA - YL17G10_0 | ecosystem: Environmental > Aquatic > Freshwater > Lake > Sediment | place: USA: Wyoming | collected... | reverse complement strand
CTCTTTAGGAAAGTCTATTCTTGCACTTGTTCCGAAGGGTTTAACTTCTCTTTCAAGAAAACATTTAATTCCTCTTAGAGTAAGAACCGATTTTTTGATTATTTTTACTTTCTTCATAACCTATCTATTAGATAGGTTAAGTATTTAAACTTTGTGGAATAATTTAAGAGTGATTAATTACGTTCGGAGATACTGAATTTATAAAAAACTAAAATTTACTAAAAATATAAACAGAATGGGAAAAATTTATCGTCGGTAAATTCCTTCGCTCGCCTTCTCGCGAACCTGTTCTGTTCGCCCATTTCGCTCGCCTGTCCGTTTGGACTCGCTCTCCTCACTCACCAATCCTGTCCGTTTGGACTCGCTCGTATGGACTGGCTGGGAATTGAACCCAGATTTCATCGACGCGAACGATGTGTCTTGCCGTTGGACTACCAGCCCTAAATTAAAGCTATAAACCACGCAAACATTATCACCACTAAAATTAAAAGAATTAAATATACCACAAATTTAGAAACTTTTTCAGCAATTTTTTCATTTTTTACTATTGCGAGGATTGTAAGATAAAAAAATCTTCCCCCATCTAAAAAACCCGCTGGCAACATATTAAACAAAGCAACAGCTGCATTAATCATAATAACCCACCACAACAAATCTTTTATAAAAATCATTAAGTCTCCATATACTTTTGGCTCAAGAGCAGTTGAAGAAGATTCAAAAAAATTGAAAAATTTGTATAGCATGCCTCTTAAGCCAGAATTATCATAATTTGTGCTGCTTACTCCTAAAAAAGATTTATTTTTATCAAGAGGAGATTCTGCTAATCGCAAATTATAAGACAAAATTACCTCTTTAAATTTTGTTTTTATTGTAACCTCCTCTCTTGGTTTGTACTTGGCGAGTTCGCGAGATAGAGTTTCTTGATTTTTAATCTTTTCTCCATTAAGCTCTATTATTGTTCCTTTTAACCCGCTTCTTACTGCAGGCAAATCAGGAAAAGCAACAAGAACTTCTTTGTTTACCACAAGTTGAGCTTTTAAATCTTCTAGGCTTATAAAATATGTTTTGTTGTTTGCTTTAATTTCCGTCATGTTAATGGCTTTGCCGTCTAAGGGGATACCTAAACTCTCTTTTATCTCTCCGCTTTTTATTAAACTTAGAATTCCTTCTGCGTTTGCATTGTTAAGCTCAATGCTATAATTTCCGATTGAGCTTATAGAAGAGACATTAACTGCTGTAAGAATGTAACCATTGAATATAAAACCCCCTTCTGTAAATGCTAAAAATAAAAACAGCCACGCAATAAAGATAAAGAGGATTGTAGTGATTACATTAGCAAAAACTCCTGCAGAAAGTATCCCCATTTGTGCTAATTTAGGCTGTTTTTCCATTTTTTTTTCATCTGGCTCAACAAAAGCCCCTATTATCGGCCCTAAAAAAGCAAACCCTGTAGATTTTATTTTCAGACCCTTGGCTTTTGCAAAAATTCCATGAGAAAATTCATGCACCGTAGCAACAACTAAAACAGCAATTATGAAATAAGTAAAATAAAAAGGAGGAAAAAAACTCTGGACTCCGAATATCTCAGGAAAATAAGGGATTAATGGCACAAGAGGAGGAGCTTTTATAATTCTTGTTATTTCTGGAAATGCTAAATAAGTATACGTAACTTTTATCAGCATATAAAAAACTGCAATCATCAAAACATAGCCAAGAGCAATGGAAAAATACTGCAAAACTCCTAAAACTCTTTTAAACTTTTTTCCAACATAATCTATAAACCTTATCCCTACTTTTGTTCTGTATAAATAAATTATTCCTTCTCTCTTTAAGTTCTTTCTTCTTTTGTATAAAAATGATACTATAAACAAACAAAATATTCCAAGGAAAATTAAATCGTATAGCAAAAAACTCATTTTACCTTCATTTTTTCAAATTTTTCCAAAAGCTTTTTCTCTTTTTTAAAATTTAATAATTTATTTTTTCTTTTTCTCAAAAATTTTATTTAATTTTTGATGACTATCAAAATTCTCTCGAATTTTGAAGTGATCAAACTTGTTTCCGTAAAAAGTTTGTTTTATTTTTTCCTTTTCGGCTTAAAATCTTTTCCCCCACACTTTCTGCATTTCACTCTTCCAGTTATAACTTTTCTTGTGTCTGCCCTCATTTTGCTCTTGCAATTCTTACAAATAAAAACATTCTTGAATAATCTTGCTTGAGCAGCTGGTATTTTTGCCATTTTAATTGTCGTGTTTTGTTACTTTTTTTAAAAGTTTATTTTTTAAATTTTTCTTTTAATTATTTTCTCTTCTCCAATTTTCCAGTATTCAACTTGAACTACTTCAGCCATGTGGGGTTGCACATCTGGGTCAATTTGGATGTCAAGAGTTTCAAAACTCTCTAAGTCCATAACACTTGCCTTGTCTCCTGTAACACTTAAAACTTGCGCATTTCTTTTTTCTATTAAAGGAACTTCTAATCTTTCGTGTCCCCCTATAACAAATACTTTTTTCTTATTATCAGTAATTCCTATTGCTTCTATTCTGCACTTCATATGGCCGTGTTTTCCTGTCTTGCTTACATCATTAGATTTAACAACGCAAGCCACTCCATCTACTACAATACTGGTTCCAGGTTTCGCTTCAACAGCATTTACGATTTTATAAGCCATGAATTAATGAGATAAAATAGATTTATAAAGGTTTAGTAGAAGATTTGTCGAACTTAGAACTTAAGCAGGCAAACTCGTATCTCCTGGTTTATTTCTATCTTTAACCTCTTGAAGTATTTCTGGGATTATTTTTGCGATATAACTTTTTCTGTCAAGAAAATCGCGTTTACTAACAGCTACTCTAAAAATTTCGTCTAAGCTTGTTCTTGCTGTTAAAGCAAGCCTAATGCCGCTGCGCATTAAATCCCACATTCCTTTTTTTAAAGCTACTTTTGAGTATTCGTCATGGTTCATATTTCCAGCTTCAATCATTTCTCTTTCTTCATCTCCAATAATCCACAATTCAGGAATAACTATTCTTCCTTTATAACCAACACCATCACAATATTTACATATCCCACTTTCTTGCGGTTCTGGTTTTTTCCAAAATTTAAATTCTTCTTTTATAATCTTTTCTCCAAACATATCATTTATTTCTTTATAACCAGGATATTCCTCCCTGCAATGCTCGCATAATCTTCTTGCCAGTCGCTGAGAAATAACCCCTTTTAAACAAGTAGCCAAGTCTCTTTTGTCAATTTTAAGGTCATGCAATCTAAGCAGGGTATCTATAGAATCTCTCGCATGCAGAGTGCTAAAAACCAAAGGCCCGGTTTTTGCGGCATGGGCAGCCATTTGTGCAGTTTCTTCATCTCTTATTTCTCCTACGAAAATTATATTTGGGTCTTGCCTCAAAAAAGACCTTAGAGCATTTGCGAATGTATAATCAATAGTATCATTTTTTTGAGTTTGATTTATTCCTTTTAAGTCAATTTCAACAGGGTCTTCGACAGTCATTATATTTACTTCTTCTTTATTTCTTTCTTGCAATATTGAATATAGAGTTGTAGTCTTGCCAGAGCCCGTTGGCCCTGTAACTAAAATAATTCCGCTCGGACTATAAATTAAATCTTTTATGTCTCTATAAATTCTTGTAGGATATCCTAGTTTTTCTAAATTAAAAGCAGCTTCTTGAGATTTAAGAATCCTCAAAACAACTCTTTCACCATGGTTTGTATTTATTGTGGAGACCCTCAAATTATACCTCCCTCCTTCTTTTTCATATGTAATACGCCCGTCCTGGGGTCTTCTCTTTTCATCTAATTGCAAATCAGCGTCTCCCTTTATTACCTGAACTAATCTCTTTCTTTCTTCTTCTGATATTTTTTCATATTTTGAATCTTTCAAAACTTTATCTAATCCTCTTAAAGTTCCGTCTATCCTGAATCTTATTACACTCTCTTTGTCTGTTCTTGGCTCTATATGTATATCACTTGCTCCACGCTTCAATGCCACTCTTACTATTCCATCGTAAGTTTTCCTCATTTCAGCTTCAGATATCTCGACTAAATCAAGGAGCTTTTCCCTTTTATCTTTGTCTTTAACATAATCTTCTAATTTGTCAAATTCTTCTCCAGTTAAAATTATATACTCTCTTTTGACATCTTTTCCCAGTCTATCAAAAGGGTAAACCTCTTCTTCTAAGCCGACACTCAGAACTCCAGTATCTCTAAGCTCATTAGAATTCTCCTTAGTACATCTTAATCCGAAAATCACCCTCCTGTTTTCTCCATTTTTTTTAACCATCAAAGGCATTATTCCATATGTATCATATTTATCAAAATACTCAATTTCGTCCGGAGGATTTTCATGGATGTCTCGGATTAAGTCCCTCACTTTTCTATATTCTTCTTTTCTTATTACCGCGTCTATACCATTAGTTCTGAGCCCGTCTTTAAATTTAGTTAGTTGTTTACTTTCTCTTCTATCTGAATTATCTAAAGAACTATGCTTTTCATGCCCTTTAAATGTGCTAAAGTCCCTTGAATCTTCTCCCATCTTAATATTATAAAGCAGAGCTTATATTTATTCATTGCTATATTGAAAGATAATCCTGGAAATGCTTTTAAACCCTTTTTTCCTGATATGGATAACTGCGTTGTTTAAGTTACGATTATTCGCAGTTATACAGATAGAGAACTGCATACAAAATGTCATGTAATCAATGCAGTTGTCTATAAAATAACAAAATGGAATATTCATTAGATATAGAAGTACAGCTTGTATGTGAGAGAATTTTAGACAAAGGCAGTGTTTTATTATTTGGAAATTCAGAAGATACTTTAAAAGTTCTTAAAAAAGCTTATGAAGAGCTGTCTAAAAATAATGAATTTCTTTGTTCTTATATCCAAGCTTCTGAAGTAAAAGAGCCTTTAGATTTTTTTACTCCAATTTTAAAATTAAAGTTTGGAGAAAACTACCGGGATAGAATAAAATCTTTTTTTGAATTGCATTCTAAATATCCAGATAGAATAGGAATATTCCATCTTACTGACTATTGCGGGCAAGAGTCAGAAGGAAAAACAGAAAATGAAAGAAAACTGCCGATAATATTTGTCGAAGGAATAGAAGAACTTTTATTTAAATTAGATTTCCCAAATGGCCCTAATAAAAGAGAGGAAGGTATTGGCAATTCTTTAAGAGGAGGATTACACCAAACCAAAAAAGCTATATTTTGTGGAAATGTCAAAAATGACAAAAGTATAGCTTATAAGTCTACTCTTGGGAATTATGGGTATATGTTTTACGAAGGCAATTTTGCAATCCAAATAATAGAATAATTGTTTTCCATCAGTTTTTTAAACCCCCCTTTTCTCTGTTTTTAATGGCAGAAATAAAAACTAAAGATAAAGAAGCAAACTCTCCAACTAAAAAAGGAGATTTTGTTGAAATAGAATTTACTGGAAAAGCTAATGGTGAAATTTTTGATACCAACATCAAAAAAGAAGCTGAAAAAATTAACTTAAAAATAGAAGCTAAACCTTTTATCGCCTGCGTAGGGCAAGAAATGTTAGTTAAAGGCTTTGACAAAGAATTAGAAAACAAAGAGCTTAATAAAGAATATAAAATTAATCTTGCTCCTAAAGAAGCTTTCGGCGAGAGAAATAAAGAGCTTGTTAAAATTATTCCTTTAAGAGTCTTTAAAGAGAAGGACATCCAGCCATATCCCGGAGCAATGCTGAATTTAGACGGAATGCTTGCTAAAATTTTAACTGTTTCTGGAGGAAGGGTTATAACAGATTTTAACAATCCTTTAGCAGGCAAAGATATCGAATATACTTTTACAATAAAACAGGTAGTGGCAGACGAGAATGAAAAAATTAATGCTCTTCAAGATTTTTTCTTTAGAAAAAGATTTTCTTTCAAGATAGAGGAGAAAAAAATCATCTTTGATAAAGAAGCAGACCCATTTTTAAAAATACTCGGCGAGAAATTTAAAGAAATTTTAGGAAAAGAGATTGAAGTAGAGGAAAAGAAAGAAGCTAAAGAACAAACTAAAGAAAAACTAGAAGTGGAAAAGGAAAAAAAGGAAAAAACAGAAAAGAAAGAGAAGAAAGAAGCAGAGGAAGAAAAGAAAGAAGAGGCCAAAGAAAAAACAGAAGAAAAGAAAGTAGGGGAAAAAGGAAAATTAGAGGAAGAAGAAAAGGAAAAAAAGAAAGAGTAATCTCATAATATATTTTCTAATACTTAAATATTTATAAATCCTCTTCAATATATAAAAGGATGTCAGATGCTTTAACAGATATTGCGAGAGATGAAACAAGAGGGAAATTAATTAGCGAATATCTAGATTGTCTCCTAACTTATCTAAAAAAACCAACAAAAAAAAATCATAGACAGGTTATGAAATCTGCCCAACAAGCAGATGATATTCCAAGAGGCTACTTTGGCTCACCAACTAATCTTAGTAAACAATTAGATGATGAATTAGAAAAATTAAAACAAGGGGATAAGACAATGTGGGCAAGATTTTTGGCAGGATTTAAAGAGACTAGTTCTGGCATTTACAAAGAATTTAAACAGCTTTCTCCATTTTCCAATAAGCTTTTGATTAAAATAGATTATGGCATGGGATTCTCTACTATAAAAACAGAAGGTTTTGAGGAGCAAGCTCATAGGCATTTAAGAGAGCAAGATTATAAGGCTTATGATTGTGATAAATATTTATTAAGTTTGCCTATTTCTGGAGGAGATTTAGAAAAACTATTTAGAAGTTCAGATATAATCTGGTTAGGTTGTGGGAGGCTTGGACAAATGACCCCAAGAAAAAGGGACGGCTCTTCAAGACAGAAACCATAGCACTCAAACATAGACAAAAAACTGCAATAAAATTTATAAACTCACTTTGTCTCTTTAAAAAATGGCTGTTATATCGAAGAAAGAGGAAAGTGAAATTTTTTCTACAGGTGTTTCTCCTGAACTTAACGAAATTGATAGAGAGTTGGAAGAGCTTTTGAAAAAGCAAACAGCTAAAGTTAAAGTTTTTGGAGTTGGTGGTGGCGGAGGAAATACGTTAAGCAGAATGAAAGAGATAGGAATTAAAGGGGGGGAGCTTATAGCAGTAAATACAGATGCTCAAGATTTACTTTACACAGATGCTGATTACAAAATTTTAATAGGCAGAGAGCTAACGCAAGGGCTTGGAGCAGGAAGCAATCCTAAAGTTGGAGAAGAATCTGCTCGCGAAACAGAATCAGAAATTAAAAAAAAGTTAGCTGGCTCAGATATGATTTTTATTACTTGCGGGCTTGGCGGCGGAACAGGAACAGGAGCAGCTCCGGTTATAGCAGATTTAGCAAAAAAGCAAGGCTCTTTAACAATCGCAGTAGTCACTTTGCCTTTTACAATAGAAGGCAAAAAAAGAATAGAAAATGCTATGTATGGATTAGAAAGATTAGAATCTATTGTTGATACTTTAATCGTTATCCCTAATGATAAACTGCTCGAATTAGCTCCAGAACTGCCTTTGCATACTGCTTTTAAAGTAGCAGATGAAATCTTAACAAATGCTGTAAAAGGAACAACCGAGCTTGTAACTAAAGCCGGGCTCGTCAACTTAGATTTTGCAGACATAAAAGCAGTAATGACAAACGGGGGTGTTTCTTTAATTGGGATGGGAGAAAGTGATAGCCAAAATAGGGCACTAGAAGCTGTTGAAAAAGCTCTAAACAATCCTTTATTAGATGTAGATGTTTCTAATGCTTCAGGAGCTTTAATAAATATTATCGGAGGCCCGGATTTAAGTTTAGATGAAACAAAGTCTATAGTAGAGGTTGTGGGCAAGAAATTAAACGAAGATGCAAAGATGATATGGGGCGCGCAAATAAGCGAAGACATGGAAAAAGCATTAAGAGTTATGTTAATTATTACAGGCGTTAAGTCAAGCCAGATACTCGGCCCAGGAGAAAGCACAGTAGAAAAAGAAACTCGCGGCATCTCTGAAGAGCTTGGTATAGAATTCTTGGAGTAACATGACAATTGAACAAGTTTTAAACCAAGCAACAATTGTGTTTGAATCTCCTTTAAGTTTAGAACAAACAGGAATCTTATTAGATTATATAAGGGATAATCTACCTGCGCGTATAAGCTCAAAAACAGAAATTTATGAAGAGAGATCTAAAGATAGAGAAACAAAAGTGCAGATGAGGACAAGAGGAACTGTAAAAATTTCAGGGAATATAATCAATGCAAGTAGCCCAATTTCTTTTGGCAGTTTTGAAACAATTCCTTATTCAGAAGATAGTTCACAGATAAGGGGGATTAGATTTCAAACAATTCCGGGATATGATCTAAAAGAGCATAGGCGTGAAGAAGTTCAGTTATGGCAAGATGTAAAAAAACAAGTTGCTAATTACTTCAAACAATAATCAAATAATTTAAAAATCTTCAAAATTTTTATGCATCCTAAAAATCTAACAAACCATCACCTTTAGGTGATGGTAAACTAAAAGATTTTTTTTATTTTGAATGAGTTAAAAGACTGCCCAAAAGTCTTTTAAACCCTTTGTTTCTTCTAATTGCATGTTAAGCAAAATAAAATCGTTTTTAGTCCAGTGCACAAGAGTCTGGAGTATCTTAAGAAAACCAGATTCTCGAGAATTTAAAATTACAGCAAAAGTAGCTGCTGTTGGTTTAGGGCTTATTGGGCTGATAGGCTTCGCGATTTCTATTTTTATGAATTTGTTTTAGATAAGTTTAAAAACCCTTAAATTTAAATAATGTTAATTACTTCTTAAAAAGTTATGAAGTAGTTGGGCTTTGATTGGCCTAAAAGAAAATAAAAACAAAAATGATTTTCGTAATAAAAGTTACAACAAATAAAGAAGATAAAGCTCTTGATATGATAGAAGAAAAAGCAGAGAAAAAACAGCTTAATGTTTATTCTCTTGCTCGTCCTCACGGATTAAGAGGCTATATTTTTTTAGAAGCAGATGAAAGAGAAACAGCAGAAGAAGCTGCTTTTAATCTCCCATATGTAAAAGGGATTATAGGCAAAACTATAAGTTACGAAGAAATAAAATCAATGCTTGAGCCAAGTGTAGCAGAAATAAATATAGAAAAAAATGATATTGTTGAGATTATATCTGAGCCTTTCAAAAAAGAAAAAGCAAAAGTTTTAAGAATTGACAAACAGAAAGAAGAAGCAGTGGTTAGTTTGTTAGGCGCGCAGGTTCCTATTCCAGTCACAGTAAAATTAGATAATCTAAGGGTCATAAGAAGAGATAAAGAAGAAACCGAAGAAATAAGCGGAGAAATAGGAGAAGAGAATGCATCAAATGAAACAGAAGACATAGATTTTTAAAGGAAAAGATTTTAAAATAAATTTATTTAAAAATTAAAATGGCAATAATAAAATTGTTAGTAGACGGCGGGGAAATGAAACCGGGTCCAGCCGTAGGTCAGAGGCTCGGCCCTTTAGGCATAAATATAGGCAAAGTTGTTCAAGAAGTTAATTCTGCAACCAAAGATTTTAAAGGATTAAAAGTCCCTGTTGAATTAGATGTAAAGAAAGACAAAACTTTCACTATAAAAGTCTTGTCGCCGCCAACAACCGAGCTTTTAAAAAAAGAAGTAGGAATAGACAAAGCGTCAGGAGAAGCAAAAAAAGTAAAAGTGGCTAATGCTTCTATAGAACAGATAATCTCTGTTGCAAAAACAAAATATCCTAATATGCTTGCAAATAATTTTAAATCAGCTGTTAAGAGCGTTGTTGGAAGCTGCGTCTCTTCTGGCATCCTAGTAGAAAATAAAGAGGCTAAAGAAATTGAAAAAGAAATTGATGAAGGGAAATATGATAATGAAATAGATACGATGAAAACGCAGACCGAACCAGAAAAAAAGAAAATTCTTGATAAGTATTTTGCAGAGATTAAAGCAAAACAAGAAGCTTTAGTTAAAAAAGAAGAAGAGGAAAAAGCAGCAGAAGAAGCAAAAAAAGCAGAAGCAGAGGCAGAAAAACCAGCAGCTGCAGGAGAAGAAAAGAAAGCAGCAGAAAAGACAGAAGAAAAAGCCAAGCCAGAAGCAAAAGAAGAAAAGAAGGAAAAAAAGAAATAATTAGATTTATAAATCTTCTAAAGTTTAAAATAATAAGGGGATGTCTGCTAGCCTGGTTAGGCTACGAGCTTTGGGTTTTTAACAAAAAAGCTTGTGACCCCGGTTCAAATCCGGGCATCCCCATACCTTTAAAATACGAATCTTTAAAAAGAAGCAAAAGTAACAATAAGATAAAAAATGTCACAAAAATTAACAACAAAACAATTTGGAGTAAGATGTGGAATTTCAGTTAGAGAAAAGTATGCAGGAGTTGAAGCAAAGCAGAGAAAAAAACAAACATGCCCCTTCTGCAAAAAAACCGCTAAAAGAGTAGCCTTCGGGATATGGAAATGCAAAAAATGCGGAAAAAAATTTGCATCAGGAGCTTATTACATTAGATAAATAAGTTTCTTTTTAGAAACCACAGAAATCAAAGATTTCTGGGGCCCCGAAAAGCAAGGCTTTTCGCGGAAAGAAAGCTTTAAAGAAAAAACTATATAGCCAAAACCAAACAACAAATAGATTTAAATATGATAATAAATAAATAATAAAATGGCAACTTATAAATGTTTCAATTGCGAAAAGCAGATTTCACACAAAGCACTTGAAAAGAGATTTGTTTGCCCTACTTGCGGGAGCAAAATATTCTATAAGCCAAGGTTACAACCGACAAAAGTGAAAGCAGTTTGAAGATGGTAGAAAAGATATCAAAAGAAACCCAAGAGAAGATTCAACAACTGCAGATTTTTGAGCAAAATTTACAAAATTTACTTTTGCAGAAGCAGGCTTTTCAGTTCGAACTTAATGAAACAGAAAATGCTCTCGAGGAAATTAAAAAAACAAAAGAAGATGTTTATAAGTTAATCGGGCAGGTTATGATTAAATCTTCTAAAGAAGAGATAGAAAAAGAAATGCAGCAAAAAAAAGATATTATAAACTTAAGGACAAAATCTATTGAAAAACAAGAATCTCAGCTAAAAGAAGAGCTCGAAAAGTTGAGGCAAGAAGTGCTTAAAAAGATAAAATGAGCAAAGAAGAACATGAAGGTATTAGTAGAAGAAAATTTTTGAGAATTAGGGGATTATGCTCCAATGGAGCAATAGCCTACGGAACCAATGTCCAAACCCCTCTTTAAAAGATAAGCAGAGAACAGTTACAAGGTACTTTAGAATCTAGTGCAGATAAAACTTCTGTTAATCCTAAAATGTCTAATCCATTTCTTGATTGTGAAATTGCATGGAGATCAGCGTCAATTGCTTATAGACGCCAGAGACACTAAAAGTAAACTTTTAAGGTTAAATTGTAAAGATTCCTACTTTTTTATTATATGAGTTGTGGAATAGAAATATTTATAAACTCCCCCTTTTTAATTCTAAAATGGTGTTAAAAAAGGTAAGAGAGAGTTTTTCTAAATTATGGGGAGGAAGTTCAGGCGAAGAGCCAGATTATATAGAAATTGATTTAGGCCAAGAGACTAAAAAATCAAAAATTCTTGTAAAACCTTTTATACTTAGAAAATTTGAAGATGTAAATAACATTCTAAACTCTTTAAGAGAAGGGTATACAATAGCTATTGTTGATATCAAGCCATTAAAAGGCAAAGATATTATAGAATTAAAAAGAGCAATAGCTAAAATTAAAAAAACAACAGACGCTTTAGAAGGCTCAATCGCCGGATTTGGGGAGAACATAATTATAGCAACCCCCCAATTTGCAGAGATTTACAAAGCAGCAGCTAAAATTGAAAACCTAGAAAGAAGAGAGCTGCCAAGGGAATAAAAAGTAATTTAAACCCCCTATTTCTTAAATTTTCATGAAAGTTTTATTTATCGAAGCTAAGAAAAAGCAGCTTATTGATATAAACAGCATAAACCTCGATATTCTCCCAAAACAGCTCTTTTTAGCTTACTCTATACAATACAAACAACTTGCTTTTGAGTTAAAGAAAAAACTAGGAAAGAGAGTTAGAGAGTTTAGGCAGGTATTAGGATGTTCTGTGTTAAACACTAAATATCCAATTTTGCTTGTAGGAAGCGGCAGATTTCATGCTTTGCAATTAGCTTTGCAAAACAATGAGGTCTATATTTTAGAAGAAAAAATTACTAAATTAGATGAAAGAGAAATAAAAGAGATTAAAGCTAAAAGAAAAACAGCTTTAATGAAATTCCTTGCTGCTTCTAAAATAGGAATCCTTGTCTCTGCAAAGCCAGGACAAGAAGCCTTTAAAAAAGCTTTAAGCCTTAAAAAAGAAATTGAAAAAAAAGGCAAAGAAGTTAAGATTTTTCTGGCAGATAATATAAGTATAGAAGAGCTTGAAAACTATGATATTGAATCCTGGGTAAACACCTCTTGCCCTGCATTAACTACAGACAGCAGAATCATTAATGCCGAAGAATTAAAGACGAATAATATACTTCAATATACAAATTCTTAAAAAAAGTGATTTTCTCCTATTCAGATGAAAGAAAATAGAATAAGAGAAGCTTTTTTGAAAATTAAAGAAGATATTGAAAGTTTAAAAAAAGAGATTTCTAGTATTAAAAATAAAACTGAAGAAAAAAAAGTAAAAGAAGTTGTTGTTGCAGCTTCTGGTTATTTTGACCCGATTCATCGGGGGCATATAGAGTATTTAAACAAAGCAAAAGAGATATGTGATAAATTGGTTGTTATAGTTAATTCTGATGAGCAAGCTTTAATGAAAAAAAACTATGTTTTCATGCCACAAGCTGATAGAATGGCTTTAGTAAAATCTTTGAGGTTTGTGGATGAAGTGATGTTAAGCATAGATAGAGATCTAAGTGTTTGTGAATCTTTAAAATTCCTAAGTCCAGACATATTTGCAAAAGGCGGCGATAGAACAAGTGAAGAAATTCCAGAAGCAAAAATCTGTAAAGAGAATGGAATAAAAATTATAGATGGTTTAGGCAAAAAAATTCAGTCTTCATCAGAATTAGTTAAAAAATCCCAATATAAAAAACAAAAATAAAAAAATTAAAAAAAGAAAACAAAATTAAGATTTTGCTATCGAAAACACAGCTTTTAAGGCTACAATAATTGTCGCTGGCACAAATAACACTAAAAGCGAATTAAGAATGCTTCCTAATATAGGTATTGCCCCAAGTGCACTTGCTCCCATGTAGCTAACTATAACTAAAACCGCTCCTGCAAGCAAAAAAGATTTGACATCTTCATCACCAACATTCAATACACCAACTATAACCCCCAGAACAACTAGTATTCCTAAGGCAAGGTTAGATTCTAAACTAAACAAGCCAATTATTACTGCTAAAATCACTCCTATCAAAAAAGCCCATGCTCCAATCAAATTACCTTTAACTTTTTTAGGCATTTTCTTTTTTATTGGACTTTCTCCAAAATTTACCTCCTTTTAATTATAATAATGAGCGGCATATTTATAAAACCTTTGTTTATTGCAGTTTATCATATATTTTCCCCTACATAAATCTTTTTAAAGCATTATAACTATAAAATCGTAACAAATTAAAATGAAAACTAAATTTTTGTTAACAACTTTATTGATTGCTATTTTACTAGTCATGACTACAATTGTAAGTGCCGTAAGTTTTTCACTAGACTCAACGTCTTTAACTTTCAACCAAGTGAAAACTTCAGCAGAGTTTACACTTAAACCTACCAACTCTTCGATTCCGGTAAATGTGTCTATCACAGTTCCAGAAATAAAAGATGAGGAAGGAAAAACAATAACAATAACAGCTTTGCCAAGTTCTTTGGCTAATTTTAACAATGACACCAAAATAACTGTAGCTATTTTAGCAGATTACTCTAAGCTTTTCCTTGGAAAGGTTTACACCGGAAACTTAGTGATAAAGAACGCTGTCAACAATGCAGACAATGTCACCTTGCCAATTTCTATAAGCAAATCTTATTGTATCAACGGAGTACAGGGAAA
>Ga0315286_10004025_pt1 | contig 14024 bp, 10 predicted proteins | sample YL17G10_0_MG_FD_205038 | JGI IMG/M metagenome (GOLD analysis project Ga0315286, IMG submission 205038) | Sediment microbial communities from Yellowstone Lake, YNP, Wyoming, USA - YL17G10_0 | ecosystem: Environmental > Aquatic > Freshwater > Lake > Sediment | place: USA: Wyoming | collected... | reverse complement strand
CGAATGCCCGCACGTCCTGCGCAACGAGATTATCATGCTGAACCGCCTCGTGCGCGAGCCGAGCGATTATGCGGGCGCGCTGCGGCGCCTGCCGAAAAAGATGCGCACGATGCTCGTCCACGCCTACCAGTCGCACCTGTGGAATGAGATGGCCAGGGCGTGCGACGAGGCGACGATTCCGCTGGTCGGGATGGACACGGATTTTTCCAAATACAAGAATGCTGGAAAAATGCAGGCAATAATGGATAACGAAGGCGTCAAAACCGCCGACTTCAAAATAGATTCAATGCCAGAGCTGTCCTGTGAGGGCGCGGAACGCGAGCGAGGCGTCACGGTAGAAAAAATGCAGTGGAGTTTCGCCAGCGACGAGCTGAACGCCGGAAAAATAAAATGCACCCTTCACTTCGCGATACCGAAGGGCGCGTATGCGACAGTCCTGATAGATGAGGTGTTCGGATGAATGCAATGAAGAAGAATTTCATTTCAGTCATAATCCCTACGTATAATGAAAAAGAGAATATAGCAATTCTCATCCCGCGCATTTTTTCGTCTCTTGAAAATAACGCCATGCGCGGCGAGGTCATCGTCGTCGACGACGGCTCGCCTGACGGGACGGCTGATACAGCCGATGATCTGGGGAAAAAATATGACGTGAAAGTCCTGCGCAGGCCGCGCAAGGAAGGGCTTTCGTCCGCAGTCATAGCCGGATTCGAGAAAGCCGAAGGGGACGTGATAGGCGTGATTGATGCTGATATCTCGCATCCGCCCGAAGAGATACCTCGCATGGCAAGGCCAATCATGGACGGCAGCACTGACATAACCGTTGCGAGCAGGTACATCGCCGGCGGCGGTGTGGAAAACTGGCCGCTCAAGAGGCGGATCATCTCAAACGGCGCGCGGGCGCTTGCCAGGCCCATTACCGGCCTCAAGGACCCTCTCTCCGGATTTTTCTTTTTTAGGAAATCGGTCATCGAAGGCAAGAACCTGAACCCAGCCGGTTACAAGATAGGCCTCGAGGTGATAGTCAAGAGCGGCAGCAATAGAGTGGCTGAAATTCCATACATTTTTCATGACAGGAAGTTCGGCAGCAGCAAGCTCGGCATGAAACAGCACTTCGAATATCTGATGCATCTGGCCAGGTTATATTGGCACAAGGCAGTGACATGCACAAAAAATTGAAAAACACAAGACGAAATTTTATGGACAATGTTACGACCAGATTTTTCAAAGATAAGAATAGAATGTATGTACTTGTGCCTCTCGTTCTATTGGCGCTTGCCTCAGGCATTTATGCACACTATCCAGTCTCGATAACACACGATTCTGCAATACACAGCGAAATAGTCAGCATAATCTTGCGTCAGGGGTATCCGGTATCATGGCAGCCATATGCCGATAACGGTTTCACATATCCGCCGCTTTTCCATTACATCGCTTCCATTCCCGCCCTTATAGGCATAAGTCCGGTGGATGCGGTCAGAATAACAGGCATAATGATATGGTCGCTCCTGCCGCTCTTTTTCTATTTACTGGGTTCACTGTATGGCAGAAAAACAGCCGCCGTTTCCGCCGCCCTTTCGATACTCGTGCCTTTCCTATCGAATGTTTTCATCTTCGGCGAATTTCCGCAGCTGCTTGCCATGGAGCTTTTAGTCCTTGAGCTTTACTTCCTTAAGCGGAAAAAATATGTCACCTCAGGGATTCTTACGGGGCTTGCCGTGCTCTGCCACCCTTTCATGTGGATAATATCCATGTTGGCGTATCTCTATTATGTGCTGCCCGCAGCCGCGAGAGACGCGAAGGCCGCATACCTCCTGACGATTCCGGCGGCAGTCGCGCTTCCTTGGATTCCTAAATATTTCCAGATTTTGATGAACATGCTTTCCGGCAGGTGGCAGAACGTGGTCTACAACGAGTACCAGCCAGTCTTCTGGTTCTGGCCTCCCGAAACGCTCGCGAACTACCTTTTCGGCCTGAATTATTTCACGCCCGTCATAATCGCGCTTTCCGTGTTCGGTTTCCTTAAAGTTAAGGACAGATTCATACGGTTGCTTTTCGCGGCGACGTTGATTTTTTCCGTTTATCACATACCTTACACTCAACTCAAGATATTCGACACGCTCGCAATACCCGCCGTGATACTAAGTTCTGTAGGAATTATCGAGCTTTCAAAGCGTGTCAAAAAACACGATGCCAGGTACGGAACCGCTATACTGGTAATGTTTCTCGTGGCGATGGCATGCGTGCAGGCGTATCATTTCGACTTTGCCAAAACTGCGTGGCCTAATATCAGGATATCTCCCGATAAGCCCCTTTACGATGCTGCGACATGGCTTGGAACATACGACGGCGAAGAGGCAAGGATATACGCCGAATCGGCTCCGTCCTGGTCCGGTGCCCTCTCGCGAAAAATACCGCTCGAACCCGAAATAACATACCTCGAAAGCTTCTCGGATAGTTACAGGGAGCAAATCGCAGCGAACGAAATGATGAAAGAAAGGCTTGACGCAGGCGGGGATGTGACGGATATCGTCGAAAAATACAGCCTGAAATACGTGATAACGACGCGGGAAACGCGCTTCAGGAAGATATACGAAAAGGATGGCTGGTTTGTTTATGAAACGGCGCCTCCCGCCGTTTAAATTATCCCGAACCAATTTATTCCTATGGACGACCCTGTGATGCTTTTTTCGGGTGTACTGTTTTTTCTGCTTTTCTTAATACTGGCTTTCATGTTCGCGGTCGTGACTGTCGCTTTCTTCGTCAGAAAGAGATGGCCGGCAGCGCATGAGCCATCCGTTAGCGTCATAATACCGGCCTTCAACGAGGAGAAAACCATAGGCCCGTGCCTGGAAGCGCTAAGAAAAAGCGACTACCCGCGGGATAAAGTGGAGATAATCCTGGTGGATGACGGTTCGACGGACGGGACGATTGATATAGCCGAAAAGTTCGGCGGGATTAAGATAGCGAAGCAGCATCACGGCGGAAAAGTCGCCGCGCTCAATCTCGGCCTTTCGGAGGCGAAGAGCGAGATAATAATAACCATAGATTCAGATGTCAAGGTCGAGAGCAATTTCATAAAAAACATCGTGCGCCCGTTTTCGGACAGCAAGGTCGGCGCGGTCAGCGGAGCGGCTAAGGCCGCGAATGACAATAAAATGCTCACGGCTTTCCAGGCCATAGAATACGTATACCACTCGCTCGTCATGGACAGCTTCTCGGCGGTCTTCGGCACGTCTTTCTGGTTCTGGGGCGCCGTCGCTTCGTACAGGAAGGAATCGCTGGACCGCGCAGGCGGCTTCAGCAGCAGCACGTCAAGCGAGGACCTGGACATGGTGGTCAACATAAAGAAGGCGGGATACAAAACGCTCAGCGTCGGCAACGCAGCAGGCAGGACTTTCGTCCCGGATGGCATCAGGTCGCTGTTCAGGCAGAGGATACGCTGGTGGAAAGGCACGCTGCAGATGATGCGCAAGAACAGGGATATGTTCAGGCCCAGCCAGGGCATGACTTTGATGTTCTTTTTCTTATCCCAGTTGTTCTGGATTATCTTCTCGTTTCTAGCGATACCGCTGATAACCTATCAGGTATTTTACTGGCTGCCCTACAACATGGCCAGCGCTAGCGACGTGTTCCTGTACCTTTTCAGATGGTTCAACATAACAGGCCCGTTCTACGCGCTTTACATGATACCGCAATGGGGCATAAACCCGCTGTCGATATTCGGCATACTATCAGGCGTCATGTCCCTGGTCATGATGATTTTCGCTTTCGCGTTCTTCAGGGAGAAAATCACCGTAAGAAAAGCGCTGGGGATATTCTTCTATTTTCCATACACGCTGCTCATGAACGTCATGATAATGGCTGGTGCGCTGGAATATGCTTTAAATAGAGGCAAAGGAACGTTTATAAAATAGGTGCGTAATGATGTTGTTTTGTTTATCCGAAACGTTTTGCTTGGACACCGCGGCAGTGGCGGCATTCATAAACAATGTCATCAAGCCGCCGATATACAATTCCAGCGATTTAATCTTCAACACGATACTGGTTTTCGCGACAATTTTTTCAGCGCTTTTCTACATCCTGGCCATAAACGGCGTTTTCTCCAGGCGCGTCAAAAGGGAGAAATATGCAGAAGTCCCGGAGAAAAAGCTGCCTTTCGTCACGATACACATCCCGACTTTCAACGAACCCGTCGCCCTGCGCTGCGCTGAGAAATGCCTCGAATTCGACTACCCCAAGGACAAGTTCGAAATAATGATAGGCGACGACAGCAATGACGGGAAAACGAGCGACATGATAGACGCGTTCGCAGCGAAGCACAAGAGCCTCGTCAGGGTTATGCGCAGACAGGATAACAAAGGCTACAAAGCGGGAAATCTCAACAACATGCTGAAGCATTCGAAAGGTGAGATAATAGCGATATTCGACTCAGACTTCGTGCCGACTAGCGACTTCCTGAAGAAGATATCCGCGCCATTTCAGGACAAGAAAGTCGCCGGCGTCCAGGCGCGCTGGGAATTCATGAACGCGGGCCAGAACCTCGTTTCGCGTTTGTCGTCAAGCATTCTCATCGTTTACCACCACCTGACGCTGCCGCTCATAAACAGGTTTGGCGTTTCCTTCATATGCGGCTCAGCCGAAGCTGTCAGGAAGGACGTGCTGCTCAAGCTTGGCGGATGGCAGAACGGCAGCCTGACCGAAGACACTGAATTTTCGATAAGAACAATGGAGATGGGTTACAAGAACGTCTATCTTCCGGACCTGGTCATACCCGGTGAAAGCCCGTTCACGTTTAAAGGTTTCGAGCGCCAGCAGATGCGCTGGGCTTACGGCACGATACGCGCTTTCATCGACCACAGGAAGCAGATATTCTTCAACAAGAATTTCAACATAAAACAGCGGCTGATGCTGTTCTTCGTGCTCCTGGGCTACGTCACCGCGCCGCTGCTGGCATTGCTTTTCGTCTCCGGCTGCATATCCTTCATCACCAACGTTTCGGGCCCCATAGACTGGATCGAATTCACCAGGTCGATGAGCAGGAATATCGCGCTCACTTCGGGCTTCATAGCCGCCAGCGTCGTGGCGCTGAAGAAGAACAACAGGCTGTCCATGTTCCCGCAGCTGCTCGTATCGTCATTCACGGTAGGCATACTTATCACATTCTCGGTATCGCTGGCGATATTCAAGGCTGTCGTCAAAAGGCCGATGGAATGGTACATGATACAGAAGACGGGGAACCAGCAATACTCGCTGATTAACGCCGAAGCGGCAGGCATGCCGTCCATAAAAGGCACATTACCAAAGTGACTGCGCTGCTATTGCATGTTATTTTAAAACGCGCCTGCAAATTTATACATGGAAGATTTTTCCAGATATTTGATTCTCTCTCTGATTGCCGTCTCTTTCGCAGCCAAGGTAATCCTCGTTTTTGCAAACCAGGGCTTGTGGTGGGATGAAGCGGTTTACATGGGCCTGGGCAGGGGAGTAGCGAACGGCTTCTACTCGCTCGATCAGGGCACCAACATAGAATCGTTCAGGCCTCCGCTGTTCCCGTTTCTGATTTTCCCGCTTTCAGAAAGCATACTCGCAGTCAGGCTTTTTGTCGTCTTGATTTCGGCCATCTCAGTTTTGGCGGCTTACTATCTGGCAAAGGAAATGTTCGGCAAGGACTGCGCGCTATGGGCGTCGCTGTTCGTTGCAGCGAGTCAGCTGTTCGTTTTCTTCAGCACGAAAGCGCTTACAGAGCCGCTTTTCATATCGCTGGTTTCGTTTTCGCTCCTGTTTTTCATCAAAGGCGGAAAGGGATACAAAACCTATGCGCTGCTGTCGGGAGCGCTGGCGGGCCTGGCGCTTATAACGCGCTATCTGGGCACGATTCTTCTGGTAGCGTATGCGCTTTATCTCGTTTTCCTAGTCTGGAAAAGGAGTGATATCAGAAAAACGCTGGCCAAATACGCGCTTTTTTGCATCGGCCTTTTGCTAGCTATAGCGCCGTGGCTTTCCCTCAGTTACGCTTATTACGGCAATCCGCTGGGCGCATACTTCACCAATATGGAGATATACGCTTCGTCGATGCCGTCCGGACTGTTCGATTACCTGGCCGGTTTTTACGAGTTTTCCGGGCCGATGGTCGTGTTTTATGCGCTCGGCGCGTATGCCATGCTAAAAGTGAAAAGAAAGGACAAAATCCTGCTATTCCTGCTGTTCTGCCTGCCCATAATATTCTATGTCATAGCGCCTCACAAGGAGCCCAGGTATATGCTCTCGTATGCGCCTGTTTACGCGATTTTCTCGGGCCTGGCGCTGACGCACAAGTTCAAGTTTGCAGGCAAAAGCATGCAATATCTCGCTATTCTTGCGTGCGTTGTATGCCTCGTTACTGGACTAAGTTTCATATGGAATGACAGGCAGAACGGAGAAAGTCTGGTCACGGCTGCGACGTACCTGAAAGGCATGACTGAAGCGCAGGACGTGGTGATGACGGAATCCTATCCATATACATATTATTTCTCGGAAAGAAGGGCCATAAGGTTCCCTGCAAACGCCGAAGACGTGAATAAAACGATAGAGGCTCAGGATATAAAATACGTCCTCCTCTACAAGTTCGAGCCCGGCAATCCGGCGTACGCGGCGAGTTATTTCGAAAGCGATGCCAGGTTTTCCCGTCTTATGTCTTTCGGCCAGTGGGGCGACCAGGAAGCCGTGATCATATACAAAGTCAACTTCTAAAGGCCAGAAATATTCTGGTGTTGAATTGCAGACTAACGTCTGAATAGAAAAAATAAAAGAAAAGGGAAGGGGCAAATGCCCCAATTAATCACGTCGGTTAAATTACGCTGCGCCTTTGTACTGAGCGACTGCGCCAAGCGCCTTGAACTCGGTCGGCTTAATAGCTTTGTTGGCTATCAAGTTTCTCGTGTCCTGAGCACTCGTGCCAGCGACGATCAGTGCTTTCTTGCCGGAACCGAAGATGTTCTCAACAACCTGGATCAGACCCTTTCCGTTGTCTTTAAGGTCAGCGTCTGCAAGCCAAGCTGCACAAGAGTCTGTCGAGCTCCACGCAGTGTCAAGCAAAGTCTTCACAAGCGCGTTCGCGCATGGACCGCCCACAAGGATAAGATCCTTGTCGAGAGCGGCTGTCTGCGTTACCTCGCTCGGGAATTTCGCTATCGGGTTCGTTACAGGGACTGCCGCATTGTATGTTCCGCCTGCAGCTCCTGCGCTTGTTGACATCACTGGATTCGTTCCGATGGCTATGTTTGCCGGTGCAGGTCTCTGGCCAGCTCCGTATATGGAAACGCTGCTCTTGCCGTTGTTGTCTCCAGTTACATCGACGTAGCTGCCGTATGCTGTTATGTGCTTCCACTCGTTCGCAGTTCCGACCTGGGTCGGGTTCGGCGTCATGCTGAACCTAATGCCCGTCGATGAACTGTACGTCGAGTTCACAAGGAATTTCGTCCTGGCCGGGTCGTTGCCGCCCGTAAGGGTGTACAGGATTACCTCGTCGATGTACATGCCTGTGTTGGCGCTCGTTACGTCTATCTTCGATCCGAATTCCGTGGTTATGTTGACATAACCTGCGTTTATTGTTCCGCCGTCAAGCGCTATGCAGATGTTTCTGTTGGTTCCCAGGAAGCCAGTCACGTCGAACGTCACCGAGCCGATTGTAAGGTCTTCCGAGCTCGGATAAACCTTGTAGTTGGTGTTCGATGACAAATCCGTGAAGGTCACGTAGTCTTTTGTGTTGTCGCTGCTGTCGTCGTTGTACGACGCATACTTCAGTATGTACGAGTAATCACCGCTCGATATGACGAAGTAATCGCCCTTCGCTATCGTGTTGTTTTCACCCGTAGTGTTGTAGCACTCTCTTGTCCTGAAGAAATACGCGTTGTTGACCTTGCCGTATATTTGCTCTGTCGAAGAGTTCGCGTAGAACACTGGTATGTTCGTGTATTGCATGCCGTCCTTGTTCTTGAACGACAACTTGACATTCGAAGAGTCCGCGTTTACCTTTATCAGGTCTCTGGACGCGTCCGTGATGCCGGGTGTCATTCCGCTAAGCACCGTCTTGAACGAACCGAATACCGGGTCCACAAATGCTACTCCTTCCTTCACAACTTGATCTTCGTCAGGGTAGACGACGAATGTTATCGCGTTTATCTTGTTTGCGAGTGTTGAAGTGAAGTACACGAGTGTGTTCTTCGTCACGTCGTTCTTCTCGATGGCGCTGCCGTGCACAAGTTTCAGCTTGTCCGTTCCTACGAAAAGCTTCACCATACCTGTCGAATCTGTGCCGCCAGTTTGTATCACGTCAACAGACTGCACGTAGAATTTAACGCCACCTACCGTGTAAGTGCCGCCCTCGTTCCACGTGTATGAGACACCGTTAACTACTACGTATGCCTTGTCTGTCGTTCCAGCATACCAGCCGTTCAGTTTTATGGTGAACGATGTTCCGCCAACGGCGACAGTTCTCTCGTCGCCTGATCCGCTAAGGTCAAGAACCTGCGCTCCTACCGAAGAGTACATTTCAAGCGTCGTGTTGGTGTGCACGTTGCCGAACGTGTAGTCCTTGCCCAACAGCTTCATGCCGTATGTCGTGTCTACTGCCGACGGGTCAAGACCACCGATGAACGTTATCGTCAGGTTGTACGGGGTTGCTGACATTGATATCGGCATGTTCAGAACCGGGTCTGTCTCTCCGCTTGGGACGCTGAATGTCGCGTATGCCGCTGAGTTAAGCACTATCTTCGTCGTTATTGTCGAAGTCGTCGCGTTCGAGTCAGTGAATGTGCTCTTCATCAAAAGGTCCGGAAGGTTCGTCTCAGTTATGACGCTTTTGACCGCGCTAAGGTTACCTGTGGCGCCTACGTATGTTTTCATAAGGTCGCTGTTTATAAGCACACCGCCTGTTACTCCTGTCGCTGCTCCTGATGAAGGTATTTGTTTAGCTTCGATGGCATAGTTCGAGACCAAGCTCGCTGCTATGTCCGCCGCACCAAGAACGTCGGTCGTGTCTACGCCAGCTCCGACCACTATGACCGGAGATGTAAGTGTACCGCCGCTCACGGTTACGAACTCGCCCATGCCTTTATCGAAAGTTGTCGCTGCCAATGCTCCTCCTGCAATTATTGTCGCTCCTATTACTGCAGTTATTCCTCCTGCAATCAATCTCTTTATTTTCATATTTTCTGTCCTCCTATTTTAAACATCAAACCCCAACTGAAAGCCTATTGCTAGACCTTCTTGGGTTCGATTCTTGAAAATACTTTACCGGAGGGGGTATATATAAGTTGTACGAAACGGTTGCGAAACAATCAAAACACTATCTTTAAACCGTTTTTATCGTTCCAAATATAATAAAAACATAATTTTATCGTTCCAAAAAGCCTAAAAATGCTTTATTTTTAAAAATAAGCCATTTAAACGAATAAAAATATAAGATCTCCCCAGAATACCGTTATGACTATGGTGATTACGAATACGGGGGCGAACCTCACGCCTTCCTTTATCCACACGTGCTTGCTTCTCTTCCTGAGCGCGGCTATATCCTTCTTGCTCAGGCCCTTCCATTTTCCGTCAAGCGCGACGTCGCCTTCCCTGAGCTCGGAAGTCCTGACTTTTTTCTTGAAAAGGTGCTTCTCGACGACCTTCGCGTAATATGAGAACAGCAAAACGAAAGTGAGCAGGAACGGCAGGAAGACGAATTGGTTCATGCTGACGGGGTTCGCGACTGAAGGCAGTGTTGTCATGAAGAAGGCGAAGGACCACGAGAACGCGAAGAAAAACGCCACCATTGCTATCAGCTTTATCTTCTGTGCCTTCAGATGCTGCAGGTATTTGCCATTCACGGACCTGTGCCTCAGGCCCAGGTAAACTGAATATGATATGAGATATACAAGCGAGACCAGCAGGAAGTTGAAAAGCATCGCCAGCGGGAACGGTAGCGCGGTAGCGACGCCGAACTCCAGCTGCTCCGGCAGAAGGAAACCCATTGCCCCGAGCAGCCATGCATCGCCGTCGCCCCATTGCCTGGCGAAATACATCAAAAGGCCTATTCCCAGGAATGCGAGGCCTATGAATATCGAGCTGGCCAGTATCATCCAGTCTCCCGTGATGAAAGAGAACACGCCCCTCACGCCCAGAGACAATATTATTATAGAATATGGCAGCCAGTCCGGGAACTCCGTCGTCTTCAGGTCCCAGTAGGCGCCCAGGCCGAAGCCGATGATGCCTATAGTCAGAAGTATTACGCTCAACATATATGGGGTCGCTGAGATTCGAACTCAGGTCGCAGGCTCCCGAAGCCTGAATGCTAAACCATTGCAGAGCCCCTTTCATTTTCCTGAAAAGGGCTTAGCTACACCACGACCCCGGATGTCTCGAATGACGCAAGCGTAGCCTGCGTCTGTGTGTCAGGCCGACGGCAAGCGCCGGTCTGCCTTTGCCGTGTTGATAGATAGTATTATTGCAATTATAATATTAAAAATAAAAGGGGAAAGGCCCTTCACTGGTCTGTTATGCCCTTTCTCTGCTTTATCTGGCTTATGACTCTCGGCTCGAGTTCTCTGGGCATCGGTTCGTAGACGACGTCTATGAGCCAGTAGAAGCCCTTGCCGCCAGTAGATGACTTGAGGGCGGAGTTGAAGCCGAACATGTCTGCGACCGGCAGTTTCGCTGTTATCGTCGTCGTGCCGCGCTCCTCGCTCATCTCCAGTATTTGCCCGCGGCGGTTCTGGACCTCTTTCATGGCGCCGCTCATCTGCTCCGAAGGAACGTCTATCCTGATCACCTGCTTGGGCTCAAGTATGAAAGCCTTAGCGGCGACCATCGATTCCCTCACAGCCGCACGGACAGCGGGTATGACCTGCGCCGGGCCTCTGTGTATGGCGTCCTCGTGAAGCTTCGCGTCGACAATCTTTATCTTCACCGAGTCGCACGGCTCCTTTGCCAGCGGCCCTTCGTCCATCGCTTCCACGAACGATTCTTTAAGCATTTCCATGATCTCGAGGATCGAATGGACGCCTCGCGTCGCGTCCACGAACATGTTCCTGTTGTGTATGAGCTTGACTTTCTTCGCTTCGTCGCGGTCCAGGCCGAGGTTTATGAGCTTTTCCACAACCTCGACATCCTTTTTCTTGAATTCAAAAGTCGATGGCACATCGCCCCTCACCATGGCCTCGTGTATTTTCGGGTCGAGCGGCTCTGCCACTAAATAGAACCTGTTGTGCTTGTTGGGCGACTTACCTTCAATCGCTTCCGGACTCGTGCTCCTCACGGATTCCCTGTAAATGACGATGGGCGGCGAAACGTCGACTTCTATTTCAGCTTCCTTTAGCGGGCGCTCTATCTTAGCGTCGATGTGCAGCTCGCCGAGGCCGGAAACGAGATATTCGCCCGTCTCCTCGTTAATCTTGACCCTGAGCGTCGGGTCTTCTTTGGCGACTCGCCTCAGGAAATCGATGAGCTTTGTCAGTTGCTGCGGCTTCTTGGGTTCTATCGCCTTGACCACGACCGGTTCGAATATGTGCGATATCGACTCGAAACCCGGTATGGGGTTTTCCGGGTCGCAGATGGTTTCGCCGGAGAACGAGTCTTTCAGGCCGACTATGCCGACGATGTTGCCTGCATCGACCTCCTCCATGCTTATCCTCTGCGCTCCCTTGTAAACGGAAACCTGCTGGATCTTCTGCGATTTTGCCATGCCGACCAGATAAACTTCCTGGCCGACCTTCATCTTGCCGGAGAATATCCTTACGGTAGCGACATAACCTGCGTGCGGGTCCGGATATAGTTTCGTCACAATCGCCGCCAGTTTTCCGTTCGGGTCGCAGTTTGCCATGTCTTTCCCTACCTCGGAATCCTTCTCGCCCGGCCATATCCTCGGTATCCTGTATTTCTGCGCGTTGAGCGGATTTGGTAAATGCGTGATTATCATGTCAAGGACAATGCTGTGGAGCGGGGCGAGCTTCGCCAGCTCTTTTTCGCCTTCGGCGCCCTTTTCAGTGAAGTCGATTATGTCCTTAAAAGTCATCTTGGACTTCATCATGAACGGGACGGAAATCGCCCAGTTCTTGACAGCCGAGCCGAATACGACACTGCCGTCGTTGACGTTCGTGACGCACTTGTCGGCGAACTCTTTCTCCGCGTATTTCTGGATGAGAGCATTGACGTCAGTGATTATTTTTTTGAACCTGTCCTGCATCTGCTCTGGCGTGAGTTTCAATTCTTTTATCAGCCTGTCGACCTTGTTGACGAAAAGAACCGGTTTTACGCGTTCTCTAAGCGCCTGGCGGATGACGGTCTCGGTCTGCGGCATGACTGCTTCGACTGCGTCTATAAGCACGATTACGCCGTCGACCGCGCGCATCGCTCTCGTCACGTCGCCGCCGAAGTCCACGTGGCCCGGAGTGTCTATAAGGTTAATGAGGTAGTTTTCGCCGTGGAACTCGTGAACCATGCTTGCGTTGGCGGCGAATATCGTTATTCCTCGCTCCTGTTCCTGCGCGTCGAAGTCCATAGCCAGCTGCTTTCCGGCGAGCTCCTGCGATATCATGCCCGCGCCTGCGAGCAGATTGTCGGAGAACGTAGTCTTGCCGTGGTCTATGTGGGCAACGATGCCTATGTTGCGGATTTTTTCCGGCTTAAGCATGAGGTCCCTGATTGTTGAAGTCACGTCTTTTGTTGCCATAAAAAACACCTGCCTATAGAAAAATTTTACCTGGCACCTTCCGCTTCCTTCTCGAGCCTCTGGCGCTCTCGGATGACGTTGCTTCTCTGGTCGTTCGCGGCTATCTCAATCAGCGAATCCGCAAGCACATTGGCAAAAGTCTTTTTGTTGTGGAAGGATTTGAAGAAAATTTCCTGAGCAATCAGCCTTAGCGCCATATCCAAGCGTCGCTGAGGCGATACGACGACCGCTTTTCGCGAGATCATGCCGCCGACCCTGTAACCCATGACTTCCTCGTACATGGCGCCGTTTTCTATCGCATCGATGAGAACCTGTATCGGATTCTTTTTCGTCTTGGTTTCTATTATCGCGAAGCCGTCCCTGACGGAGCCGGCGATGTTCTGGTAGGTGCCGACCACATGGCCTGACGTGAGCTTATGCTTCTTGCCCTTGTGGCCCGGGACGAAAAGCTTTGTTATGAGGCGCTCCACGATGCTCATCTTGACCTTGTGTATCGACATCGTGCCGTATTTGCCGTTTGTCTTCGGCACGACAATGGGCACGAGATTAACGTATCTCTTGAGGCCCTGGTCTTTAACCTGGACCGGGGAGAAATCCCACCTGTTGAAAAGAAGAATTGCCATATTTATCCGCTTCCCTTACCCTTTTCCTTCTTGCCCTTGAGAATCTCCGGCAAAGAAACGCCGTTGACTGCTATGACCCTGAACTGCACGCCGTGCATCGAACCGATCGCGCCGCCCTGCGACGCTCCCAGTCCCTCTATGGTGACTTCGTCGTGCTCGTCTATGTGCTTTATGGAGCCGGTCTTCGGCGTGAACGCCGTGACTTGTATGCCGTTCTTTATGAGCTGGCACCTGACGGCCTTGATTATGCCCGAATGCGGCTGTTTTTGCTCTATGCCTTTCTTCTTGAGGACCAGCGCGCGGCCCATGGGCGCTCCTTTCAGAGGACCCTTCCTCCACAGCTGCAAAAGCTTGCGCTTTTTGTGGTCAGCCTTCCATCTAAAGCGCTTCCTTTTCTTCTTCAGATTCCTTGCAGCGAATGTTCCTGGCATAGTTATCTCACGTATTAATCCTTAGATATATTATTTGAGCCTTAAATTCTTGATGGCGAAGTGCCTGTCTAGGAACAGCCTTATTATCTTTATGTTCTTGCCGCTTTTGCCTATGACAGCCGACCGTTCGGATGCGGGCACCGAGACCGTCACGACGCCGTTGCTTATGTCAAGCGAGTTTATGCTCGGTATGAGGCTCCTGACGAGCTTCTCGGGCGTGTCGGCGTATTCGAATATCTTGACCTTCTTGCCGAGCGTGCCTGATATGTTTTTTAT
>Ga0315286_10004023_pt1 | contig 14027 bp, 18 predicted proteins | sample YL17G10_0_MG_FD_205038 | JGI IMG/M metagenome (GOLD analysis project Ga0315286, IMG submission 205038) | Sediment microbial communities from Yellowstone Lake, YNP, Wyoming, USA - YL17G10_0 | ecosystem: Environmental > Aquatic > Freshwater > Lake > Sediment | place: USA: Wyoming | collected... | reverse complement strand
AAACCTGATGCCCGCTTTTGTTTTAGTCGGGTCAGCATGAATAGTAACCACCTCGCCGCTTAATATTTTTCTGATTACCAGGGGAATAAACTTTTCAGGATGTTGCCTCTCACCATAAAGATTCATCGTGTTGGTAATAATAATCGGCAACTTGTAGGTATTGGCAAAAGACAGACATAGGTCTTCTGCTGCCGCCTTGGTAGCCGCATAGGGGTTGCCTGGGGCGTGCCGGGCGTCTTCTTTAAACGCCCCCTCGGCAATTGGACCATAAACCTCATCGGTGGAAAAGTATATAAATTTCTTTACTGGATGTATTTTTATGTAGTCCAGTAAATGATACGTCCCCAGTATATTTGTTAAGATAAATGCCTTAGGGTTGGTGATGCTTCTGTCCACGTGGGTTTCCGCCGCCATGTGCAATATATAATCCACCTCCCCGATTTCTTTTTCTATAGAAAAAGGTATCTCGCTCCTTAGGTCCCACCAAACAAATTTGACTCTGTGCTTTTGTTGTTCCCAGACCCCCATATTAGTTAATCTATTGGGGTCTCCGGCATAATTCAATCCGTCTAAGATAATTATTTCCCAGTCTGTTTCTTTTAATATGCCCTCTACGAAATGGTGGCCGGCGAATCCGCAAGCCCCTGTGATTAGAATGCGTTTCATATAAAATCATTATAAGCTCCAAGACAATTCTTGCATAAAGAAAGGTTCCTGTGCTTATTGTTTTTTAATAATATTTTTATTGCTTCTAAAATTGGGTTGTTTTTCCAAATATCAATAATTTTATTGGAGGGTTGTTTTATGTTCTTTTCCCAAATATTGCCGATGACCAAGTCGTTATTGCAGTCATTACAGCACGGAGAAACCCTGCCGTCCCACTTAATGAGAATCTTATGAAAAACTTCGGTACATGGCCGGTAGTTTGTATATCCGGCATTTCCAGCACTTACTGGCTGTGTTATCCCAATCCCGACAGAATCAACAATTCCTTCCCAATATTTTTTAAAAGATTCCACCTCTTGGGGAGTTTCCGATGTCATAGTGGAGGAAATATGAATATATGGCCTTTCTTTATCGCCCCTTATTTTTATAAGTTTTTTAATATTCTCTTCTAATTTATCGTAAGATGAACCAACCCTCATTTTTTCGTAACCCTCTTTGGTTGCTCCTTGCATTGAGAAGACAATAGAATCCAGTCCCAGATTGACCAATTCTTTCATTTGTTTTTCGGTAATCAGTTGCCCGTTAGTTGTAATGTGCAGGGGTGTTTCCGCTTCGGTTAGTTTCTTAATGTCTGTTATTTTTTTGACAACCTTCGCATATTTACAAAAATCAATAATCTTTGGGTGTAAAAACGGCTCCCCCCAGCCGATTAATCTTATTGGGGTTAGTTCTGGTGCTGTTTCGTCTATAATTGCCCTAAAAAGATCTTCGTCCATAAATCCCTTATCCCTGGTCATGCATTGCCTGGCACACATATTACAGCTAAGGTTGCAGTTATTCGTCAACTCAATGTCTATAATATTGGGAAACCAATTATTATTATAAGAATGGTAATCCTTATTGTCGTAAATATCTCTAAAGGGATTGGTTCTCATATTTTATTAATAATGTTAAGTATTTTATCAAGCGGATTTTCTATGCTTTTTCCGCCATAATACTCGGCCACATATTTTCTTTCTTCTCTCTTGGTTTCTGGATGTTTTGTGGCATCTTTAATTGCTTTTTCTAAATCTTCAAGTTTTACTTTTTGGCAGGCCTCAGTATATTTCATTTCTGGCGTCGGTCCGTTAAGAAATATTTTGGGTTGCCAGATGTCTGGGACAATCATGGGTATGTCCTGCCCGTATCCTAATAGTCCTAATGTTCCCTCGTTTCCCACCCCAACTATAATGTCGGTATTAGAAAGAACCTCTCCGCAAATATCCAAATGCCCTGGTATTTCTCTGTTGGAAAATACGATATTGTCAAAATCGTCTGAGCCCAACCTTTGGCTCTCGTGTATTTTTGTCGTTACGTTAATTCCTTTTATTGCCCTTAAAGCGTCTCTGACCATAATATTTTCCTCAAGAACAGCATCCCAGTGAGCCGGTTTAAATAATACATTTATCCCCTCGTGTTTTTGTTTCGGTTTTAAGTGTGACCAAATGGTCGTTCCGGTAAGTTCATATTTTTGGGGAGGTATGCCAAATCTCTTTAACATATCAACATCGTTCTGCGACCAAACGCATATTTTGTCAGCCACCAATTCATAACTATTGGGCGGTCCATAGTCATCTATTGCCCCTATGCCGTGCTGGATAACAATTATTTTCTTTTTTAAATACTTTGCCAAATGAGCAAAGCTCTTACAAAATCCCACCACGTCCTGCCACAAGACAATAACATCGGCATCCTCAATGGCCGGCACTACGATAAAATGGGGGTTTATATCTTCCATCACCCCGTTATGCTCGGTACTATATATCTTTCTCATATCGTTTTAATGGTTTGGATTTTTTTTAATTGAAAATGATGCTCAAATTCGTCTGAATAATTGTAAGTTATCTCCCAGCCAGGTTCATTGGCCTGTATCGATTCCACTTTTTGTTCGTTCCAAAATGATTCGTGGTCGGGATAATAAGCCGTCGGGTGTTTTATATGCGGGTGTCTTGCTGTCAGCGTCCCCTCGTTAATCAGCACCCTTTGGGCTTCACGGATAAATGCTTTAGCTTCTTGATTTGTGAAGTGTTCCAAAACATGGCAGACGTTTATGTCCTCAACGCTTTCATTTGGAAGCGGTATGCCGTCCCTTAAATCCCAAAGTATTTCCTGCCCCCAGTCATCTATATCAATTCCCACATACCCATCTTTTTTCCTGTCCGAGCATCCGCAATCTATCTTATAGGGGGCGTTAACCTGTAAAACAGGCAACCTCCTTATTTTGTAAGCGGATTGGTATCGAAGGCTTTTTCCCATAATTTTTCAACCACATTTAAGCTTCTATTATCTTTAACCCATTTCTGCTGTTTTGCCGCTAAATCTTCCCTGAACTTTTTATCAACTATCAATTTTTCTAATTTAGCAACCCAGTCTTTCTGGGTATTTTTGGCACAATATCCCACCTCCTTGTTGTAGGGCAGGACATCTGAAGCCAGTGTGGCACTGCCCACCGAGGCATATTCATAAAATTTTAAACAACTCTTGCTGTGGTTAAACTCGTTATCTTGCAGGGGTGCCAAAGCTATATCCATGTCGCATCTCCTTAAGACTGCGGCATGTAAAAACGGAACATAAAATGATAGGTGGTAATATTTCAGTCCTCTTAATTTCTCGTAAAGGGCGAGAGCCGATTCCATGTATCTTGTCTTTTCTGGAGTAAGCCCCAGATTTATCATCTGCCTCATGGTGTAGGCTTCTGATTCCAGGGGGCTTGAGACTAATCCCTGCAAGACAAACTCAAAATCATATTTCCCTTGCAATTCAAGCAACGGGTCAATAATAATTTCCAAGTCTTTCCAGTGGGAAGCCGCTCCCGAATATCCTATTTGCAGTTTCGGGTTAGCTTTAAATCTTTCTAAATAATGATTAAAGTCTATGCAGTTCGGCACAACAACCACATTTTTATTAAACTTCCTTATCTTCTCCGCTAAATGCTCTGTGGTCGTGGTAATAACATCGGCTTCTGACATAACGTGTTCATACTGCCATCTTTTCTCGGTTGATATTTGAACAGAAGGATTGTCTGGATTCACGGTCCATAAGTCATCATCTAATTCATAGACAACTTTCTTGCCCATGTGTTTGTACTTCCTGATTATTGGAAGTGGGTCGTATGGAAAAATTCTGCTAAATACCACCACTTCGGGCCATTCATACCATTCCTGCCCCATATCGGGATTTATCGTGGTCAGTCTTATTTGGTGTCCCATAGACATTAGACCTTTGGCCGGTATATGATTTCTGTGAAACCAACAACCTCCGGTAAATGCCAAGGGGGAATCGATAATATAAAGGACTTTCATATCTATTTATAAGTTAAGAATTTTAAGAATTTTTGCGATTCGTTCAACCTGTTCTGAATATCTATCAGTTGCGGTTTTCTGGTTTCGTCTCCCTTTAAAACAGCATTAGTCAGATAGTTTTCCAATATAGTCAGAGAGGCGATGTTTTTTTTCTGCTGCCAAATGAGTTGTTTTTTGGACCAGTAGTTTATTAAATTTTCTATGTTCATAAATTTTTGTCGCTTCCTCACGCTGTGAGTTATTTTCCGTGAGGTTAATAACCCACAAACGACTTTAAGGTTTTAAATGAATTTTCCTGTGACAATTGGGACAAATAAGAATACACTTCTTAGCCTCATCAATTAATTTGTTTATTTCTAGGTGATAATGATTACCAATCTCGAAGTTTTTACCATTAATGTGATGGAACTCCAATATCCTTATTTCCTCATCATATCCACAAATTTGACATTTTCCGCCGAACTTTTCTTTTAGTGTCAGGGATGAAATTCTTCTCCTCTCTAATTGTTTTTTATTTATTATCTCTTGGTTTCTTTTCCTATATCCCACTCTCCATTTGTGGTATTTTTTACTTGTTTCCCTAATTCTTTTTTTAATTTTCAATTCTTCTGTCATTTAAGTCTGCCTTTCATTCTGGTATCGGCTTTTGCAGAATGAACTACTAAGCCGATAAGCCAGACTTTACACAGGATTAAAGTTAAAACTAGACTGCCGAGTTCGCTGTTAGGCTGATAATGGCATCCAAGAAACGAGATTTGTTCCTTGTATAAACCGTATCGCCCCACAGTGACCACATAATAACTGCTTTTCCAATCCTCAATGGCTGGTCTTTTATCTCCACCTTTGGAGCTGTTTGTAAGACCACGTCAATCATTCCTTTTCTGCCAAAATAGCAGTCGCAGACATCTGCTTTCCCAGTGAAACTTGTGTGGTAGCCCGAAGGTCCGCCTCCAGTTGCCGCAGTTGCCAGCACGTTGTTGGATACATAGATTTGGAAGCCCATAAAGTCACCAACATAGCCATTTCTTAAGGCTGAATCAGCGAAATTAAAGCCCAAACCAGTAGCCTTTTGTGCTAACTTTGAGGCAAGTCTAGGAGTAAGAACGGCACACCAATCACCGAAGTTTTCACAGTTCTGTGCCAACAACATTTGAGTTGCGTTGGCAAAGATGGGAACTATTTCCGCAGTACCAGCTGAACAGGCGTTCAAGTGATAAGATGCGGATGTGCCGAGAGCTCCGTAATTCAACTGAGCTCCAGCAGCGGTTGTTCCGGCTGAAACATTCCACAGAATTTCCGAATCAATTATGTTCTTTAATTGGTAGGATGCGTCGTCTAATATGGACTTCTGAATGTCAATATTAGCTTGCAACTGCTCTATGTCGTCGACATAGTTACAGGTGTAATACTTTCTATTGACGGTCAGTTGGTCTGTTGAATAGGCCAACTGGTCTTGGACCATATCAATATCAGGAGTATATGCGGCTGCGGTTACGGCTGTGAAATACTGTTTGTTAATCACATCGCCAAAACCTAAGGGCATTCTTTCCGTGACATTCGCTACTCCGAATCCAACTAAGGATTTTTTAAGATTGTCTTGCAGTACTTGACTCCAGACTTCTGGAGTAATCGCAGTAATATCATTCGTAAGTGTCATTTATTTTCACTCTTCCCTTCCTACTGTCTGGCTGGTCTTGGAGGATATTGTTTAGTAACTAAACCTATTTTCTCAAAAAGCTGTGTCCTCTCATCGAGAGTCATATCTTTTAAAGACTTCTCCCCTTTGACATTTCCTTGGGTAGTTGAAGGAAGAGGTATATTTTCTTTATCGACCTTTTCCTTATACGCTTTTTGCCAGAGGGCAAAATTCTCGTTTTTCCGAGCTTCCGTCAGGGGAACTTTCAAAGCATCAGCCCGCAGTTTTAGCTCTTCTATTTCGGGGGTAGATAAGCCACGAGTGGCTTCCTGAACCTCTAAAATAGCGTCTATATTAGAAACAGGTTTTTTAACCTTAGCAAGTTCATCACGAGCCTGCTTGGCTATATGTTCTGCCTGTTTCATTCGGGCGTAGTAACGCTTTTCCCTTTCGGAATATTGTTCTGGACTTTCGGTTTCTTTGGGAGTTTCCGTTTCCTCTGTTTGAGGCTGTTCTATTGGAAGTGCCTCATTCTCCAAGGTTTCATTGGTTTCCTCAATTTTTATTTCTTCCATAATAATTGTTTGCGACTTATGGTGTCGACCTTTATTTATAATCAGTCTTGATAGGTTGGTCAGGTTTTACCCTGGACTTCTCAAGAAAGCTAAATAATTCTTTTAATATTTTAACCGCCTCTTGTTTTCCCATCAATTCTTCGTATGTTTTTATCCGAGTAATATCGGTCATTTGTTTTATCTGGTCATCTAAAAATTCAAGCAGTATCTTGCCGTTATCAGAATTGGCAAGCAGTTTTAATTGTTCGGGCTGGTTAATCATAATTTAGTTTGTGTTTGGCTTGGTGCCATTGGTGCTGGTGCCGAAACTCCGCCACCAGCTCCCTTTGCGGGCATCTGTGCCATTAAGGTTGACATGTCCGCAGGTTTGATTGATTCAAATTTAGTAATGTCAATCCCCTGTTTTTCCAAGATGTCAAAGAATATCTTTTTCTTTAATGGGTCTTGCAGTAATGTCGGGTCGGCGGTAATCGCCTGCAAAGCGGCAAACTCCATTTGGGCTGCATTGTTTGGGTCTTGGCTTTCCCCCGTAATCACAATGTCAATCTTGTATTTCAAACCATCATAAAATCCCTTAGGAATGGTGAATAATTTTTCTTTGTTTTGTTTCACATTTTCCCCTATGGCCGATTTTATCAAATCAAACTCTTGTTTTTCTGGGATTCCTTTTGTGCTAATAAAGTTGAATAATTCATCTTCTGCCATCTGCCCGATAATAAGTTCATTTATTTCGTCTAAATCTTCCCCCACCAATCTTAATGTATGTTCTCCGGTGTTTTCACTTTCAAAGGTGGGCAGTATCACTTCATATAAAAACTCTTTAATATCAAGAGCAATATTCTCTTGTATTTGGGCAAAATAAGAATTAGCCATTTGTCCTGCCAGCATGGCCGCACCCCTGGTGTTTGAACCCCTTACCCCCTGTCCCTGCATCACATCATAGGCAAAGGATAATTCGTCCCTGTTGTTCTGCCATTTTTGGGTTTCCTCATTAAAGAACGCCAGGTTTCTGTCGGACATATCTATTTGGGTAACCTCCCCGTCCACTTTCAGCACTTCTCCATTTCTTACATCGGTCATTAAATTCCTGTTAATCCCCTGGTCTCTTGTCTGGAACAACCTTAATGCCGCCCAATAACTTGTTTTAGCTTGCAGATTAACCAATTCGTTCTGCCTGATTTGCGGGTCAATAAGCTCCTCAATCACTCCCACACCCAGCCATCTGCCAGGCAGTTTATCCAAATGAAATTCCCAGTAGGGATGTTCGCTAATTTCTTCTTCTTTTAAAACCACGCCATTGTAGGGAATAATATTTTTATTGCTGTCGTATTCGTCAATCCCCACGTCGGCTAAAAAGATTCTCTTGTATGGATATTTCCTATCCCCCTCGTTTCCCTCGGCAATTTCGCCATATCTTTCATAAACCGAGATATAATCCACGTCTTTCATTTTCCTGAATTCTTCCATTGTCTTTTCCAGATTATCCCAGCCGAATTGTTTTCCCACTCTCATAAATTGCTGGGGAGAATAAAGATGCCTTTCAATAATATAATTAGCGTCTTCAAGGGTATCCGCCATCGGACTTTCATAAAAATTCCTTAAATCAACAAAATACGGCGTTCCTTTGATAACCTTTAAAACCACCGAACCGAATATGGGAAGTTCAGCAAATATCCTGTTTAGTACCTTGCCGAAGTTCTTGTCCCTCATCCAGAACTTTAAATCCCTCTCATAAAACCAGGTCTTTAATGGTGTTCCCCCGCCAGCGGTCAATATCCTGATGTCTTTGGTATCAAAATCAATCGTCTTTGTGGTCACCTTGCAGGGGTTTTTGACCACATTATAAAAATATTTCTTGTCTCCGTCGGAATCTATGTCCCCATTTTCAAATTTGGAGTTATAAAGCCGATAAACCTTTTCTATTGTGTCTTTTTGGTTAAACTCAAAACCAGGGACAACTTGAATTTTCTTGTGCTGAAATTCATTTAATTCCTCGTCTATTTGTTTTAAATACGTATTTTCCATATTAATTTAGCTATGTCATCCATTTCTTTCCTGGTAAGGTCAGGATACATTGGCAAGGTTAAAACTTCTTTTGATATTTGCTCGGTTATTGGAAGCAGACCCTTGCCAAAACCGAGTGATTTATAAAATGGTGTCAGGTGTATAGGTTCAAAATAAACCTTATTTCCTACCCCGTTTTTAGTCAATAATTTTTGTATTTTGTCCCTGTTTTTGCCAAATCTTATCGTATAAAGTTGAAAAACATTTCTGTCTTTGGTAATTGGTTCGTCGCCAAATCCCAAAATTTCATTGAAATAGCGGACATTTTCTATCCTTCCCCAGATTATTTCCTCTATTCTTTTAAACTGGGAAAGGACAATCGAAGCCGTAATGTTTGACATTCGCCAGTTATATCCCAGGGAAACAAATTTATCACCCACTTTTCCATGATTGCCAATCTGCCTTAATTTATCTGCCAGTTTTTTATTGTTGGTCACCACTAAACCCCCCTCTCCCGCAGTAATAATCTTATTTTGACAGAAACTAAATACAGCCGAATCGCCGAAAGAACCAACCATTTTTTTATCATAAATTGCACCGAGTGATTCACAGGCATCTTCTATGAGAATAATTTTATGTTTTTTAGCTATCCTTTTTAGCTCTGTTATTCTGCAAGGCCCCCCGCCATAATGAACAGCAATTATCGCTTTGGTCTTTTTGGTAATTTTCCTCTCCACATCTTCTGGGTCAAGACCGTAATAATCGTCCTCTATGTCGGCGAATACTGGGTTTGCCCCGACAAATAAAACGCAGTTGGCAGTAGCTATAAAAGTAAATGATGGCACAATGACCTCGTCTCCAGAACCTATACCATAAGCAAGCATGAGGGCGTGTAATGCTGACGTGCCACTGTTAAAGGCGACCCCGTGTTTCACTCCCACATACTTGGAAATAGCATTTTCGAGTTCTTCCACCTCGCCATTGATTGTCCAATTTCCCGTTCTGCTCAATACTCGACCAACACTAAACAAATCTCTTGTGTCGGTATCTATTTTAAATAAAGAAATATTCAAATCTTTTTATATATTTTACAGGGCACCCCGAAAGCGATTACGTTATCGGGAATACTTTTATTGACAAAACTATGTGCCCCGATTGTGGTATTTTCTCCCACAGTCACATTGGGCATTATTGTGCAGTGCGACCCTATTTTACAATTCTTCTTTAAAACAATCTGTCCATATTTATCATCTATGGTTGAAGCTGATAAAATCGCACAGTGGGGACCCACCTGGACTTCATCTTCTATCACCACTCCATTAGAGGCGTTGATTACTGTAAAAGCACCTATGTCAGTAAAGTTTCCAAGTTTTAAACTTTCAGAATTTTGAACCAACCAGCACCACTTAGAAAGTTTCCGGTCTTGTATTTTTGGTTGTTTCCAAATCCCTGAGAATCTTGATGACGTTGTCTGAGGCACCTGGGATGTCCATTTTGGCATATTTTGATTCCCGCTCGGCATTTCTTAAGCCGATTTGGATTATTTGTTTTTTATTTATTAAAAATGGAGCTTCGTAATGGGCACAAGAAGAATTGGTGATAAAATACCGGCAATGCTTTATCAGTGATAGGAATTTTGGCCTTGGTTGAGCCGGACTAATGGCATATCGGGAAGCTATGTAGTGCAGAATAAATTCACTGCCCCTGTCGGTATTTGGTCTTAACCAGAGAAACGGTGTTTTAAAGCCGGCTTCCTTGTCCTCGCCCTTTTTAAGATGAATAACCTCTATGTCCAACAACACCCGACTTATCTGTTCTAGGTCTTCTAAAATGTGTCCCCTGAATGGGTTGTATAAAATAATATCGTATTTTCCCGAGTCCAATTTCGCTTCTTTTAAAATACTGTCATCAAGCTCCATATTCTCCATCATTATATTGCCAATCACGTAGGCGTTGGGAGTTTTCCCGCCTACCTCACATAATTTTTCAACTCTCTTTTTGGCATGTTCATTGGTGCACAACTGGATATCAGACATCAGGGTCATGGCGTGTCGGTGTATTTCGTCGTCGCAACCTGGCGTACATTCTCCCGCCCATAAATGGATTATCTTTTTGCCCGACTGCCAGCAGTCAAAAACAAATTTATAGGTTTCCCACCTGTCCCCCACCGCCACAACATAGTTGGCCGTTTCTAAATCATAGGTGAGCATATCTTCTTTCTTTAATTTATCCTCAAGCAAAGATATTGCCCCATTGGAAGCCCTGGAAAACGATGCTAGGAATATTTTTATCATCTTTTTTTAAAAGCTGACTGATAGTTCCTGATATTCCTTGCCATTTCCCTGAAATCATTTGGGTCAAGGGATACTTTGGAATCTATGCAGTTATCATTTAATTTAAAGTGCTTCTCTATTACCGGCCAGCAAATAAGTAATTTATTTAAAGAGTGATCTGATACTCCGACTGGTTTTCCAAGTTTTCTTAATTTGAGTATTCTTTCGTAATGGGGGTTTTTGCAGGGATACTTGCTAACACAATGCAATAAAGTTACATCGGCCTTCGGTATCCAGGATAGGGTTTTCTTGATTTCTTTTGTTGTCGCCATGCCGTCTTTTCTAATTAAAGAACCAGTACTCATTAAAATTGGTTTTCCTTTGGAGGCGATATATTCTATATATTTTCTATTAGTCAAATAAGGACTGGCTATTTTATGGACCGAAACCAAACTGTCCACAAAATCTATGGTGTTTTTGTCTAGTTTATTGCAGTGCGGGGTGGCCATAAATCCGATGGCATGATAGTGGGCTAAATTGTATAGTTGTTTCCATTGGTCTTTTGAAAGTTCGTATTCTTTTAATCTTCCCAGTGCCCAGAATATCTGAAACTTAACTGCGTTTGCCCCGCAGAAAGATGCCATTTCCACCAACCTTTTCGCTTCCTCGAAATTATTATAATTTATGCCAGCCTCGGCAATTATTAGACTATTCAAAGGTTTTTTCTAAGTATTAATTGTGCTTTTAATAAGTCTTCGGGGTCATCTACATCAAGACTTCTTTCTATGGGCATAATATATGGCATAACTTTGTTGGTATAAAAACTTTTATATTGTTTCAAAAACTTCGTGGTTGATATGTAAATTGCTCCATTGGGAATAAACATTTTGGGAAGATTTGCTTTTCCATTAAGGTATTTGTGCCCAAAGACCGGAATCATGTGTTGCCCCTTCATTTTCATAAACCAGGTATGTTTCTGTCCCACCTCGCAAACGCTTATCACTGATTCACAATTACTGTTTAAAAATAACCTAATGGCATTATCTATGTCTTCCGCCGTCCTAAAGGGAGACGTGGGTTGAAGACAAACCACAATATCGGCTTCCTCCTTCCTTAAAATATCTAAAATTACATCTATGGTTTTTGCCCAATCGGTAGCCAGAACCTTGGGTCTTTCCATAACCCTCGCCCCAAATTTCTCAGCCACATCATGAATATCCTGGTTATCGGTTGAAACAATAAAATCATTTAAAGCCCTTGATTTCACAGCAGATTCTATTGTATAAGCAATTAGTGGTTTTCCGCCCAATAATTTAATGTTCTTTTTGGGAATCCTTTTTGAGCCTCCCCTTGCGGGGATGATTCCTAATATAATTTTCTCCTGTAACATAATTTATTTTTTAATAATTGCCCACTCTATTCCCATTTTATTTCCTGGTCTTACCCTTAAAATATTGAGGTTGTATTTATTTTTTTCCGCAAACTCATCTACGGCTTGTTTTATCCCAGTATTGGGATAATTATAATCGTGTCCGCCGATAATCCCGCCCGTCTTAACTTTATTCTTCCAGGCATTAAGGTCTGACTTAATAAACTCGTAATCGTGGTTAGCGTCTATGTAAACAAAATCTAATTCATTATCTTTAATTATTTCCGCCGCTTCCAGGGAATCCATTTTCATAATCTGTATTACATTTTCAAATCTCTTAAACAAAGAGATGGACCCAATAAGGTCTGTCAGCCTGATAAATAGCGTATCCTGTCTTTCCTGAGAATATAACCCATCGGTATCAATATATTCGTTAAACCCGTCAATCAGGGAAAAACTTTTAAAATTAAAATTATCCAGTATGTAAATTGCGTTTTCTCCCACCCTCACCCCGATTTCAGCCCCAACCACATCTTTTTCTGGTAAATATTTTTTGGCAAATTCAACAAATGGCGTAATCATGGTTTTATAATAGCCCACTCCATTGCTTCTCCCACACGCATGCCTATTCCTGGGTTCTCGTTTTTTATTTCTTTATTTCTTAAAAAATCATCTACGGCGTGTTTCACTTGGGCACCATTCACGGTTCCATAGTCATGTCCCCCAAATACTCCACCGCTTTTTACTTTCGGCCACCAAGTATTTATATCAGACATGGTTTCATCATAAGCATGCCCCGCATCTATATAAACAAAGTCTAATGAATTATCCGTAAATAGTTTTGCCGCCACAATGGAATCTTTGATAATAAACATTGTTTTCCCGAAATGGTTTCTCATCGCCATTATCGCATCGGAATAATAAGCATCCATCGTCTCTTGGGAATAGTGGTTGCTTCCCCCGTCCCAGTAAGGTTTGTAATTATCAATCAAATATAATTCTTTAATCGGCAAGTCGTCTAATAAATAAATCGCATTTACCCCTCGGAACACTCCTATTTCTGCCCCGACCAAATCTTCTTTTTTTATATTATCTTTAATATATTGAGCAAATGGTGTCATTTTTTTACATAAGCATCATATCCCACCGTTTCCTCTCCTGGCCTGGGCAGGACATAAGCTACTACTTTTTTTAAGTGTCCCATTCTTACCTTTGCCGATTCCATTCTTTTAAAAACATCAATGTCTGACACTTTGTCCCATTTCTTTTTCCAGCAGTTAGGGTCAAGTTTGAAAATATCGGCTATATATTTTTTTATCAGCCAGGTTGAGGTTCCGTTCTCAACTATTTTCTCTTTCCCGTATCTCACTTCAATATAGTTTCCATAAACCATTTCATATTCTCCCTTCTGGGCAAGTTCCAATAATTCCATAACGTGGTTTGGTGTCCAAAAGTCATCATCATCTATGTGGGCCACCCACTCTCCTGAACACAATTCGGTAGCTTTGTTGGTCGCCCTGACTGGCCCCATAAACCATCTGATTTCGGGGTCTTTTAAAAGTTCTGTTTCATATTTATTCCTTTCTGGAAGGTTGTGCCAGAGAATATTCCTATTGCTTTTTACTTTACAAAGTTCTTCTTCTGTATTGTCTGTGCAATGGTCTCCCACAATAATTACCTCAATGTTTCTGTATGTCTGCCCTAACGCCGAGGGAACAGCTCTCTCAAGCAGTAAATCACTGCGATTAAGGGTAGGGATGCGAACAGACACAAGAGGATTGCTAAAAATATCTCCCACATGTTTTTGTCTCGCTAAATTAAGATTTATTATGTCGCTCATAGTCTTCTGGACCGTGGGCATAGAAGTTCCGCCAATTCCATGGCTGCCAGTCCTGTGATTTCTGGATTATTTGCTCTTTATCCCACTTCCTGTCGTAGGTCGCATAGTTCCCCGATAAAACTTTTGGGGAACCAATTTTCTTTAATTTTTTAAGATTACTCTTGGATATTAAGTCAAATGAGGCCCTGTCGGATATTCCGCCAATCGGAACGGGTGCCCCGCAGTTATCGCATATCTTCTTTTGTTTTTTAAAAAGTTCCGTATTTTTCCACCAACCAGGTTCTATTGAAATGGCATTATTGCCATTATTAAATAAAATATCA
>Ga0315286_10004022_pt1 | contig 14029 bp, 9 predicted proteins | sample YL17G10_0_MG_FD_205038 | JGI IMG/M metagenome (GOLD analysis project Ga0315286, IMG submission 205038) | Sediment microbial communities from Yellowstone Lake, YNP, Wyoming, USA - YL17G10_0 | ecosystem: Environmental > Aquatic > Freshwater > Lake > Sediment | place: USA: Wyoming | collected... | reverse complement strand
CAAAATGAGAACGAGGGTTATGGTCTGTCCTTTCTTTATTCTGTCTTTAGTCATAGCTGGGATGGCCCAGGAAACGAGGCCGGTGGCCGTCTCGCCTAGCCTGGAGAGCGGTATCGCGTTGGTAGGGCAAACTTCTCCGACCTTCAGCTGGTCGGCGGTGCCCTGGGCTAAGACATATAGGGTTGTTGTCTTCAAGCGGGTTGGGACAGAGGGGTTCCCTTACGAGCAGATAGAAGGCGGGGCCGTCGCGGTGATCAGCAAGGACATGCAGGGGCTAGCCCTGTCCTGGACGCCGAGTGAGGCGGAAGGTTTGAGCAACGGCGAGTACATCTGGTACGTCCAGGCGGTGGATGGCTCGGGCGGGGGGACGTGGTCCGTAGGAAGGATGTTCAAAGTGGAAGCGGGGGGCGGCGTGATAGGGATAGATGCCAAGGCGAGGGAGAAGCTGAAAGAGCAGGGGCTGACCGACAAAGCTATCGATGATGTGCTCAAGGAAGCGAATTCCGGGACAAAGACGGGAGGGAATGTACGGGGATTGGAATTTTCGGGCGTCGTGGGAAATCAGGGCACGGAAGGCCCTTCCAACACTTATTATGGACAAGGTGCCGGCGCAGCCGGCGGAGGAATCAACAATTCCTTCTTCGGAGTCAATGCCGGAAACCACACCACGGGGGACGACAACACCTTCAATGGAGCTGGAGCCGGAAACCGCAACACCACGGGGCACCACAACACCTTCAATGGAACTGGAGCCGGATCGTACAACACCACGGGGTCCTCCAACACCTTCAATGGAGCTTTTTCCGGATCGTTAAACACCACGGGGTCTAGCAACACCTTTAACGGAAACGCAGCCGGACTCGTCAATACTTCGGGGAACTGCAACACCTTCAATGGTGATTATGCCGGGAGCTACAACACAACCGGGAGCTACAACACCTTCACTGGAGCTCTTGCCGGAATCTTAAACACCACGGGGTCTTATAACACCTTCAACGGAGTTTGGGCCGGAATGTCCAACACCACGGGGAGCCATAACACCTTCAATGGCGATAATGCCGGATACTGGAACACCACCGGCATCCGTAATACCTTCATTGGTTCATCTGCCGGATTGTCCAACACCACCGGAGAGCGAAACGCCTTTCTTGGATATTATTCCGGAGTCAACAACACCACCGGCATTGCCAACACTTTCTTCGGGGATGCGACCGGAGGCAGAAACACCACCGGGAATCGCAATACCTATATCGGCTACGGAGCCGGCAACTCCAACAGCGCCGGGAGCTACAATGTCTGCATCGGAACCTATGCCGGGTTCTATGAGACAGGCTCCAATCGCCTCTATATCGACAATGAAGACACGACCACGCCTCTCATTTATGGCCAATTTGATACGGATAAACTGGCTTTCTATGGCCAAGTCGGGGTGGGAAAGATTCCGACGACCTACCAACTGGAAGTGACAGGGGGAGCCTACTGCTCGGGGACGACCTGGGTGGATGCGTCGAGCCGGGCGTTGAAGGAGAACATCCTGAGCCTCGATGCTGATGCGGCGATGGAGGCCTTGAAGGGACTCGACCCGGTCACGTTCAATTACAAGACGGACAAGGAGAAGGTGCGGGCGGGGTTCATTGCCGAGGACGTACCGGAGCTAGTGGCGACGAAAGACCGGAAAGGGATGAGCGCGATGGATGTGGTGGCGGTCCTGACCAAAGTTGTCCAGGAGCAGCAGAAGTGTCTAGCAGAACAGAAAAGAAACTTAGAAGAACAACAAAAAATGATTGCCGAGCTAAGGGAGAGGATGGCGAAGCTGGGGAAACAGAAGCAAAGCCAACAGGTGTCGAACCGATTTATATATCCTGACTGACCTGACAAAATCAAAGGCTCAAGATCGTCCACTCTCTGCGCGTTCGCATTTTCGGACGAAGCACGGTCGATATTCGGAGTCATCATAAAGCGGTTGGGCGTCTGAAGGACCTCGACGACCTGGGCCATCTTACCGCAGCGGCAGAACGACAAAAGACTGAGAAACGCCGGCGGTGACAAGGGCTCCGCGGCATCGGCTGCTAAACGCGCTCTCTACACATGTTCACCGCTCTCTGGTGAGATTGCCCGCTGGATCAGGAGGTTATATTCATGAACCTAGAACCACCTTCGACTGGTACCCCGTTTTACTCGGAGCCTATTTTCCATGCAAGGCGCGATCGGCCGCCCTCGAGAGCATCTTGTGCCAGCCCGGGACGAGGTCGCCAAGAGCTTCGATGAGCCGGTCGTGAACCTCGCTGCGGTCCTCGGCAGGGCACGTCCGGATCAACTCGGCCACGGTGTGACACGCTTCATCTGCGGGGAAGTCCGGAGCCCAGCCGAGCGGACCGTCCGAACCGACGCCCTTTGCATTGTGAAGTCCCATCACGATGCCGCAGCAGATCGTTTCGGCCGCCGTTTCCAGCCCGAGTTCCATACGCCGCTTCATGTCGGCGACGACATCCTCGACGGCTTCCCCGAGCAGGTCCCAGGCAGCCTGACTGGGCTCAACGTAGCCCCACGGCTGCTTGCCCGCGCGACCATGAAAGGCGTCTATACCGAGCGACGCCACTGCATCTAGCACGTCTTCTGCGATGTCCTCGAACGATGGGGACGACACCATCTCGATGGCGACCGCCTCAGCCTCGGGTTTGAGATCAGGGTGCTTCTTCAGCAGGGCTTGAAGAACAACCGCGAGCTCGCCCGGAGACAGCTTGGCCAGGACATTTTTGGAACTTCGGAACGTCTTCGGCGGTTCTGCTGCACGGTGCGCTTCCGGTTTCCCGCTACGTTTGCCCGTGGCCATCACAGCCCGGCCTTTCTAAGCCGCTCGATGAAGGAGGGCTTGCGGGCATGCGCATGCCGGAGCGCCTCCATGCGCTGCCGGAAGTCGCCGCCCTTTCCACGGGCGTCAAGGTCCCGTAGGTCAACGAGAAGCTTCAGCGCCTGGTCGTAGCTCTTCGGCTGCTTGGTGGCGATCAGGGTGTCGACCTCGGACCACAGTTCGGGCTCGCGGCCAATGATGCTGTCCAGGTGCTTCTCCCTGGCGATGGCCGCTTCGCGCTCGCGGCCGGCCTTCTCCTTGGCGCGCTTCTCGGCCTCGATGCATTTCCTCTCCTCGGTGTACGCCTCGGCCGCCCGGAGGAGTTGTCCGACCGTTCTTCCGGTTTTCGCAGGGTCGGCGCCACCAGCCGCTCGCTCCTTGAGAAATCGCTGCAGCAACTCCGTGATCAGGGCATGGTCGGAGTCCACGATGAGGCTCGCGATCAGCGTGTCCTTCTCTTTGGACGCGAGCTTGCCCACCCACGCTCGAATCTCGTCACGGTTCAGCGCCGAGTCCTCCCGCGAGGGGCTGGCTTCGGCGGCCACATGCAACAGGTCGCCGTCGATGCGCAGAAACTCGGCCAGGCTCTCCAGCGAGGCACTAAGCTTGCCAAGCCCCGTTGGCACGGGAGGCTCAACGTCCTCGTCGTCCAGCTCGCCAGACTGAGCGCGTAGGAGCCATCCCAGGTACAGCGCCCGCAGGTCGCCCCGCGCCAGCTCAGCCCGCACGGAGATCATCGAAGAGAGATGGCCCTCGCCCTCGACCCAGTCGCCGCCTTCCTCGTCCTCGGACACGAAGGAGACGACGACCTTGCCAGCCTTCTCGCGGACGAAGGCGCTGTCGCCGCCGCAGTACTCCTTGGCTGTCGCCGGGTCGAGCAATTGGAATGGAAGGCGCAGTTTGAGGATATGCGTGCCCCATTTGGCGAGGTACAGGAAGGCATCGAAGTACCTCTCCATCCAGGCGTCGGCGTTACCTTTGAAGCTACCCCATGAGTAGTCGTTGACGAAGCTCGTCGGCGTTACTCGGGCCCGCGTGGAGTACGATCGCAGCTCGCCCATCTCCTTGTCGGTGAGCGGCTGATCGATCGCCTGGAACTCGTAGTACTGGTACTCGCTCATAAACTTCACCTGCGGTGCGCGAAGCACCTCCTCGTCAAGGCGTTACGAGAAGAGGAAGGTCCAGAATCGGGATGCGTTGGCGCGACTTCCCGCGCGCGCAAACCGCGACGATCTGCTCGTCATCGCATCGGTAACGCTCAGGTGACGGCCTTATTGATGATTTTCAGATAATCCTTGATATCTTGGATATCCTCTTTTAGGATTTGATGAATTTTCCTGTCGTCGACCTTCCAATACAGATGGACAAGGAGATTCCGGAACCTGGCCATCCTTTTCAGCCTCTCGACTAACTCCCCGCCGAGGAAATTCAATTCCCCCAGTATCTCAAAACAATCGGCATGATCTCTCGGGGCGCGGCCGCCGGCGCGAGCGACGATCGAGTTGCAAATATCCATAGCCCCTTCGATAGCCACGATCAGGCTATACTTGGCGCTGTCGACTTTTTCCGAACTGGAGAGAAACTGCTTTTCAGAAATTTCGGCATAGCCGGACAGCTTACGCAGAGCGGCGTTGATCTCGCCCATGATCTGCCTGATGCGGTCGACGTTGTATTCAGGCACGGGTCATCTCCTCCCGGTAGATCCGCGAAAGAGGAAGGAAATCGAAGTATTCGCTCCATGTCCTGTTGAGGAATTCTTCCCGGGAAGATTCATCTTTCGTCATAAGAAGCATGCCGCGCGAGGCATGATAACGGAAACTCAAGGGTGCCTCATTGAGGAGCTTGACATCCAGGGGGAGTCCCATCTCTTTACCGAGCCGTAGGGAAAGCGATATTTCATATTCAACGTCATCGCGCGACCGGACGGTTCCTCCGGCCAAAAAAACGGCGACATCCACGTCCCGGAATTCCTCCCCCTCAACGAACGAGCCATGGAGGTAAGCGAAAACGATATCCTCGCAACCGGAGAGGAAGTCTTTGAGTTTTTGGACCGCCTCTTCAAAGTCAATTTCGCTTTTCTTCATGTTCATTGCGATTCTATCTCGAAGTCTCGTGGACGTCAATTCCGCCTTTCAGCGCAACGAGCTTCTTCGGCTGAAGCTTCGGGGTCAGGGTGAACGTGAACTCCTTGAGGGCCTGCTCCCCGGACGCGACCGCCAGCTCGACCGTCTGGACCTCCCCCCGGTCCTCCTTCTGCGCGTATCCGCCCCCTGTCGCTGCCCGTGCATCTGGTCGGATAGGCAGCCTTCGCCGTATTGAGACTTCTTTTCCTTGACCTGGTCATACTTTTGGACATAATATTCGCCGTTCCGGAGGAGGCAGTTGAACTTCACCTTCCCTTTTTAGAAAAGCCTGCACGTCGGCGCGCAGGGCACCGCGGCCGGTAGCGCACATCGCTCCAAACAAGTCCGTGGCTCACACCTACTTGCCGATTTTCACGGCGCCCACGAACCGCTTGCTTATCAGCTCGGAGACCTCGGCGATGCTGTCCATCCCAGTGAGCTGCTTCAGGCGACGCGAGGCACCGACTGGATCCCCCTCCACCGCGTTGAGCGCGTCCTGGATCCGGCGCCAGCGATTGATGTCAGCCGCGCTCGCGCCCTGGCGCTCCAGGACCGGAAGCAGCCGTTGCCGAACGTCCTTCGCCGCCTGGTTGGCGGCGTCGATCTTGGCTACCAGCCCTCCCGTCGTGGTCGCGGTTCCCCGCGGCGCACCGATGATCTTGTGGGCGGTGACGTCGATCGCCTGCTCGACCCAGCCCCTATTGATGGCGTTGATGTTGGCAGGGTCGCAAGCCAGTCGAGTGTAGCCCAAGTCCCGGTACGCGTCGCCTGAGGCCGTGGTCGTCACCTGTTGCATCGCGGACTGGGGGTTGCCGCCGGCCGCCCGGTAGACCCGGTCGTAGATGGTCTGCAACTCTCGGGTGGTGTCGCCATCGACTCTGACGGGATTGCCGTTGCGGAACAGCTGGAAGATCGCTCCAGGCTCGTTCGGGGGTTCCATCAACGCCAGGTCGCGATCTGTGTTGACCGTGCCTTCGGTCCCGGCGTGGCGCATCTCCTGGAACTCGAGATCGCCCGAACGCTCCCAGTCACCGCCAGGCTTCTTGCGCCGCCATTCGAACCCGGCGCGGTTCACGTCCGATCGGAACGCCGGGTCGACGCGCCTGCTGTAAGCGGCCTCGATGCCGTCGGCCACGGCCCACTCCAGCTCGCCGTCAGCTCTCGGGCCCTGCCCGCTGCGCGCCTCGTCCCCTCGCGCCTTCAGCGTCCGCTTGGCCAGGAAATCGTCGTTCAGGCGAAAAGCCTCGGCCGCGACCTCGTCCTCGAGCGCACGGAGCTCGTCACCCGGAGCCCTGCGCTGGCGCGCCTGATCGAGTCGATCGCGTGCCGCCCGGAACCGCGCGATGTGCTGGTCGCCGGCGGCACGCAATCGTTGGAACGCCGCGTCCTCCAGGAGTTCGGCGTTCGTCACTGGGCGGTTCGGCGGGAACTTCGGCGGCGGCTGGGCCCCGCGCCTGGCGAGCCAGCCGGCGCCCTGCTCGATGGCCTTGCCGGCGAGGAACGCCAGGGTGCCGCGCTCGACAGCCCCGGCCAGGCCGCCCGACGAAACGAGCGCGCCTTGCGTGTACCCTGTGAGCGCTTCCACGGCGATCATCCCGGGCAGGCTCGTTATGGCCACGACCTGCTTCACGCCTTCGACCATGCCCCCGGAGATCAAGCCGCTGCCGGCGCCGTAGACGACGTTGACCGCGAAGATACCGGAGGCCATCGCTGCGTCGGCAGCGATGGCCGGCGTGAACGGCGCGGCCAAGCCGATGGCCATCAGCGCCGAGGTCGCGACGTCGCGCACGCGCGTGGCCCGCAGTTCGTAGTCGGCTGACGCGACAGCATCCAACTCGGCCTTCGCGCCTTGTTGTTCGTGGTAACCCTGCACGGTGTCGAATACGGCTTTCGCGACCTTACGGGCCTTCTCGACGTCGCCTTTGGCCAGATCGGTTGTCGTCAGGTTCTGCCGGACGAAGTCGCGCAGCTTCCGGGCCTGTTCCGGATCACCCCTGCCCGCCTGCCGCTCGACCACGGCGGCGATCTTGCGGGTCTGTTCGACCTTGGCGATTTGCTGCTCGGCCATGACGATCATCAGGTCGTGGCAGTACTGATCGGCCGCGGTGCGCGTATGCACGTACTGGCCGGTGCGGAGCGATTCGATCAGGTCGAGTTCGTGGCGGATTTCAGACCGGCCATTCAGAATGCGCGCGAAGAGGTTGCTCTTACGCGCCTCGTCGGTCTCGCGGTCCCACTCGCCTTGGTCCTTCCGGAGGTTCCGCTGGATGATGGCGATCCACTCTTCCTTTTCGGCGATGGCCTCCTGCCGGGCCTTCTGCTCGGCGTCCGCGGCGGGCGAGGCCGGCCCCGGCGGGCCTCCGGCGGGCGCGGCATGCGGCTGCGGCATCGTGTCGCACCGGCTGATGTCTGCCGAGCTCAGCACTCGGCCGTCGAGGAAGGCCTGCGCGGCGACTTCTTCGGGCGTTCCATTCAGGATCGCGTCCAGCTGGCCCGGTTGCAGGCCCGACGGCATCAGCCTGCGCTCGAGGTCGCTTGCCGTCGCGCGCAGGTCCCCCGTCGGTCCCGTCCCGGGCATGGGCTCCGGCCCGGTCCGGCCGGACGTGAACCACGCCGTCCAGGCTGCCTCGTCGGTGGGGAACCCGCCGCTCCAACGTTCGCTGATCCGTTGCGAGACGCGCCACAAATACGCGGCGTGGGCAAGCCGAGGGTCGAACGGATTCTTCGGGCGCCTGGTGGATCCCGCCGAACCCCCGCAGCTCATGTCAGCCAGGGTGAGGGGGCGGCCTGCCGCGTAGGCGGCGGCCGCCACGGCTGCCGAGACGCCGCCGTGCAACATCGAGTGGTCCGGGTTCGAGAAGCCTCCCAAGAGGCGGTTGATCATCCCTACGCCCTCCCGGTACACTTCGGAGGGCGGGTCCGCCGTGCCCTGCGGCTCGGGCCTCGACGCCGGGGCGTCGAACCAGGCCGTCCACGCCGCTTCGTCCGCGGGAATCACCTTTCCCCGTCGAAAGGTCTGCGTCACCCGCCAGAGATAGGCGAAGTGCCCGAGGCCGGCCGCGGGCGCGCTTCCGCCAAACCACTTGTTCATCCAGTCGCGGGCGGCCTTCTTCGCCGCAACCGGGTCGGGCGGGTTGCCAAGGCGCTCGACGTCGCGCGTGAGCTGCCCCATCCTCCGGCCGACCGCCTGCAGCACATCGCGCTGCCGCATCGCCGCCTGCAGGGCGTCGACGGCACCTTGTTCGTCTTGCACGGCGTAGGCGACCGCCGCGTCGATCCACGCGGCATCGAAGTCCGAAGCTGCGCGCGCATTCACCCCGCGCAAAGCCTGCAGCTCGGAGAGCATCGGGTTGATCTTGGCGAAATACTCAATCGCCTCGGGGTGCGGAAAGTCGAAGTAGGGCTGCCACTTTGCCTGGAATCGACGCTCCTGCTTGGGATCGAGCTCTCCGGCGAAGCTCCGGGCGTGCTCCATGGCGAAGGCGATTTCCCCCATCTCGATGCGGCCCGTCGTCGACACGGGGTCCGGCAGGCGCGTCAGTGACACGACCGGGCCGCCGGTATCGACGAGCGTCGAGTAGGGTGCGGGTGTTGTCCAGAGGGTGTCCTCCGAAGCCTGGGGAAGCGAGCCCAGCGTGACATTCGTGCCTGGGATGATTCCCTTGCGCGACGCCTCCGCTGTTCGCTCGCCGGCGGCTGCCGCCGCCGTCAGCCGCTCCAGCAGGATCTGCGCGTCCCGACTGTTCGGGTTCAGACTGAGGCTCTGACGTGCGTCCTTGATCGCGGCGGCTGTGCGCCCCAGTTTCTCCGCGGCCAACGCGCGTCCCAGGTAGGACCCAGGTAGGTTGTGGGCCAGCGCGATCGCCTGCGAGTAGTCGTCATACGCGCGCCCGAAGTCCCCGGCCTTGCGGCGGACGTAGCCCCGATCGAACCACGCCATCCCGTTCTTCGGATCGATCTCGATGGCTCGGCCGAAATCCTGCTCGGCGCCCGCCACGTCGTCGGCATCGTCCTTGTAGAAGCCGCGGCGGATAAGATTGTCGGCGGAATTAGGCTGCAGCTGGAGCGCACGATCGAGGTCGGCAATCGCGCTGCGGAAGTCCTTCAGGTCACCCTTGATGTCTGCGCGAATCGTGTAGCCGAGCGCATCGGACGGCGCCAGCCTGACCGCCTGGTCGAGGTCGGCGAGGGCGCCGGCGAGATCCGGCAGCGCTCGTTTCGCCTGGCCGCGCCCGCGCCACGCGCGGACGTTGCTTGGGTTTAGCTCGATCGCTTTGCTGTAGTCCGCTACCGCGCCGGCGAGGTCTTTCAGGTTGCGCTTCGCCTGGCCGCGATAGCGGTAGACCTCGCTGACCGCGGGATAGTCGCGCGCGAGCACGTTGGTGTACTCCAGCAGCTCGGCGTAGGAGCCCTTCTGCGCCAGCGTCTCGGCCCGCTCGAGTAGCGCCGCGATGTCCTGGAACGCGCCCATCGACGCAGAGACGACGAGCGCTGCGAGCAGGCAGAAACGGATAGGAGATCGCCGGACCATACGCCCTCCGCGTCCATGGTAAGGCCCTTCGGCGTGGGGATAGGCCATTAGGGCCCTCTTGCCCGAGCCCATGGAATGCGGCCGCGCAGGCCAAACGCCCCTTGAGTAAGATCTTGATCTTTCCTTTGAATTCGTCATAGATGCTCCTTACATATTTCTCCTATCCCGGGATCCTTTGGACCTCATCGAGAAATAGGAAGACCTTCTTATCAAGGAGTTTCTCTGCCTAGATGAACTCGACGAGTTCATTGAAATACGACTCTTTCAATGGCAGACGCGGCCTTAGAACTCCGCTTGGAGCGCGAGTTTCTCGCCCGCCTTGATTACGAGCGGCTGAGCCCAGGTCACTTTAATCCTGTTCCCCTCCTGTTTGAAGACGGGAGTGAACGGTTTTCCGCCCGCCTCGCCCTTCAGCGCGACGAGCTTCTTCGCTTGGACCGTGGGTGTCAGGGTGAAGATGAATTCTTTGAGCGCCTGCTCACCCGAGGCGACCGCCAGCTCGACGGTCTGGACCTTCCCCCGGTCCTCCTTCTGGGCGTAACCGCCCCAGCCGCTGCCCGTCGTCCAGAACGTCCGGAAATTATCCGGGAAGAGCTTCGGAGCGAACTCGAGGCTCTTGGCCGGGCCCGAATACGAATATCCGGTCAGGGCTAGAAGGACGCCCCACGACGACATGGCCCGCGCGTAGTGATGGCCGCATTCGATCTCGTCCCACGGATTGCGTTTGCGGCCGTCATACCGGTCGCGGACGGCCTTGACGATGCTCAGCCCCTCGTCGACCAGGCCCTCGTACATCAGGTGCGAGGCGACATGGTATTCAATCCCCGTCCAGACCTCGTCCGAATAGACGAAGGGCAGCGGAGGCCGGCCGCCTTTGGGCCAGCTGCAAAGCAGAAGGCCGCGCTCGTCGTTGAGGGCATAGGTCCGCTGGGCGTTGGAGAGATCACGGAAATCGGTCAGAAAGTTGTATTTATAGATCGAACCTAAGGTCGACTTCAACCGGTCTTCCGGCAGGAATCGCCCTAGTCCGGCGACCATGGCCAGCCACTGCCCGAGCATCTGGTCGGATAGGCACCCCTCGCCGTACTGATACTTCTTTTCCATGACCTGGTCATATTTTTGAACGTAGTATTCGCCGTTCCAAAGGAGGTCGTTGAACTTGATCTTCCCCTTTTCGAATATGTCCTTGTAGAGCTTCGCGGCGGCGGTATCGCCGACCGCCTCGGCCATCCTGGATCCCGCCAGCAGCGCGCCCAGATAGAACCCGCCGATCATGCTGTTCGGGCCGTAGAACTCGATGTCGTAGGTGTTGTGCTGCTCGCCTTCGATCAGGCCGTCCTTGTCGGCGTCCCAGGACAGCCAGGCGTATTCGAGCGCCGCCTTGGCTTTCGGCCAGATTTTCTTCAGGAAGTCCATGTCGCCCGACAACTGCCAGTCGCGGTAGAGGTTGATGATTTTTCCCAGCGACCCGTCCGCGGCCGGCCGGAATTTCCAGAGGACGCCGCTTCCGAGCGGCAGGGCGGTGCGAAAGACCATCTCGCCGTTGTCCTTGGTGTTGTAGAGGAAATCGACTTCCCGCATGAACCGCTCCAGACTCGGAAATAGAAACGCCAGCGACTGCTCGTAGTTCCAGACGTGGCCGCAGTTAAGGGGACAGCAGCCGCTCTTGTCGTTACAGCCTTCGAAACCGAAGAACTTGCCACCCTCGAGCCAGAAGCAGGTCACGGTCCGGGTGATCGAGGCCTGGCTCGATACGGCGTCGAGGACGTAGGGCGGGAGGGTCGAGGAGAAAAACGCGTCGTGGAACAGGCGGCTCTCCTTCTCGAGCTGGGGAAGGTTCTTGAACAGATACTCCGCCGAGGCCCAAGCGTCGGGAAAGCGCTCCGCGTAATGGTTGCGGTACATCTTGCCCCGTTGTTCGCGGACGATATCGAAATAATCGACAAAGTTCGGGAAGTTCCAGGAGAGGATGAAGGGCAAGGTGACCTCGCCGAACGGCTCAATCACGGCCATAAGACCGAGCGTTCCGATGTCGGTCCGCCGGTCGGGGGAAGGGACTTTTTCGTCGAGGTCCTTCAGCCGGCCGTCGACGGCGAAGTCGTCCAAAAAGATCTGGAGGTCGTCCCACCAGTCGCCGCGCACCCAGTGCGACAGATAAGTGATGTTCTTCCAGGGCGTAGTCAGAGCCATCGTCCCGAAGGTCGCCGCGTCCGCTTTCATTTTCAGAGAGGACATGAACAGCCCGGAGAGAGTTTGGCCTTTGCGGACCTCGTTCAGGTTCTTCCCGAACTTGTCGTTGCCGACGCCTTCGATCCCGCCTTCGCCGTCGAAGCCGACGGGATTGAGGATCGAACCAGCGACGGTGACCTTGGCCGGCAAACGGCTGAGGTTCCTGATTCGGAAACGGACGACGAAGGCCGGGATCCCGGATTCCTCGGGGTTGAGCGGGATGAACGGATTAAAGGCCTCCATGGTGATCTGGAGCGGGAGGCGGCTGTCTTCCATATCGATCCAGGCAAAGGGATATTCGCCGTGGAAGCGGGCCTTTTCCATCCGCGGCAGTCCCGGCACCTCGCCTTTACGATATCCGTCCTCGCCGGTGAACGGCGGGGTCAGCGCGCCTTCGAGCACGCGAACGAGAGGCTTGCTTCCTTCCTGCTCGAAATGCAGGGCGAAGAAGGTGAAGGGCAGGTTGACGCCCTTGCCCGGGCGGTTGAAGATCTCCCAGTCGCGCAGGTTGCCCCGGCCCCCGAGCGAGACCGTGCCCGTCCCGATGCCGCCGAGCGGAAAAGCGATCTCCTTGGCCGCGGGGCCTTCGAAGACGCGCGGCCGGCCGAGCCGATAGAGCTCCTGCGACGTGTAAGCGAGCTTCGACGGATCTTTACTCACCGCGGCGGCGAGATCAGGTGCCGCTAAAAGAACGACGAATGCCGCCGTTAGAACTCCGGCGAAAACACAAAAAAGTTTTTTTGGTGGCATGGCGAGGCCCTCCCCTTCCCGAAGATTTTCATGAATAGGTTTTATCTATAGGAGAAAAGCCTAAAAGTCAAACCGGCCAGAGGGCCTGTCAGGGCTTCTTCAGGATCTCGGCCAGCTTGGCTTCCATGTCGTTGAAATGCGTCCCCGGCCAATAGACGCGGGCGCAGGAAGGGCAAACGGCGAATGACTCGGCGTGCTCGAGGACGAACGGCGTGACGAGGTTGGCAGCCTGGGATTTCGGGAGCGGCTTAAGGGCCGCGTTGCATTTGACGCAGCGGGAATACGGCCGCGTTTCCGGGTGAAGGGCGAAGTGATCCAAGACCTGCCTGACCTGGTCCTCCCAAGTCTCGCTCTCGATGAGAAGCTTGGTCAATCCCTTCGCGCGGCCGAGGAGCGCATGGTCCCGCGAGAGCAGGGTCCGGCCGTCCAAGCGGGCGATGGCCAGAAGGTCATCGTCCTCGGCCTTGGGGAAAAAAAGGACGTCTAAGCCGAGGATCTTCAGCCATTTGGCCAGTTTTCCCAGCATGCAATCGACGACAAAGATCATCTTAGGAAAAGGCTACAACCCCAGGAACTGGACGCTGAGGCCGGAGACGAGGATCATCGCCCCGGCCAGGGCGTGCGCATAGCGCTCGAACCGGCCCAGCCGGACGAAGCTGATTCCCCAGGAAGAAACGGCGATGATCGCCAGCATCGTCACGATCGTGGTCAGGCCGAAGGCCGCCGCGACAAGGGCGACGCCGCCGAGGTTGTGCTTGGCCGCCGGATACATGACCAGGGGGATGAGCGGCTCGCAGGGACCGAAGACGAAAACGGCGAACAGGATCCAGGGCGTGATATTGGCTTTTTTGCGGGCGGCGCGGGCCTGGTCGTGGACGTGGATATGCTCAGATTCGTGGCCGTGCACGTGATCATGGGGGATGCCGTCGGTATGGGCGTGAATGTGCTTGTGCGGCTTGTTCTTGATCGCCCGGTGCAGACCCCAGATGAAATAGGCGAATCCGAAGGCGATGAGCAGCCAGGCCGCGGCGCTGCCGCGGGCGGATTCCGTGTTCTCCAGCTTGGAGACGGCGATCCCGAAGGCGATCCCGATGAATCCCAAAACGACCGAGCTGAGGATGTGGCCGAGCCCGCTGAAGAAGGAGATGACGAGCGTCTTCGACAGGGTCCACCGCCGGGCCCGGCTCATGGCGATGAACGGGATGTAATGGTCGGGACCGATCAAGGTGTGAACGAAGCCCATGGCCGCCGCCGCGCCCGCCAGCACCAGGATTTCTTGGTTCATGCGCTTCGCATATAAAAAAAATGGTGGACGTTGGGGGATTCGAACCCCCGGCCTCAGCATTGCGAACGCTGCGCTCTCCCAGCTGAGCTAAACGCCCACTCGTTCCCCCGGCCGGCCGTCGGTCTATGAGGGGCCCATAATTTAGCATTTTTAGGATTATTTTTCCACTTTCGTCTGCCCGGATTTTCTTGACGCCCCCCTCCGGCTTAGGATAAACTCGATGGGAACCGCAGGGGAGCGGATTCTCCCCCCAAGGAGGT